>Ga0210063_1000414_pt1 | contig 13545 bp, 8 predicted proteins | sample Muzzi_PWA_D1_FD_185529 | JGI IMG/M metagenome (GOLD analysis project Ga0210063, IMG submission 185529) | Wetland microbial communities from San Francisco Bay, California, USA, that impact long-term carbon sequestration - Muzzi_PWA_D1 (SPAdes) | ecosystem: Environmental > Aquatic > Marine >... | reverse complement strand
CCACCGCCGCTCCAATTGGGCGATTTGCTCTCGCAATCCAATGCTGGTGCCGCCGGCTCCGCTGGTTCCGCCGGCGCGGGAGGCGTCGGCATCGCCGAGGATGCGAGCCAGGCGACCGATTTCCTCGCCCCCGGCGGCCAGGTGGTCCAACAGGGCACCGGCGCCCGGCGGGGTCTCGGTGGTGGCATAGAGATCTCGGTAGCCGCGAAACAGGTCCCGGCATTGGGCCTCGAAGAAGATCTCGTCCGAGGGAAGATCCTCGAAGGCGGGAGCGCTCTGGGGTTCCAGAAAAAGGCGCGCCAGCAGGGCTTCCTCGACGTTGCGGGTCTCCGGCGCGCTGGCGGTGCTGCCGCCGTCGCCGCCGGACGCTTCGGCAGCGGGGGCGCCGGGACGCTGTCGGCCCCGGCTCGCTCGCTGCCAGAGCAGCTCCTCGGGCACCCCCAGGCGCTGGGCGGCGCGACGGCCATAGTTGCGGCGCACGATGGGGTCGCTGATGGGGGTCAACAAATCGCTGAGGGTGGTGGCAGCCTCAGCCTGGCGGTGGGGATCGCGCTGGATCCCCGCGGGGATCAACCGGTCGAAGGCCAGGAGGACCGCGTCCCGGGCCTCCGCCACCGCCTCCCGTACCGCCTCGGGACCCACCTCCAGACGCAAGGAGTCCGGGTCGTGGCCCTCGCCGAAATGGGCCCGGCGCACCGCCAGGCCCCCCCCCAGCAGGAGTGGCAAGGCGCGCTGGGCCGCCGTCTCCCCGGCGCTGTCGCCGTCGTAGCCCACCACCACCTCGTCCGCGTAGCGTGCCAGGAGCCGCACCTGCTCCGCCGTCAGGGAGGTACCCATGCTGGCCACCGCCCCCTCCAGGCCACAGGCGCGAGCGCCGATGACATCGAAGTAGCCCTCCACCAGGAGCGCCGGGGTCCCCTCCCGCAAGGGTCGTCGGGCCTCGTGGAGACCGTAGAGGAGGGTGCTCTTCTGGAAGCTGTCGGTCTCCGCGGTGTTGATGTACTTCGCCCGATCCTCCCCCAGGGTGCGCCCGCCAAAGCCCACCAGGCGCCCGCTGGCGTTCTTGATGGGGAAAATCAGCCGGTGGCGAAAACGGTCGTAGGGTTTGCCGCTCTTTTCCGAGACCGCCGTCAAGCCTGCGGCCTCCAGGTCGCGGCGTGGCACGCGGCGGGAGAGGGATTCCAGGAGGTTGCGCCAGCCGTCGGGGGCGTAGCCCAGACCGAATGCCTCGATCAATTCGGCGGGGATCCGGCGCTCTTCCAGATAGCGCCGAGGCAAATCGTGGCGTCGCAGCTGCTCGATGAAGAACTCCGCCGCTGCCTCCAGGGCTCCATCGATGTCGGGTCCCGCGGGGCCGCTTTTGCGGTGCCCCCCGGCGGCGGGCCGGGCCGGTAGAGGGATGCCGTAGCGTTGGGCGAGGCTTTCGATGGCGCCGGGGAAATCGTCTCCCGTCAGCAGCATGTGGAGGCGGATGGCATCGCCTCCGGCGCCGCAGCCGAAGCAGTAGAAGAGCCCCTTGTCCGGATCGACCTGGAAGGAGGGGGATTTTTCTTTGTGGATCGGGCAAAGACCGACGTACTGCCGACCGGCCTTACGCAGGCGGGTGTGGTCGGCGGCGATGTGCTGGACATCGACCGCATCCCGCACCGCCTGGATGAGCTGCGGGGTGAGATGGACGTTACCCAGGGCCACGGGCGATCTCCTCAGGCGCGCAGGGTGACCACGGTGGCGCCGTTGCCGCCCTCGTTGGGGGCGCCGGGGCGCTGCCCTTGCACCGCGGGGTGGTTCTTCAGGTGTTCGCGGATCGCCTTGCGCAATCGCCCGGAGCCGTGGCCGTGGATGACCCGCACGGCGGGGCTTTCGCTCAGCAGGGCGCGGTCCAGGTAGTCGTCCAGCTGGTCGAGGGCGGGTTCCACCCGCTGGCCAATGAGGTTCAGCTCCTCCGGGGCGGACTGGTCGGCGGAGACGGTGACTCGGGTCGGTCTTGGTTTGGCTTTGGGCGTGGCGCCATTGCCGTCCTCCACCCCGGTCAGTTCGTCCGCGGAGCACCGCAGCCGTTTGCCCTGGACGCTGACCTCGGCGCGACCCCGGTCCAGCTTCTCCAGGGTACCCCGCCAGCCCAGGGCGCGGTGGCGCACCGCGCCGCCGAGACGCAAGGGCGCTTCGGCCTCCTCGGTCTCCTCCTCGAAGCGTGGCGCCTCGGCAAACAGGCGCTGGGCAGCCTCCTGGGCCAGGCCCCGGCGGCGTCCGCTCTCCAGCGCCTCCCGCAGGCGTTCCACCTCGTCGTGGAGGCGGCGGGCGGTGGTCTGGCGGAAGCTCTCCAAATCCTGTTTGAGCCGCTTGCCGACGGTCTTGCGCTCTTCCCGGATCTCCGCCTCTGCCACCTCCAGCCGACGGCGCAGTTTGGCCGCATCCTCGCGCTCTTCGCTCACCCGGATTCGTTCTTCCGCCAGTTCGTGGCGCAGGCCCTCGACCTCGGTCAGCAGGCGGCGCAAGTCCCGGTGTTCGCTGCCCAGCCGCGCCTCCGCCGCGTCGAGCCAGGCGGCGGGCAGACCGAGGCGGCGGGCCAGGGTCAGGGCCTCGCTGCCCCCGGGTGGGCCGGGAGCCAGATGGAAGGTCGGCTCGCCGGTGTTGGGGTTCAGCTCCATGGCGGCACAGGCCGCCGCGGGGAGTTCCATGGCCACCGCGGCCAGTTGCACCAGGTGGGTGGTCATCAGCGCCAGGCCCCCTCGCTCCACCAGCGCTTCCAGGAGGGTGATGGCGAGGGCGGTGCCCTCCGTCGGGTCGGTGCCGGACCCGAGTTCATCCAGCAGCACCAGGCTTCCCGGTCCCGCTTCCTCCCACACTTCCTTGAGGCGCAGCAAGCGACCGCTGAAGGTGGAGCGATCGGTGAGCAGGTCCTGGTCGTCGCCCACCGTGGCCACCACCGATTGCAGGAAAGGGATGCCCGTGCCCGCGGCGGCTGGCACGGGCAAACCGCAGAGGTGGGAGAGAGTCAGGAGGCCGGTGGTCTTGAGCGCCACCGTCTTGCCCCCGGCGTTGGGGCCGGTCACCACCAGGCACCGCCCCTTGCTGTGCTCTCCCCCCAGGCGCAGGCGCAGAGGCACCACCGCCGCGCGGTGCCCCGGATGGTGGAGGGCCCGCTCCCGCATCTCCGCCAGGTCGGGCAAGAGCAGCGGGTGGCGAGCGTCCACCAGCGTCAGTTCCCCCGGCGGGGCCAGCTCCGCCAGTCGCCCTTGGGACCGCTCGGCGTAGCGCGTCGCCGCTTGCCGGGCATCGAGAGCGGCCAGGAATTCGGCGTGCTGGAGCAAGCCGGACAAGTTCTCCCGAGCGTCCTGGACCAGAAGGCGCAGGATTCGCTGCCGTTCGGCCCCCTCGTCCTCGGAGGATTGTTGCAGGTTGTTGTTGGTCTCGACGACCTCCAGGGGCTCGAAGTAGAAGCTCTTGCCGGAACCGGATCGACCATGGGTCAAACCGGCCAATCGACCCTTGGCCCCGGCCTGGAGGGTGACCAGCAGGCGACCGCCCCGCATCGGCACCGTATCCTCGCTCAGGTTGTCACCGTGGGTCTCGATGTACCCCTGGAGCTGGCCGTAGATCTGATCCCGCAGCTTGCGGATGCGACCGCGCAGTTTCACCAGTTCCGGGCTGGCGTCGTCCCGCACCTCGCCCCGCCGGTCCAGCTGCTTGTCGATCCGCCGCACCAGGTCCCGGAGGTCCGGCAGGTCGGTGATTTCTTCCGCCAGCGCCGGGCAAGGGGGATCCGCCTCCCGCACCTGACGGACGGCCTCGGTGGTGACCCGGAGCAACGCCGCCAGCCGCACCAGATGCAGGCCGGTGACCGGCGGTCGGCCGGTTTCGAGGCGAGTGAAGATCTCCCCCAGGGGCTCCTCGAAAAAGGGCACCAGGACCCCCAAGGAGACCAGCCGCTGGACCTCTTCGAAGAGGGCTCGGCGACGGCGGAGGTCGGTCTCATCCGGGGAGGGGGCGAGGTCCAGGATTTCCCGTCGTCCCAGGTCGCAGGCGGTCAACTCGGCGATGACCGCCAACAGGGCGGGCAGTTCCAGGGCGGCGCGGGTGGGGGCGGACATCCTCATCTTCGATCCTTATAACAAAAAACGGAAGCCACCGTCGGTGACTTCCGTTTTCGTAGCAGGGCGGATGGGTAGGTGAAGTTGGCCTACGCGAGACCCGCCTTCCGCTCTTCCGCAAGTTTGCGCAGAATCTTTTTGCGAGCCTGCATGACCTTGCGCTTACGTTTCACGGAGGGCTTTTCGAAATGCTGTCGTTTGCGCAGCTCCGTCAAGACGCCAGCCTTCTCGACTTTGCGCTTGAAACGGCGCAGCGCGTTCTCGAAGCTTTCTTCCTCCCGAACTTGCACTACCGGCACGAACTTCACCTCACTTTATTCAGATCTTACAGCCGCCCCGAAGGGGCAGACCGCAGGCCGCTAGCTTGAGGGAAACCGGTTCTCGTGTCAAGGCTCGACGATGGCTCTCGATGGCGCGCGGTTCCGCCGACCGTCGGCTCAGCCGTCTTCGGAGCCATCGAGGACCTTCTGCTCCAGCGCCGTGAAGTCCCTCTGGTAGACCACATAGGTACCGCGGCGTTTGCGGAAGTAGACTGCCGCCGCTCCTCCATCCTCCTTCGGGTAAAACCAGGCGATGGCGCTCTTCTCCGGGTACTCCCGCAGATTGCGCAGATTGACCGGGCCGAGGGCGGCGCGCACTTCGGCTTCCGTCTGGCCATCCTTGACGGCGGCAAAACGCTCCTCGGTGACGAAACGCATCGACTCGGCGTGGGCGATGGCGTCTCGCAACTGCTGGTTCTTGGGGTCGAGGGGGATCAGCCCCTGCATGATGCTGATCGCCCGGCGGTAGTCCCCGCCCTTCTCGATCCATTCCTGCGCCACCAGGATGTCCTCGGCGATCTTGATACCCGCGGCGCGCCTCTGGGTCTCGCTCAACTCACCGCCTGCGGTAGGAGGATCGGCGTTGATGAAGTCCACGACCATCTTGCCCAACTCTCCCGTCGCCGCCTGGATGTCCTGCTCCAGCTTTGCAACCTCGGTCTCCAGCTGCTCCACGGTGGGGGCCTCGCCCTCTTCCGGGGCCACGATGGTGCTGGGGTCGGCGATCTGTGCCCGCAGCTTGGCGACCTCCGCCCGCTGCGCGTCCAGAGCTTCCTTGGCGTTCTCCAGCGCTTCCAGCGCGGCCTGGTGCTGGGCGTCCAGCTCCTCTTGCACAGAGTCATTACCGCCGCCGCACGCCGCCAGCGTCAAGGTGGCAGCAAAGATTGCGCAGGGGGTTACTAACTTTTTCAGTCCAAAGCGCATTATGGTCCTCCTGATGGGTCTAGATGACAGATTGGCACGGTACCACAGGGCGCGCGCCGGGGACAAGGCGTGAAGCTGCTCCAGAACAGGTGCTAAACCACGCTCCCACAAGGGTTTTCGCCAGCTCTGGCGCTTGACATACTGCGGTGGGTCCAAAATAATCACTCTTCTTTAGAGAATTTCCGTGATCGAAGCGTTTTCCATCGGAGGCAGGATGTCACTCGACGAGAGAATCCAACAGCTTGACCAGCACATCGCGAATCTAGTTCAAGAAGCGGTCGGCGACTTCCGCAAGGAGATCGGCCAACGACTGAGCGAAGAGGTGCTGCAGAAGCTAGCGCAAGCACCCGCCCATCTACCCACCTCGTTCATCTCCGCCGAGGGCTTGCAGCCTTTGGCCGAGGAAGCGGCCGCCGTCGGCGGTCGGCAAGCCGTGGCGACGGTGCGGGATTCCCTGTTGAGGCTGGACGAGGCGCGAAGCCAGGCCGATATCCTCAATGCTCTGCTGGCCGAGAGCAGCCATTTCGCTTCGCGGGCCGCAGTGTTCCTGACCCGACCGGATGGGGCGTCCGGGTGGGGTGCCCAGGGTCTTGGCGAGAATCAGATTCGCGGCCTGGCGGTGGACTATCGCGATGGGGGTCCCTGGTCCCGCCTGGCGGAGGGGCGCAGCTGCATTGTCCTGCAGGAGGAGGACTGCGCCACCATGGCGGAACGCCTGGGGACCGCCGCGAGTTCCGCTGGCTTGCTGATTCCTATGGTGCTGCGCGACCGGGTGGCCGCAGCCCTTTATGTCGATCACGGCGAGGATGGCAACCCACCCCAGATGGCGGCGTTGCAGGTGTTGGCCTACGCCGCCGCCATGGCCATTGAGACGCTCCCCTTCCGCAGCCGGGGAAAGACTCCGACGCTGGTCTCCGAGACCGACTCCCAGGGGTCCGATGTGGGCCTGGGGCTCTGGGATACCGGCGCGGTGACCGCGGCGGCGGTCGCCGCCCAGGCACCGTCGCCGGAGCCGTCAGCGCCACCAGCGGCACCCGTCGAACCCACCCCCGAGTACGGGGCGTCGGTGGAGGCGGAGCCGGTCGATCAGGCACCCCCGGTGGAGGAATCCCTGGAGGAGGTCCCGGCCCCTGTGGAAGAGGCTTCCGAGGTCAGCGCCCTGGACACCCAATCGAGCGGTCTCTCCGCTCCGTCGTGGTCGGCGCCGTCCGAACCCGCGGTAGAGGTGAGCGAGTTCATCGTAGAGGATGTTGCCGAGGATCAGGACGACACCGCCGCTACGGCGGTCGAGGCGACCCCGGAGGCCGCTGCCGAGACCTCGAGCGAGGCTCTGGCCTGGGAAGAGGAGCCGACCTTCGACGCGGAGCCGGTGGCGGCGGAGGCGGAGCCCGCGTTCGACGCGGAGCCCGCGTTCGACGCGGAGCCCGCCTTGGAGGCGGAGGCGGAGCCCACCCCAGAAGCGCCCTCCTTGGCGTGGGAGCCCGAGGAGGAGAGCGAGGCGGAGGTGGAATACACTCCGGTGGCCGACGCGGAAGCGACCCCCGACGCCGCCCGAGAAACCCAGGTGCCGTCAGCCGTCGTCGATGTGGACCCCGCGGATACCGTCCTTTTGCCGCGCGACCTTGCCGGGATGACCGCGGAGCCGGAGGTGGTCGCGGAGCCGGAGGTGGTCGCGGAGCCGGAGGTGGTCGCGGAGCCGGAGGTGGTCGCGGAGCCGGCAGTGGTCGCGGAGCCGGAGGTGGTCGCGGAGCCGGAGGTGGTCGCGGAGCCGGAGGCGCCTGCGGCGGAGGCCAAGAGCGGTGGCGGTTTGTTTGGTGGTGGCGGGGGTGCGGCGCCCGGTCGACCCACCCAGGTGGCCCCCCCGGAGGATATCGACGGCCCCGGTCGCGCCTTTGGCGGCGTGGCGGACGAAGCGCCCCCGGAACCCGGCGACGACACGGCCCACGAAGAAGCGCGCCGCCTGGCCCGGCTGCTGGTCAGCGAAATCAAGTTGTACAACGAGGAGCAGGTGGACGAAGGGCGCCGTAGCGGCAACATCTACAACCACTTGCGGGAAGACATCGATCGCTCGCGGCAGATGTACGAAGAGCGCACCGATGAGCGGGTGCGCAACAGCACCGACTATTTCTATCAGGAACTCGTCCGCCTCCTCGCCGCCGGCGATGCGAAGGCCCTTGGGATCTGAGACCCGAGTCTTTTTCCTACTCCTTCTCCTCGGCGTGAGTGGGGTGTTGGGGTGCGGCTCCAGCGCGCCGGAGGCTACGGCACTGGCGGGGGAAGGTGGGCGTCCGGCAACGATCGTTCTGATCACCACCACCGGGCTTCGAGCGGATTCCCTCGGTCCCCTGACGCCCTCTCTCAACGCGTTCAAAGAGGAAGCGACGTGGTCAGGTCCTGGCCTCGCCGCCAGCCCGCGCACCGCCTCAGCCCTCGCCTCGATGCTCACCGGGCTGCGCCCCTGGCAGCATCAGGTGGTGGACCCCGGCGACCCTCGGCTCCACCCTTCCCGCATCACCCTGGCGGAGGCACTGGCGGCTCTCGGCTACCACACGGCGGCGTTCCTGCCCAACTATCGGCTGCGCTTCGGCCATGGCTATCGTCAGGGGTTCGTGGACTACGAAGCGGCGGGTGGCGGCTCTCCGGGGCAATACCTGGCCGCCCTGGATGGCTCCCCCACCTTCGTCTGGATCCATCTGCCAGAGCCTCAACCGCCCTACCGGGAGCACGCCCATCTGCGGTCCCGGCTGGAGGTTCTGGGGCGTCTGCCCGCGCGCCTTCCGGCGCGCATGAACTGGGCTGATCTGGTGCCCCCCGGGGACGGTTCGCTGCGTCCCTTCCGCCGCATCCGGGCGAGCACCCTGTACCGCTACGAGGTCGCCGCCCTGGATGACACCATCGGCGGCCTTCTCGCCGCCCTGCGGCAGAGCGGCCAGTTTGCGGAAGCTCTGGTGGTGGTCACTTCGCTCCACGGCACGGAATTGGGGGAGCATGGTCAGTTGGGGAGCGGGGAGACGCTGTACCGGGAAGTGCTCGAGGTGCCCTTGATCGTCAAACTGCCGGAGTCCCGGGGGCTATCGTCGATCCCGGACGTGCACCATCGACCCGCCATCAGCGGCCTCTGGGCCACCCTGGTGGGGGCTGCGGGCGGCGTCGTGCCGCCGGCCCTTGAGCCCGATGTGCTCACCACGCCCCCGCGACCGGTGGTGTCGGAACTGTACGCCGGGAACGGGTTCAACGCCTTCTCGTTGGTGGATGGCGACCTCCAATGGCTCCGCACGGTGCCCTTCGCGCCGCCGGAGTCGGCCTACGTCAGCGCGCGCCTCGCTCAGCGGGGCGTCGCCGCAGCGCGGCTTCCGTCCCCGGTGGCAAACCCTCCCGGTCTGCCCCTGGCCCGCCTGCGTGTCGCCTTCGAGGCCACGTTGCCTTTCTCCGGCGGCGAGCTGCCCGTTCGCGAGGCGCTCTATCGTTGGTCTGCGGACGGTGTGGGGACGGTGGCGCTGCCCCTGGACCCCACGGCTACAGCGGATCCGCAGCGGGCGCGGCTGGCGCGCCGGTGGCATGCTTTTCTGGATCAAGAGCGGACCCCGGGGGAAGAGAGAGCACGTCTTTGGGAGCCGCCTCCAACCCGAGCCTCCTCTTCGGGCGCGCGGTGATATACTCGGGAGCCTTGTGGGGAATCAAAATCACGGGTCCATAGCTCAGCGGTTAGAGCAACCGGCTCATAACCGGCAGGTCCCAGGTTCAAATCCTGGTGGACCCACTCTTTCGTGGGAGGTTCAAGGCACGTTGGTACGGAGTAAGAGTGTCGCGAAGAATTTGGAGTGGGGTCTATGAGCCGTTTCCTGGATCTCTTTATCAATCTGCAAGAGAAGGTCGATGAGTTCGAGGCCGCTGAGCGTCGGCTGGCGGGTGTTCCCGATTGGATGGCCGAGTTACACGAAGAACACAGTGCCCGCAAAGAGCGCATCGAAGAACTCAAACAGACCATCGAGACTGCCGCCACCGAGCGCCTGGAGGCGGAGAACGCTGTCGTCGAGTTGGAAGCCAAGCGAGACCGCTACCAAGAGCAGATCAACCAGGTTTCCACCCAGCGGGAATATGGTGCCTTGCTGGCCGAAATCGATGCCACGCGCACCCATCTCGAGGAGCAGGAGGCCAAGAAACGGACCTCCGTGGAACGACGGGAGGAAGCCCAGGCGGAGCTGGTCACCGAAGAGGAAGGCTTTGCGGAGCTAGACGAGCGCTATCGGGTGGAGTTGGAAAAATGGGAAGCGGAGAAGCCTTCGGTGGCCAAACAAGCCAAGGGGCTGAAGAAGGCCATCGACGAAATCCGCGCCCAGCTACCTCGACCCTACCTGGCGCGTTACGACCGCATCGCCGAGCGCCACGATGGTCAGGCCCTGGCTCCGGTCCATCGCCTGGAACGCACCAACAAGCGCAGTCCTGACATCTGGCATTGCGGCGCCTGCAATTACAATGTGCGTCCTCAGGTGGTGGTGGAGCTGACCAGCAGCGGTAGCTTCCTGCTCTGCGACAGCTGCAAGCGCATCCTCTACCTGCCCCCGGATGCCGGGGAAGGCGAGGAGGATGAGTCCTGATCCGGTGCCCGAGGTGGGAACCCCGGTAGGTCGGCGCCTTGCGATCCTGAACCAGCGGATCGAAGAGGCGTGTCGGCAGGCGGGGCGCCCACGGGAGGCGGTCACACTGGTCGGGGTTAGCAAAGGCCAGCCCGTGGACCGATTGCAGGCCGCCTGGACGGCGGGGCTGCGGGTCTTCGGTGAGAATCGGGTGCAGGAGGCGCTATCCAAGGGGCCTGAACTCCCCGCTGAGGCGGAGTGGCATCTTATCGGTCCGCTCCAGTCCAACAAGGTGAAGAAGGCGCTCGGCCTCTTCACCACGGTGCATTCCGTGGACCGCCCGAAGATCGCCCGGGCGCTCAGCCGGGAAGCGGGCGAACGCGGTCTTCAGCCGCGCTGCTTCCTGGAGGTCAACCTCGGCGATGAGGCGAGCAAGCATGGCTTTCACGCCACCGGGTTGGCGGCGACCGTGGCCCCCCTCGCGGCCCTGCCGCATCTCGAAATCGTCGGCCTGATGGCCATCCCCCCGTACGATGAACAGCCCCGACGCTGGTTCCAGAAACTGCGCGCACTGCGGGACGAACTCACCGCGCGTCCGGAATGGTCCGGCTGGCGGGGATGGCTCTCCATGGGAATGAGCGGCGATTTCGTGGCGGCCATCGCCGAAGGCGCCACCCACGTGCGCGTCGGCACGGCCCTCTTCGGGGAGCGGGTGGGGTACTCGGGATCGGATTGAGAACCGCGCCTCCCGAGAGAACCCCCCGCCGGGGTTTGCGTCGGCTTGGATGGCGCGTTAGGCTGGAAAGCAAGGGAGGTGTGCCATGACCCCCACCGCGACGTTCGATCCCTCCGGTCTCGACGCCAGCACGGTTTCCGGACGCTACTTTCATGCTCTCGACGATGGTCGTCTGCAATGCGATCTCTGCCCCCGCTTCTGCCGTCTGCGGGATGGGCAACGGGGCCTGTGCTTCGTGCGCGCCCGCCGGGGGGACGAGATCGTTCTCACCACCTATGGCCGTTCCAGCGGCTTCTGCATCGACCCCATCGAAAAAAAGCCCCTGAACCACTTCTACCCCGGTACCCCGGTGCTCTCCTTTGGGACCGCCGGTTGCAACCTGGCCTGCAAGTTCTGCCAGAACTGGGACATCAGCAAATCCCGAGAATTTGACACCCTGGCCTCATCCGCCTCTCCCGCAGCGCTGGCCCGGGCGGCGGTGGAACACGGCTGCAGCAGCGTCGCCTTCACCTACAACGACCCGGTCATTTTCTTGGAATATGCCGTCGATGTTGCCGCCGCCTGCCGGGAGGCGGGGATCCATCCGGTGGCCGTCACCGCGGGCGAGATCTGTCCGGGGCCCCGGCGGGAGTTCTTCGCCGCCATGGATGCCGCCAACGTCGATCTGAAAGCGTTCACCGACCGCTTCTACCGCGAGGTCTGTGGGGCTCGGCTGGAGCCGGTGCTCGACACCTTGCGCTACCTGAAGCACGAAACCCAGGTCTGGTTCGAACTCACCACCCTGCTCATCCCCGGACAGAACGACTCCGACGCCGAGCTGGACGCCATGACCCGTTGGGTGGTGGAAGAACTGGGTCCCGACGTGCCCATGCACTTCACGGCCTTTCACCCCGACTACAAGATGCTCGATACCCCCCCGACACCCCCCGCCACCCTCACCCGAGCGCGGCGCCAGGCCCTCGCCAATGGGGTGCGCTACGCCTACACGGGCAACGTCCACGACGAAGACGGTGGCAGTACCTACTGCCACGCCTGCGGTGGACTACTGATCGGGCGGGACTGGTATGTATTGACGGACTGGCGGCTGACCGAGGACGGTCGCTGTCAGGCCTGCGGCACCCCTCTCGCGGGCCGCTTCGCCGCGCAACCGGGCCATTGGGGAGCGCGGCGCCAGAGGGTCGAGATCAACGCTTGATCCGGCGGCCCTTCTCCTCTTCGGTCAGGATCCACCCCACGACCTTCCCGGGTTGGATACCATTGGCATCCCAGAAGTCGCGGTTGCGGAGGTAGCGACTGGAGGAATCCCCCTCGGGAATCGCCTCCCGCTCGGCGTGAATCTTGCGGAAACGGTCGATCCACTGGGCGCAATTCTCTTGCCGCAGATCCACCCAGCCATCGTGAATCCAGATTTCCAGGCGTTCCTTCTCGATCTCGGTGTCCTCGGCGTCGCCGGGCACCAGCACCTGGGGGCCGCGGACGATCTCACCGGAGGCCAGCAACACCGGGATGCCCACCGTGGCGTACTCGTTGGCCACCTCCGGCTGCTCCCGGGCGGTGCGGTTCAGCGCTTCACACACCGCCTCCGGGGTGGCGTCGCGGACCGCCTCCATGGAGGGGTAGGTCAGGCGCAGCAGGTGCGCCTCGAAGAGCAGCTTGGTGATCCGGGGCGGTCCCAGCATCTCGAAGGCGATGCTGTTCTTGTCGTGCTCCCTCTCCAGCTCTCGCATCCGTTTGAGCGCACCATGGCGCAGCATTCCGGCCCGATAGGTGGGGCCTAGCACCGCGTTGTCCAGGGCGTTCATGATGTCGTATCCCGTGCTGCGCCCCTCGATCTCGAAGACCAGATATTGGGCGATCTCCTCCGGCGTCACGAACTCCATCTGCTCCGCCGTGGTCAGGGTGGAGAACTCCTCCAGGCTGAACACGCCGTTCTCGCCGGTGTCGATGTAGACGCTTTCCAGGGGCTGGTCCAGCACCTTGGCGGCGGTGGGGTCGTGGGTGGAGAAACGCTCCCCCAACGGTCGGGGCTGAGCGTCCACCATCATCAACGCCTGCCCCTTGCGGTAAATGGGGCCGTAGGCGATCTTCTTCCAGGCGATGGCCGCCGCGGGTTTGATCTCCTTGGTGGCCGGGGCGCCGGGAGTGCGGGCCATCAGGAAGAGCAGCATCGATTGGGCACCGGCCAGGGCGCTCTTCGACAGCAGCACCCGGCTGGGCCGTTCCTCCGAATGGGTGTAGGGGATGTTCAACCCCATGCCCCCGGTGCCGGTGGTACCCACCTTGACGTACGCCTTGGTACCGACATCGATCATGCCCCGGTACAAGACCTGGATGTGGCGAATCAGCCGCGGCATGTACATGGACTCCAGCAGCTCCTCCACGGCATCCGGCTCCAGATCCCCCGCCTCCAGGAGCTTGCGCACCTTGGCGCTCGACCGGAACACATCCCGGTAGGCGATCCCCGTCGAGGTGTTGACGCAATCCACCACGATGTCCGGCTGCCCTTTGGTCAGCACATCATAAAGTAGAAAGTCCTTCAGATACCCTTCGTCCAGGTTGCCCATCTGGCTGCGGATACGCTCCAGGCGCGAGGCGTCCGTGTCCAGCAGACCGAAAATGTCGCCGTGGGAACCCGTCAGCCGCGTTGTCCCCTGCTCCGCCGCCAGTTCCTCGTGGGCTTTTCCTACTTCTTCCGCTCGCAAACTATGAATCTGGATTTCCCGGGGTGCCCGCTTCAGCAGTTCGCGGCATACCGCCGTACCGACCAGCCCGTAGCCGCCGAGTACCAGGACCTTCTTGTCTTCAATAATCACCTGAAGTCTCCTCCGTGAAGAGAACGCATTACCGGCCAAAACTGCTCCGGGAGCCGCCCGCGGCGGCATGGAAACGAAGCGACG
>Ga0210063_1000412_pt1 | contig 13579 bp, 9 predicted proteins | sample Muzzi_PWA_D1_FD_185529 | JGI IMG/M metagenome (GOLD analysis project Ga0210063, IMG submission 185529) | Wetland microbial communities from San Francisco Bay, California, USA, that impact long-term carbon sequestration - Muzzi_PWA_D1 (SPAdes) | ecosystem: Environmental > Aquatic > Marine >... | reverse complement strand
CCACCGCCGGGACCGGCAGTGAGGCCCAGAGTTACGCCTTGATCTCCCAGGCCGACACCCACCGCAAGATGGCCTGCGGCGATCCCAAAGCGCGCTTTCGCACCGTCTTGCTGGACCCCCAGCTACTGGCCACGGTGCCTGCGAAGGTGGCGGCGGTGACCGCCTACGACGCCCTCTCCCACGCCGTCGAAAGCTTCGTCACCCGCCGCCGCAACCCCCTGGCACAGCTCTACGCCGCGGAGGCGTGGCGGCTGTTGTCGGGAGCTTTCGAGGACTTCCTGCGGGATCGCGGCCAACCCGCCCCTCGCCGCGCCATGTTGCTGGGGGCGCACCTCTCTGGAGCCGCCATCGAACAGAGCATGCTCGGCGCCGCCCACGCTTGCGCCAATCCGTTGACCGCCCGCTTCGGTGTGGTCCACGGCGCCGCCGTGGCGCTGATGCTGCCCTCGGTGGTGCGCTTCAACGGTCAGGACGACGGGGTGGGGGCGTGGTACGCCGAACTCCAGAACGGTGCCGGGAATACGGAGACCCTGGCGGAACGGTTGGAGGTGCTGCGCGCCGCCGCCGGGCTGCCCGCCACCCTGGCCACGGCGGGGGTGGATCCGGCGGCGATTCCCCAACTGGCCCGGGAAGCCGCCGAGCAGTGGACCGCCGGTTTCAACCCCCGGGCGGTGGGGGTGGAGGACTTTGCATGGTTGTACCGGAGCGTGGCATGAGAAATCCCCTCTCGGTCCCCAATGGCACCCCGGAGGATGCCCTTACGCGCCCTTCCTATGGTAGGGGCGGCCCCCCGTGGCCGCCCTGCCTTCGCGGCCGCCGTGCTTCTCGTCCGAGCCGTGCTCTTCGCGACCGTCGTGGCTCGGAGGGCAGGCACAGGGGCCTGCCCCTACAGGGTGTCTCGCGGGTCGTCGTCTTCCTTCTCCTCGCCCTCGCCCTGACCCTTCCCGCCACCGCCCAAAAAGCCACCGACTGGCCCATGTTCCGGGGCGATCACCAGCAGCAGGGGCGGGCCGAAGGCACCTTGGCCACGGACTTGAAAGTCCTGTGGACCTTCTCCATCGAAGACGGTGTGGAGGCCACCGCCGCCATTGCCGGGGGCACGGTCTATGTGGGCAGCCTGGGGGGCTTCCTCTATGCCCTCGACTTGCAGACCGGCAAGGAGCGGTGGCGCTACGAGGCCACGGCGGAGATCAAATCCTCCCCGGCGGTGTCCCGGGGGGTGGTCTACTTCGGGGATGGTGGGGGCGTGCTCCACGCGGTGGATGCCGCCACCGGGAAGAAGCGCTGGACCCATGAGGTGGGCGCCGAGATCACCTCCTCGCCCAATATCGTCAGCGTCTCCGGTGACGCCGGGGGAGATTGTGTCCTCTTCGGCTCCTACGACCAGAGCCTCTACTGCCTGGCGCCCAAAGACGGCACCGTGCGCTGGCAGGTGGAAACCTCCGGACCGGTGCACGGCACCCCGGCGGTCTTCGAGAGCAGCGCCATCTCCGCGGGCTGCGATGGTTTCCTGCGGCGGGTGGAGGTGAAAAGTGGCAAGACGCTCTCCGAGGCGGAGTTGGGCGGTTACGTCGCCGCCTCCGCCGCCGTGGCGGGAGGGATCGCCTATGTCCCCACCTTCGAGAGCGAAGTGCTGGCGGTGGACCTGAAGACCGGCAAGATCCTGTGGCGCTACAAACCGGATCGAGAGTTCCCGTTCTACGCCTCCGCCGCCGTGGCGGCGGATCGCATCGTCACCGCCGGTCGCGACAAGCGGGTGCACGCCATCGACCGCAAGACGGGCGCCGCGCTGTGGATGTATGCCACCCGGGCGCGCATCGACTCCTCGCCGGTGATCGTCGGCGATCGGGTCTTCTTCGGCGGCGGGGACGGGCGCCTCACCGCCCTGCGATTGAAAGACGGTAAGGTAGCGTGGCAATTCGAGGCGGGGGGCGCCATGCTCGCCTCCCCGGCCGTGGCCGACGGCCGCCTGATCATCAGCACGGAAGACGGCATCGTGTACTGCTTTGGAGCGACTTCATGAGTGATGCAGCCGCAGCACAACAGAATCCGGAACCCGCCACCGCGGGCACCCGTTCGAAATCGACGGAAGTGGGGAGCGTCTTCGTTTCCAACTATCCGCCCTACTCCTTCTGGAACCGGGAGGCCCTGACGGCGCTCGAAGCAGCGCTGGACGCACCGCCGCGCCCGGGGGCGCCCCTCGGTCTCTACATGCACATCCCCTTCTGCCGCAAGCGGTGCAAATTCTGCTACTTCCGGGTCTTCACCGACAAGAACGCCGGGCAGATCGAAAGCTACGTCGACAACGTGATCCGCGAGGCGTCGCTGGTGGCCCGGCGGCGGGCGGTGGCGGATCGACCGGTGGACTTCGTCTACTTCGGCGGTGGCACCCCGTCCTACATCGCCGTCAAACACCTGGAGCGCCTGGTCCACGGTGTCCGGGAGCACCTGGATTGGGACGCGGTGCGGGAGATCGCCTTCGAGTGCGAGCCGGGCACCCTGACCCAGTCGAAGCTGGAGGCGATTCGCGGCATCGGGGTCACCCGCCTGTCCCTGGGGGTCGAGCATTTCGATGACGAGATCCTCCAGGAAAACGGTCGGGCCCACGTCTCGAAGGAGATCTACCGGGTGCTGCCGTGGATCCAGGCCTTGGATTTCCCCCAGCTCAACATCGATCTCATCGCGGGGATGGTGGGGGATACCTGGGACAAGTGGAAGGCGACGGTGGAGCGCACTCTGGAGGTGGCCCCGGACTCCGTGACCATCTACCAGATGGAATTGCCCTACAACACCGTCTACTCGCAGGGGGTGTTGCAGGGGGAAGGGGAATCGCCGGTGGCGGATTGGCCCACCAAACGAGCCTGGCAGCAATACGCTTTCGACCGGCTGGCGGAGAACGGCTATGTCCAGTCCAGCGCCTACACCATGGTCAAGGCCGGCAGCCGCGATCCCTTCATCTACCGCGACGCCCTCTGGCAAGGGGCGGATCTGCTGGCCCTGGGGGTTTCCGCCTTCGGCCACATGAGCGGTATTCATTACCAGAACGAAGCGGCCTGGACACCGTATATGGAGCGGGTGGAGAAGGACGAGTTGCCCATTGCCCGCGCCTACGTCACCACCGAGGCGGAGCGCCTCACCCGGCAGCTGATCCTGCAATTGAAGCGCGGTTATCTGGAGCGGCAACCCTTCCAGGAGAAGTTCGGGGTCGATATCCTGGAGCGTTTCGGCGCGGCCTTCGCCCAACTGGAAGAGGGGGGCATGCTGCGGCGGGAAGAGTCCGGCGTGCGGCTGACCCCCGCGGGGCTGTTGCAGGTCGATCAGCTGCTGCCGACGTTTTATGACGCCAAGTACCAGGGCGCCCGTTACACCTGATTTCCAGCGAAGGACAAGAATCTATGCAGACGACAAAGATTGTCATGGCCGCCTTGGTGGTCGCCGCTCTGGCGTGCAACTCCCAACCCCCGGCCATTGCGGATAGCACCCCCTCGGGACCCGAGGCTGCGGCGGAGAAGGTGCGACCGGTCCAGGGGGATTGGCCCGCTTTCCGGGGGGCCGACGCCGATGGCATCGCCCAGGGGGAGAAGATCTGGGCGCAGTGGCCGCAGGGCGGTCCGCCGGTGCAGTGGCAGGCGGAACTGGGTTCCGGCTATTCGGCGCTGGTGGTGGCGGACGGCCGCCTCTTCACCCTCTATGGTGAGGGTGGCGGCGAATTCCTGGCGGCCTTCGATGCCGCTTCTGGCAAGCCCCTGTGGAAGGTGAAGATCGACGCCATCTACCGCAACCGTTTCGGCGACGGCCCGCGCTCGGCGCCGCTGGTGGATGGGGGCCTGGTCTACGGGGTCGGTGCCCAGGGGGCGCTGGTGGCGGCCCAGGCGGCTTCCGGCGAGGTCGTGTGGCAGGGAAATGTGGTGGCCGACCACGGCGCGCGGATTCCGGAGTGGGGCATTGCCGCGACCCCAACGTTGGGCGGCCCGGACGGCGGCCTCCTGCTGCTGGATATCGGTGCTCCCGATGCCGCCATTCTCGCCCTGGACAAGAAGACCGGCAAGAAGGTTTGGGGCGCGGGGCAGGGCCGGGCGGGGTACTCCTCGCCAGTGAGCTTCACCCTGGACGGCCAGAAGCAGACCGTCTTCTTCACCGCCGACAAGGTGCTCGCCATCGACCCCGACGAGGGCGATGTGCTGTGGGAGTCCCCCTGGAAGACCAGCTACGACATCAACGCCGCCACTCCCATCGTGGTGCCGCCGAACCGGGTCTTCGTCTCTTCCGGCTACGACACCGGCGCCGGTCTGTTGGAGGTCACCCGCACCGAAAGCGGCTGGAAGGCGGAGGCGGTGTGGACCAGTCGGGGGCTGAAGAATCAGTTCAGCTCCTCGGTGCTGTTGGATGGGACCCTCTACGGCTTTGACAACAAGGTCCTGAAGGCCGTCGATCTGGCCACCGGCGAGGAGCGCTGGCGGCAGCGCACGGAGGGCCACGGCTCCCTGATCGCCGCCGACGGGCACCTGATCATCCTGGGGGAGAAGGGTCGCCTGGCCCTGGCCGAGGTCAACCCGAAGGAATATGTGGAACAATCCGCCGTCCAGATTTTGAACGGCAAGTGCTGGACCTCGCCGACCCTGGTGGACGGCAACCTTTTCTTGCGCAATGAGGGCACGCTGCTTTCCGCCCGCGTCGCCGACTGATTAACCCTCACTCTGTAAGGACACGCGAATCATCATGCTACGACACCACACGGCCCGCGCCGTTTTGCTCCTTTTCGTCATCGCTTGCCTCGCCAACCCTCTGGCCGCGAGGGCCGAAGAAACCCCCTCGGAGGCCGTGGCAGAGGCCGAGGCCACCACCGCGCCGCCCCAATACACGGCGGAGGATGTGCTCTACGTCGAGGCGATCCTGCCGGATATCGCCACCACCGGGTCCATCGCCACCAAATTGCCGCTGGAGTTGCAGCGCACCCCCGCCAGCGTCAGTGTCGTGACCTCCGCCCTGTTTAACGAGCAGGCCGGTTTCACCCTCAGCGACGCGCTGCTCAACGTGCCCGGGGTCAACGTGCAGACCCAGAGTGGGGTGACGGATTACTTCCTGATTCGCGGTTTCGACGCCTTGAGCAGTGGTCTGGTGCTCACCGATGGCGCCTCCGAACCGGAAGCCAGCTACTACCACCTCTACAACGTCGAGCGGGTGGAAGTGCTGCGCGGCCCCAGCGCCTTTCTTTACGGGGGCAACACCCTCTCCGGCGCCGCCAGTCTGGTGCGCAAGCAGCCTTCCGCGCGTTCCGGGGATTCCTTCGTGGAGTTCGGCCTGGAAGGGGGGAGCTTCGCCACCTACCGGGGCCATCTGGACTGGAGTCGCAACGCCGAGAAGCTCTCCTTCCGCCTGAATGCCTTCGTCGAGGACTCCGACGGCTACCGCGACGACAAGGAGAGTCAGGCCTACGCCATCAACCCCGCCGTCACCTGGGCGTTGGGGGATTCGGCGGCCTTCACCGTCAACGCCGAGGTGGTGCGCAACGAGTACTCGCCGGATTCCGGTCTCCCCTTCTTCCTGGACAGCGGGCGGTTGGTGGACGTGCCCCGGGAGCGCTCCTACCAGGCCCCCTTCGACTTCTCGGAGCAGGATGTGCTCCGCCTGCGGGCCGATTATTCGCGGCAGTTGGGCTCCAACGTGACGCTGCGCAACAAGACCTACTTCACCAACCTGGACTGGCAGAGCGATGGCACCCTCCTGGTGGGCGCCTTCCGGGACCCCTTCTTCGGCCTCGGACTGGTGGGGCGGCTGTACTCCAGCCTGGACGATGAGCAGGAGTTCTTCGGTAACCAGTTGGAGGCGGTCCTGGCGCTGGATGGAGACACCGTGGAGCAAACCATCGTGGCGGGCTTCGAGATCGAACGGCGCACCGACCAGTTCTCCCTCGATCTGGGGCAATTGCCGATTCTGCTGGTGGACGATCCCATCGAGAGCGCCTTCACCCCGCCGCCGCCGATCCCCTTCCTCGGCCAGCGGGGGGACGCGGACAACCTGATCGCTGCCCTCTACGCCGTCGATCAGTTGCAGATCACGGATACCTTCGGGGTGCTCCTGGGGGGGCGGGTGGATTTCCTGGACTACGAGGAGAAGGTCAGCGGCACCCAGCGGGACGACACGGAGTTTTCCCCGACGGTGGGCCTGGTCTACGCGCCGACCCGGAACCTGACCCTCTACGCCAACGCCTCCCAGGCCTTCTCGCCGCCCTCCACGCTGGTGATCGGGGATATCGCACCGGAGGAATCGACCCAATTTGAATTGGGCGTCAAGCGCACCTTCCTGGACGGGCGCCTGCTGACCTCGCTGGCCCTCTACGATCTGGAGAAGTCCAATATCGCGATCCCCGACCAGACGGGCATCACCCGCCAGATCGGTGACCAGCAGAGCCAGGGCCTGGAACTGGAGGTCACGGGCCTGCTGGCGCCGGGGCTGCGGCTCTTCTTCGCCTACGCCTACACCGACGCCGAGTTGACGGAGTTCCGGGAGATCTTCGCCAGCGCGGATCGCTTCTTCATCGTGGACTACTCCGGCAACGTCCCCGCCTTCGTGCCGGAGAACACCGCCAGTCTGTGGCTCTCCAAGCGATTCAACAAGCTCGGTGTGGCCGGCGGTGCCCGCTGGGTGGATGATCAATTCATCGACGAGGACAACGTCCTGAGCCTCGACGGCTACCTGACCGTGGACCTGGCCCTTTCCTACCACTGGCAGAATTGGGAGTACCGCTTGAATCTGAAGAACGTCACGGACGAAGAGTATGAGCGAAGGGGCTTCCAGGGCTCGGCGGTGATCCCGGCGGATCCCTTCACGGTGTTGGCCGGAGTACGGTTTCGGATGTGATGGGAGACGAACGATCGCGACCCCGGGTTCGCACCCGGGGCTACCGAATGGCACCCTGAAGGGTGCCCCAAGACAAGGCTTCACCGCCCTTTCTGCTCCACCTTCCCCTCGACGATCGTTGGGGGGAGGGGGGATCGCAGGGTTGAGGGGCCGAAAGAGAGAACCCATGTTCGAGAGTGACAACTATGACGTGATCGTCGCCGGGGGCGGCCCCGCCGGGGCCACCACGGCGGCGTTGGTGGCGGCGGCGGGGCATCGGGTGCTGCTCGTGGAGCGGGATCTTTTTCCCCGCTTCAAGATCGGCGAATCGCTGATGCCGGAGTGCGGTTCCACCCTCCAGCGGCTGGGGGTCAAGGAAAAGCTCCAGGCCAGCCATTTTCCGAAGAAGTACAGCGTGCAGTTCTTCGGTGCCAGCGGCAAGGGGTCGGCCCCCTTCTATTTCACCGAAACCCAATGCACCGAACACCCCCAGACCTGGCAGGTGGTGCGCAGTGAGTTCGACCAGCTGCTGGTGGATAACGCCCGGGAGAAGGGGGTGGAGGTCCACTTCGAGACGGCCCTCAAAGATGTGCTCTTCGAAGGGGATCGAGCGGTGGGGGTGGAGGTCAAGCAGGGCGGAGCGACCCACCGCCTGGGGGCGCGGGTGGTGGTGGATGCCACGGGGCTCAATTCCCTCCTCGCCCGCCGCTTCAACCTGAGGGAGGTGGACGCCAAGCTCAGGAACGCCTCCATTTTCACCCATTTCAAGGGGGGGATGCGGGATGCGGGGATCGACGAAGGGGCGACGCTGGTGCTCCACACCCGGGATCGGGACGCCTGGTTCTGGTACATCCCCCAGCCCGATGATGTGGTCAGCGTCGGGGTGGTGGCGCCGGTGGAGGAACTCATCAATCCGGAAAACAAGCGGCCCCCCCAGGAGCTTTTCGACGACTATCTCTCCCGCTGCGAGGGCTTGAAGCCGAAGCTGGCCAAGGCCACCCAGATGGCGCCGGTGCAGGTGCTGAAAGATTTCACCTACCGTTCCAGCCGCCGCGCCGGGGATGGCTGGATCCTGGTGGGGGACGCCTACGGCTTCATCGATCCCCTCTATTCCACCGGTGTTTACCTGGCCTTGAAGTCCGGCGAATTCGCCGCCGATGCGATCCTCGATGGGCTGGCGTTGGGGGATCTCTCCGGCGAGCAGCTGAGTCGTTTCGAACCGATGTTCCGGCGCGGCATGGAGGCCATGCGCAAGCTGGTGCACGCCTTCTACGACAAAGACTTCAGCATCGCCAAATTCCTGGAGAAGTATCCGGAACGGCGCGACGATATCGTGCAGATTCTGGTGGGCAACGTGTTCCACGACCAGGTGGATGATATTTTCGTGCCGATGTCCGAGATGGTCGATTTGCCCACCGCCTGGGCATGATTCGGTCCCAATCCGAACGGGAGGCTGCATGCGGACCTTGCTTTTCCTGGCCCTGGGGGCCCTCTTCGTGCTGCGGCTGGATGTCTGGCAGTGGGACGACCCGTCCCTGGTCCTGGGCCTGCCGGTGGGGCTGACCTTCCACGTCGGCATCTGTCTGGCGGCGGCGGTCCTCATGTTTCTGCTCACGCGCCTGGCCTGGCCGGAAGGCCTGGAGGAGGTGGGGGATGAGTGAAGTCGCCTCAGGAAGAGGTGCCTGGGTGGTGCCGGGGAATCCTCCCGGGAAGCCCTGGAGCCGCGCCGGGCAAGGGCGTGGCGGTGTCGTAACAGCCCGTGGTGAAAGTCGACCGCATGCGAGAGCGAGGAATTTTCGGTCAGATCAAGGCGGAAAATCGCAGGAATATCCGCGATCTTGCGAGATTTTCCAACGCCGATCTGGCGGAAAAGGCCCGCTCGGAGCGCGGCGCGCATTTTGCCACGGGCTGGTAAGGCGCCCCGGGCGCGGCGGAAGAGCAGGCGCGAGCCCCACCCCCGCGCAGGCTTCTCAACTCGCGCCGATTCCGGGGAGGATTCCCCGGCATCACCCTCTGGAGACTGCTTCATGACCATCGCCGTCCTCGCCGTCTACCTCGTCCTGGTGCTCTCCATCGGCTTGCTGAGTCACCGCCTCTTCCGGGGGACGGGGGAGGATTATTTCGTCGCCACCCGCTCCATCGGCCCCTTCGTGCTGCTGATGTCCCTCTTCGGCACCCACATGACGGCCTTTTCGCTGCTGGGGGCGTCGGCGGAGGCGTATCGGCAGGGGATCGGGGTGTTCGGCTTGATGGCGTCGTCCTCGGCGCTGGTGGCGCCGGTGATCTTCTTCTTCGTGGGCACCCGGCTGTGGGCGGTGGGCAAACGCCACGGCTATTTGACCCAGGTCCAATACTTCCGCGAACGTTTCCAGTCCCCGGCCCTGGGGCTGCTGCTCTTCGTGGTCTTGACCGGGTTGCTGATCCCCTACTTGCTGATCGGGGTGTTGGGGGGCGGGATCTCCATCGCCCAGGTCACCGGTGGCCAGGTGCCCCAATGGCTCGGTAGCCTGATCGTCGCGGCGGTGGTGCTGACCTATGTCACCTACGGCGGCTTGCGGGGCACGGCGTGGGCCAACACCTTCCAGACGCTGGTGTTCATGGTCCTCGGCGCCGTCACCTTCTTCGTCATCGTGCGCCACCTGGGGGGGCTCCCGGCGGCGCTGGCGCGGGTCGCGGCGGTGGAGCCCAGCTTGCTGGTGCGGGGGGAGAAGGTGGCGGTCCTGAAACTCGCCAGCTACACCCTCATTCCCCTTTCGGTGGGGATGTTTCCTCACATCTTCATGCACTGGTTGAGCGCCAAGAGGCTCTCGACCTTCCGGCTACCGATGATCGCCTACCCCCTCTGTGTCGCCGTGGTGTGGATCCCCAGCGTGCTGGTGGGGATCTTGGGGGCGGCGGATTTCCCTGGTCTCGTAGGGCCGGAGGCCAACACCATCCTGGTGCGGATGATCGGTCTCCACGCGCCGGACCTGGTGGCGGCGCTGCTCACCGCCGGGGTGTTCGCCGCCATCATGTCGTCCCTGGACTCCCAGGTGCTGTCGTTGAGCACCATGTTCACCCAGGACATCATCGGTCGGTTCGGCTTCAAGGACGGCATGCCGGAGGCGCGCCAGGTGTGGTTCGGTCGCCTCTTCGTGGTGGCGGTGCTGCTGGTGACCTACCTGCTCTCCCTCTACACCACGCCGAGCATTTTCCGCCTGGGGATCTGGAGCTTCACCGGTTTCGCCGCCCTCTTTCCCCTGGTGGTGGCGGGGCTCTACTGGCGGCGGGCGACCCAGGCGGGGGCGCTGGCCGCGGTGGGGGTCACCGCCGCCCTGTGGATCACCTTCTTCCTGTTGGCGGGGGACAACGGCGCCTACACCGTGGGGGGCACCGGCCTCATGCCCGTGGCGGTGATCCTGGCCGCTTCCACCGCCGCCCTGGTGGGGGTCTCGTGGTTCACCGCGCCGCCGCCGGAAGCGGTGGTCCGGCGCTTCTTCGGACCCTCTGGAGGTTAGCCCCATGCGTATCGCCTACATTTCTGCGGGGGCTGCTGGCATGTACTGCGGCTCCTGCATCCACGACAACACCCTGGCCGCGGCGCTGGAGCGCCAGGGCCACGAAGTGGCGTTGATCCCCCTCTACACCCCCACCCGCACGGACGAGACCAACGTCAGCATGGACCGGGTCTTTTTCGGCGCCATCAACGTCTACCTCCAGACCCGGGCGCGCTGGCTCAGCCGCCTGACCCGGCCCATCGCGGGGTGGTTGGATCGCCCCGGGCTGCTGAACAAGTTGTCGGGGTTGAGTTCCGCCAGTTCGGGCCGCGATCTGGGGGAATTGACGGTCTCCGTGCTGCACGGCGAAGAAGGGCGCTCCCGGGAGGAGTTGGAGAAGCTCGCCACCTGGTTGGATCAGCACTGGCGACCGGACATCGTGCACCTCCAGAACTCCATGTTCTTGGGGTTGGCCCGGCGTCTGAAGCAGGTGTTGGGGGTGCCGGTGGTCTGCTCCCTCCAGGGGGAGGACATCTTTCTGGAGGATCTGATCGAGCCCTACCGCATGCAGGCCCTGGATGCCATCCACCAGCGGGCCGCCGACGCCGATGGTCTGGTGGCCACCAGCGAGTTCTACGCCGGTCACATGGCCAACTATCTGGAGGTGCCCCGGGAGCGCATCGCCGTGGTCCCCCTGGGGCTCAATCTGGAGGGCTACGAGGCTCCGGCGGATCGCGACCGGCTCTCGCTGGCGGAGCGCCCCTTCACCATCGGCTACCTGGCCCGGCTCTGCCCGGAAAAGGGGCTCCATCTTCTGGTCGATGCCTTCCGGCGGTTGGCGGAAAAGGTGGGCAAGGAGACGGTCCGCCTGCGTATCGCGGGGTACCTGGGGGGGAGAGACAAGGAGTACGTTCACGGGCTGGAGCGGACGGTGAAGGAGTGGGGGTTGGCGGATCGGGTGGACTGGGTGGGGGAGGTCAGCCGCGAAGACAAACTCGCCTTCCTCCATTCCCTGGATGTCATGTCCGTGCCCTCCACCTACCAGGAGCCCAAGGGGCTGTCCATCTTGGAAGCCCTGGCCGCCGGTACCCCGGTCGTCCTGCCGGAGCACGGCGCCTACCCGGAACTGGTCCACGCCACCGAGGGCGGCCTGCTGGTGGAGCCCCGCTCCCCGGAAGCCCTGGCCCAGGCCCTCATTCCCCTGACCGAGGACCGCCCCCGCTGCCACCGCATGGGCGAGCGCGCCCGCAAGGTCGTCTACCGCGACTTCACCGACGGGCGCATGGCGGACAACACCGTGGCCTACTACCGTCAGGTGCTGGCGGATGCCTCCGGGAGTTCGAAAGGTGCGGCGGGGTAGGGGATCTGTTTCCCCGTCATAAGATCCGTTCCTACAACCGGAGGGACGATCATGGCAAAATTCCTATGCGTGCTGGGGCTCCTCGCCCTGGTGGCTCCCAGTCCTGCCCAGGGGACGCCTCAGGCGGTGGCTCAAGAATCGGAGAGCGCACCGATGTACGACATCCTGATCCGCGGCGGTACCCTCTACGATGGTTCCGGCAAACCACCGATCAAGGCCGACGTGGCCATCGAGGGGGACCGCGTCGTGGCGGTGGGGGATCTCGCCTTCGCCCGGGGCCGCAGGGAGATCGACGCCGCCGGGCTGGCGGTGGCTCCCGGTTTCATCAACATGCTCAGCTGGTCCACCGAGAGCCTGATCGAGGACGGCCACTCCCAGAGTGAGATCCGCCAGGGGGTGACCCTGGAGGTGATGGGGGAGGGGATGTCCATGGGGCCGCTGACGGAGACCATGCGGGCGGAGATGCTCGCCCGGCAGGGGGATATCCACTACCCGATCCCCTGGACCACCCTGGGGGAGTATCTGGAGTTTCTGGAGCGGCGGGGGATCTCCACCAATGTCGCCTCCTTCGTGGGGGCCACCACCGCGCGTATCCATGAGTTGGGTTTCGAGGATCGAGCGCCCACCGCCGAGGAACTGGCGCGGATGCAATCGCTGGTGCGCCAGGGGATGGAGGGGGGCGCCCTGGGGGTGGCCTCCGCCCTGATCTACGCCCCGGGCTTCTACGCCGAGACCCCGGAGTTGATCGCCCTGGCGAAGGCCGCCGCGCCGTACGGCGGGGTCTACATCTCCCATCTGCGCAGCGAGGGGGATCGCCTGCTGGAGGCGGTGGACGAGTTGCTCACCATCGCGCGGGAAGCGGGGGTTCCGGCGCAGATCTACCACCTGAAGGCCGCCGGGGAGGCCAATTGGGGCAAGCTCGATGCGGTCATCCAGAAGGTCGAGGCGGCGCGGGCAGCGGGGCTCGCCATCACCGCCGACATGTACCTCTATCCCGCCGGGGCCACCGGACTGGACGCGGCCATGCCGCCGTGGGTGCAGGAGGGGGGCTTTGAGGCGTGGCGGGAGCGCCTCGAAGATCCCGAGATCCGTGAACGGGTGCGCCGCGAAATGGCTGCCCCGGCGGAGGATTGGGAGAACCTCCTGCTGGCCGCCGGTTCGGCGGAGCGGGTGCTCCTGGTCTCCTTCAAGAACGATGCCCTGAAGCCCCTGACCGGCAAGACCCTGGCCGAGGTGGCCGCGATGCGGGGCAAGAGTGTCGAGGAGACGGCCATGGACCTGGTGGTCGAGGACGGCAGCCGGGTGGGCACGGTGTACTTCCTGATGTCCGAGGACAACATCCGGCGTCAGGTGCAGCTTCCCTGGGTCAGCTTCGACTCCGACGAGGCGTCCCAGAAGCCCGAGGGCGTCTTCCTGAAGTCCAACCCCCACCCCCGCGCCTACGGCAACTTCGCCCGCCTGCTGGGCCGCTACGTGCGCGACGAAAAGCTTATTCCCCTGGAGGAAGCCATCCGCCGCCTGACCGCCTTCCCCGCCGAGACCCTGAAGCTCAACCGTCGTGGTCGCCTGGCTCCCGGCTATTTCGCCGATGTGGTGGTCTTCGACCCCGCCACCATCCAGGATCACGCCACCTTCGCGGAACCCCACCAATTCGCCACCGGCGTGGTCCACGTGCTGGTCAACGGCGTGCCGGTGCTCCAGGACGGCGAGCACACCGGGGCCACGCCCGGGCGGGTGGTGCGGGGGCCGGGTTGGGTGGGGGAGTAGGCGGATTTCCTGTAAACTACAGTTGAGGCCATGTGACTGAAATTAGTTGTGCTATTTCAGCGTTCTTGGAAGATGAAGGATGAGGGATGATCCAGTTGTGATGGAAGTTCCCCGCATCCGGGAGCAGCACGCCGCT
>Ga0210063_1000410_pt1 | contig 13602 bp, 12 predicted proteins | sample Muzzi_PWA_D1_FD_185529 | JGI IMG/M metagenome (GOLD analysis project Ga0210063, IMG submission 185529) | Wetland microbial communities from San Francisco Bay, California, USA, that impact long-term carbon sequestration - Muzzi_PWA_D1 (SPAdes) | ecosystem: Environmental > Aquatic > Marine >... | reverse complement strand
CCTCCACCCTCCGAACCTGACTCTACCGGTGGTACGGGTGGAGAGCCCTCAGCGGATAAAGAGCCCTCAGCGGATAAAGAGCCCTCAGCGGATAAAGAGCCCTCAGCGGATAAAGAGCCCTCAGCGGATAAAGAGCCTTCAGCGGATAAAGAGCCTTCAGCGGATAGAGAGCCCTCAGCCACTGAAGAACCCACCCGCGTGTTTGTGCTCGATTTCAAAGGTGACCTGGCAGCCAATGCGGTAAAACACCTTCGCACCGAAATCACGGCCATTCTGACGATGGCCACGCCGTCCGACGAAGTCCTGTTGCGGCTGGAGAGCCCTGGCGGAGCCGTACATGGTTATGGCCTTGCCGCGTCGCAGCTCGACCGGCTGCACCAGCACGGCATCAGGCTGGTCGTCGCGGTCGATAAGGTGGCGGCGAGCGGTGGCTACATGATGGCCGTGGTGGCGAATCGGATACTGGCTGCACCTTTTGCTCTGATCGGTTCCATCGGGGTTGTGGCTCAGGTGCCGAACGTCCATCGACTGCTGAAGAAACACGATGTCGATGTCGAAGTTCTGACTGCGGGCAAATACAAACGGACGCTGACAGTGCTGGGTGAGAACACCGAAGAGGGCAGGCAGAAGTTCATCGAAGAACTCGAAGATGTGCATTCACTGTTTCAGGAGTACGTCGGGAGCCGTCGCCCTGAACTGGTGCTCGATGAAGTCGCTACCGGGGAGGCCTGGTATGGAAAGCGGGCACTGGAAAAACGGCTGATAGACGAGATCAGCACCAGTGACGAGTATCTGACTAAAGCCTGCGCCGATGGCGAGGTCTTTCATGTGCAATGGGTGGAACACAAAAAACCCATTGAACGCCTGCTTGGTCAGATGGAAGGGGCAATAACGCGAACCCTGGAACGGGTTACCGGAAACTGGTAGGAGATTCCTTAAATGAGTTTCAAAGCGATGCTGGTCGAGAAGACTGACACCGGGTTCACCCGGTCGATCGTCAATCGGGAGGTAGAAGATCTGCCGGCAGGGGATATCCTGATCCAGGTGGCGTATTCGTCCCTGAACTACAAGGACGCTCTGTCTGCTACCGGTAATCCCGGCGTGACCAGAAACTTTCCGCACACGCCCGGCATTGATGCTGCCGGCACCGTGATCAGCAGTTCCGATGCTGCTTTCGCTGCAGGCGATGAGGTGATCGTGATCGGCTTCGATCTGGGTATGAACACCGCCGGTGGATTCGGCGAACAGATCCGGGTACCGGCAGGCTGGGTGGTGCCACTGCCGGCAGGGTTGAATCTGCAGCAGTCGATGGTGCTTGGGACTGCCGGATTCACTGCGGCGCTGTGTGTGCACAAACTCGAAGCAGCCGGCATGACACCGGATTCGGGCCCGGTTCTGGTGACCGGGGCGACGGGCGGTGTGGGTTCCGTTGCCGTCATGCTGCTGGCTCGACTTGGCTATCAGGTCACCGCGGTAACAGGAAAGGCGGAACAGCATGATTTTCTGCAGCAGATTGGTGCCAGCGCGGTGATTTCCCGGGAAGATGCCCAGGCTGGCTCAGATCGACCTCTGCTGCAGGAAACCTGGGGCGGTGCAGTGGATACTGTTGGTGGTGAAATCCTCTTCAATGCGGTGAAAAGCCTGCGTTACGGCTGCAGCCTTGCGGCTTGCGGCCTGGTGGCTTCGCCTGAGATTCCGGCGTCGGTGCTGCCGTTCATCCTGCGTCATGTCAATCTGCTTGGGATCGATTCGGTGCAGCTGCCGCTGGAGCAGAAAAAACAGATCTTCTCGAAGCTGGCCAGTGACTGGCAGCTGCCGGAACTGGACGCGCTGAAGCGTCCGTTGACGCTCGATTCGCTGTCACCGGCCATCGATGACATTCTCGCCGGTAGGATGGTTGGCCGTGGCCTGCTGGTTCATGACTGATGAACCGGCCGTGGACTGATGATCCCGGCTTTAATCCCTTCGCAGTGCTTCAGAGACGGCAATCGGGCTCGGGTAGCGGAAGATCACGATGTAGGATGATATGACCAGGGTGAGGACTGTCGCGCCCTGGATAACATGAGCGGCTTCTTTGCCCAGCAGCGCGGCAGTACCTGCGACGTAACTCAGCAGCAGTGAAAACTCGCTGGCCTGGCCGAGCCGGTAGCCGACCTCCCAGGACGAATCTTTATCCTCTCCCTGCGCTTTCAGCGCCAGCGCAAACGTCACCGGCTTGGCAGCAATGAGTGCCATGGCCAGCAGCACTGTCGGGAAGAACACCTGCAGCAGCAGATGCATATTCAGTCCGGCACCGACTGAGAAGAAGAACATCACCAGGAAGAAGTCCCGCAGCGGACGCAGATGTTCGGCGATGTACTGTGAGATGGGGCTGGTCGCCAGCGAAACGCCGGCGATGAAACCACCGATTTCGAATGACAGCCCGGCAAATGCAGCCGCACTGGCAATGCCCAGACACCAGCCGATTGCGATCAGAAAAATGTATTCGTGAAACGCGTCATAACGCTTGATCAGTGGCAGCAGCACATAACGGACCATCAGGAACGCCGCCGCGGTAAGCAGGGGCAGAGCGAGTACGGAGGTCCCGAGGCTACTCAGGGTACTGGCGAAAGAGTCGCCATAGCCAGCAATCACAACCAGCGCAAGTATCGCGATCAGATCCTGAATCAGGAGCAGGCTGATGACAATCTCACCAATGTGGCGATGATGCAGCATCGTGGTCGGGAGCAATTTCAGGCCGATGATTGTGCTGGAGAAGGTCACTGCAACGCCGGTAACGATGGCTTCAGCGTAGGAAAATCCGAACGCCAGCATCAGGCCGGCGCCAATCAGGAAAAATACGACTGTGGTGACTAATGCCGTCAGAAAACCTTCGCCAGCCATGTTTTTCAGCTTTGCCGGCGGCAGATCGAGGCCCACCAGAAACAGCAGAAAAATGATGCCGATTTCGGCAATCTCGGAAAGCAGATCCGGATCTGCCACCAGCGCAAGGCCGTGTGGTCCAATCAGCGCGCCGAGAATGATGTAAGCAACCAGCATCGGTTGACGGGTGTACAAGGCAGCGGTGGCAATTATCGCCGCCCCGGTGAATATCAGGAAAAAGGATTCAGTGATCCCGATTTCAATGCCCATTCGACCCCGTTGTCAGTCAACTACCTGCGCCCTGCCGCGCGATCGAACAGGTGACTGTCAGCTGCCCCTGGCAACTCTGCGAAAGGCGGGCTCAGGCTCCACCACTGAAGCTTGATAGTAATCGGAATAGGGTGCAAGCGGAGCCGGCTGGTCGGCCAGGGAACTGTTGCGATGCTCGGGCATATCGAAGGTATCGAAGCCGCAACGCGTCAGATAGTGCAGCAGATCCGGATGAACGTCACCCACTGCACGCAGCTCACCGGTGTAGCCGTAGCGCGTACGCAACAGTACCGCGAGCGACAGTCCGCGGCCGTCGTTGAACGCGGGGAAGTCCACGGTAATCAGCGGTGCGGCGACAAATTCCTCAGCGGGCTCGTCGTCAACCGCCAGTGCCAGTCCAGCGCCGCTGTCAGCACTCCACTGCGCCAGCGGCAGCACCGGATTGCCGCCGGCCGCGTCGTCCGCACCGTCGGTGATGCTGCTGCCGGCGATGATTTCGCCAGCCTTATTCAGCAGTGGCATAGATACGCTCCTTGAACGGCTCAATGCCGATTCTTCGAAAACAGTGGATGAATGGTTCGTCCCCCTGGCGCTGTTCGACAAAGACCTCGAGGATGGTCCGGATGACCGAGGTGACATCCGCGCGTGAGCAGGAAGGTCCGACGATACGACCGAGCGCTGCTTCAACCCCGCTGTGACCGGAATGTCCACCGAGCGATATCTGGTAAAACTCCTCGCCTTTCTTGTCGACCCCGAGAATGCCGATGTTGCCGACATGATGGTGGCCGCAGGCGTTCATGCAGCCGGAGATATTCAGATCAAGCGGGCCCAGGTCATGCACATAGTCGAAATCGTCGACGCTACGCTGAATGGCTTCGGCAACCGGTATGGACTTGGCATTGGCCAGAGAACAGTAGTCGCCACCCGGGCAGCAGATAATATTGGTCAGCAGACCGACGTTGGCGGCACCCAGTTCCAGCGCTTCCGCCTGCTGCCAGAGTTCAGACAACGCAGATATCGGCACATCGGGCAGCACAAAATTCTGCTCGTGGCTGATGCGGATCTCGCCGAAACCGTACGAATCCGCCCAGTCAGCCACCGCTTCCATCTGAGCATCCGTTACGTCTCCAGGCGGAATACCGGTGACCTTTGTGGACAGGGTGACAACCGCATAGCCAGGTTGTTTGTGGGCACTGACATTGCGCTCCACCCAGCGGCTGAAGGTCGGATTGTGCAAGCGCGCTTCGGCGAGAACATCAGTACCCAGTTCCCGGACCGGGTAAGTCGGAGGCGTGAAATGGGCGGCGATCCGGTCGACTTCCACATCCGTCAGCGTGCTGGGTCCGCCTTCCAGATGGGCCCACTCCGCGTCGACCCGTTCCCGGAATCCGTCTGCGGACATGGCCCGGACCAGAATTTTTATCCGCGCCTTGTATTTGTTGTCCCGCCGGCCGTAGCGGTTGTAGACACGCATGATCGCTTCGAGATAGGTCAGCAGGTGTCTCACCTCGAGTCCCTGCCGAATCAGTTCGCCGATAACCGGTGTCCGGCCCAGCCCACCGCCGACCATGAAATCAAAACGAACTTCACCGTCGTCGTCGCGGTAGACCCGCAGACCGATGTCGTGCACGAGGATGGCCGCGCGGTCACTGCTGGCGCCGGTAACGGCAATCTTGAACTTGCGCGGCAGCCAGTCGAATTCCGGGTGAGAGGTAGACCACTGCCGGATCAGTTCACAGTAGGGACGGGGATCCACCGTTTCATCGGCGGCAACCCCGGCAAATTCATCTGTGGTGACATTACGGATGCAGTTGCCGCTGGTCTGGATCGCGTGCATCTCGACCTCTGCCAGCTGCTGCAGAATGTCGGGCACCTCTTCCAGCAGGGGCCAGTTGAACTGCATGTTCTGGCGCGTACTCAGATGCCCGTAACCACGGTCAAACTCGCGGGCGATATGGGCAAGGCGGCGCAGCTGCACGCTCGACAACGTGCCGTAGGGAACTGCCACCCGCAGCATTGGTGCAAGCCGCTGCACATACAGGCCATTACGCAGACGCAGCTGCAGGAATTCGTCCTCAGTCAGCTCGCCGGCCAGGTAGCGCTGCGTCTGAGCGCGATAATGATCTACCCGTTCGTTGACAAAACGTCGGTCAAAATTGTCGTAGCGGTACATGGAGGACCTGTTGGATTAGTTCGTTGGGTGTTGCGGGTGCTGATTCACGCCAGCTGCCGGCAGCCCTGAAAGCCGGCAAAATATCAGGAGTGCGCGCCAGCGCGAAAGATTGCTTGGGACTATGCTTAGAACCACCGTATTGTGCATCCGGCAGGCCTTGGCTAGACTGCGCGACCTGAGTCAACGCGAGCCCGAACCGGGTTCAGCAGTCAGTAAATTTGTCTTCAATCAGCAGCAACGGAGCCGCCATCGTGACAACAGACAGCGCAGATGCCGTGGGGTCTGACACAACATCCAGCCGTATCGAAGCCGAGCGGGAAGAGGACCAGCGCGTCGATGCAAAGGCGCTCCTGGTAATTTTCACCGCACTGGTACTGGGTGTGGTTTTCTACATTTCCGGCTGGACGTTCGATATCTGAAGTAGTCAGCGGCGTTGCTGGCAATCGTTCAGAGATTAGGCCGCAGCAGCTTCTCCGCCTCCTCGATATTGAGACCTTTCCTCTGTGCGTAGTCGGCGACCTGATCGGCGCCAATTTTGCCAATGCCGAAGTAGCGCGATTCAGGGTGCGAAAAATACCAGCCGGAAACCGAAGCGGCAGGCAGCATTGCGTAACTTTCCGTCAGCGAGATACCGGTTTTCTCCGTGGCATCCAGCAATTCAAACAGTTTGCTCTTTTCGCTGTGTTCGGGACAGGCGGGATAGCCGGGAGCCGGCCGTATTCCCTGGTAAGCCTCTTTAATCAGCGCAGCGCTATCCAGATTTTCACCCCGGGCATAGCCCCAGGCACCCAGGCGCACTTCGCGATGCAGATATTCCGCGAATGCCTCCGCCAGACGATCTGCCAGCGCCTTGATCATGATTGAGGCGTAGTCGTCCTGTTCATGCTCCGCCAGCACCGCGTCGATATTCATTCCAGCCGTGACTGCAAACGCACCGATGTAGTCGGCGACAGGCGCCGGTGCAACAAAATCCGCCAGTGAAAAACTGGGTTTTCCATCCGGTTTCACGCTCTGCTGACGCAGCTGCGGCAGGCGGGCCAGAACCTCACCGCGGGTTTCATCCGCAAACACCAGCAGATCGTCACCGTCACGATTGCAGGGCCACAGACCATACACCGCGTTGGCCTGCAGGCGGCCGTCCCGGATCAGATAGTCGAGCATGTCCCGGGCGTCTTTGAACAGACTGCGCGCACTTTCCCCGACCACTTCGTCGTCAAGGATGCGGGGATACTTACCGGCCAGTTCCCAGGTCATGAAGAAAGGTGTCCAGTCGATATAGGGCACCAGTTCCGTCAGCGGCAGTTTGTTCAGGACCTGCACACCCAGTGTCTCGGGCACAGGCGGTTTGTAGTCACTGAAGTCCAGAGTCAGCGCGTTGGCACGGGCCTGTTTCAGCGTCAGCAGTTTGCGCTGGCTGGTCCGCTGATTGCTGCGTTCCCGAACGGTCTCGTATTCCTCCCTGGTGGCTTTAACGAAATCGGTTTTCAGTGTGTCTGAAAGCAGGCTGCTGGCTACCCGAACGCAGCGCGACGCATCAGGCACGTAGACGGTTGCGTCACGATCGTAGGCTGGTTCGATTTTAACCGCTGTATGGGCTTTTGACGTCGTTGCACCACCGATCAGCAGTGGTACCGAAAAGTTCTGGCGCTGCATTTCTTCAGCAACGTTAACCATTTCATCCAGCGAAGGCGTGATCAATCCGGACAGACCGATCATGTCGGCGTTTTCCTCCTTTGCGATACTGAGGATCTTTTCCGCCGGGACCATGACGCCAAGGTCAACGACATCGTAGTTGTTACACTGCAGAACAACGCCGACGATGTTCTTGCCGATGTCATGGACGTCGCCCTTGACGGTGGCCATGATGATCTTGCCTTTGCTTTTGTTGGCATTGCCTTTTTCCGCTTCGATGTAGGGCACCAGGTGTGCGACGGCCTGTTTCATGACCCGCGCACTTTTAACCACCTGGGGCAGAAACATCTTGCCTGCGCCGAACAGATCACCGACGACATTCATACCGTCCATCAGTGGTCCTTCAATCACTTCGATGGGGCGCGCAGCGAGGAGCCTGGCTTCCTCGGTATCTGCAACGATGAAGTCGGTTATGCCGCGGACCAGAGCATGGCTGAGACGTTCGGAAACCGGGAGCGCACGCCATTCCAGATTGTCGCCTGAGGATTTTCTGGTGCTGCCGGTGAGCTGATCGGCAACAGCCATCAGTGCTTCCGTGGCATCCGGCGTGCGGTTTAAAACCAGGTCTTCGACCTTGTCCCGGATCTGCTTCGGAATTTCCTCATATATCTCCAGCTGGCCGGCATTGACGATGCCCATGGTCAGGCCTGCCCGGACTGCATGGTAGAGAAACACCGCATGGATCGCTTCACGCAACGGATTGTTGCCGCGAAAGGAAAAAGAAACGTTGCTGACGCCACCCGAGGTGCTCGCGTATGGCAGATTTTCTCTGATCCACTGACAGGCTTCGATGAAATCCACCGCGTAGTTGCGGTGTTCGTCGATGCCGGTGCCGATCGCGAAGATGTTCGGATCGAAGATGATGTCCTCGGGCGGAAACCCTACAGTGTCGGTAAGGATGTCGTAGGAGCGCTGACAGATCTGCGTTTTCCGTTCCAGCGTGTCCGCCTGGCCGTCCTCGTCGAAGGCCATGACCACAACCGCTGCACCGTAGGCCCGGCACAATCTGGCCTGCTCGACGAACGCGGCTTCGCCTTCTTTCAGGCTGATCGAGTTGACGACGGATTTGCCCTGCACGCACTGCAGACCGGCGTGGATGATGTCCCATTTACTGGAATCGATCATGATCGGCACCCGGGCGATATCCGGTTCCGCCGCCAGCAGCTGCAGATAGCGGACCATGGCAGCCTGGGAATCGAGCATCCCCTCATCCATGTTGATGTCGATGATCTGGGCACCGTTTTCAACCTGCTGCCTTGCCACCGACAGCGCGGTATCGTAGTCCTCTTCCCGGATCAATCGGGCAAAGCGGGCGGAACCGGTGACATTGGTACGCTCGCCGACATTCACAAACAACGACTCTGCGGTTACCGTCAGTGGCTCCAGTCCCGCCAGCGTCAGCGCAGGCCGCGGTTCAGGTATCCGGCGTGGCGCCATGCCGGCGATCCTTTCTCTCACCGCGCGTATGTGGTCTGGCGTAGTGCCGCAGCAGCCACCGACAATATTCAGCAATCCACTTTCCGCATAGTCGCCCAGCATTTCGGCCATGGCATCCGGCGATTCGTCATAGCCGCCGAATTCATTCGGCAGCCCGGCGTTGGGATGCGCACTCACATGTACGTCTGCAATCCGGCTCAGTTCACTGACATAGGGGCGCAGCTGATCGGCGCCCAGCGCGCAGTTCAGACCAATTGACAGCGGCCGGGCATGGCGCAGTGAATGCCAGAAGGCTTCACACGTCTGTCCGGACAGGGTACGTCCGCTGGCATCGGTGATCGTGCCTGAGATCATCAGCGGAATCCGTCTGCCGAGCGCTTGTTCCAGTTCCAGAATCGCAAACACCGCCGCTTTGGCGTTGAGAGTGTCGAAGATGGTTTCAATCAGAATCAGATCTGCGCCGTTGTCCAGCAACGCCGCAGCCGCCAGCTGATAGTCATCAGCCAGGGTTCGGAAATCGATGTTGCGGAAGCCGGGATCGTTTACGTCAGGAGAGAGGCTGGCAGTTCTGTTGGTGGGACCGAGGACGCCGGCCACATAGCGCGGCCAGTCCGGGCTGCTGAATTCATCCGCAACTTTCCTGGCAATCCGTGCAGCCGCTGCATTCATCTCATCGACAGTGTCCTCCAGCGCATAATCGGCCTGAGCGATTCTGCTGGCGGTGAAGCTGTTGGTTTTGATGATATCGGCACCGGCAGCCAGATACTGCCGGTGCGCATCTGCCACGGCCTCAGGCTGCGTCAGGGACAGGACATCGTGATTACCTTTCAGGCTGTGGCTGTGCGCCGCAAATCTGCTGCCGCGGAACTCCTCTTCGCCGAACCTGAGCGCCTGCAGCAGCGTGCCGTAGGCACCATCCAGAACGAAAATCTTTTCATTCAGCGCTGCTGTTAAGGTTTTGATCAGTTGTTCGGACACGCGGCGACCCACTCTCGACGGATTGTGAGGTGCCAGTGTAGGCAGACACATTCTCTGCGCAATTCAAGTTCCACGTGTTGGCCATGAATCAGATTCATTCACAGGACGCTTCATTGCTCTTGCAGCGGGGATTGATTATATTTCCGAGTGTTTTACTCGGATATTGTAACCAGCGGTGACTTTTCAACGATGATTGAGATTTCGGAATCAGCTCAAGGCTACCTCAACGAACTGCTCAGCAAACAGGAGGAGGCCGACGTCGGTATCCGCGTGTTCGTCGCGCAGCCGGGGACGCCAAACGCGGAAACCTGTATTGCCTACTGTCGACCGGGGGAGGAGCAGGAGGGCGATCTACCGGTCAGCTACGACGGCTTCACCGCCTGGTTCGAAGAACGCAGCCTACCATACCTTGAAGATGCCAAGGTTGACTATCAGGAAGACCAGATGGGCGGGCAGCTGACGATAAAAGCGCCGAACGCTCGGGTACCCGCCGTCGGTCCGGATGCGTCGCTGGAAGACCGCATCAATTATGTGCTCTACAACGAAATCAATCCGGGCCTCGCCGCGCACGGCGGCGTGGTCAGCCTGGTGGAGATCGTCGACGAAAGTGTCGCCGTGCTGCAGTTCGGAGGTGGTTGCCAGGGCTGCGCGGCCGTCGATATCACTTTAAAAAACGGCGTCGAAAAATCTCTGCTGGAACAGATTCCGGAACTGAGCGGCATTCGCGACGCGACCGATCACAGCGTCACCGAGCACGCTTATTACCAGTAGGTCGTCTCCCGCCGCAGCCTGGTCGTGCGGCCACAGCCCGTTCAACCGGCGTTGGCCAGCGCTTTCTGTCCACGCCGCGTTCGCAGCGGTTCACCGAGTTCAGCGGCAACTTCAGACAGCAGTTCCGCAGTAGTTTCCCAGTCAATGCAGGCATCCGTGACGGAGACGCCATAACGCATCTCCTGCGGATTACTGCTGATCGGCTGATTGCCCGCATGGAGATGACTTTCGATCATAAGCCCCATCAGCGACTGATTGCCGGCTTTGATCTGGCGGGCAACGTCGCGCGCCACCACCGGCTGCCGCGTGTAGTCTTTGTTCGAATTCGCATGACTGCAGTCGACCATGATGTTCGGGGCGAGGCCTGCCCGGGCATGCTCGGCTTCGCAGCGGGCGACCGCATCGGCATCATAGTTGGGCCCACTGGTCCCGCCACGCAGCACGATGTGGGCGTTGGGATTTCCACGCGTGGTCAGGACAGCAACCTGACCCGCGGGGCTGATGCCGAGAAAACGGTGCGGGCTGGAAACGCTCTGCAGCGCGTTCAGCGCCACACCGAAGCTGCCGTCAGTACCGTTTTTGAAACCCACCGCGGAACTGAGACCCGAGGCCATTTCCCGGTGCGTCTGTGATTCCGTCGTTCGGGCGCCAATTGCCGACCAGCTGATCAGATCCTGCAGATACTGGGGCGTAATCGGGTCCAGCGCTTCCGTCGACAGGGGCAGGCCGAGTGCGGCAACGTCGAGCAGAAACCGTCGGGCAGTTTCCAGACCTTCAGCAACGCGGAAGGTATCGTCGAGGTGAGGATCGTTGATCAGTCCCTTCCAGCCCACCGTGGTCCGTGGTTTTTCGAAATAGGCGCGCATCACCACCAACAAGTCGTCAGCCAACTGATCGCTCAACAGTTTCAGCCGCTGCGCATATTCCATGCCGGCATCGATGTCATGGATCGAGCAGGGGCCAATGACGACCAGCAGGCGATGATCTTCGCCGGTGAGAATGCGGGCGACAGCGTGCCTTGCGTCGGCAATCTGCCTGCTGATCGCTTCCGGTACCGGCAGGCGGGCTTTCAGTTCCTGCGGCGTTTCCAGAATCTCGTGGCTTTCGATATTCAGATTTTCGAGTTGCATTGGATCTCATCTCCGTTGTCTCAGCGGCCGATCTCACTCGGCACTGTGCAGCATCACGATCAGCGCAGCGCGCCATATCGCAGAATTCGGGGCCAAAAAAAACCCCGCTGGCGCTGCCTTGCGGGGTTCCTCTCCGAAGGCAGCGGGCCACCTTCGAACAATGTCGCAGGTGGTGTTACCGGCTGAAAAAATAGCCGCAGAGCCACCACTGATCGTCGCGGACGACGGTTATCGCCTCGCGGGCAATGCCTGACCGGATGGACTCTGCCTGGCTGAGTCCTGCATCAGATATCGGGCTGCTTTGCGCTGTCTCTGCTTTCGGATGTTTCATGGCTGGGCAGATAGTAGCCGTCCCTGTCAGGAAATCAACTGCCGGGGCCGAATCTTCAATCTGGCAGGGTCACCGGCTCAGGCTGTGGTCAGGGCCGGATTTGCATTAAACTGCCGAGATCACAACCGCTATCCGGAAAGAAAAGAGACATGTGGCACCTAATCGAAGATTTTTTTGAGCAAAGCCTGATCATGAAAGCCTGTATCGCCTGGGGCTGGCTTTCCATTCTGATCATGGTTTCGAGCATGATTTTCGAGTGATTTGAGAGATGTGGCTGTCGTCGTTAAGCGTTGAACAGCGCGAGGCTCTGCTCAGACTTGCGCACAACGTCGTTGTGTCTGACGGTCTGCTGGACCCGAACGAAGAAGGCATGCTCGACGAATTCCGCCGTGAAATGGAACTCCAGGACACTGCAGAACTGGAATATCTGGAGCTTTCAGGCATCGAACAGGTCTTCGACAGCCGTAAATCACGCTTTGTGGCGCTGCTCAATCTGCTTCGTCTGAGTTACGCCGATGGGGCCTTCGAAATCGAAGAAGAGTGTCTGCTGCGGGAAATCTGTCGGGCTTTTCAGGTGGCTGATGATGATTTCATGCTGCTCGACAACTGGGTACGCAGGCTTGTGGCGCTGGAGGCCGAAGCGACCAGTCTGCTGACAGGCTAATCAATCCGGCTGAGCTCAACTGACACCACTCGATTTCACGTGGTTGCCCAGACACGCGGAATTTCCGGAAACTCAGCCTGTCTCTGTAGGCGGCGCATCTGTGAACGCAAGCCTGGCTTCCAGTTCTCTCAAGTATTTTTTTACTCGTTCCGCCTGGGACTGAAATTTCAGATCAGGTCTGAACTGAATGCCGCATCGGTAGCCGTCGGCCTGTTGAACGCAGTTGTGGACGACGCCCACCACGCCGCTGACGGACAATTCCCGATGCCGCAACTGTAGGAACAGGTACTGGTTCAGACGTTGCGGGGTGTCCGTCTGCATGGCCAGCCCGAACCGGTTGAAATCCAGAACGATAGCGCCACTGCGGCGCCAGCGGCCTTTCAGCCGGAACTCGAGATCGAGGTCGGCGATCGCGTAGCGGGGCGCGGAGCGCCTCTCCGCATTCGCCATCGCGATCATGTCTGAGTGGGTGGCGGGGTTCGCATGCATCGACTCAGGGTATGCCAACTGCGCCGCGAGTTTTGTGAACCAGGGCACAGCAAAAGGTCCGCACAGCGATCTGAACGACACTTAACTTCGTTTCAGCAAGACCCGCTTTGCCTCGTTCAGCTGTTGCGCCAGATAGGTTGATCCACCTCGATCGGGATGCAGTTTCTGCATCAACCGACGGTGAGCGGCGATCACTTCGTCTCTACCCGGATTACCGCTGAGGCCGAGGACTTCCAGCGCGCGCTCCGGAGTCATCTGATCGGAGCCCTGCGGCCCGGTTCGTCCTCCGCGGGCGTCTTCATCCCGGGTACGCTGATGCTGCTGAAATGCGCCGAACAGATGGCGGAACCAGGGCAGGTAGCGCAGCAGTCCGATACCGCGTCGCATAAAGGGCAGTACGGCGGCACCCGCAGCGGCGAGCCATGACAGGCGGCCGCTGGCCGCGAGAATGGCCAGGCTGATCAGCAGCACAGCAACCAGCAGGGTAATTGCGGTACTGCCGCGAACCGGGCGCACGTTCAGCCACAACAGGCGGGTCAGCACCATGAAGGTGACAACGGCCAGCAGTGCAGCCACGGCGATCAGCATGCGCGTATCCTGTCACGCGCCGGCCTTGCGTATCTGTTCAGGTCAGTGTCTCTCAGCACAGGTTGTCATCAGCCAGCTATCACGTCGTTTCATCGCTTCCCTGATGGCTTTATCATGCCACGGAATGTGGTGACGGGTATGTGAATGGACGATGCCGAACTAGAGCGTTGGCTGGCGGAACTGAAGGTTGAGCACAGAGACCTTGATGAGGTCATCC
>Ga0210063_1000409_pt1 | contig 13613 bp, 9 predicted proteins | sample Muzzi_PWA_D1_FD_185529 | JGI IMG/M metagenome (GOLD analysis project Ga0210063, IMG submission 185529) | Wetland microbial communities from San Francisco Bay, California, USA, that impact long-term carbon sequestration - Muzzi_PWA_D1 (SPAdes) | ecosystem: Environmental > Aquatic > Marine >... | reverse complement strand
CCGGTAAGGATGACTCAGGCAGCGCCAGCGTTGAGATCGAGACCGCTTCCATTGATATGGGTCTGCCCGAGTTTGATGCCGAGATGCGTGGAGAACTGTTTTTCAACTCAGCGCGCTGGCCGACAGCCAAGTTTACCGCGGACCGTCTCGAGCCAGAAGCGAATGACAGGTATCGGATATCGGGCACCCTGACCATTCGTGACATCAGCAGGCCGCTGACGACAAAGCTCACGTTCACGCCGCAGGACGAAAGACTGCGGGTGACCGGCGAGATCAGCCTGTCCCGGCTCGCTTTCGACATCGGCATCGGCGAGTGGCGGGATACTCAGTGGGTTGGCGATGAAGTTACCATCACGCTGGACAACCTGCTCGTCCCGGCACGCCAGGGAACCTCTGACTAAATCTCCGCCGTAGTCAGAACAATCGTCGTGATGCGAGCGCTGCGCCTTCCGCGAGCGCTTCGAGTTTGGCCCACACCACGTCCTCCGCCACGTCACGGAATCCGGCGGCCGTATCGAAGCCGCAATCCGTTCCCGCAATCACCCGAGCAGGATCGCCCAGAGTCTCGGCTACTGTGATGATTCGATCGGCCACAACTTGAGGGTGCTCCACGTAGTTTGTAGTGGTATCGATCACCCCGGCGATCACCAGCATTCCCGCGGGCAGCCTGGTCGGAGTGAGTGATCGATACTCATGGGCATGACGCGGATTCGCCATCGACAACATCAGTGCGCCGACATTCGCCTTGACGAGGCTCGGCAGAATGGTCTCGAGCGGCACATCGTCGTCGTGCGGGCCGTTGTAGTTACCCCAGCAGACATGCATACGCACTCTGTCTTGCGGAATACCGTTCAGCGCCACAGAAATGGCGTCAATGACCTTGTTTACAAACTCAACGAATTCGGCATCCGACCGTTCTGCAAAGTAGGTATGTCGCTCCATGGCCAGGTCCGGACAGTCGAGCTGCAGAATATGCCCGGCATCGGTGATCGCCCGGTACTCAGTCTGCAGAGCTGCAGCCAGCGCGTCGATATAAGCGTCCATGTCCGGGTAGTAGACGTTCTCCATCGCAGCGGCGATGATCCCTGGAGACGGTGCTGTGACGAATGTCTCGGTGAATCCGACATCCTGTTCCGCGAGCAGCCGTTTAAACAACGCCAGTTCCGCTTCGAGCGGTGCGGTGTCCAGATAGCGGACCTCGCCTTGCGCCTGCGGTGCCGCCGTAAGGCTCACCGAGCCCTGCCAGGCGGGAAATTTGAGTTTGATCCACTCGGGATACTTCTGCATATCACTGAACAGCGGGCGGTTGCTGGTGCCGGCAAAACCTGACATCCGGTGTTGCACGTAAGTGAAGAAACTTTCCCGTGAATGTTCACCATTGTTGCCGATATCGACACCGCACTGCAGCTGACGGGTAATCACACCACGGGTCGATCTTTCTATGGTTTCGCGCAGATCTGCCTCGTCAACAGCTTCACCGTTGAACGACGCTACCTGCAGTGCCACGAGATCAGCGTCCCTCGGCAGACTGCCGGCATGGGTGGTCAGAATCCGTTGCACGGAAGTTTTCATTGTTATCCCCTTGAACCAGGTTGCGCGCCTGCCTGCAATACTATCCCATCTGCACTGCGGGGCAGATCCGACGTGCCGCACCTGAGCCATATACGGGTATGCACGTAGTAGCCAGGCGGGGCCGTCACGGGTCATATTTGATTCTGATCAACGCCAGGCCAGCCTCCAGCATAGTAAATAGGTTGGGACACACTGGCGAAGCCGAAGAACGAAGGAGGAATATCGTGGCGACTGCAGCGCAGGCAAAAGCAGAGACCGGAACTCATGTGGACGTGCTGATCGTCGGTGCCGGAATATCCGGTATCGGTTCGGCTTATCACCTTCAGGAGCAGTGCCCGGACAAGAGTTACGTCATTCTGGAAATGAAAGAGACGTTCGGCGGTACCTGGGAGACGCACAAATATCCGGGCGTCAGATCAGATTCGGATCTCTATACCTTCGGCTACCGCTTCAAACCCTGGGTCGGGGCCCCGATTGCCAGTGCGGACGAGATACTCAAGTACATGGGCGAAGTAATCGAAGAAAACGCCATTGATCAGCACATCCGCTACGGGCACCGCATCAACAGCTGCAGCTGGTCAAGCGAAGACAACCTCTGGACGGTCAGAGCAACCCGCCAATCTGATGGCGCAGACGTGACCTTCACCTGCAATTTTCTGTGGATGTGCCAGGGCTACTACAATCACGAAACGCCCTACGTCCCGGACTGGCCGGGGATGGACAACTACAAAGGCCGGTTCGTACACGCCCAGCTCTGGGATCCGGAGATGGACTACACAGGCAAGCGCGTACTGGTGATCGGTTCGGGTGCAACTGCAGCCACGGTCATCCCGGCATTTGCCGAGAAAGCTGAACACGTGACCATGCTGCAGCGCTCTCCGACCTACTTCTTCTGCAGTGAGAACAAAAACGAGCTGGCCGATCGGCTGCGCGAAATCGGTATCGATGAACCCACTATCCACCGGGTGGTTCGCGCTCAGATCATGTACGACCAGGATGCGATGACCAAACGCTGCCAGACTGAACCGGATGCCGTTTTCGAAGAACTGAAAGCCCTGATCCGGCATTACGCGGGGGAGGACTTCGAATTCGAACCGCATTTCACTCCGAAGTACCGGGTCTGGCAGCAGCGTCTGGCGTTCTGTCCGGAAGGTGATGTTTTCAAAGCGGCGGTCGAAGGCAAACTCACTGTGGTGACCGACACGATCGATACCTTTACCGAAAAGGGTGTACGCACCAGTTCAGGCGAAGAGATCGAAGCCGACATCATCGTCGCCGCCACGGGTTTCCGCCTCTCGGTCCTCGGTGATATTCCATTCGAAGTGGATGGCAAAGCCGTCGACTGGCACGACACCATCAACTACCGCGGCATGATGTTCACCGGTGTGCCGAACCTGCTCTGGGTATTCGGCTACTTCCGTGCCAGCTGGACTCTGCGTGTCGACATGCTCGGCGATTTCGTCTGTAAGCTGCTCAATCACATGGATGAGCTCGGCGCCAAGCGGGTCGATGTGGCGCTGCGCGAAGAAGACAAGGACATGGAGATCCTGCCCTGGATTGAGGAGGACAATTTCAATCCCAACTATCTGATGCGCGATCTGGACAAGCTGCCCCGACGCGGCAACAAACCGGAATGGCGGCATAACCAGGACTACTGGGCCGAACGGGAACAGATCCCTGCGATCGACCTGGACGCCGAGGAGTTCGTGTATGACGGGATGCGGCGCGCCAACGTCGTGGAGACACGTGAAGCTGGCTGAGTTTAGCTGAATCAGGCGTTACGTTTGATATCCCGGAAAGGTCCGGTGTCAGACCGTATCTCTTTCGGCATTCCCAGCACCCGCTCCGCGATGATGTTGCGCTGAATCTCGTCGGTGCCACCGGCAATGGAAATGGCCGGTACTGACACCAGCACTTCAGCAATCACGCCGTCCGTCGCGGAGTCCGGGCCCGCAGTCATTGCGTCTGCGCCGGAGATCATCGTGTGCACGTGCGCCGCCTGCCGGGCGATGACGCTGGCAGCGAGTTTACCGATCGACCCGGCCGGGACAATTTCATTGCTGCCCGATTTGCGTTTCGCCTCGGCAGAGGCAGCGGCCAGCGCGTGGGCCTGCTGCATGGACAGCAGTTTTGCAATTTCCTGCCTCACTGCAGGGTCGCTGATTGCGCCTGTCTCCCTGGCCCTAGCCAGAATCAGATCCACACGTCCCTCACGCTGCGGATACCAGGTGTAGGGTTCGTTCGCAATCTCGAGTTCTTTCGCATATTCCTGGTAAATGCGCCCCGGTTGCTCGATATCGAAGGCAACGCTGCGGGATCGTCGAAAACCCTGCCGCTCGTAGGAAAGTGTGGTTGCAGCAACCGCCCAGCCGTTACCTTCTCCACCCAGCAGATCGTCTGCCGAGACCACGGCATCGCTCATGAAAACTTCGTTGAACGAGGCGTGGCCGTTCATCTGTTTCAACGGACGAACCTCCACGCCCGGCTGATGCATATCGATCAGGAAATAACTCAATCCCTGGTGCTTGGGCAGATCGAAGTCGGTACGCGCCAGCAGGATGCCGAAGTCAGCGTGATGCGCGCTGGTATTCCAGACTTTCTGACCGTTGACGATCCACCTGCCGTCCTTCAGTTCCGCTTTTGTGCTGGCACCCGCCAGATCTGAGCCGCTGCCCGGTTCGCTGAAAAGCTGACACCAGGCGTGTTCTCCCGTGAGAATCGGCCTCAAGTAACGGGTTTTCTGCCCATCTGTGCCGTGCGCAAGGATCGTTTCGGAAGCAAGACCACGAGGTCCGATCGATGCAGCCGGAACGATGTTCCTTTCTCTGAAGACCGTTCTTACAACCTGCGCCTGCTCCGCATCAAACCCTTTACCAAACCACGCCTGCGGCCAGTGCGGCGCAGCCCAGCCGCCATCCACCAGAATATTGCGCCATTCCATGAGCGAAAGCTGTGGCGACCAGTTGTCTTCCAGCCAGGATTCGAGTGCTGCTCTGATTTCATCGTTGTTCACGCCACTTCCTCCAGCGTCTTCATCATCCGTTCGCGGTGCAGGTGCGGACTGCCCATGAAGACTTCACTGCTCTTGGCCCGTTTAAACCACAGATGCGTGTCATCTTCCCAGGTGAAGCCGATACCTCCGCGCAGCTGCACAGCTGCCCGGGCCATTTCAATATAGAGGTCGCTTGCCATGGCTTTTGCCATGGCCGGTGCATACGGGACATCTTTATCGCCAGCAAGACAGACAGCGGCATCGTAGGTAACCGCTTTTGCAAACTCCAGTTCCATCAGCAGATCTGCGCACCGATGTTTCAGAGCCTGAAACGAGCCTATCGGGCGGCCGAACTGGTAGCGCAGCTTCGTGTACTCAACAGTTGAATCGAACAGCCGCTGCGCACCGCCCACCATTTCGTGCGCAAGCGCTACGACAATGTGCTCCCACATACGTGTCAGTCCACTATTGTTTACCTCGCCAAGGCGTTCAGCCGGGGCATGGTCGAAGGACACACTGCAGAGCTTGCGGGTCTGGTCTAGGGTCTGCCGCGGAATGATCTCTATCCCGGCATCCGGCAATTTGAGCGTGTAGAGTCCGAGTCCTTCCGGACCGCGGGCAATAGCGAATACGCGATTTGCGTTATGTGCATCCAGCACCATGCTGGCTGTACCCTGAATCTTCCCCGCAGCGTTGGCAGCCATTGTAGCACCGACACCCTCCGGGCTGTTGAGATCGTCGAGTGCAAGACAGGCAATCGATTCTCCCGACGCGATCTCCGGCAGAAAGGCAGCCTTGTGGTTCTCCTCCGCCAGACTCAACAGCGCATAGCCCGCCATGACTGACGAGGCAAAAAACGGGCCGCAGTACAGATACCGCCCCATCTGTTCGGCGGCGATGCCGAGCTCAACCGGCCCGAAGCCGGACCCCCCGTAGGCTTCGGGAATGTGTATGCCGGCGACCCCGAGTTCGCCACACAGTCTGCTCCAGCCTGCAGGATCGTAGCCGGCTTCGGTAGCGATGAGCCTGCGCACTTCGGTCGTCGGCGATGTGGACTCCAGGAAGCGGGCAACCATTTCCCGGAACTGTACCTGGTCATTGGTGAATTCGAGCTGCATGGTTTTGCTCCGCTTTACAGGTGTCCGGCCGGCACATCGCGGCCGCACCGTTTCTGGTTGAACAACCTCTGACTAAATCCTGGATCAGCTGTCATGAGGTCGCCGGTTTGAATACCGGCAGTACCCCGCCGTCGGCAAAGGTCTCGAAGGTCAGTTCAACGGCATCTCCCACCTTCAATCCCGCCGGATCCACGTCCACCACGTTGGTGACCATGCGGATGCCCTCGTCGAGATCCACTTCCGCCAGCACCAGTGGCAGCCGGTCCGTGTGTCGCGGGTGATAGGGTCTCGCCAGCCGGGCGTGGGCGTACACTACGCCGCGTCCGCTGGCATCCGCCCAGCCGATGTTGCGGGATCCACATTCCTGGCACAGAGTTGTCACCGGGTAGGCCCAGCTGCCGCAGTCGCCGCAGATCTGCAGGCGCAGCCTGCCCTCACGGGCACCTTCAAAGAACGGTCGCGAGGCATCTGTAGGTTCGGGAATCCAGGTGTTGTCAGTCATGGTCTGCGCACTCCAGTCAGGCTGCGTCGGGTGAAAGCAGCAGGGTCGCGTGATAGTTGAGAATTCCGCCGTTGCCTGTCACCAGAATGAGGTCGTTTGGCGCCTGGCGCTCACCTGCCTGGCCGCGACCCTGAATCACCGCTTCGGTAATTGGCGTCATGCCCCACATATAGAAAGAAGACAGCTCACCGCCGCCGGTATTGGTCGGCAGGTTGCCGCCCGGCCCGAGTTTGCCATCCTCGACAAACGGCCCGCCTTCACCCTTGTCGCAGAAACCGTAGTCTTCCAGAGTCACCAGCACAGTGTAGGTATAACAGTCGTACAGCTGGCACTGGGTCACGTCACCGAGTTTCGCGCCAGCCATGGCGAGTGCCCGCGGCCCGGCCTTGGCTCCAGGTCCTACGAGTAACGGATCGTGGCCGGCACGGCCGACATCGTGATTGTGTTGCTGTGCCCAACCGCGGATGTAGACCGGCGGCTGCGCTGAGTCGGTGGCGCGCTCTGCCGAGGTCACGATGACCGCTACGCCGCCATTGGAAACCAGGCAGCAATCCAGCACGTGGAAGGGTTCCACGACCCAGGGCGACGCCAGATATCCCGCCATATCCAGTGCTTCGCGTTTGCTTGCCTGAGGATTCAAAGCCGCCCACTGACGCTGACCGATGGCAATCGCGCCAAGCTGTTCCTGGGTGGTGCCGTATGTATCCATATGGCGTTGTGCGCCCATCGCATACATCGGAATCGCACCGGTGACACCGTAAATCGGATACAGGCTGGCCATCGCATCCGGGCGACTTCGGTTGGCGTAAGCATCACCGGTCCGTTTGCCTTCCTGCAGCGGATCATCAGCAAAGACACAGGCAATGTAATCCGCCATACCGTTGGCCACCGCCATCGCCGCGTACTGCACCATCTGTCCTGCGGAGGAGCCGTAACCCTGCATGAAGGTCAGCACCTTCAGCTCTTTCAGACCCAAGGTCTGATGCAGGCCGAGATTCACGCCGCGGGTCTGACCGGCGTTGATCAGCAGGCCGTCGAGCTGAGATTTCTCGAGTCCGGCATCAGCCAGCGCCAGGTGCACGGCCTCTGCAGCCAGATCGTTGGCACTGCGATAGACCCGCCCCATCTCAGTCATCCCCAGGCCACAGATCGCTGCCTTTCCACTCATGGGATGCACCATCTTTCCCCCTCCACATCGAGATCCTCTATGCTGCCAGCATTAGCGGGTGCGGCCAAGCTGCCCTTATATCTGGAATCCGGCTGACAGACTGCGACGGCAACGGTGCAGACCTGATGCAGAAATCATCACACTGACTGCTTGGCCTCATATAATCTGCAGCGGATAACATTCAACGCCAACATTGCGACGTGATTATGTCATGCGACGGTAAACGCAGATCCAGGGGGATGAGATTTCGCCTGACCTTGATATCTGAGGTGAACGCAAACCTGCCGGCGGGAACTGCGCTGTCATGAGCGTGAAGCCTGACGCGCCGATGCACGCAATCACTTCTGAAGCGAAGCAGAATCTGCGTCTGCTGGGACCACTGGCACTGACTCAGCTCGCATCGACCGCCATGGGCATCACCAGCGTGCTGTACATGGGCTGGTCGGGTGCAGGGGCACTCGCGGCGGGTACGCTGGCGCTTCACTTTTTCGTGTTCTTCAACGTTTTCTCAGGGGGAATGCTGACAGCCGCGTCGCCGCTGATGGCGCACAGTTTCGGCGCCGGTGCGAGTGAACGCGCAAAACAGATTGCCGGGCAGAACATCGTCCTGGCAGCAGGCATCGCGGTTGTCGGAACGGTAATCACCTGGCACACCAGCAATTTTCTGATGCTGATGGGGCAACCTCCATCAATTGCAAATCAGGCAGACAGTTTCGCAAAAGCCAATGCCTTCAGTTTTCTGCCGGCAAGCCTGCTGCTGGTCCTGCGGAACTACGCCGCCGCAGCGGGTCATCCGCGTTTCGGACTGATTGCAATTCTGTTCGGTATCAGCGTGAATGCTTTTGTCGGCTACGGGTTGATGTTCGGTCGTTTCGGTCTACCGGACCTGGGACTGCTGGGACTGGGCCTGTCCGTCACCGGCGCCAACATGCTGATGTTTCTGATCATCTTCAGCATGGTTCAGAAACAGGATGCATTGCGCCTGCGCTTCTCACATCTGGGAATCGGCCTCTTCACACGTCAAATCGTCAAGCTCGGCTGGCCGATGGGTTTATCCGGACTGGGATCGGTGGGCACGTTCGTGGCCGCGACCTTTGCAATCGCGACCATGGGCAGCATTCAGGTGGCAGCGCACGCGATCGCGCTGCAGGCTCAGAACGTCGGCTTTGCTCTGCTCTGGGGCGGTGCTCAGGCGACCACCATACGCATGGGCTGGGCAACGGGCGCAGGGCTGCAGCGGGAAACAGAAATTGCGGCCTGGACAGGAGTCGGCACAGCCGTGTCCACTGCTTTGTTACTGTGTTTGGTGATTGCAGTTTTCCGTGAGTCGATCATCGGGCTGTTTCTGGATCCGTCACTTCCCGCCAATTCAGCAACCATTGCCGCGGCCGCGACCGTGATGCTGGCGGTAGCGACTTATCAGCTGGCCAGTGGCCCGATGCTGGTCGGGACATCGGCGCTTCGCGGGCTGCGGGACACGAAGGTCCCGTTCATGATCAGCCTGACCGGGTACTGGCTGATCGGCGGTACCTTTGCCACGTTGTTGTGCCAGGTCGCTGGCTTCCAGGCTTCCGGGGTCTGGTATGGACTGTTTGCCGGTGTGCTGATCGCAGCGACGATACTCTTCCTCAGACTTCGCGCCCTGCTGCCTCGTGCGCTGGAACTGACGGCCGACTAGCCAGCGTCGAGCTGCTGTTTCTGTTCGGTGGTACGGTTATTGCTTGCCTCCCTGTACAGCTATGTCTCCCGCACTGCGGAACTTCAGCAACTTTCGGAACTGACGAATGAACATCTACGGCGTTGCCGTTCCCGTCTGGCTGTTTGCCGCCGGGTTTCTGCTGCTCTCCACGCTGATCATGCTGCTGCTCAAGGCGCTGATCCTGCAGGCGGTGCAGCGCTGGGTGGATGGCAGCAGCTTCCGCTTCGACACTCTATTGCTGTCGTCGATCCGCCTGCCACTCAATATCGGCATCCTGGTGCTGAACCTGCTCTTGCTGAAGCAGCTTATGCTGTTCTTCGAGGTCGATATCAGTGCCTACGTCGGCTATTTCGCCGGCAGTGCACAGATTCTGGTCATTCTTTCGCTGATGGTATTCACGGACCGTTTCCTGACCGGTGCACTGAACAGCTACGGCGGCAACGGCGCCATCCGTGACAGTAAGAATCTCCTCTCGGGTATCGTTCGCGGCATGGTCTTTGTCGTCGGCGGACTGATCCTGCTCAGCAGCTTCGGCATTCCGATCACGCCCGTCATTGCGTCTTTAGGTATCGGTTCACTGGCAGTGGCGCTTGCTCTGCAACCGACTCTGGAAAATTTCTTCTCGGGCGTGCAACTGCTGGTGGACAAACCCATCCGGGTTGGCGACTACATAGAACTGGAATCCGGCGAGCAGGGTTTTGTCGAAAAGATCGGCTGGCGCTCCACGTGGATTCGCATGTTGCCGAACAACATGGTCATCATGCCCAACAGTTCGCTGTCGAATTCAAAAGTCATCAACTACTTCTATCCGGAGAAAGAGCTGTCGGTACCTGTGGAGGTCGGCGTTCACTATGACTCCGATCTGGAAGAAGTGGAAAGAGTAACGCTCGAGGTGGCGCGAGCGGTCCTGAAATCTCACGAATGGGGTGTGGAAAAATATGAAACCTTTGTCGTCTTCCATACCTTCGACAATTTCAGTATCAACTTCACCGTGATGTTGCGGGCCAAAGAGTACTTCAACCGCTTCTGGGTCAAATCAGCCTTCATCAAGGCGCTGCATCAGCGTTACAGGGAAGAAGGCATCGTCATCCCTTATCCGATTACAGCGCTCAATCTCGCGCAGGAGAAAACGGATATCTCGCCGCGAGTCTCAACCTGAAATCAGACGATCAAGCCAACACCACGTCAAGCAGACACCCGTACTGCTGGCCCGAGAGCGGATCGCGCTCGACCACCCCGCCCTGAGCCGTCGGGCGCGGGTATAAGGTCTGAAATACATAGGGTCGTTCGCTTCGGCGATCATGAATCCAGTGGCCGCCCAGCCAAAGCAGCAGCCCTGTCGCCAGGCGGCATGCCCTAAAAACCCATTATCCGGCCAATTTCTCGAAAACATCCTGCAGACCCTCGGTTTTACCTTGTCCTCACCCGTCGAAGATTGTTAACTTTAATGATTAGACTTCGATACAATTCAGAAACACAAAAAATAGAAAAAGCAATAAAAGAGACAACGATTCGTCGAGGAGAGACATGTTCGAACGCAGCAAACTGAGTTCCGCAATCCTGTCCGTCATAGCCACGAGCGCGGGGGTTGCCCAGGCGCAGAACCAGCCAAAGGTCATCGAGGAAATCGTGGTGACCGCCACTAAACGCGCTTCCAGCGCTCAGGACATCCCGGTCACGATTCGTGCACTCGACGAGAGCACGCTGCGGGATGCGGCCATCTACAGTTTCGACGACTACGTGGCCTACCTGCCGAACCTGACCTCAGGCGGTCGCGGTCCGGGTCAGCAGACCGCTTATATCCGGGGAATGGCGGTAGAACCAATCACTGTGCTGCTGTCAGGCGCTCAGGGCACCACGCCGAATGTGGCCCTTTACCTCGATGAACAGCCGGTGACGGCACCGGGGCGTAACCTAGACATTTACGCCGCAGACCTCCAGCGGATAGAGGTGCTGCCCGGGCCGCAGGGCACACTCTTCGGCGCCAGTTCGCAGGCGGGAACGATTCGTCTGATCACCAACAAACCCCAGTTTGACGGTTTTCAGGCAGGCGCCAACGCCGCGTACTCCACCACCAAGAATGGTGATCCCAGTAACCGCGTCGAAGCATTCGTGAATCTCCCGGTCTCTCAAAAGCTGGCGCTCCGGGGCGTTTTCTACAGCGTCAACCTCGGTGGCTACATCGATAATGACATTGGTTCCTTCACCACGGACCCCGCAGTCAACCCTCTGTCCACGGCAACGCCGGATGCGGTGTACTACGAAGAAGCGATCAACACCCAACTTGCTGAAGACGACTTCAACGACAGCTCTTACGAAGGGGTTCGGTTGAGCGCGGCTTATCTGATCAACGAAGACTGGGATGCGCTGATCCAGTATACCCAGCAGACCATCAATGCCGACGGAGTCTTCGACTATGACCCTACGGTCGGCGACTACGCGGCCACGCGTTTCTTCAAAGACCAGCTGAAAGACAAAGTCGACCTGACGACGTGGACGCTGCAGGGACGGCTCGCCATGCTGGATGTGGTCTACACCGGCGGCTACCTGGATCGGCACATCAACCAGTATGTCGATTACACCGGTTACAACAATAGCGGTGCATTCATCAACTACTATACCTGCACGTATGACAATCCCGACTACATAGTGAACTATGGTATTGATCCGGGCTTCATCACGCCCGCCGGACGTGAATGTCTGACTCCTGTCAAAGGAGCGATCATCGATCAATCTCAGAAGCGCTGGACCAACGAGCTGCGCTTCACGACGCCGGAAGAGCACCGCCTGCGCGCCACGGCCGGGGTTTTCATTGATGATTTCGAGATCGAAACGCAGGACGACTACAACTATGCTGCGGTGCCGGATCTCGGATTCGTTCCAAACGCGCCGATTCCTGGCGCCAAAACGGTGAATCCGAATACCCGGCCCGCCGGTATTGCCTTCTTCAATGACATCCGCCGGGTTGAGAAACAGTGGGCCGTTTTCGGACAGGTCTACTTCGATCTGATTCCGGATCGCCTCGAGATCATCGCTGGTGCCCGCTACTACGATATGGAACTCGATTTCGAAGGATCTTCGAATTTCGCCAATGGGATTTTCCAGGGGGTCCCCGGTGAAGGTGTCGTGGATACCGGCCGGGGCCGGGACTACGATGTAGACGGTGGTCACAGTTCGGACCCGCTCGATCTGGACGACACCATCTATAAGTTCACGCTGAACTACACGCCCAGCGAAGATCTGCTGTTCTTCGGTACCTACTCGCAGGGATTCCGACCGGGCGGCTGGAATCGGGGCGGCGGTATTCCATCAGTAAACCCGAGCTTTCCGACCGTCAGCGCCGTGTACGACACTGACGATGTCGACAACTATGAACTGGGCCTGAAGACTTCCTGGTTCGATCACCTGCTGCAGGTGAACGGTAGCTTCTACTACATCAAGTGGACCGACATGCAGGTTTCACGTTTCGATCCTCAGAACGTCTCCATCCTCACGTTCATCGAGAATGCAGCAGATTCGGAGATCAAAGGGGTGGAAGGCGACGTGACCTGGCTTGCCACGCAGAATCTCACACTGTTCGGCGCCTTCTCCTACAACGACACTGAGCTGACCAACGTGTTCGGACAGGCCGTGGAACTGGTAGACGAGGGCAGCGAGTTGCCGCTCACACCGAAATGGCAGTTCTCCGCACGCGCCGTCTATGAATTCCCGCAGGTCGATGGCTATCATCCGTTCGCACAGGTGCAGCTGCGTTATGCGGATGACAGCTGGAGCTCACTGGTGGCGGCTGATCGCCAGAAGCAGGATTCCTACACGATCATGGATGCCTCTGTCGGTGTCCGCAAAGACAACTGGCGGGCTGAGCTGATGGTGCAGAATATCAATGACGAATCTGCCGAGCTGTTCATCAACCAGCAGGACGATATCCAGCGGATCACCACGAACCGACCGCGCACGGTGAGTCTGCGAGTATCGTATGACTTCGAGGGCAGCTGAGCCGTCGACCCTCGCTGACCGCGACGAGGCCATTGGCCGCGCCCGCGCACATCTGCAGCAGGGTGACCTGCATGCAGCCAGGACTGCCGTCGACAGCTTGCTCGAAACCCAGCCGGACCACATCGAGGGAGTCTATGTACTGGCGGTTTGCCAGCGCCTGCAGCGCGCACCTGACGCTGCGCGCACCAGTCTCGAACACCTGAGATCACTTGACCCCAAGTTCGCGAGGGGTTATCAGGAACTCGGTCATCTGGAAAGGGATGCTGGCTCACCACAGGCCGCAATAGACGCCTATGGTCAGGCCGTGCTGCTCAATCCGGCGCTGGGTGCAAGCTGGCGGGAACTGGCGCGTCTGTGTCACAGCGCGGGACTGACCGAGCGCGCGGAGCAGGCCGATGCACAGCTCGCCCGTCTCAACGCTCTGCCCCGCGAACTGGTATCGGTAACCAGCTTTCTCCACGAAGGCCGGCTCTACAAAGCGGAACAGCTGTGCCGGGCTTTTCTCAAACAGAATCCCCGGCACGTTGAGGGCATGCGGCTGCTCGCGCAACTCGGCGTAGCGCTCG
>Ga0210063_1000408_pt1 | contig 13660 bp, 11 predicted proteins | sample Muzzi_PWA_D1_FD_185529 | JGI IMG/M metagenome (GOLD analysis project Ga0210063, IMG submission 185529) | Wetland microbial communities from San Francisco Bay, California, USA, that impact long-term carbon sequestration - Muzzi_PWA_D1 (SPAdes) | ecosystem: Environmental > Aquatic > Marine >... | reverse complement strand
CGCCATGCGAATTCTCGATTCATTTCATCCCAGGCTGGTCGGACCCGTGCTGGAAGGAACCGCCGGCCCGCACTCCAGGATCGCCCTGCATGCCTTCGCCGATTCGCCCGACGCCCTGATCCTTCACTTTCTCGAACACGGTGAGTCGTTCCGTCAGGAACAGCGGCAAATCCGCTGGCACAATGGCGAATCCCGGATCATTCAATTGATGGTGTTCGACCTGGACGAGGTGGAAATTGAAGCGGCGCTGTTTGAACTGAAAGACCGGCGACAGGCGCCGCCCAGCCCGGTCGACGGCAAACCCCAGCGCAGGGCCAGCCAGGAGGATATTGAAGCCTTGCTGTCCGGTTCATTCCCGCTGCCGTTGCAGACTTCCTTAAGAAGCTGACGGGCAGGCGGCCGGCCCGAAGGGTGCGCAGCCCTCCTGGCGAGACCGTTCAGAAGCGCAATCAGACCCTGTTCAGCGCCTGCTGAGCAACGGCTCGTAGGTCCGCTCCGTCGGGCCACTGTACACCTGGCGAGGACGGCCGATCTTGGTCGGCTCATTGCACTGTTCCATCCATTGCGCCACCCAGCCCACCGTCCGCGCGATGGCGAACATCACCGTGAACATGCTGACCGGAATGCCGAGCGCCTGGTAAATGATTCCCGAATAAAAATCGACATTCGGATACAGTTTTTTCTCGATGAAATATTCGTCTTCCAGCGCAATGCGCTCCAGTTCCATCGCCATGTCCATCATCGGGTCATCGATGCCCAGTTCTTCGAGCACTTCGTAACAGGCTTTCCGGATGATGGTGGCGCGCGGATCGTAGTTCTTGTAGACGCGGTGGCCGAAACCCATCAGGCGGAACGGATCGGTCTTGCTTTTTGCCCGCTTGACGAACTTCGGCACGTTGGAGATATCCCCAATCTGCTTGAACATGGCCAGGACAGCTTCATTTGCTCCGCCATGCGCCGGACCCCACAGGGCCGAAATACCGGCTGCAACGCAGGCATAGGGATTGGCGCCGGTTGAACCGACCAGTCTCACCGTCGAAGTGCTGGCGTTCTGCTCGTGATCGGCATGCAGGATGAACAGCAGGTCGAGCACCCTGGCGGAGACTTCACTGACCTTGTATTCCTCGGCTGGCACCGAAAACATCATGTGCAGAAAGCGTTCACAGAATCGCAAATTATTCCGCGGATAGGCAGCCGGCCAACCCCGGTGATGCCGGTAACAGGCCGCCGCGATCGTCGGCATCTTCGCAATCATTCGCTTGGCCGCAAGCATCCGGTGATCCGGATCATTCATGTCCATGCGATCGTGATAAAAAGCCGCCAGCGAACCGACGACGCCCGCCATCATGGCCATGGGGTGGGCGTCATAGTGAAAGCCGGAAATAAACTGGTTCAGCCGTTCGTGAACCATGGTGTGGTAGGTAATATCATTGCGGAAACTGGCCAGTTCCTGTTCCCGGGGCAATTCGCCGTTCAACAACAGGTAGGCAACCTCCAGGAACGTGCTTTTTTCAGCCAGTTGCTCGATGGGATAACCCCGATACCGCAGAATACCCTTGTCACCGTCGATGAAAGTCAGTGAACTCGTGCAGGCTGCTGTGGCCGTGAAGCCGGGATCGTAGGTGAAATAGCCCAGTTCTGAAGGTAATTGCTTGATTTCGAGTGTCGGTTCGCCTTCGGTTCCCGCAATGACCGGAAGGTCCAGTTCCTTTCCTGATGATTCGTCTTTAATGAACACTCGTTGATTTGACACTGATTTCTCCTTCACTGAACGATACCCTGGGTGTGGGATGAGGTCTGGGCTATCCGCGGCAGAGCTGATGAATCTGCAATTGGATCAATCGAATATAGCACTTTTACAATTCATGGTTCCACTATTGCCAAAGTTAATAATCGATGCAAACTGCCTAATGATTTCGCCGCCGTGGATGATCCTGAAAATGGCAAAAAAAAACCCGCGCTGAAGTCATCAGCACGGGTTTTTTCAGAATAAAAACAGGCTTATTTGCCGTAACGCTTCTTGAAGCGGTCGACACGGCCACCGGAATCGAGCACTTTGTGCTTGCCGGTGTAAAACGGGTGAGAAGCGCTGGAGATTTCAACCTTGACCAGCGGGTATTCGTTTCCGTCTTCCCACTTGATGGTTTCCTTCGTTTCAATCGTTGACCGGGTCAGGAATGAAAAATCTGAAGACAGGTCCTGGAACACCACTTCTCGGTAGTTGGGGTGGATGTCGGCTTTCATGACACTTCCTTAAAAAAATAAACACGCTAACGCGAAAGACCGGCCAGTGTACTCACGCAGGTGCCCGAATGCAAGTGATTTAGCCGTCATTTCGGCCCGCATCGGGCAGAAAAAGGGCCTGCGTTTCGTTACTGAACCGCCAGCCGAGTTCGGTGGGCCGCAACCAACGCTCGTCTTCCTCCAGGAGTCCCTTCGTGACTGCCGTCTCAGCCCGCGCTGCGACTGAGCTCCAGGGCAACCCGGTGCGGGCTGAAAACTGTTTTTTATCGACCCCGCGATACAGCCTCAATTGATTCAGAAAGAACTCAAAAATCAGGTCATCCGCCTCCAGCTGCCGGTCGTCCGAGAGAAACGTTCCGCCGGACATCGCTTTCAGGTAAGCCGCCGGGTGGCGCTGCCTGATCCGCCGCCTTACGGCGTCCTGCGCCGGCAGGGTAATCTTGGAATGCGCCCCGGCGCCGATGCCCAGGAAATCCCCGTAGGTCCAGTAGTTCAGGTTGTGCCGGCATTGCCGGCCCTCGGTCGCCCAGGCAGACACTTCGTATTGCCGGTAACCGGCGGCGGTCAGCAGGTCGGCGCATCTTTCCTGCATTTCCCAGGCCTCGTCCATCTCCGGCAACACCGGAGGATTGGCATGAAACGCGGTGTTTGGCTCCAGCGTCAACTGGTAATGAGACACATGGGCCGGGCCTGCCAATATCGCCTCGCGGACGTCCGCCCGGGCGTCCTCGATGCTTTGCCCCGGCAGGGCAAACATCAGGTCGATGTTGAAGTTTTCGATTCCGGAACGATGGATCGATTCGATCGACCGGTCCACTTCGGCGCGGCCGTGAATTCTGCCGATGGCCTGCAGCAAGGTGTCGTCAAAACTCTGCACACCGAGCGAAATGCGGTTGATGCCGGCTTCGGCATAGCGGCTGAAGCTGTCGTGCTCGGTCGTGCCCGGATTGGCTTCGAGCGTGATCTCGGCATCGGGCGCCAGGTTCAGCCGGCCCCGGACCGCACCGAGGAAATCTTCATACCAGGCCGCACTGAACAGACTCGGGGTGCCGCCACCGAAGAAAATGCTGTGCACCGGACGGCCCCACACGTCGGGCAATTCACTTTCGAGATCAGCCAAAAGCGCCGCGGCGTATTCCTTTTCGGGGATCTGACCCGGCCGGGTGTGTGAATTGAAATCGCAATAGGGACACTTTTTCACGCACCAGGGCAAGTGAACATACAGTGACAGGGGCGGATACCCCTGAAACACCTTATTGGCTGGCGTCGTGCTCACTGTTTCCGAACGCGTCCTGCATCAATGCCACCAGGTTCGAAAGCGCCTGCCCGCGGTGACTGAGCCGGTTTTTTTCTTCAGCCGCCAACTCGGCGGAGGTGCATTGTTTCGACGGCAACCAGAACAGCGGATCGTAGCCGAACCCCCCGTCACCCCGCTGTTCCTCGAGGATATAACCAGACCAGCAGCCGATCGAAATCAAGGGCGCCGGGTCTTCGGCGTAGCGCATCCAGGCCATGGCGCAATAGAAATGCGCCCCGCGGTTTTCAGCGGTAACGCCGTTCAAAGCCGCCAGGAGTTTACGGTTATTGGCCTGGTCATCTGCATCCGGTCCGGCGTAACGGGATGAATAAATGCCGGGCCTTCCCTGCAAGGCGTCAACCACCAGCCCGGAATCATCACCCAGAGCGGGTAAACCGGTGTGTTTCGAGGCATGTCGCGCCTTGATCAGCGCATTCTCGACGAAGGTCAGGCCATCCTCCACGGCGTCCTCAACTACCCATTCGCCCTGGGTGCGCACCGTGATGCCCAGTGGCTTCAGCATGGCGGAAAGCTCTCGCAGCTTTCCGGGATTGCTGCTGGCCAGCACCAGTTGGTCAAAACCGCCCGGAAATTCAGCCATTCAACGCTTCCAACTGAAAATCCATCAACTGCCTGATCCCGGTATCCGCCAACTCCAGCATCCGGTCGAGTTCGTCGCGGCGGAAGGCATGGCCCTCCGCCGTGCCCTGCAACTCGATGAATCCGCCGCCGTCGTTCATGACCACGTTCATATCGGTCTCGGCGGTGGAGTCTTCCGCATAATCCAGGTCAAGCACGGCCATATCTTCGAAAACACCCACCGAAACGGCCGCCACCTGGCCATGCACGGGGTCTTTCTTGATGGCGCCTTTCTGCATCAGCCAGCGGCAGGCATCCACGAGGGCCACATAAGCGCCGGTCACGGAGGCCGTGCGGGTGCCCCCGTCCGCCTGGATCACATCGCAATCGAGGGTGATGGTTCGTTCTCCCAGCGCCTCTCGATCGACCACGGCGCGAAGTGACCGCCCGATCAGGCGCTGTATTTCCAGCGTGCGGCCACCCTGTTTGCCACGCGCCGCCTCACGGCCCATCCGGCTGCCGGTTGATCGGGGCAGCATGCCATACTCCGCGGTCACCCAACCCTGGCCCTTGCCGCGTAAGAACGGCGGCACGCGATCTTCCACCGAAGCGGTGCAAAGGACCCCGGTGCAGATCAACACCGAGCCTTCCGCGTGGCAGGTGAAATTTCGTTTAATGACGGTGGGGCGCAGTTCGTCGACTTGTCTACCGCTGGGTCTCATTCTTGATTCCTGTGCTATACGGAACGACAGATGGGCGTCCGTGCGAAAAGATACAGCGACAATGCGCTGACGTGACCTTCAATTGCCGGTAACATTGTGCCTGTCCACAACCAAAGCAACAAATCCTGGGGAAAAAATGAAGCGTTCGGGAGTCTTGAGATGATTCGCAGCATGACCGGCTTTGCCAGCCTGGAGCGGCAATATGAATTCGGCCGGCTGACCTGGGAACTCCGCTCCGTCAATCACCGGTACCTCGAGGTGGGATTTCGGGTGCCGGAGGAATTCCGGTCGCTGGAGCCGGAAATCCGGCGGATCCTGGGACAATTCCTCAGCCGTGGCAAGGTGGATGCCTCGCTACGCTTTGTACCGGCTGCGAACGCCGCTAGCTCCAGCCTGAAGCTGAACGCGGAGTTGGCCGGGAAACTGCTCAACCTTCACGGCGAATTGCAACAATTGAGCGGACTCAGCCAGGACCCTGATTTGCAATCGATGTTGCGCTGGCCTGGTGTGCTGGAAGAACTGGCGCCCGACCCGGAACCGCTGCACGCCGCCGCGCTGGAATTGCTGGAAGGAGCCGCCCAGAGCCTGCAATCCGCCCGTGCCCGCGAAGGCGAACAGATGGCAGCCGCGATCCGCGAGAGACTGGCCGGCATCGAGAACTGGGTGGGCCAGATCCGGCAGTGGCTGCCGGAAATCAGGGAAGCCCTGCGGGAGAAGCAGCTCAGCCGCATCGCCGACCTCAAGCAGGACCTGGACCCGGGCCGGCTGGAGCAGGAGGTGGCTTTCCTGGCCCAGAAGATGGACGTGGACGAGGAACTCGACCGCCTGGCCGCGCACGTCAAGGAAACGCGGTTGATACTGGACCGCGAAGACCCGGTAGGCCGCCGGCTCGATTTCCTGATGCAGGAATTCAACCGCGAGTCCAACACCCTGAGCTCGAAATCAGTGGATCAGCGAACCACCCAGGCGGCGGTTGAGCTCAAGGTATTCATCGAACAGATGAGAGAACAGGTTCAGAATATTGAGTAAACCGAAGCTGTTTGTCATCGCGGCGCCTTCCGGCGGCGGAAAAACCAGCCTGATTGCCGCCTTGCTGAAGCAGGACGACCACGTGAGCCTGTCCGTCTCGCACACCACCCGCCCGCCGCGGCCGGGTGAGGTCGACGGTGTGCATTATCACTTCGTGGATGAAGCCACGTTTCTGCAACTGGTGCAACAGGGCGCCTTTCTCGAGCACGCCCGGGTGTACGATCATTGGTACGGCACCAGCCGGGAGGCCGTTCAGCGCCTCCTCGAAAACGGCTGTGATGTGTTGCTGGACATCGACTGGCAGGGTGCGCGCCAGATCAAGCGGAATTTCCCGGATTGTTGCACCATTTTCATCCTCCCGCCATCACTGGAAACCCTGCGCAAACGGTTGTCGAAGCGCGCTCAGGACAGCGAGGAAGTGATCGACCGCAGGATGCGGGTAGCACGTGCGGAACTGTCGCATGGCGGGGAGTTCGATTTTCTCATCGTCAATGACGACTTCGACCAGGCGCTGGATGATTTACACGCAATCGTTCGGGACGGCAGACTGCGCCCGGATGGACAACTGGAGCAAAATCACGATCTTCTGGCAGAACTACTTAAATAAAGATAAAATGGCAGGTTCAGCCCGGATAATGCTGACCGGGAAAATAGGGTTTTAATGAATTTACTTTCTGGAACATCAAAATGGCACGAATCACCGTAGAAGATTGTCTCATGAACGTCGACAACCGTTTCGACCTGGTCCTGACCGCCACCAAGCGCGCTCGCCAGATCGCCAACGGCGCCGAGCCCCTGGTGCAGGAGCAGAATGACAAGCCAACCGTCATCGCGCTGCGCGAAATTGCTGAAGGTTTTATCGATTCCGAGCGCGTCGATATGCTGCAGGCTGAATTGGAAGCCGCCGAGGTATTCGATTTCAGTACCGAGGAAGACGACCTCAATCCCTGACAAACATGCTGGCAGCAACAGGATATCCTGATCCGGTCCTCAAGCTCAGAGAGCTGCTCAACACCTATCTCGACCCGGAAAAAGTTGCTGTCATCCTGCGCGCCTTCGAAGTCGGCGACAACGCACACAAAGGGCAAACCCGGAAGACCGGGGAGCCCTACATCCTCCACCCGGTGGCCGTCGCGCAAATCCTCGCCAACATGCGCATGGATTTCGAAAGCATAGCGGCAGCCATCCTGCACGACACCATTGAAGACACCCCGCTCCTAAAAGAAGACATCGAGAAACAGTTCGGCGCGGAGATTGCCGAACTGGTGGATGGCGTCACCAAGCTGGACAAGATGAAATTCCGCACCCGCGTTCAGGCTGACGCGGAGAGTTTTCGCAAGCTCATGCTGGCCATGTCCCGCGACCTGCGGGTCATCTTCATCAAGCTGGCCGACCGCCTGCACAACATGCGCACGCTGGGCAGCATGCACCCGTCGTCACGGCGCCGGATCGCGCGCGAAACCCTGGATATTTATGCCCCCATCGCCGACCGGCTCGGCATGAACAGCATGAAACATGAACTCGAGGACATGGGTTTCGCCAACCTTTACCCCTGGCGTTACCGGACGCTCAATGAACATCTCGAGGAGATGACCGGGCACCGCAAGGAAATCGTCGGCAACATCATGGAGGCGCTGAAGAAAAAGATGAACGACGCCAACGTGCCCTGCCGGATCACCGGGCGTCAGAAATCGCCGTACAGCATTTACAAGAAGATGCAGACCCGGGACAAATCCTTCGCCGACGTGACCGACTTCTACGCTTTTCGCATCATCACCCAGACCGAAGCCCAGTGTTATATCGCGCTGGGTGCGGTACACAGCCTGTACCAACCCAAGCCGGGCCGCTTCAAGGACTTCATCGCACTACCCAAGGCCAACGGCTACCAGTCACTGCACACCATTCTGAACAGCCCCTATGGCCTGCCGGTCGAAATCCAGATTCGTACAGAGAACATGGACATTACCGCCACCAAGGGCGCGGCGGCGCACTGGCAGTACAAGACCGGGGACGTATCCGGTGGATCGGCGCAGGTGCGAGCCCGTACCTGGCTGATGCAACTGGTGGACGTGCAGCGCCACATGGGCGACTCGCTGGAATTTCTCGATCACGCGAAATCGGACCTGTTTCCCGACGAGATTTTTGTCTTCACGCCGAAAGGTAAAATCATCGACCTGCGCCAGAACGCCACGGCGCTGGATTTTGCCTATGCCATTCACACCGATGTCGGAAACCACACGGCGCGGGCCCTGGTGGACAACGTCGAAGTGCCGCTGTCGACCCACCTGGCCAATGGACAGACGGTGAAAATCATCACGGACCCCGAGGTACAGCCGCGGCCGGAGTGGCTGTCCTTTACCGCTACCGCCCGCGCGCGCACCGCTATTCGGCATTACCTGAAAAGCCTGGGCCAGGAAGATACCGTCGCGCTCGGGTTGCAGTTGCTGGAAAAGGCGCTCAACGCACGGGGCAGCACGGTCGAGGCGATTTCCCAGGAACGCTGGGACTCGTACCTCAAGGAAAATCATTTCCAGCGCCAGGAGGATCTGTTCAACGCCCTGGCCCTGGGCGCCATCCTGGCCAACATCGTGGCCGCCAAGCTGTCGCCGGAGGGCAACCTGTTTCCGGATCAGCATGACGCCGAAGAAGCCATCACCATTGCGGGCACGGAAGGCAGCGCGATCAGCTTTGGCGCCTGCTGCCTGCCGGTGCCGGGTGACAAGATCATGGCCTATGTCTCGACCGACAAGGGCCTGGTCGTGCACCGGGTGCGTTGCGCCAACGTGAAGGAATTCATGAAACATCCGGACCGCTGTGTCGATGTCGAATGGGCGCCGATTACCAAGGGCATGTTTCCGGTTGCGGTGCGCGTGGTGGCGCGCAATACCCCCGGTGTGCTGGCCAGCATCTCGACCAGCATCGGCGAGGCGGGCAGCAACATCGAAACCGTGGCGCAACCCGAAGCCAACCCGGAAACCGCAACGCTGCTGTTCAAGCTCAGCGTGAAAGACCGCGACCACATGGCCCGCGTCATGCGCCGGTTGCGCCGAAACAGCAAAGTCATCCGTGTCAGCCGTATCGGCTGATCTCTTTACCCAGAAAGGAATAATCATGAGCAAGACGATCATCAAGACCGACCAGGCGCCGGCTGCGTTAGGCACGTATTCTCAGGCCACCCGGCACGGAGACCTGGTGTTTCTCTCGGGCCAGGTTGCACTGGACCCGGCTACCATGGAACTGGTCAACGATTCCATCGAAAGCGAGATTCACCAGGTTTTCCGCAATCTGCGGGCCGTTTGTGAGGCGGCTGGCAGTGACCTGAACGCCATCCTGAAACTGACCGTTTTTCTCACCGACATGAACGATTTTCCGGTGCTCAACGCGATCATGGCGGAATACATCAGCGAGCCCTACCCGGCGCGCGCGGCGATCGGCGTGGCCGCGCTGCCCAAGGCCGCCCGCGTGGAAATGGACGCGATCCTGGCAGGGAGCCTGTCGGATCTAACATGATCTACTGCGGAAAAGCCGAGTTTGGCCAGATTTCCCGATCTTCCTCGTTAAATAGCGGTGCTATTCGCCTCGAAAGATCGAAAAATCTGACTCAAATCGGCTTTTCCTCGCTACGATCGGTCAGAACCGACAGGCTCCTTGGTATCAGAGGCAGGCGAATTCAGTGACCGAAGGTGGATTGCCTGCCCTGTCGGAGTTGCATGGCGTCGGGCCGCGGATCGAGACTTCGCTGAATCAACTGGGCATTCACACCGTCCAGGACCTGCTGTTTCACCTGCCGTTGCGGTATGAAGACCGGACCCGCGTGTTTCCGATCGGCGGTCTGTATCCCGGCGCCCAGGTTCAGATCGAGGGCATTGTCGACCACGCCGCCATCGTGCGCGGCAAACGCTCCATGCTGGTGGTGGTGCTGTCCGACGGCAGCGGGCGCATCACCTTGCGGTTTTTCCACTTTCGCGCGGCCCAGAAACAGCAACTGGCCCGCGGTACCAAACTGCGATGCTACGGCGAGGTTCGGGCCGGTTTCCAGGGCCTGGAAATGATCCATCCCAGCTATAAGCGCATCCTGAGCCGGCACGACGAAGCGGTGTCAGACCGGCTGACCCCGATCTACCCCTCGGTGGAAGGCCTGGGCCAGGCCAGCTGGATCAAGCTGACCGACCAGGCGCTGGCATTGCTCTCCAGCGGCAAACTCGAACTGGAAGAACTTCTGCCGCCGGTGTTTCACAATCGCCTGAAAATTTCCTCCCTGGCCGAGGCCGTCACCTATATTCACCGGCCGCCGGCCGGCGCCGACGTCGCCGCGCTGGTGGAGCGCCGCCATCCGGCCCAGCAGCGGCTGGCGATGGAGGAACTGCTGGCGCATAACCTCAGCATGCAGGCCCTGCACCGCCAGCAAAGACGGCTGCGGGCGCCGGCGATGAAACAGGTGGGAGCGAACGAACAGAAATTCCTGAACAATCTGCCGTTCCGGCTGACCGCCGCGCAGAACCGCGTCATCGAAGAAATCCACCGTGATCTCGGCCGCACGCACCCGATGCAACGGCTGGTGCAGGGTGACGTGGGTTCCGGAAAAACGGTGGTGGCCGCGATGGCGGCCCTGCGCGCCATCGGAAACGGTTACCAGGTGGCCATCACGGCCCCGACGGAATTGCTGGCCGAGCAGCACCTGCGCAGCTTCAGTGAGTGGCTGGAACCGCTCGGCATCAGCCCGGCCTGGCTCAGCAGCAAGGTGACCGGCAAGTCACGGCAGGCCACCCTGCAGGCCATCGCGGATGGCGCGCCGCTGGTGATTGGAACCCATGCCCTGATGCAGGAAGGCGTCGCGTTCCAGTGCCTGGGCCTGGCCATCGTCGACGAACAACACCGCTTTGGTGTGCATCAACGGCTGGCGCTGCTCGACAAGGCGGACCGGAAAACGCTGCACGCCCACCAGCTGATCATGACCGCCACCCCGATACCGCGGACGCTGGCCATGACCGCCTACGCCGGGCTGGAAACCTCGGTGATCGACGAACTGCCGCCGGGCCGGAAACCGGTGACCACCGTGGCCATTTCCAGTGAACGGCGCCGGAATGTCATCGAACGGGTGGCCGCCGCCTGCGCCGAGGGCCGCCAGGCCTATTGGGTTTGCACGCTGATCGAGGTGTCCGACGCGGTCGAGGCGCAGGCTGCGGAAGACGTGGCCACGGAACTGGAGTCGATCCTGATCGGGGTGAGTGTCGGGCTGGTTCACGGTCGTATGAAGCCGGCCGAAAAGCAAAATGTGATGGACCGCTTCAAGAAAGGTGAGCTCCAGTTGCTGGTGGCGACCACCGTCATCGAGGTCGGTGTGGACGTGCCCAACGCCTCGCTCATGATCATCGAAAACGCCGAACGCCTGGGCCTGGCGCAGTTACACCAGCTTCGAGGCCGGGTCGGGCGCGGCGACCAACAGGCTTCCTGCGTGCTGATGTTCAGCACGCCGATCGGCAACCTGGCGAAGGAACGGCTGAACATCCTGCGACAGACTTCCGACGGGTTCCGGATTGCGGAAAAGGACCTCGAATTGCGCGGCCCGGGCGAGGTGCTCGGCACCCGTCAGACCGGCATGCTGCAGTTCCGCGTGGCCGACCTGTCCCGCGACCGGGAATTGCTGGAACGCATTCCGCCGGTCGCCGATCAACTATTGAAAGAAAGCCCGGAACTGGCGACGAAACTGATACGCCGCTGGATTGGTGATTCGGCAAAATTCGCCGGCGTCTGATCCCGCCTGGTGCGAGCTACAGCAGAGCGACAGGCAAGGACCGGACTTCGGCCAGCGCCTGGTTAATCTCGTCGTCGATTTGATTCTTGATCGCGATGAATTCCGCCGTGTCGCGCAGCGGATCCAAACGCTGATCCACTTCCAGCAACCAGCCTTCGCGGAAGCCATGCTGATAGGCCTGCTCCAGCTTCTGCAAGGCAGGCTCCAGCTCGTCCCGCATGGTCAGGATAGTGGCCTCGGTATAATAGATTTGAGGATCGTCCACACCATTCAGCCTGGCCCGTTTCACTTTACGTTCGGCTTCCTGCAATCTCGCCATCGCCTCCTCGGGCTTTCCGATGATCCCTGACATCGCCGACGCCATGGTGAAGATAAAGATATCATCACCGCTGTAGGCCGGGTTGTCTTCGCGACTGATAGCCTTGCTGAACAGGTCATAGGCCCGATCATAATCCTTCTGGAGGGCGGCGATGATTCCCAGCTGAAATTCGAAGTTTCGTTGCAGCGCCGCCGGAATATTGGGACCGAACTCCTGCATCATGTTCTGAACCAGTGCGGTCGCCTCTTCGGACCGGCCGGTCAACAACAGAATCTGAAAGTGAACCGACAGCAGGTTGCCATTCTGCCCGGATTGTTCCAGGCCGTGCAGGACCAGTTCTTCAGCCTCCTTGACCCCGCCGAGCAGCAGCCAGGCTTTTGCCAGGGCGGAGATGTCCTCCGGGTTGTCCGGCTGTAATTGCCAGGCACGTTGCGCCAATTGCCAGCCTTCGACCAGATTGCCGTGATCGATTTCATGCATCGCCATGAATCGCAACAGCATGGTTGAGTCAGGGCGCAGCTGCACCAGGCTCTGCATAATTTCCTTGCCGTTCTCCCATTTCCCGCTCATCGCCAGGCTGCTGGCATAGTTCACCGCCAGCAATTCATTAAACGGATCGAGACTCCTGGCTTTTTCGAGCACCATTTGCTCTTCCGGATAGCGGCCCTGTTGCTTCAAAACGCCTGCAAGCCACAACTGGCCCGGGATATAGTCCTCATTCAATTCGACTGCCTGGCGCAAAGCAGATTCGGCCGCATCCAACTGGCCAATCTGCCATCGGGCGAGACCCAGAGCAGCAAAGGCCTCTCCTGATTCCGGATCAATTTCGAGCGCCTTTTCAATCATCGGGTTTGCACGATCTGTGGCTTTTATTACCGAAATACTGCCGTATTGAGACAACAGCAACCAGGTGTCCGCCAATGCGGCGTAGGCCGGCGCGTAGCGGGCATCGTGCTCCAGCGCCTGGGCAAAATACTCGATCGCCTTCTGCAACTCGCCGGGCGTGCGGCGCCACCAGTGCAATCGCCCGGTCCGGTAAGCCTGCGAGGCAGCCAGGCTGTCAGTTCTTTCCTGTGGGCGAACGCTCAGGCCGGCGAAAGATTCGACCAGGTTATTCGCGATGCTGCTGGCAATCTCATCCTGTATGGTGAAAATGTCATCCAGTTCGCGGTCGTAGGATTGGGACCAGATGTGGTAACCATCCTCGACATTGATCAACTGGGCGGTTAGCCGGATGCGGTTGCCGGAAGTGCGCACACTTCCCTCGAGCACGGTACGAACATTTAACAAGCGGCCGATCTCCTGGACACTGGTCTGCGGATCACGAAAGGCGAATGACGAGGTTCGGGCCGCAACCCTCAAGCCATCCACCTGGGCCAGCAGGTTCAGCAGCTCTTCGGCAATACCATCGGAAAAATGCGCCTGGTCCTGGGCTTCGGACAGATCGCTGAACGGGAGTACTGCAATGGAATTTTCCGGCGCCTTGAATTGCCGATCAGCCGCAGACTCGGCCACCAATTGCTGGGCCGGCGGCTCGGAAAAAACACCGGAATAGTATTGGTAGAACACAAAGCCCAGGCCCATCATTGCGACCAGCATGAAACTGAACAGCGACGCGCTCTGGGCGCGGCTCAGCAATCCCGCCGCTTCGGTACGGCGAATACCGGCCGGCGTAATCTCAAGGTGCCAGGCCAACAGGAACACGAGCGGAAAAC
>Ga0210063_1000407_pt1 | contig 13691 bp, 15 predicted proteins | sample Muzzi_PWA_D1_FD_185529 | JGI IMG/M metagenome (GOLD analysis project Ga0210063, IMG submission 185529) | Wetland microbial communities from San Francisco Bay, California, USA, that impact long-term carbon sequestration - Muzzi_PWA_D1 (SPAdes) | ecosystem: Environmental > Aquatic > Marine >... | reverse complement strand
TGGCGCGGAGTGCGCCGCTTTCTTTGGAGTTCATGCCTTGGGTCCTCTCTGAGCCAATCAAGAGAATCGAAGTGGGTTTCTGTTCCCCCCATACAACGGCAAGCGGGGGCCTTTGCCGCCATCGACGGATGATTTTTCCCTCTCGGGCGATGGCCATAGATACGGTGTGCCCCGCCCGCAAGTTGCGCGGGAGGAGTGGCGTGGGTGGGGAGCGAAAGGGGAAGGATGCGGGGAGAACGGAGAAGCCCCAGGTCGCTGTCACTGGCGACCTGGGGTTAGGGAAAGCTGCGGAATCAGTTCACCGGCGGTCCCGCCAGGCGCCAGATTCGCGGCGGGTTGGTGGTCTGAGAGTCCACCGTCACCCCCTGCTGCCCCGCCCCCGCCGCCAGCAGGAAGCCATCAAGGCGGCTGCGCAGGAAGAAGATGGTGGGGTAGTCGCTGGATCCGTAGGACCAGAGCTGGGCGTCCTCCAGAGGGTTGGCCAGCACCTCCAGGGTGACGGCGGTGCCGTTGCCCGCCTGGGCGGTGACGACCTTGTTTTCCGCCACGCTCTCCAGGGTGAAGAAGGCGGTGGAGCTGGGGGAAGCCACCAGGCGCCACGGCTGCGCCGTGGTGCTGCCGTTGCCCGGGCTCGTGGCCTTGGGCCGCCATCCCCTCCAGCAGCCCGAGGGCGTTCAGGGGAAAGCGGGCGTCCGGGGGCAGGGTTTCTCCCACTTTGAAGGCGTCCACCTGGGAGCCGCCCGCCCCGGGGGCGGTGGCGTCGAAAAGATGGACTCCCACCCCCCCTGGGCCAGGATGGAAGCGACGGTGGCCCCGGCGGGACCGCCCCCCAGCACAGCGACCTCGCTGGATGATGGCGGCTCCAGGGCCGACGTGTCGGGATGCATGCTCTTCATGCGGCTGGCCGGGGCCTTTGTTACCGCGCCCCCTGCCAGTGCTATCGTCGGCCCAACCAAAACCCAGAGGAGAATTTCATGAAGCGTTGGAAGACCGTCCTCGCCATCCTGCTCATCGCCGCCGGTGTTTTCGTCCTCGTCCAGGGGAGCTTCACCTACACCAAGGAGCAGCATTCCTTGGAGCTGGGGCCCCTGGAGTTCAAGGCCAAGAACAAGGAGCGGGTGGATGTGCCGCCTTGGGTTGGCATCGGTGCCATCACCGGTGGCGTGTTGCTGCTCTTGACGTCGCGGCGGCGCTGACGGTCGCCCCGCCCGGGGATCCCTCCCCGGGCTATCCGATCTGCCCAATCCCCGGTGCGAGGCTTTTCGATGGCGAAACCCGTCACCTCTGGGCTTCCGATCGCGATACGTCAGACTGTCTCTCAACGGACGGTAGGTCATCCGAGCATGGAGCTCGGGAAAGACCCCGTCTGAAAGGAGAGACGTCATGACGTTCTATCGCTTGCTCCTCGCGCTCCTGCTCTCGTTGGGATCGACCGTCGGCCTGGTTAATCTGAGTGAGGTAGGCAATCAAGCTGACCCTGATGGATTCGAGTCGGAAGTTGGTAACCAGGCTGACCCAAATGGATTGGAGGCTGACAAGGGCAATCAGGCCGACCCGAATGGATTCGAGGCTGACAAGGGCAACCAGATCGACCCGAATGGATTCAAGCCGGAAGTTGGCAATCAAATCGACCCAAATGGCTAAAAAGATTCAATGATTATAAATTATCTATTGGGGCGCATTGGCGCTCCTTTTTTATTTTTCAGGGGTACTTATCGCGCGTAATATTTCGCTTGCTCGTCGGGCACTGATTGTGTGCTAGGAATAAGTACTATGGACAAACACTTACGTGCGTTCTTGATCCGCCTACCGCGGGGCGTGCGACCGCATCTCGGTGCCTATGAACCGGTCGTACAAAAAGTCATCCAGAAAATGCAGGAGATTTTGCCGGTGATTCAGGAGCAACAACGAGAAGCTGGAAAGCTGGTGGACGGTCTGCTGGCGCGCTATCAGCCCCAAGAGCGCCGGACCGGCATCCGCCGCTCCAGGAAACTGCAAACCTGGGCGGTGGCGGAAGAGTTGTGCCGACGGAGCCGCAACATCGTGTTCAGCGATCCCAAAGAGGCCGCCCACCTCGGTCAACTGGGGATCGAAGCCGCCATGAAAGTGGAGGCCGGAACCCCCGCCGTCGGGGATCTGCGTGCCTTCTGCTTCGCCACGGTCGGCAATGCTTTTCGGGTCTTGCGCTGGTACGACCAATCCTCGGAACACTTCGAGCTGGCGTATCAGCATCTCCATCGGGAGGGCGCCGGGGATATCTACGCCCAGGCGGATGTCTTCAGCCTCCACGCCTCCCTGTTGAAGGATCAGCAGCACTACGGGGAAGCCCTGGCGGTCCTGGCTCAGGCAATCCGGGTGCTGCGGCGGGAGGGCGATGAGCGCAGGCTGGCAAGGTGTCTGATCAAGAGAGCCTGTATGCTCGGTATCAAGGGGGACCGCATGGCAGCGATTCGGGTGTACTACGATGCCCTGCAAGTGCTCGACGACCACCGGGATCCCTGGCTCACCTTTTTCGCGACCCAGAACCTCGCTTCTCTCTACTGTGATCTCGGCAACTACAAACTGGCCCGTTCCGCCCTGCGCACCCTTTCCGAAGAGGTCATCCGGGAAGCCCTCGGCCCGTCGCGGGAGAGCAACCGTCTGCACCTGGTCTGGACCCGCGCCCGCATCGCCGTCGGGTTTGGCCAGCGGGCGCAAGCCCTGAAGATGCTCGATGAGGTCGAACGCGGATTCCTGGCGCTGCCGGACCCCATCAATGCTGGCCTGGCGGCCCTGGACGCCGCCAAACTCCACCACAAGGCACGGCACCACGCCCAGGTCACAGAGACCCTGCGGCGCGTGCACGCCGCCCTCAAAGCACATGATTTTCCCGCCCAGCTGCGGCAAATGGCCGCCATGCTCGTGGAAGCTGCCGAAGAGCGTCGACTCCTCCAGCACAGTCTCGAGGTGACGGCGCAGAAGCTCCAACGGCTGCGGGCGCGGAGGCCGTGCTGATGCCCGGCGTCCAAGGCGCTCATCTACGCATCGCGCGCCCCACCGATCAGCTGGAAGCGGTGGTGGCGTTTTACCGGGACGGGCTGGGTTTCGAGGTGCTCGGCGGGTTCGCGAACCACGAGAGTTTCGATGGCGCGATGTTGGGGCATCGGGGGATGGGCTACCACCTGGAGCTGACCCACCAGTGGGGCCACACGGTGGGACGGGCACCGAACGCGGAGCATCTGCTGGTCTTCTATCTCCCCGATCCCGCCGACTGGCGGGCCGCGGTGGAGCGGCTGGAGGCCCAAGGCCACCAGCCCGTACCGTCCCACAACGCCTATTGGGACCGTCAGGGCAAGACCTTCGAGGATCCCGACGGCTACCGCGTGGTGCTCCAGAACGCCGCCTGGGGGTAGTCACAATTCCGGGCTGCCGAGTAGCGGCGTCCCCTGCTATGCTTCCCGCCTTCTTGAGAACTGGCCGTTTTCGACGATCTTCCGGACCCGGTGCGGAGCGAGGAACCATGGAACAATTTTTGGCCATCGACAACTGGATCACTTTGGGTTTGCTAGTGCTACTACAAGCGGTACTGGGCTTCGACAACCTGCTCTACATTTCTCTGGAATCGCAGCGTGCGCCAGCGGAACGGCAAGGCTTCGTGCGGCGTTGGGGCATCGGCCTCGCCATCGGTCTACGCATTGCGCTGCTCTTCGCCTTGATGAAACTGATCCAACTGTTCCAGGAACCCCTCTTCGCCCTCCACACCGGTGCCGTGGAAGGCGCCTTCAATGTTCATAGCCTGATCGTGCTCTTCGGCGGTGTGTTCATTCTGTACACCGCCAGCAAGGAGATCCTTCACATGATGAGTCTGGAGGGGGAGGGCCACGGGGAGGCCAAGCCCCGTTCGGTGGGGCAGATCATCTTCTGGATCGTCGCCATGAACCTGGTGTTCTCCTTCGACTCCATCTTGAGCGCCATGGCCTTGACCGATGTCTTCTGGGTGATGGCTGCGGCGATCCTCACCGGTGGCCTGCTGATGATCTGGCTGGCGGATCGCGTGGCCGCGTTCCTCCAGAAGAACCGCATGTACGAGGTGCTGGGGCTCTTCGTCCTCTTCGTGGTGGGGATCCTCCTCCTTTCCGAAGGCGGGCACCTGGCCCACTTGCACTTCTTCGGCCATGAAATCACCCCCATGAGCAAGGCGACCTTCTACTTTGTGATCAGTGTTCTCATCCTGACGGACATCGTGCAGAGCCGGTATCAGCGCAAGCTACTGCGGCGACGGGGGGAGTGAACGATCTTTTTGGGTGCAAGGCCCACACCTCTGGCGGCTTGCTGTCCTCAAGGTTTTGCGGCAGGCATGGCATCCCATCGGGGGATGGGCGCGTTCGGCCCTTGCGCCGTGATCACCGCTGCCAGATTCCGTGGTGGATGCCGCCCTGGATGAAGATGGCGAAGGTGCCGTGGCCCGGCAGTTCCATCGGTGGGTGCGCGATCTCGCCGCCGCTCTCGACCGCTGCCCTGGCGGCCGCCTCGATATCGTCCACGAGCAGGTAGGGACGCACCACGGGTTCTTCCATCTCATGCATGGGCGCCCGCACGCCGACCTTTCCGCCCTCGGGCAGCGCGGCGGTGCGGGCGTTGCCGAGGGCGGCCTCCGGTTCACTGAAGCGGACGCCGTAGAGCCGGGCGTAGGTCGCGCAGACGGCATCGACGTTCGGGGTCACGATTTCGAGATATTGAATCTGCATGGGGGAGTACCTCCTTGTTTGGCGTCAGCGGCTCCGGGACATCACAGCGTTCCTGGCGGGGTTGGTGGGGCGTAGAGTCTCAAGGCTCAAGTCCCGAAAGAACCACGCGGTTTGATCTGATTGTAGTCTTTTCACCACCCTTCGATGGTTCGTCTTGGGCTCCGTAGCCTGGCGAACCGGTGCAGACGCAGGCACTCCGCGGTGGGGTCTTTCCACTTTCCGCAGGTGTCAGGGGGGCCGAAGGATCGACAGATAGGCCCGCCAGGGTCCTACCGCCGCCGCAGTCTGGTGCGCCATCACCCGCACGACCTGGCCCAGGTGATTGAGATCGTGGGCCACCCAGGTCGCCAGGTGTTGCTCCAGGGTCACCACGCCGAACTCCGGGTGCCTCCCCGGGCGGGCCAGGTCGGTGGCGGTCAATCCCAACGCGGCCAGGCGATCCAGGCTTTCGATCCGCAGCCGGGCGAAGGTCCCCAGCAGATCGCCCAGCGAGCATCCCTGGGAGGCGGCGAACATCGCCTCCCGATCAAACGCTGGGAAAGGCACCGTGTCACCGTGGCGCAGGATGTGCTCGATGCGGGGAATCCAGTCGGTGCGTTCGCCGTGGATCAAATGACCGACCACGTCGAAGGGGCTCCAACTCCCGGGACCCTCGTTCGCCGTGATCCACGGCTCCGGAAGATCCAGGAGCAGCGCCCGCAGCACCGCGGGCGTTCGCCGCAGCACCGGCAGGGCTTCATCCAGTTGAAATGCCATCGCTTCCCCCAACTCCCCGGTCGGCGTGCCGCGTCTGCCGGACGTCTGACCTTGGGTGTTTCTTGCTTTGTCGCACACTATTCACGCCGACTCATTTCCCCTTCCCTCCCCGGGTGGGTCCGGGCGTGGGCGAGGCAGGGGCCGTCTCTTGGGTCGGCGTAAGATCAACGAGCCTTCGTCAGCTTCCCGACCGCCTTCTGGGCGATGATGTATACATGCAGCTCCGGATACTGATCATATTCCAGGTGCCGACAAACGCAATTTGCGGCGGTTAGCATCGCAAGGGTTTTTGGGATCCCGGGAGCGCTGTGGTACATGGGCGGTCCCATCGCCGCGTCGCGGGTTTCCGACGGTTCGTCCACGCCGCCGGTGGTGAAGAGACATACGCCTCCCGGGGATAAGCCATCGAGAATCTTGGTCAGGACCCGTTCGTGTTCTTCCAGGGGGATGTGCCAGATGCTATCCCAGGCGGAAATGAAGTCATATTGCTTTGGGAAGTCCCACTGACAGATATCGGCGTGATGGAACGTCACTTCCGGATGCCGTTGCCTGGCCAATTCGAGCATTCGGTTGGAGACATCCAGACCCTCCGCCTCGAACCCTGCGGCAATGAGAAGATCCAGGAAGCGCCCGCTACTCCCGCAGCCGATATCGAGGGCGGGGCCTCTTTGCTTCACAAACGCGATGGCCCGCCGGTGCGCCTCCATGCCGTTTTCTCTGGGGAAGCCGTCGTCGTTCCAGCGCTCGGCGATGGCATCGTAACTCTTACCAACTTCCTCAGGTCTCATGCGGGCTCCGTGAATTTTGGCGTTCCAGGCGCTATATCATCCTGCCGCTCAGGCCAGCTCTGAGGGACGGAACTTGCTTGAGGCGAAGCCCGGTACCCATCAGTCCGATTCCATTGCGTTCCTTGGTCGCCTCGGTCCATGGAATATACAAAGGGGGATGCGCGATGCGGAGCGGGGAATAGCACCGATAGCGACACTCCGCCGGGATGCGCGCCGATCGTCGGAATCCCACCATGGGATGCCAGATAGCAAAAGAAAGCGTCCTGAAGGTATCAACCGTACGCCCCTCTGCCCTTGTTGGTGCGTCTTATTGATGCTGAGCGACGTACAGGTCAAGGAGTGTGCGGATCATTCGTTGATACTGGGTGTGGTGACGCTTCGCCTCTGCCTTGAAAAAGTCAACGCTGGACTTGCTCAATCCGATGGTAACTTTGACCTGCTCTTCGCGGAACGCGAGAGCAGACGGGGGCGGAAGCACGTCCCGCACCACCTTGATATCGCCGATCGGTCCGTCAGTGTAGGTGATTTTCTTGCTCATAGGTCTTTTTCCCTTTCCGCCAGTAGCCAGCGCCGAAGATACGAATCACATTCTGGCGGTGGGTGAAGCGCACCGTCAGAATACCATCTCCGATCCGACCGAAGCAGAAGTACCGTTGCTCGTCTTGGCTGTGTGAAAGATCCTGTGCAATCACCCGGTCAGGATCAGCGAAAGCGTATTGCGCGAACGCAAAGGACACGCCGTGCTTTTTCTGGTTCTCGCGATCCTTCTTCGGGTCCCACTCGAATCGCGTCCTCGCCATGGTGACAAGGTATCAAAAGTGGCAGAGAGAAGCAATACGGACATATGGCTAAATTTATGGCTAAATTGGCGCTGATCATGGCGCACTGCAAGGCCCCGCCGCGACGTCATACACTGTCCACGCCAGGCCAATCCTGGCTTCCGACCCCCAAGGAGCCTGCCATGCGTTCTCTCATCGTCGTTGTGATCAAGGTCTACCTGAAAATTCTCGGGCGGCTCGCCCCGAAGACCGCGGGGCGCCAAGGCTTCCAGCTCTTCTGCACGCCGCGCTTTCGCGCCCCGGTGCCCCCGGCGGGGCAGACGGTGCTGGAGCGGGCCGAGCGGCTGGATCTGCGGGTGGGGGATGAGGGCGTGGTGGGCTACCGGTGGCGGCGGTCGGCAGAGGACGACTCGCCGCTGGTGGTGCTGGTCCACGGCTGGGAGTCCCGCGCCGGGCGGCTGACCCAGTGGGTGGATCCCCTTCTGGATGCGGGGTTTCAGGTCGCCGCGTTCGATGCCCCCGCCCACGGGGCTTCGGAGGGGAAGGGCTCCAACCCCATGAAGTTCGCCCAGGCCCTGATCGCCCTCGCCCAGCAGGTCGGCCCGGTGACGGGACTGGTGGGTCATTCTGTGGGCGGGCTCTCCTGCCTTCTTGCCCTGGGGGGCGGCGCCTTTCTCGACGGGTCCAAGGGGCAGACGAGCCCACTCAAAGCACAGCGGTTGGTGGTGGTCGCGGGCGCCGAGAGTGGGGTGGACGGTACGGCCATATTCTGTCGGACCTTGGGGCTCAACGCCGCGTTCCACGAGCGGATGCTGGACGCCATGGAGGAGGCCATAGGGTTTCCCATGCGCGCCTTCGACGGCCACCGCCTGTTTCCAAACCAGCCGTTACCCACCCTGTGGTTGCACGATCCAAAGGACGGCGAGGTACCCATCGACGGCGCTCGGAAGATGGCGGCGATCAGTGACCGGATCACCCTGGAAGAAACCCCAGGTCTGGGGCACCACCGCATCGCCCGGGATCCGGAAATCATCCGGCGCGGAATCGCCTTTCTGACGGCTGGGTTGACGGCTACGGAGGTGGCCTCGAAACCGCAAGCAGGGTTGGCTACGGCTCCGGGATAAGTCGCCCACCAAGACGATGGCCGAAGCGAACAAACCTTACGGATCAGTTCGTGGGCTGACCAGCTGCCGATCAGTTTTCGCAGATCGACAGATCGTCGATGCCGCACTCCACGATGCCGCAGGTAGGGCATTAGCTTTAGAATGCAACAATTCTGCCGTGCACGCTCTACGGATTGAGGTCTTCCGGTGTCAAGGGATGGGGGCCCGGCGGCGAGCCGGGTTGGAGGCTCTCCCGCCTCTGCGGGAATAGCGCCAAGGCCACCCTGGTACCCTCTCTGGCGCGGTTTTGGTGTTTCGCAACCGCCGGGGAGATCTTCCGGCGTCACAGATACAGGAGAAGGACGACTTGCCATGAAGCAGCGACCCCATACTCGGTACCCCCTGGCCCTCGCGGTGGCGCTCCTCGGTGGGCTCGCCGCCTGTGTTGGCCATCCCGGTCCGCAGACGGCTTTGCCGGATCCCTGCCAGCGCATCGTGCTGGATCCCAGCCCCCTGCGCACCGCCTCCTTGGCCTGGCGGGTCGATGGCGAGGGGGTGGTTCTGGTGGATCAGGGCGGTAAGGATCTGATGGTTTTCAACGCCACCGGCACCCTGGACCGACGGGTGGGGAGCGAGGCGGGGGACTCCATCCATGCCCTGGACTACATCAACCCGGTCACCGTGCGCTCCACGGCCACCGGCTACACCTTGCAGGATCGTTCCCGGCGCCTCACCCTGGATGCGGATTTCCTCGTTGTGGACCAGATCACCCCCCTCGAAGGGGAGGCCATGACCGGCATCCTCGGGGATGCCGTCACGGTGGGGGATCAATGGGTGGGGTATCTGGATGTGCGGATTGGGGAGGATGAGGAAGCGCCCTGGCAGCGGGGCTTCGCCCGCCTCGATCTGGAGCGCCCGGGGGAGCCTCGCGGGGTGGAATTTCTTCTCTCCATGCCCCTGGAGCGGGACGGCGAATACGAGCGTTACTACCTTTACGACGTACGCCCTTACATCGCTACCGTGGCTGGCAAGGCCTACATCCTGCGGCTGACCGAGGTGCCCCAACTGCTGCGCGTCACCCGCCGAGGGGTCCAGACCGTGGCCCCCCTCATCCTGCCGGAGGGAGCGACCCCGGTGGCGTTGCACGGCTGGGAGGCGTGGCTCTTCCTCCTGTTCAAGGTGGAGCCGTCGTTGCCGGTGAACCCCCTGTCTTTGCCGCCGGAGCGGGTCGAGCCCGACTGGTTCCTTTACCAGATCGATCCCGGCGACGGTGCCGTCCTGCGGCGCCTGCGTCTGCCGAGCCACGCCCGGCGTCTGCAAGTCGCCCCCGGGGCTCCTCGTTGGGCCGCCCTGGAGGAGGGTTCCGAGCCCAACCTGGGGGGGGATCGACCGAGCCAACTGCTCACCCTGGACGCGGGGCTCCTGCGCTCCGCGCCGTCGGGAAGGTCAGCCTCGGTGGCAGCGGCGACGATGCTCTGCCCCGACCTCCTCCCGCCGACCGAGGGTGCCGCCGAGGGCTCCGCGACGCCATGAAGATCCGCTATTTCACCCCCCGCAACATCGAAACCCTGGAGCCGTGGCGGCGTCTCCCTCGGGAGATCCGTGACGACTTGCAGGTGGTCTCCCAGGTGCTGCCCTTTCGGGTCAACAACTACGTCACCGACCAGCTGATCGACTGGCAGCGGGGCATCGACGACCCCATCTTTCAGCTGACCATTCTCCAGAAGGGACTGCTCCCGGAGGAAGCTTTCGAGCGGGTGCGCCGGGCGCTGCGGGATGGGTGGTCGGCGGAGCGTCGCGCGGCGCTGGTGGCGGAGATCCGGAGAAGCCTCAACCCCGACGTCGATACCAACAGCGCGGACATTCCTGCTTTGGAGGACGAGCCCGTGCCCGGGGTGCAGCACAAATTCCGGGACACTTGCCTGATCTTTCCGGCCCACGGTCAAACCTGCCACGCGTACTGCACGTTCTGCTTCCGCTGGCCCCAATTCGTCGAGGATGCCGGGGTGCGCTACGCCACCGACGCATCGCACCGCTTCCAGCGCTACGTGCGCGATCACCCTGAACTCACCGATCTGTTGTTCACCGGTGGGGACCCCATGACCATGAACGCTCGCCACCTGCGGGCCTATCTGGAACCCTTCCTGGCCCCGGAGTTCGACCACATCCAGACCCTGCGCATCGGCACCAAATCCCTGGCCTACTGGCCCTACCGCTTCGTCACCGACAGCGACGCCGACGCCGTGCTGCGACTTTTTGACGAGATCACCGGGGCGGGCAAACAACTCGCCATCATGGCCCACTACAACCACGGGCGGGAACTCTCCACCCCCATCGCCCAGGAAGCCCTGCGCCGGGTGCAACGGACCGGGGCCATCGTGCGTACCCAGTCGCCGCTGGTGCGCCACATCAACGACGACCCCGCGGTGCTGGCGCACCTGTGGACCGAGCAGGTGCGCCTGGGCTGCGTGCCCTACGCCCTGTTTGTCGAGCGCCTCACCGGCGCCAGCCGCCACTTCGCGCTCCCCCTGGAGCGCGCCTGGCGCATCTTCCGCGACGCCTACGAGGCCGCCCCGGGGCTGGCGCGCACGGTGCGGGGTCCGCTGATGTCCACCTACTACGGCAAGGTTCTGGTGGAAGGGGTTGCAGAAGGGCAAGGGGAGCCCGTCTTCGTCCTCAGCCTCGTCCGATCCCGACGCCCGGAGTGGACCCGCCGACCCTTCTTCGCGCGCTACGATTCCGCCGCCCGCTGGCTCGACGAATTGCGCCCCGCCGACGGCTCCGCCACCTTCTTCTTCCAGGAGCCCGACATCATCCAGGGTGCCGGGCGCGGCCTTCAGAGGGCTGCCGCGGGAGGCCCTGGGTAGGCCAAAAGGTTCTGGTGATCCGGGTCACGGGGTGTGATACTGCCTCTGGGTGTGGAATTTCCCACTCCACGGCACCGGGCCTCCCGGTGTGAGAGGAGCAGTCCCATGGGCGACAAAGGCGGCAAGAAGGACAAGGCCAAGAGCCAGAAACAAGACGCCAGCAAGCAGAAGCAGAAGGCGAAGGTCAAGCAAGACAAGCAGCCGAAGAGAAAGCCCTGAGACGGGAGTCAGAGTTTGGGATGGCTGCGCGAGGCTCGCGGTCGAGGGACCGGCTGGTCCCGAAAAGGAGGTTGGCAATGCGCTTGGATTGGGTTCATCCACACCTGATGATCAACCATCTCCCGGTGGTCCTTGGGTTGACGGGAGCGCTGGCGGGGGTGGCTGGCGCTGGTGGCGACCGGCGCGATGGGCTACGCGGCCTTCGAAGGGGGCAAGATCGTCCACAACAACCCGACCCTCGAAAACCCGCCCACCTCGCCGCCCCCGGATGACGGTCACAGGTAGCGCAGCATGGCGTCGATGACCCTCTGCGGCCACTTGCCGTAGGGCGGGTAGATCGCCTTGAAGGTGGGCAACCACGTTCTCTGGCGCAGCACCCCCCGGGGATTCGAAAAGGTCTCGAAACCCCAGAAGCCGTGGGACTTGCCGATCCCGCTCTGGTTTACCCCGCCGAAGGACTGGCCGCAGTGGACCTCCCCGAGGATCGTCGTGGATCACGCCTGCCCGCACCGTGGTTGCCCCGTTTTGCGTCATCGTCGCGTTGCTGAGAAGTGGGTGGCTCGTTCTGGAAGGAGTGATATTGTCGAAGAGTGTATTGGCCCTGCTTCCGCCCGGCCTCATGGGCCGGACAGTTTTCTGCCTGCCCATCATGCTAAAGAATGTTGCCATGCGGTTTTAGGTATTCTTCTTGGGTGCATTAAAGAAAATAAAATAATGAAAGAGTCGGTTCTTCTTCCATGGATGCCGTTTCTTGAAGCTTCAATCGATCCCGACTGAAATCCATCGAAACCAAACGCAAATACGTCGCCGAGCCCAAGGGATATCGGCGGTTCCGCTCGGCGCGAACAACACGAACACGAGCCCTTAAAGGAGGACAGATATGACGCAGGAAGGAAAATGTCCGGTAACCAGCAAGTCTGGGAAGCCTACCGCCATGCGTGGCACATCGAACCAGGACTGGTGGCCCAACCAGTTGAATCTCAAGATGCTTCATCAGAACAATTCCATGATCGATCCCATGGGCGAGGCCTTCAACTACGCGGAGGAATTCAAGAAGCTCGATCTGGCGGCTCTGAAGAAGGATCTCTACGCGTTGATGACCGACTCGCAGGACTGGTGGCCGGCGGACTACGGTCATTATGGGCCGCTCTTCATCCGGATGGCGTGGCACAGTGCGGGCACCTACCGCACCGGTGACGGTCGCGGAGGCGGGGGCTCTGGCACCCAACGCTTCGCACCCCTCAACAGCTGGCCGGACAACGCGAATCTCGACAAGGCGCGCCGCTTGCTCTGGCCCATCAAGCAGAAATACGGCAACAAGATCTCCTGGGCCGACCTCTTGATCCTCGCTGGCAACTGCGCCATCGAGTCCATGGGCGGCAAGACCTTCGGCTTCGGCGGCGGGCGCGAGGACGTCTGGGAGCCGGAAGAGGATATTTACTGGGGGGCTGAAACCGAGTGGCTGGGCGACAAGCGCTACTCCGGCGACCGGGATCTCGAAGATCCTCTCGCCGCCGTGCAGATGGGCCTGATCTACGTGAACCCGGAAGGCCCCAACGGCAACCCCGATCCGGTCGCCTCGGGCCGCGACATTCGCGAGACCTTCGCCCGCATGGCGATGGACGATGAGGAGACCGTCGCGTTGACTGCCGGTGGCCACACCTTCGGCAAATGCCACGGCGCGGGCGATGCAGCCCTTGTGGGTCCTGAGCCCGAAGGTGCCAGCCTCGAGGAACAGGGCCTCGGCTGGAAGTGTACCCACGGCACCGGCAAGGACGGCGATGCGATCACCAGCGGCCTCGAAGGCGCCTGGACCCCCACCCCGATCAAGTGGGACAACAGCTACTTCGACATGCTTTTCGGCTATGAGTGGGAATTGACCAAAAGCCCCGCCGGTGCGCACCAGTGGGTGGCCAAGGATGTCGCCGACAAAGACCTCGTGCCGGATGCCCACGATCCATCGAAACGGCACCGACCGATCATGACCACCGCGGACATGGCGATGCGCATGGATCCGATCTATGAGCCGATCTCGCGGCGGTTTCACAAGGATCCCGAGGCCTTCGCCGAGGCCTTCGCCCGGGCGTGGTTCAAGTTGACGCACCGCGACATGGGGCCACGCTCCCGCTATCTGGGCGCCGAGGTCCCCGAGGAGGTGCTGTTGTGGCAGGACCCCATCCCCGAGGTGGACCATGCGCTGATCGACGCCCAGGACATCGCCGCCCTCAAGGCGAAGATTCTCGCTTCGGGGCTGTCGGTCTCCCAACTGGTCTCCACCGCCTGGGCTTCGGCCTCCACCTTCCGCGGTTCCGACAAGCGTGGCGGGGCCAATGGAGCGCGGATCCGTCTCGCGCCGCAGAAGGATTGGGAGGTCAACCAGCCAGCCCAATTGCGGACGGTGCTCCAGACCCTGGAGGGAATCCAAAAGGCGTTCAACAGCGCACAGTCCGGC
>Ga0210063_1000406_pt1 | contig 13705 bp, 12 predicted proteins | sample Muzzi_PWA_D1_FD_185529 | JGI IMG/M metagenome (GOLD analysis project Ga0210063, IMG submission 185529) | Wetland microbial communities from San Francisco Bay, California, USA, that impact long-term carbon sequestration - Muzzi_PWA_D1 (SPAdes) | ecosystem: Environmental > Aquatic > Marine >... | reverse complement strand
CGCGGGAACGAATTCCTATCCATATCTGATTCTTTAGGGATTCGTGGGAGCAGAGGAGGCGGCATTGATTTCTTCGATCTCGAAGTCCTCGATCAGCGGGTTGGCGAGCAGCTTCTCGCAGAGGGCGGGGAGCTGCGCCGGGTCGTCGGCCTCGAGCTCGACCATGCGGCCAACCCGCACGTGGCCGACGCCCTCGAAGCCGAGCGCCGGCAGCGCCCGCTCGACCGCCTTGCCCTGCGGGTCGAGGATCCCCTCCTTGGGCCGGATCAGGACCCTTGCCTTGGGCATCTAGAAGCTGCGCTCCGTGATCCGCTCGTAGGCCTCGACGTACTTGGCCCGCGTCTGCTCGATCACGTCGGCCGGCAGCTCCGGCGCCGGCGGCTTCTTGTCCCAGCCGCTCTGCGTCGCCCAGTCGCGCACGAACTGCTTGTCGAAGGAGGGTTGCGTCCTGCCCGGCTCGTAGCGGTCGGCGGGCCAGAAGCGTGAGGAATCCGGCGTCAGCACCTCGTCGCCGAGGACGATCTCGGCGCCGGCGTGGCGGCCGAACTCGAACTTGGTGTCGGCGAGGATGATCCCGCGCTCGGCCGCGTGCTCGGCGCCGCGCCGGTAGACCTCGATCGAGATCCGCCGCAGCTCCTCCATCAGGGCCCTGTCGCCGACGAGGTCCGCCGCCCGCTCGAAGTCGACGTTCTCGTCGTGGTCGCCGATCTCTGCCTTGGTCGCCGGGGTGAAGATCGGCTCCGGCAACTCGTCCGACTCGAGCAAGCCTGACGGCAGCTCGATCCCGCAGACCGCGCCGCCTTCCTTGTATTCCTTCCAGCCCGAGCCGGAGAGGTAGCCGCGCACGACGCACTCGACCGGGTACATCTCCAGCCGCCGCACCCGCATCGCTCGTTCGGCGACCTCCTCCGGCACGTCGGCGGAGAGAAAGTGGTTGGGGACGATGTCGCCGCTCAGCTCGAACCAGAATTCGGAGATCCGGTTGAGCACCTTGCCCTTGTCGGTGACCGGCGTCGGCATCACCACGTCGTAGATCGAGATCCGGTCGGAGGCGACCATCAGCAGGTCGTCCTCCCACTCGTAGATCTCGCGCACCTTGCCCGAGGAGTGGAGCTTGAGGTCGGCGACGGGCGGCATCTGGCGCGATGCTAGCTGGCGACGGACGCCGCTGCGCCGGGGGGACACCCCAACCCCTCCTTGACGTACGTCTGCGAACCTCCCACGATGCTGCCGCCGGAACCGGATTACTCGCCTTTGTCGCAGACCTTGCGCTGGAGCTTCAGGCCGTTGCCGTTCATGCAGGAGTGTCGCGAGAGGTATGGAGACAGCTTCAGCGTGAAGTTCCTCAGCTTCGAGCGGCCGATGGTGATGATCTCCGATCCGGCGGCGATCAAGGCGCTGTACACGGAGCGCTCGCACGGGCTGCCGCCAGGCCGCGAGGTGGTGCTGACGCCGGTCGTCGGGCCTCATTCAGTGCTGGTGATCGAGGGCGCCGACCATCTCGCGCATCGCAGGCTGATGCTGCCGGCCTTCCATGGCGAGCGGATGCTGTCCTACGAGCCGATCGTCAACGAGATCGTCGATGCCGAGATCGATTCCTGGCCGCTTGGCGTTGAGTTCGGGATCCATCGCCATATGCAGGCGATGACGCTGGAGGTGATCCTGCGTGTTGTCTTTGGAGTCGCGGAGGGGCCCCGCCTCGAGCGGCTGCGCGTTCTGCTGACCAAGGTGCTGGAGGAAACCGCCTCTCCGTTCACGCAGCTGATCGGCCTTGCGGCTCGTCGCTTCGGGGGTCGGGGCCCGTGGGCCAGATTCGAGGGCCAGCTCAAAGCGGTTGACGATCTGCTTTACGCCGAGATTGCCGAGCGCCGCGCCGAAGGCGACTTCGAGGAGCGCGACGACATCCTCTCGCAACTGATGCAGGCTCGTTTCGAGGATGGCGAGCCGATGAGCGACGCCGACCTGCGCGACCAGCTGATGACGCTGCTGCTGGCCGGCCATGAGACGACCGCGACCGCGCTCGCCTGGACCTTCGACCTGCTGTTGCGCCACCCGCGCGAGCTGGCGCGGCTGCGGGACTCGCTCGAGGCGGGCGAGGACGAGTACCTGCGGGCGACGATCAGCGAGTCGCTGCGGTTGCGCCCGGTGGTGCCGCTGGCCGGGCGTCGGCTCAACACCGAGCTCGAGGCCGACGGCCTGACTCTGCCGGCGGGCACCGACGTGACGCCGGCTATCTGGCTCGCCCACACCCGCGCCGACGCCTATCCCGAGCCCTTCGCCTTCCGGCCCCAGCGCTTCATCGAGGACCCGCCGGACACCTACGCCTGGGTGCCCTTCGGGGGAGGCGTGAGGCGCTGCCTCGGCGCCGCCTTCGCCGAGTTCGAGATGCGCATCGTCCTGCGCGAGGTCCTCGGTCGCTGCGAGTTGCACAAGGCCGACCCCCGGCCGGAGAAGATCGGCCGCCGCAACATCACCCTCTCGCCCAAGGACGGCACCCCGGTCGTCCTCACCGCGCGCCACCCGGCCCGCGAAATGGCCTCTGTATAGACGTGCCTCAAGTTAGGTCCCCGTAGTGGCCTCCAACTGGAGGCACGTTTCGCCGGGTGCTGCTTGGCCCAGGCGATCTCGCCGGATCCGGAGACCACCTCGCCGTCGTCGAGGGGCCTACGGCAGTGCCGCGAGCGCCTCGGCGGCGGCGCGTTCGCCGGACTGCACGGCGCCGTCCATGTAGCCGCTCCACTCGGTCGCGGTCTCGGAACCGGCCCAGTGAAGCGGGCCGATCGGGGCGCGCAGCGCCTCGCCGTATTCGGTCCAGCCGCCGGTCGTCATCAGGCAGCCGTAGCAGCCCCGCGTCCACTCCTCCTCGGCCCAGACCCGCTCGATGAAGCGCTCGGGCCGCGCTGCGCGCTCGCCAAATAGGCGGCCGTGGCCGGCGAGGATCGCCTCGCGGCGCTCCGCCGCCGGACGGGCTCCCCACTCGCGCGCAAGGCGGCCCTCGAGGAAGCCGAGCAGGACGCCCGGGCTGCCGTCGGGGGGCGAGTTGTCGAAGACGACGCGGGCCGGGTTGGCGTCGGTGGCGGCCTGGCCGGAGAGCCCCTGCTCGCGCCAGAACGGCTCGTCGTAGATCGCCATCGTCTTGATCACCGTGCCCTGCGGCATCCGCTGGGTGAGCTGGTCGCGCCGGGCCGGCAACGGCCGGTCGTAGGCGATCCGCCCGGCCAGCGTCGGCGGCAGGGCGACGATCGCCCGGCGGGCGCGCACCTGTAGGCCGCCCGCTTCGCCGCCCGGTCCATCGGCCTCGAGCGTGACGCCGCCCTCGCCGTGGGCGATTCGCCGCACCGGGGCGCCCAGCCGCAGGCGCTCTCCCCCGAGCTGCTCGGCCATCAGCAGCGGGATCCGCTGCGAGCCGCCGTGGAAGCGGTCCTGCTGGGCGCCGCCGCCGGTGCCGACGAGGCTGTTGAAGCCGCTGCCCGAGCGGGTGTAGAAGAGCACGTGCAGCAGCGAGACGTCAGCGGGCTCGGCCGCCCAGACCGCCTCTGTCGCCAGTTCGAACAGTGTGCGGGCCGCCGCCGTGCGGGTGTTGCGCCGGATCCAGGTGGCGAAGGTCTGGCCGTCCCAGCGCCGCGCCTTCGGAGCCGCCCACGGTTGCGCCAGCGGCACCCGCCGCGCCATTCGGTCGAGCCGCGCCCGGGCGATTTCGAACTCTGCCAGCGCCGCCGGTGAGATCGCCTTGGAGAGCTCGCGCACGAGGCCGAGGCGAGCATCGGTGATCGCGCCGGTGTAGGCGGCGCGGCGGCCACCGATCTCGATCAGGTGGCGGCCGCCGTCGTAGGTGGGGAAGGTCTCGACGCCGAGCTCGACGGCGAGCGCCGCGATCCGGTCCTGCGTCGGGCCGATCCACTGGCCGCCGATCTCGACGATCTTGCCGTCGCCGATCTCTTCGTTGAGGACCCGACCGCCAACCCGCTCGCGCGCCTCGAGCACCAGCGGCTGCGATCCGGCGGCTAGGACCCGCCGCGCCGCGACCAGGCCGGCGAGGCCGGCGCCCACGATCGCGACATCGGCTTCCAGTCGCTCGGGCACCGTCGCCTCAGTCCCGCAGCGCTTCCAGGCGCTCGAAGATCGCCGGAACGTGGCCGAGGTAGGCGCTGTGGTCGAAGATCGCGTCGAGGTCGAGCTCGGGAGCCGCCTCGCCGAGCAGCTCGCGGAAGTGGGTGCCGCTGTCCCAGGCGCGCTGGGCGTTCTTCTGGACGACCCTGTAGGCGTCGTCGCGGGTCAGCCCCGACTCGACCAGGGCGGTCAGCGCGCGCTGGCTGAACAGGGCGCCGTGGGTCAGCTCGAGATTCTCCCTCATGCGCTCAGCACGGACCGTCATCTCCGCCGCGACGCCGGTCGCCAGGCTGAGCATGTAGTCGAGGCCGATCGTCGCGTCGGGCAGGATCACCCGCTCGGCACCGGAGTGCGAGATGTCGCGCTCGTGCCAGAGGGCGATGTTCTCCAGGCCGGTCTGGGCGTAGCCGCGCAGCACCCGGGCAAGGCCGGTGATCCGCTCGGTGCGGATCGGGTTGCGCTTGTGCGGCATCGCCGAGGAGCCCTTCTGTCCGGCGCCGAACGGCTCCTCTACCTCGCGCACCTCGGTGCGTTGCAGGTTGCGGACCTCGGTCGCGAAGCGCTCCAGCCCGGCGCCGGCGATCGCGATGCCCGAGGTCAGCGCGGCGTGGCGGTCACGGGGCACGACCTGCGTTGCGACATCCTCGCGCTGCAGTCCGAGCCGCTCCATCACCCGCGCCTCGACCGCCGGCGGCACGGAGGCGTAGGTGCCGACCGCGCCGGAGAGCTTGCCGAAGCGCAGCTGCTCGAAGGCGTGCTCGAGCCGGGCCAGGTTGCGGTCGGCCTCGAAGGCGAAGCCGGCGAGCCGCAGGCCGAAGGTCGTCGGCTCGGCGTGGACGCCGTGGGTGCGGCCGACGCAGAGCGTCTCGCGCTGCTCCAGCGCCCGCTCGATCAGCGCGTCGCGGTAGGCGCGCGCCGAGGCGAGCACGATCTCGCCGGCCTGGCGCAGCTGCAGCGCCAACGCCGTGTCGAGCACGTCGGAGGAGGTGAGCCCGTAGTGGATCCAGCGCCCGTGCTCGCCGACCGACTGTGCGACGACGTCGACGAAGGCGGCGACGTCATGGTCGGTCACCCGCTCGCGCTCGTTGACCGCCTCGACCGTGAAGGCTGCGTTCGCGCGTGCCGCAGCGGCCGCCTCGGCCGGGACGACCCCCTCTTCGGCCCAGGCCTCGGTCGCCGCCAGCTCGACCTCGAGCCAGCACTCGAGCTTGCGCTGCTGAGACCAGACCTCGCCGATCTCCTTGCGGGTGTACCTACCGATCATTGAAGGAATCCAAGGTAATACCCATCACGTCAGCAGTTGATTATTCGAACCGCCAACAGCCCGGCGTTCTTCGCTCCGTCGACCGCCACGCAGGCTACCGGCACTCCGGGCGGCATCTGCACCGCCGAGAGCAGCGCGTCGAGCCCTCCGAGGCTCTTACCGAGAATCGGCACGCCGATCACGGGCAGGTCGGTGTGGGCGGCGGCGACGCCGGGCAGCGCCGCCGACATCCCGGCCCCGGCGATGATCGCCCGCAGTCCGCGCATGCGCGCGTTCTGGCAGTACTCGCGCACCTTCTCCGGGTCGCGGTGGGCGCTCATCACGCGCACCTCGTAGCGAATGCCGGCCTCGTGCAGGGCGGCGCCGGCGGGCTGCATCTTGGGCTTGTCGTTCTTCGAGCCCATGATGATCCCGACGTGGGGCTCGTCGACCTCGATCTCCTCGAAGGCCTCCTCGACCGCTGGCATCGCGGTCGCTCCGCTCGGCTGCGGCTCCTCTGAGATCTCGCTCATCGTTTCCTCTCTGGGTCTGGGTTCTTCACGTCAGCTGGGCACCCGCTCGACCGCGCGGGCGGCGATGTCGGAGCGGATCTGCATTCCCTCGAACGAGATCCGACCGGCTGCATCGTACGCCCGATCGCGCGCTGCGGCCGGCGTCGGCCCGAGCGCGGTGACGTTGAGGACCCGGCCGCCGGCGGTGACGATCTCGCCCTCGCGCGCCGCGGTGCCGGCGTGGGTCAGCTCGGCGAGCTCGGCGGCGGCCGCGAGGCCCTCGATGACGTCGCCCTTCGAGGAGGACTCCGGGTAGCCGCCCGAGGCCAGCACCACGGTCACCGCCCAGTCGGAGCCAAATTCCGCCTCGACTCCGGCGAGGCCCCCCGGCTCGCGCGCCGCGAGGCAGAGCTCGAGCAGGTCGGAGCGCAGCCGCGGCAGCACGGCCTGCGTCTCGGGGTCGCCGAAGCGGGTGTTGAACTCGAGCACCTTCGGCCCCTCGGGCCCGACCATCAGACCGGCGTAGAGGACGCCGTGGAAGGGCGCGCCGCGCGCCGCCATCGCGGCGACGACCGGCCGGTGCACCGAGTCGACGATCGCGGCGACCTCGTCCGGGCCGAAGCCCGGCACCGGTGAGTAGCTGCCCATGCCGCCGGTGTTCGGCCCCTCGTCGCCGTCGAAGATCCGCTTGTAGTCCTGCGCCGGCGCCAGCGGCACGACGTTCTCGCCGTCGCAGAGGGCGAGCAGCGAGAGCTCTTCGCCGGGCAGGAAGTCCTCCGACACGACCGCGGTCCCGCCGAAGCGCCGCTCGCCGAAGAAGACCTCGATCGCCGTCCGCGCCTCGCCCTCGTCGGCACAGACGATCACGCCCTTGCCGGCGGCGAGGCCGTCGGCCTTGAGCACCGTCGGATAGGTGGCGCCGGCGAGCTGCTCGAGCGCCTGCTCGCGAGTGCGCAGCAGCACGTGGGCCGCGGTCGGCACGCCGGCCTCCTCCATCAGCTCCTTGGCGAAGGCCTTCGAGCCCTCCAGCTCGGCCGCCGCGGCGCGCGGTCCGAAGGTGGCGATCCCAGCACCCTCCAGCGCGTCGACCAGACCTGCGACCAGCGGCGCCTCGGGCCCGACGACGACGAGGTCGACGTGGCGCTCGCGGGCTGCTGCGACGATCGCAGGCGCGTCCTCGGCACCAACGTCCGGGAGGCACTCCGCATCGGCCGCGATCCCCGCGTTGCCGGGCGCGCAGAGCAGCTCGGGCGCCCGCGGCGAGCGCGCGAGCGCCCGCACGATTGCGTGCTCGCGCCCGCCCCCCCCTACAACAAGAACCCTCAAGCTCTAGAGCGAGTCGGAGAGCACGTCGGCCGGCATCGCCGCCAGCGTCTGGCTCGTCATCGTCCCGCGCGACCCCAGCTCCACAGACACCTTGGCCATCGTCTTCTCGTCAGGCGCCTCGACGATCGTGACGAAGTCGTATTGCCCCAGGGTTGCGTACTGAGCCTGAACCTTCGCCCCGATCTGTTCGACCTCCTTGTTCACCTCGGAGACCCGCCCGGGGTTGTTCTTGAGCGTCCGCACGCCCTCCGGCGTCAGGTTGGTCAACATCACGTAAGTAGGCATCGCCTCTCCTCTGTGAGCTCAGCAGGGATCCACCCGTACGTTACCCGCTGCCCAAGGAGGGGGTCGGGGTGTCCCCCGGCGCAGCGGCGTCCTCTTTTTCGCCCCAACCGCGAGCTCGGACGGCCACCGGCGCCGAGGCGAAAAACCCAGCAAGCCGGGGGACACCCCGACCCCTCAACCGTCAGCCGTCGTAGCCCGCGTGGACGTGATCGCAATGGTCCGCGCGAGCAAACGCCGGGCCGGGACCATCAACGTCGAAGCAGTAGATCAGCTCGGTCGGCATCGCCGGTGAGGGGAGCTGGGAGAGGGTCGTTGCTAGCGCCGCGCAGGGGGCACTCGGAGCGGTGTCGGTGCAGGAGACGCCGTCGACCGCGGCGATGTCCATCGCGCGACCGTAGTAGTGGTTGGAAACGCCGCCGTCGACCGTGTACATGGAGTGGTCGGAGCGCAGCGAGGAGATCGTCACCTGGTGCGACTGGGTGATCGCGCCGAGCAGGCCGACGATGCGCGGGTCGATCGCGCCCGTCTCCAGGTCCTGCCGCTCGAGCTCGTTGGAAAGCGTCAGGTTGTCCCAGTTGATCGGCGCCAGCACCGCGTTGGGCAGCGAGAGCGCCCAGTCGACCTTGCTCACCTTGCACTTGCCTTCGATCCGGTCGGCCTCGCCGAGCACCGCGTCGACGTACCATTTGGCGTGGTTGTGCTCGAACAGGCCGGCATTGAGGCCGCCCTGCGACCAGATCAATCGCGCCAGCGCCGCGGCGGAGTCGGCGGGATCCTCGCGGCGGATGCGGCCGTCCCCGTTGCCGTCGACCGCGTAGCGGCGCCACTCCTCGCCGACCAGGCCAAAGGCGCCGTGCTTGCGCAGTTCGGCTTTTGACATGCCGCGGCCGAAGTCGGACTCCAAGCGCGCCACGGCGGCCAGCGCCCAGACGCCGCGGCGGCCGAGGTCGTAGCGGGCGGCGGCTTTCTCGAAGGCGTCGAGGTAGGTGGCCGGCACCCGTTTGCGCCAGACCTTTGCCGCCGTGCAGCTCAGCACCTTCAGCTTCGGCGTCACCTCGAAGAGACCCGCCGCGGCGCCGTTCAGCTGGCCGTAGCACTGGGCGTTGGCGAGCACCTCGGCGACGTACCAGTCGGCGTGGTTGTAGGCGAAGACGGCGGTGTACCAGTCGGCCGGGGCGCCGGACGCGCGCAGGTAGTTGGCGGCGGCGTGGATCGCGTCCTCGGGGTCGTAGGGGTCCTTGACTCCGTCGCCGTTGGCGTCGACGCCGTAGCCGGCCCAGGTCGCGGGCATGAACTGCATCCAGCCGACCGCGCCGGCCGAGGAGACGTTGAGGTTGGTGCCGAAGGCGGTCTCGATGCCGTTGATCGCGGCGAGCACGGCCGCTCCCTGTGGCCCGAGGCCGTAGGCGGTGGCGGCGCGCTGGTAGATCGGCACCAGCACCGCCGGCACCCCGGAGGGCGCGCAACTGGAGCCGGGCAGCAGGGGCACGGAGAAGGAGGGGGGGGCAGGCACGGGCGCGCCGCCGGCGCCTTCTTCGGGTTCGGTGTCTTCCGTCGCCTTGGCCTTGGGCTTGGCCGCGACGCCGCCGCCCTGCTTCTGCTCGGGTTTCGATTTGGGCTTGGATTCCGGTTCAGGAGCCGCCAGCGTGTCGCCTCGCTGCACCGAGGGCTGCGGCGCCGGCGCTTCGGTCTGGCTCGCCGCGGTTCCATCGGCCTTCGCTTCCGCGGTCGCGGGCTCGACGGGGTCCTCGGCGAACGCGGCCGGCGCCGCGAAAACGAGCGCCAGTGCGAGCACCGCCGAGATTGCGGCCAGTCGCCGCCTCATCCGCGGACGTCCGTGACGAGCCACTGGCCCCTCTTCTTGCTCAGCTCGAGCCGCAGCTCGCTGGTCAGGCCGACCCGCAGCAGCGAGGCGCTGACCGTGTAGGCCCTCCCTGCGCGCGGGCCCGGGACGAGGTTGAGGACCTTCGCCTTCGGCACCCCGCCCTCGCTCGGCTGCCGCGGCGGGCGCTTGCTAAGCGCCTCGGCCAGTTGCGGCGTCGCGGTTTCGGCGAAGGCCGTCTTCGCCCGCGCCGGCCGCTTGCCGACCTCGTAGAAGACGAAAGCCTCGGAGAAGCGGCGCGCGACCTTCATCGCCGCCGGGCCGGCGGGCACCGGTTTCTTGCTCGAGCTCGAGGCGGTCGCCGCCTTCGAATCGGTTTCGGCGCCGTCCGCGGCAGCAAGCTCGTCGCTGCCTTCGGGGGCGGCCTCGGCCTTCTCGCCGTTGCCGTCGGACTTGGCGACGCCGACGCCGTTGCCGACGTCGAAGCTCGGTGGGGCGCCCTGCAGCACCGGGCCGGACGGCTCATTCGCCACCTGCGGTTGTGGGCCGGAAGTCTCGATCGCGACCCGGGCCGGCGCAACGACCCGCTCGCGCGCGGGCTCGCTCCCGCCCGGCAGCAGCAACACGCCGGCCAGCACCGCAGCGGCGGCGACCATCGCCAGCGCGCCGGCGCCGGCGTTGCGGCCCGCCGGGGCCCAGCCGGCGAAGCGCTCCTGCAGCGGCCAGATCACGACCCGCTCGCTCGCCCAAATCGCCCGCTCGAATGGCCAGCGGACCCGGTCGGAGGCAGCGAGCAGGGCGCGCCTGATGCGCCCCCGCGGATCGCCGTTGATATGCCGTTCTCTCAGCATCTGTTTGAAGCCCACACAAGCTTACGTCGGAATCCGCTCCCCGTTCCTGAAGTCCGCCAGATGGATTGCGTATCCCAATAACCGCCCAGGCACTGCTTAGCAGCGGTGTTTCAACGTTTTCTAAGCGGCAGCCGCGCTCTCGCCGGCCTTCTCGAAGGCCAGCTCGCCGTCGGCGGCGTCGACCCGGGCCGTGTCGCCCTCGCTGAACTCGCCCTCGAGCAGCATCAGCGCCAGCTTGTCGACCAGCTGCTTCTGGATCACCCGCTTCAGCGGCCGCGCGCCGTAGGTCGGGTCGTAGCCGAGGTTGCCGAGCAGGGTGCGGGCGTCGTCCGTCAGCTCGATCTCGATCCCGCGCTCACGCACCCGCCCGGCGAGCTGCTCGACCTGGAGCTCGACGATGCGGCCGATGTCGGCCTTGGAGAGGCGGTGGAAGATCACCGTGTCGTCGACCCGGTTGAGGAACTCGGGCTTGAAGGTGGACTCGAGAACGGATTCCACTTTCTCGCGGACCCCCTCCCAGTCCGCCGCCCCCGGACGCGGGAGCGAGTCCCGGTCCATATCTGATTCTCCGGGGCTCGCGGAAGCAGAGGAGGCGGCGGCGATGTATTCGCTGCCGACGTTGGAGGTCATGATCAGCACCGTGTTGGCGAAGCTGACCGTGCGGCCCTGGCCGTCGGTGAGGCGGCCGTCGTCCATCAGCTGCAGCAGCGTGTTGAAGACGTCGGGGTGGGCCTTCTCGATCTCGTCGAGCAGGACGACCGCGTAGGGCCGTCGTCGCACCGCCTCGGTCAGCTGCCCCCCCTCCTCGTAGCCGACGTACCCCGGGGGTGCGCCGATCAGCCGCGCGACGGTGTGCTTCTCCATGTACTCGGACATGTCGAGCCGCACGATCGCCTGCTCGGAGTCGAACATGAACTCGGCCAGCGCCTTGGCCAGCTCGGTCTTGCCGACCCCGGTCGGGCCGAGGAAGAGGAAGGAACCGATCGGCTGGTCGGGGTCGGAGAGCCCGGCGCGCGAGCGGCGCAGCGCGTTGGAGACGGCTTCGATCGCCTCGTCCTGGCCGATCACCCGCTCGTGCAGGCGGCTCTCCATCTGGATCAGCTTCTCGACCTCGCCCTCGATCAGGCGGCTGACCGGGATCCCGGTCCATTTGGCGACGACCTGGGCGACGTCCTCCTCGGTCACCTCCTCGGTCAGCAGCGAGCCGCCGCCGACGTGCAGCTCGGCCAGCTTCTGCTCCTGCTCGGCGAGCGTCTTCTCCAGCTCGGGAATCTCGCCGTAGCGCAGCTTCGCCGCACTCTCGAGGTCGGCGTCGCGCTCGGCCCGCTCGGCCTCGCGGCCGGCCCCCTCGAGTCGCGCCTTCGCCGCCTTGATCGCCTCGATCGCCTCCTTCTCGTTCTGCCAGCGCGCCGTCATCTCGGCCGAGCCCTCGCGCAGCTCGGCCAGCTCGGCCTCGAGCGCCTCCAACCGCGCCTTCGAGGCGTCGTCGCTCTCCTTCTTCAGCGCCTCGCGCTCGATCTCGAGCTGCTGGGCGCGGCGCTCGACCTCGTCGATCTCGGTCGGCATCGAGTCGATCTCGATCTTCAGCCGCGAGGCTGCCTCGTCGATCAGGTCGATCGCCTTGTCGGGCAAGAAGCGGTCGGCGATGTAGCGCTCCGAGAGGGTCGCGGCGGCGACGATCGCCGAGTCGGAGATGCGCACGCCGTGGTGGACCTCGTAGCGCTCCTTCAGCCCACGCAGGATCGCGATCGTGTCGTTCAGATCGGGCTCACCGACGAGCACGGGCTGGAAGCGCCGCTCCAGCGCCGCGTCCTTCTCGATGTGCTTGCGGTACTCGTCGAGGGTGGTCGCGCCGACCGCGCGTAGCTCGCCCCGGGCCAGCATCGGCTTCAAGAGGTTGGCGGCGTCGACCGCGCCTTCGGCGGCGCCGGCGCCGACGATCGTGTGCAGCTCGTCGAGGAAGAGGACGATTTGTCCCTCCGCCTCCTGCACCTCCGAGAGCACCGCTTTCAGCCGCTCCTCGAACTCGCCGCGGTATTTGGAGCCGGCCAGCAGCGAGCCGATGTCGAGCGCGATCACGCGCCGGTCGCGCAGGCTCTCGGGCACGTCGCCGGTGACGATCCGCTGCGCCAGGCCCTCGACGATCGCGGTCTTGCCGACGCCGGGGTCACCGATCAGCACCGGGTTGTTCTTGGTCCGCCGCGAGAGCACCTGGATCACGCGGCGGATCTCCTCGTCGCGCCCGATCACCGGGTCGAGCTTGCCGCTCTCAGCCTCGGCGGTCAGGTCGCGGCCGAATTTCTCCAGCGCCTGCGCCGTCGTCTCCGGTTCGGGCGAGGTGACCCGCTGCGGGCGCACCTCGCCGATCGCTTTCTCCAGCGCCGCGGCATCGGGAAGCAGCTCGGACACGCCCGAGCCCGAGTCGGTCAGCGCCAGCAGCACATGGTCGGTCGAGATGTACTCGTCGCCGAGCTTGCCCATCTCGCGCTCGGCCCCCTGCAGCACGGCTAGAAAGGCCGCGGAGGGCCGCACCTCGGGCTGCTCGTCGCCGCTCAGCTTCGGCAGCGCTTCGATCGCCTCGTTGGCACCCGCTCCGGCCGCCGCCGGGTCGGCGCCGGCCTTGCGCAGGATCGGCGCAACCAGGCCGTCTTCCTGCTGAACGAGGGCAAGCAGCAGGTGGGCCGGAGCGACCTCGCTGTTGCGCCGCGTCGCAGCGAGCTGCTGAGCGGCGGCGACCGCTTCCTGGGATTTGACGGTGAACCGGTCTGGCTGCATCAGATTCCTTCCCTCGACATTCGGCGTTCGAGCTCGGCAGCGTGGCGGCGCATGCGCTCGAGCTTCGCCTTCATCCGCTCGACTTCGGCTTCCATCTCCAGGACGATTTCGACCCCGCTGAGGTTGAGGCCGTTCGAGGTCAGGTGCTGGATGTGGCGCAGCCGCTCGACGTCGCGCTGCGAGTACAGGCGCGTGTTCTTCGGCGAGCGCTGCGGCTCAATCAGTCCCCGCGTCTCGTACATGCGCAGCGTCTGCGGGTGCATGTGGGCGAGCCCGGCGGCGACCGAGATCATGAAGACCCCCTGTTCGTCGTCGACCGAGATCTCGATCCGTTCGCGTCGGGCCTCGCTCACCGTGCCGCCCTCTTCAGCAGCTCGGCGCGCGGGTCGGCGCCGTTGAGCTTCTCGGCCAGCTCGTCGACCGCGGCGCTCTGCTCCTCGCTCAGCTCCTTCGGCAGCTCGATTTCGAGTCGGTAACGGATGTCGCCGCGTCCCTTGCCGCCGGGCTTCGGCGCACCCTCACCGCGCAGGCGCTGGATCGTGCCGTGCCTGGTCCCGGCCGACACCTTGATCTTCTTCGTTCCCTCCAGCGTCGGCACCTCGATCGTCGCCCCGCGCAGCGCCTCAACCACGCTGATCGGCACCGTCACCTCAAGGTTGCCGCCGTCGAGCCGCTTGAACACGGGCGAGGGCATCACCCGGGTGACCACGTAGAGGTCGCCGGGCGGGCCGCCTTCGGGCCCGGGCTCGCCCTTGCCGGCGAGGCGGATGCGCGCGCCGTT
>Ga0210063_1000404_pt1 | contig 13736 bp, 17 predicted proteins | sample Muzzi_PWA_D1_FD_185529 | JGI IMG/M metagenome (GOLD analysis project Ga0210063, IMG submission 185529) | Wetland microbial communities from San Francisco Bay, California, USA, that impact long-term carbon sequestration - Muzzi_PWA_D1 (SPAdes) | ecosystem: Environmental > Aquatic > Marine >... | reverse complement strand
ACAACCTCGAGGTGGTGCTGGGAGCGGGCATCCGCTGGCTCCTCACCTATCTCGGCGCCGTGGCCCTGGGGGCCTTCATCCCCCTGGGCCTCGGCGCCGAGCAGCTTGCCGCGCTGGCCGCCTTCCTGCCGCTCGCCTGGTCTGTGCTCGGCCTGCTCCTTCCGGGTCGCGGCCTCGTCTGGACGCGGCGGATCGGCGCCCGCCGTCCGAGCGCCGAGGAGGCGGGGCTGATCGACGACGCCTGGCGGCTGCTGCGAGCTGTCGAACCAGGCGTACCCGAGGCTCGCGCGGTCTACCTCCTCGACGACCCGATTCCGGCCGGCGCCGCCCGCGGGCGTTCGGTCGTGCTCAGCCGCGGCCTGCTCGAATCCGACTCCGTGACCCCTGTCCTCGCCCACGAGCTCGGGCACACCACCACGCTCGACGGCCGCCTCACCGAGGCCCTCGCCCGCCTAGAGCTGTGGGGCGGGTCGCCCCGGCCGGCGGATCCCCGCAGCGAAGCAGCCGGGCTGAGCTACTTGCGCTGCCGCATCGCCGCCGCTACCCTGGTCGTCCGCTCCGGCCCGCAGCACACCGGCCGGGTGAGGGAGAGAGCAGCAGCGCAGCGAGGGAGAGCGTCGCCCGCAACACCCACGGCCCCGGCCGCATGGCTGCCTGTGCTCTCCCCGCCGCGCGTCTCGGCCACCCCGCCGGGCGACGACCGAGAAGCGCGGCAGGCCCGGTTCGCTCGCCGCCCGTAAACGCCAGAAGGAGGAGATGCCACAATGTCCACCGTGAAGCTCCGCACCACCGACAAGCCTCAGAAGCCCGACAAGCTCAAGTCGGGCCTGCCGGGCGACGCCAAGCAGCGTCGCTCCCGGATCAAAGAGGCGATCGCGGCCAACCGCGAGACGCTCCGCCGCCTCGCACGCCCAGCTCCCCAACATCGGCCTCGCTGACTCCGCTCTCGCCGCGCCCCGCTCGGGCTTCGGCGACCATGACGCCTACCCGACCCTGCTTGAGAAGGCTGCGGTTCTCGCCGAACGCCTCGCCCGCAACCACCCGCTGCCCGACGCCAACAAGCGAGCCGCCTTCCTGTCGGCATGGCTGTTCATGGAAATGAACGGGCGGCCCTTCGAGGGCGAAGACCCCGACACCGATGTCCCGATGATGGAGCGCATCGCCGCCGGCGAGGCCAAGACGCCCGAGATCTGCGAGTGGCTCGAGCGCCGCACCGCCTCACCCGCCTGAGCCAGAGCGAACCCCTCGCCGAGCCCGACCTGCGCATCGCCTCGATCGCCCTCGACCGCGACGTCACCCTCGTCACCGCCAACCTCCGCCGCTTCGACCGCGTCCCTGGTCTGCGCGTGGAGAACTGGCTCGCCTGAGCGGAAGCCACGACGGCGCCAACGCACCGCAGCGAGGGGAGAGGGTCGTTTCGCAGGACGTGCGGAGCCGCGCGGTTCCTACCTGCCGCCGGCCGGTGTCGGCACGCCGAGCTGCTTGCAGATCTCGCGCGCCAGCTTCCAGTCGATCTCACGGTGCCGCGGAACGGCCGAGCGCGAGCCGCTCGGCGCGACCCACCGTGTGTGGTTGCCGCCCTCGTCCAGCTTCCGGCAGCCTTGCGCCCGCAGGTGCTGCTCGAGCTTGCGCCGCTTCACGCGACCTTGAGGTGCAACAACTCGCGCTCGCGCTTCTCCCCGGGGTCCGGGGAGAGCATCAGCGCCAGCGCGTCGAGCACGTTCTCCCGCGCCTCCTCGCGCGTGCGCCCCTGGCTCATCGCGCCCGGGACCGCCGGAACCGAGGCGACGATCCAGCCGTCGTCTCCGTCCTCGTAGAGGATCGTCACGTCCACCGTCTCGCTCACACGGGTGAGTGTAGCGCCGGCTTCAGGAACGGCCGGCGGGTCGCGCCCACCTCGCCATCGCCCGCGACCCGGGAAAACCTACGCCCCATCTCTCTCCCCGGAGATGGCCCTCCGCCCGCCGGACGACTTCGCCCCCGCCGCGCCCGAGCGCGACCCGCCGAGCGAGGCCGAGCTGCGGGCGCTGTGGAAGCGCCACGAGGACGCCCGCGCCGAGCGCGAGCGCGCCGCCTGCTGGCGCCGCTCCCAGGAGCTGCTGCGCCGCGGGCCCGACGGCGAACTGAGCCGGGCGCATGGCGCGGCGGGCGGGGGAGAGGTCGAGGCCTGCGGCCCGCGCTCCCGCGCCGCCCTGCGCCCGACCCCGGCCGAGGGCCGGGTCATCGCCGCCGGCATCGACACCTGGTCGCCCTGCTGGTACGCGCCCCCCGGCTCGCCGCCGGCCCGTGCCCTCGACGCCCTCGCCACCGAAGTGAGTGGCCGCGCCCGGCTGCTCCCCGAGCCGGTCGCCGGCCACCGCCTCGGCTGGTTCCCCGACCCGCGGCTCGTCTTCGCCGAGGGTCGCGCCGGCCGCACCCTTGCCCGCGTCTACGACAAGGGCGCCCAGCGCGGCGCGGCGCCGGGGCGCCGGCTGCGCTTCGAGGCCCAGTGGCGCTTCCCCCGCGAGCGCCGCCCCGCTCCGGCGAGCCTCGGGCCCGCCGAGCTGCGCGAGCTCTTCGCCCGCCGCTTCGGCCCGCTCTGGCAGGCCGCCGGCGGCGTTCGCATCGCTCCCGCTGCTGCGCTCGCCGAGCGGATCGGCGCGGCGGTCGCCGACGGCCGCCTGGCGCCCTCGCGCGCCCGCACCCTCGCCGGGTACCTCCTGCTCGGCGGGGCCGGGGTGCCCCAGGGCGCCCGCCGCACGACTTATGAGCTGGAGCGCGAGTGCCGCGAACTCGGCCTGCTCGCCTCGCTCTCGGCCGACGCCGACCGCAGCGTCGACGTCGCCATCGTCCTCGACGAGTGCATGGCGCCCGAGCTGTGGCGGTAGCGCCTACTCGCTCGCCGCGTCCAGGTCCTCCAGGTCGGCCAGGTCCCGCGTGCGCCCCGCGGCCTGCTTCATTGCCCGCAGGTCCTCCACCGAGCAGACCGCGACCGTTACGCCGAGCACCTCCGCCTCTCTCGCCCGCGAGCGCAGCTCCTCGTAGGAGGGCACCCCCTCCAGCCCTTGGACCACGTCAAGCCCCCGCCAGGCGTCGCAGCAGCTCGTCGAAGGCCGGCTCGTTCAAGGCCGCCGCGCGGCTCCCGCGAACCGCATCAACGTGTGACTGAGGGCAATCCCCTCCGCCAAATTCACACTGAGCGGCCGCGCCGCGTCCTCGCGCAGCCGCCGTACCCTTACGGCCTCGTTCGCCGCCGCCGAGGAGCGCTGCTTCGTCGTCGCCATCCGTCACATCGTAGGCCAGCGCCCTCCCTTTGCCCACCGACCCGAAGCGGTGGGCACCCGATGCGTGGAGTGCCGCCTGACCTTTAGCCCGCTCCGCGTATCTCAACGAATGGTCGAGTAAGTGCGCCGAATCACATTGGCCGTTGCCCTGTTGCAACGCGCACATATCCGGATCGCAGAGATTTCTCACCGGGAGGGGTACCACTTTGGTCCGCTCGTCGTCGTAGGGGTGAGAGGGGCCTGGTGAAAGGCCCGTATCGCCCGCGAACCGGGCAGACCAACAAGGAGAGCGGTATGTCATTCCGACCGAGCCAACCGGTCAACCGGCCGGTGCTGATTTCCCTATGCCTGATGCTGGCCGCGACCGCGATGGCCGTCGCCTTCGCCGCGACCGCCCACGGCGCCTACTACAAGATGGTCGCCTGCTCGGGATCGAACGGCATCCCCTCGCCGGGGCTCTCGATCAACACCAACACGCGCAGCTCGACCTACCCGGAAGGGATCTTCCACCTCTGGAACTTCTGCGACGGCGAGGGCGGCGACCCGCCCGGCGACGGCTCGCTGATCCGCACCCAGCTCGCGCAGCCAGGCCGGCAGCTCGAGCACCGCCAACTCGCCGTCGGGCCGCAGGTAGGCGCGAGCCTCGCCGACCCGCCCCCGCATCCGCGACCATTCCGCCCGCCATCTCTCCTCCGACAGCGGCTCGAGGTCGACGAGCGCGTCGAGATCGAAGACGATCGCCCCTGCCATTGCCCGCTCAAAGGTAGGGCAATGCTCAAGCTGCGGCAATCGCACGCTCGTCCGCCGGCCGGTCCGATTCCTGAACACGCCTCCGCACCTCCCCGGCGATCTGCTCGACCAACTCCGGGCTGGAATGGAGCGCCTCCTTGGCCCTCGCCCGCCCGCGCCCAAGCTTCTCCTCACGGTGGGTGAAGTAAGCGCCGCGGCGCTCGACCACGCCGTGGGCGACCGCCAGGTCGAGCACGCAGCCGACGGTGGAGATGCCCTTGCCGAAGTCGATGTCGAACTCGGCGCTGCAAAACGGCGGCGCGACTTTGTTCTTGACCACTTTCACCCGCACGCGGTTGCCGACCGCGACGTCCTCGTCCTTCAAGGTCTCGATCCGCCGCACGTCGAGCCGTTGCGAGGCATAGAACTTGAGTGCCCGCCCGCCAGGCTGGGTCTCCGGGGAGCCGTAGATCACGCCGACCTTTTCGCGCAGCTGGTTGGTCAGCAGGCAGGTCGCGCCCGAGCGGCGCAGATCCCCAGCCAGCTTGCGCAGCGCCTGGCTCATCATCCGCGCCTGCAGGCCCACCGTTTGCTGGCCGATTTCGCCCTCGAGCTCGGCTTTTGGCACCAGCGCGGCGACCGAGTCGATCACGATCAGCGCGATCTCGCCCGAGCGCGCCAAGAGGTCGGCGATCTCCAACGCCTGCTCGCCGTAGTCGGGCTGGGAGACCAGCAGGGCATCGGTGTCGACACCGATCGCCGCGGCGTAGGAGGGATCGAGCGCATGCTCGGCGTCGATGAAGGCGCAGCATCCGCCCAGTCGCTGCGCCTCGGCGATTGCGTGGTAGGCGAGAGTCGTCTTGCCGGCCGACTCAGGCCCGTAGATTTCGACGACCCGCCCGCGCGGGACTCCGCCGACGCCCAGCGCCAGATCCAGCGACAACGCTCCGGTCGGGATCGCCTCGACATCGGCGATCGCGCCATCGGCCAGCGCAAGCACCGCGCCAGCGCCGAAGCGCTGCTCGATCCGGGTCAGCGCCGCCGGCAGGTCGGCGATCTCGCCCCGTCCGTTTCCGTTTGCCTTGCTCATCTCTTCTCCTTTGGTCGTCTTGGTCGGCCGGCCTGCGGCCAGCCCTCTCCGCGTAGCGCCCTGCGCAACAGCGCTCGGCCGACGTGGGTCAGTGCGTGGGAGCGCTCGCGGCGGTGCCCGCGGCCCAGGTAGGGCGCAAGCGCCAGCTGCCCGGCGTCATAGAGCCGGTGATGGGTGCGGCAGAGGGCGATCACGCACTCGGGTCTGTCGCAGCCACCCAGCCGCCGCGGCACCAGATGCGCGGGGTCGGCCGAGCGCCGATCGCAGACCGCGCAGCGCTCGCCCGCGACCTTGCGGCGCTGGGCCTCGGAGGCCGGAAGCAGCGGCAGCGGGACGAGGTTCATGCATCCCCTAACCGATTCGAACCAAGAACTCTCCCCCCACCACCCTGTGGGTGAGGCCGGCAGATCGGGTCAGCAGGGGAGGCGGAGGGGGGAGAGTTCTCACCGCCGCGCCGTTGAGAGGAATCGCGAGCCATTGCAAACGGCTCCTATCCATTCGACAAGCGAAGGAGATCAACATGAACGCGATCAACCTCAGCGGCCGCCTCACCCACGAGCCCAAGCTCATCCACCGCGGCGAGCGCGCGATCTGCGAGATGCGACTCGCGGTCGACAACGGCCGCTACCCCACCACCTACATCGACCTGCGCAGCTTCGACGGGCAGGCCTACGCCTGCGCCGAGTACCTGAGCAAGGGCAGCAAGGTCGCCGTCAGTGGCAGCCTCGCCTACGACGAGTGGCGCGCCACCGACGACTCCAAGCGCCACCGCTACAGCGTGATCGGGCGGGTCGAGTTCCTCGACCCGCCGCCGGCCGCCGGCGCCTTCGAGCCGCTGAGCCCCGAGCCCGAGGCCTCAGAGTCCCAGCTCGCCCTGGCCGCCTGAATACCGAGGTGCGGGGCTCGCGCAGGTCTGGGCCAAGGCGCGGCCCCGCATCGTCGCACGCGCCACGGGGGGACTTACGTCCCTACCCCGTGGCGCGTGCGTGCGCGGGGCGCATGCCAACCCAGACCAAGAGACCACGCACCAAGACCAAGACCAAATCCAAGACCCACAGAGCCGAGATCCTCAACGAGCTGCTTGCCCGTCACCGCCGCGAGCTCTACCGCCAGGCCTACCGCCATGTGCACCGGCCGTCGGACGTCGAGGATGCGATGCAGGACGCCTGCGCGCAGTTCATGTACGGCTACGACGGCCCATCAGGCACCGACGCCCTGCGCTGGATGCTGACCGTGCTCAAGCGCTGTGCCTGGGGGATCAAGGAACGGGAGCGCCACCAGCGCGGCTGCATGTCGCTCGAGGGGCTCAGCTTCGACGGTGACCGTGGCCTCGAGACACCGCGTGGCGAGGATCCCCTCGACCCGCACATGAGCGCCGAGCGGGCCGAGCGCTGCGCGGAAGAGCTCGCCGCAGTCGATCGCCTCAAGCCCGACGAGCGAACCGCATTGCTTCTGCTCGGCCTCGGTTATTCCTACCGCGAGATCGCCGAAACGCAGGGCTGGACGCATACGAAGGTAAACCGCTGCATCGCCGAGGGCCGGGAAACGCTGCGGGCGGGGCGGCTAGCCTCGAGTTGAGGGGCTGGCTCGCCTTCCGCCGCTACAGAACCCGCGGCGGCGGTCGCTTCGAGGCCGACTACCTGTTCCGTCGCACGAGCAGGCCGACTACCTACGAGTTCCGCGCCCAGGTGCGCGAATCGGGCGGCTACCCCTACCTCGAGGGCGACTCCGACCCGCTTTACCTGCGCGTGCTGCCGAAGCAGGCCAAGGCCGCGGGCCGCCGCTGCCCGAAGGGCCGCCGCTGGGCCAAGCACCCCCGCCGCGGCAAGCCGCGTTGCGCGGCCAAGCGCTGCCGAGCGGCGAAGGCTCGCGCGGGCCGCGGCAAGGCCCGGTGCATGCGCAGGCGCTGCGCCAAGGCCAGGCGCGCCGTCCCCAGCGCACCCCATGCCAAACGGGCGCGACGCCGCGCGAGAAAGGTCTGCGCCGCCAAGCGCGGTCCCCACCGCATGGGCAGGCACAACCGTCGGGGAGGGCGGCGCTGATGCGCTGCTTCGGACCCCAACGCGAGGCGGCGCTCAAGCAGAGCCCCCGCCTGTTGAGCGACACCCCGTTTGAGCATCAACGGAGCCGCCAGCGTCATTCACGCTGAGTATCGGCTGAGCACCCACCCCTCGCCTTCTTCCCCCTCGTCCTCGGTGGGCGCCCCCGTCGCGGAGCCGACGACGTAGGAGGAGGCGGAGCGACGGGGGCGCGGCCGTGCCCGTGATGGTGGGAGGCTTACCCCTTCGCTGAAAGAGAAACGGCGAGGAGCCCCAGATTGTCGAGATCAACGGGCCCCTCGCCAACGACAGGTACGTCGCGTGCTGATCGTAGGGGTTCGGGAGTCCGAGGTCGAGTCTGCGCTGGGTGAGGGGAGCGGCCCCGAGCTGCCGGCCGGCGCCCGCTGCCCCGACTGCGGGGGAGAGCTCGGCCGCTGGGGCTCCTACCGGCGCTGGGCGCGGCGGCGTGAGGAGACACTGCCGCTGCGCATCTCCCGGGCGATCTGCCGCACCTGCGGTCACACCCACGCCCTGCTCCCATCCTTCCTCTTCGCCCGTCGCACCGACCTCGCCGTGCGTCGGGTGCACGGCGAGAAGGTGCCGACCGTGCGCACCGTGCAGCGCCATCTGGCGCGCGCGGGCCTGCGGCGGGAGGCGGGCGCCGCGGCGGCGGCCGGCTTCGGGCGCTTTGAGGCCGAGCGCCCCAACGAGCTCTGGGTCGCCGACGCCCTGCACGGGCCGGTGGTGGCCACCGAGCGCGGCGGGGCGCTCAAGCGCAAGGCGATCTGCTTCGCGATCCTCGACGACCACTCGCGCCTCTGCGTCGGCGCCTACTTCGAGCCGGCCGAGACCGAGCTGCGCCTGGAGCGCACCCTGCGGGCGGCGCTGCAAGCTCGTGGCGTGCCCGAGGCCCTCTACGTCGACAACGGCTCCCCGTTTGCCTCCGCCCAGCTTGAGCGGGCCTGCGCGGTGCTCGGCATCCGCCTGATCCACTCCCGGCCAGGGCGCCCGCAGGGGCGGGGCAAGATCGAGCGCTTCTTCCGCACCCTACGCGGGCAGTTCCTCTCCGAGGCGCAGCGCAAAGAGAATCTGAGCCTGCCCGAGCTGAACCGTCTGCTGCGGGCCTGGCTTGAGCGCTCCTACCACCGGCGCGCCCACACCGAGACCGAAGAGCCCCCGGCGGTCCGCTTCGCCTCGGTGCGGCCCCGCTACGTCGGCGATGAGGGGCTGCGCGAGGCGTTCCTTTGGAGCGTCAAGCGGGTGGTCTCAAAGACGGCGACCGTCTCGCTGCATGGCAACCGCTACGAGGTCGACGCCGCTCTTTGCGAGCGCAGCGTCGAGCTGCTCTTCGACCCCTACGCGCTGGGCGTCGTCGAGGTGCGCTGGTCGGGGCGCTCCTTCGGGGAGGCGGTCGCCCACGAGGTCTCCCGCCACGTCCACCCCCGCGCGGAGGCAGACCTCGGTCAGGAACCCGCCTCGCCCACCGGCATCGACTACCTGGCGCTGCTGGAGACCGAGCACGAACGCGAGCTGCTGGGGCGAAGCGGCGGGATCGAGTTCCGCCGCCTCACCGACGAAGACGACAACAACACCAAGGAGGAATAGATGAGCATCGACCGCATCCAGCCCTACTTCGGCCTCACCGCCCCGCCCTTCGGGGCGGGCCTGCCGCCGGGCTCCCTGCACCGCTTCGCCGCCCACGCCGAGGCCACGGCGCGGATCTCCTACCTGGTGGAGTCGGAGGCGCTCGGCCTGCTCACCGGCGAGGTCGGGGCCGGCAAGACGACGGCGCTGCGCGCCGCCACAGCCGCCCTCGACCCCTCCCGCCACACGGTGATCTACCTGGCCAACCCGGCGATCGGCTCGCGTGGCCTCTATACCGAGATCGTCTCCCGCCTGGGCGGCGAGCCGCGCTTTCACAAGGCGATGCTGATCCCCCAGGCCCAGGACCTCTTGGCGCGCGAGCGGGAGGAGCGCAAGAAGCGCGTCCTTTTGATCGTCGACGAGGCGCACCTGCTCTCGCCCGAGCAGCTTGAGGAGCTGCGACTCCTGACCAACGCCGAGATGGACTCGGTGCGGCCCTTCGCCGCCGTCCTCGTCGGCCAGCCGCAGCTGCGGCGCAGGCTGCGGATGGGCACCTTCGCGGCGCTCGACCAGCGGATCGCGCTGCGTTATGAGTTGGCGGGCATGGACGGCGCCGAATCGACCGACTACCTGGCCCACCACCTGAAGCTGGCCGGGCGCGAAGACCGGCTGTTCTCCGACGACGCGGTCGCCCTTCTGCACGAGCGCTCGCGGGGAATCCCCAGGGCGCTCAACAACCTCGCCACCCAGGCGCTGATCGCGACCTTCGCCGCCGAGAAGTCGATCGTCGACGAGTCGGCGGCCCAGGCGGCGGTGGCGGAGGTGATGGGGGAGTAGCCCGCCTCGCCTGCACGACGCCTTGAAAGCCCGGCCTTCGGCCGGGCTTTCTCTTGGCGCTACGTGCTCACGGTGAGTGTCGCGGGCGTGCTCAAAGTGAGTGTCGCCCTACACCCCAACCAGCTGTGGCAGGGAGAGACGGTGGCCGCGGCGGTGCCCGAGGCCTCCTTCCTCTCCAACCAGGAGTTTCACGTCTCCCCCTACGCCCCCCGCTACGTCCACGACGACGGCCGCGTCTTCTTCAACGCCGCCGACTCGCTGGTCTCCGCCGACTCCAACGCCGGCGGAGACGTGTATCAGTACGAGTCGAGCGGGGTGGGCAGCTGCTCCGCCTCCTCGGGCGGCGCCGCCACCGCCGTGGTCCCCGGCGGCTGCGTGTCTTTGATCTCCTCGGGCACCGCCGAGGGCACCGCGGCCTTCCTCGACGCCTCCGAAGGGGCCAGAGACGTCTTCTTCTACTCCCCGGCGCGCCTCTCGGTCGCCGACGAGGACTCCGAGCTCGACGTCTACGACGCGCGCGAAGCCGGCGAACCGGCCACCCTGGAACCGGTGGCCGAATGCCTCGGTGAAGCCTGCCAGCCCCCCGCCGTCCCGCCCTCATACACCGTGGGCGCCACCGCGACCCACCGAGGCCCCGGCAACATCGGGGAAGGCGGCGCCTCGCGCTGCGCCAGGCCCGCGCACCGCGCCCAGAAGCTCTCGCGCCGCGCCCACCGCCTGCGCCGCGCGGCAAAGCGGATCGCCCGCGCCCCGGCGAAGCGCAGGCGGGCGATACACCTGAACCGCAGGGCCGCCCGCCTCGCCCACCGCGCCAGGGCGACGAGCAGGCACGCCCGCCGCTGCCGGCGCGCCGAGCGAAGGAGGAGCCGATGAGCATGAAGACCCGTTTCACGGCCCTGGCCGCCCTGCTGGGCGCCGCACTCCTGCCGGGCGCCCTGCCAGCCCCTGCCGCCGCCGCAGAAGACTCCCCCTGGTGGCAGCTGCTCTCCGGCTCGCGCCCCACCAACCTTCAGCCCGCCCCCGACCAGTCGGAGACCCAGGAAGTCACGAGCGCCACGGCCGACCTCGAACTCCCGTTCCTCGGGTCGATCGGCGAAGGGGTGCTGGTCGCCCCGATCTCCCTCGGTGGGGAAGCGATCGGCTGCCTCGGCGCGGGTGAGTTCGTCGGCCTGGGCGTGGGCTTCTTCACCAGCCCAGCCGCGGTCTGCGAAGAACAGACCGGCTTCCCGGCCGCCCAGACCGTGGAGACCCCCGCCGAGCTCGCCGAACTGCTCGAAGGCCTCTACGGCCACGAAGTGACGCTTGCCGGCCCCGAAGGCCAGGGCGAAGCCCCCGCCGGCTTCGGCGAAGGCGCCTTCACCGTGATCACCCCCGATCGCTGGGTGACCGCGCCGCTGGGATTCGGCCCGCCGGTCGCAGTCGAAAACCCGATCGCCCCGCCGCCCACCCTGACCCTCGGCGGCTCGGCCTCCTCCGAAGTCACCAGCGAGGGCTCTGGCATCCTCACGCTCACCCTGACCGACCTCGGCACCGCCCCCGTCGTGGCGACCGAAGAAGACCCGCTCACGATCCGCGATTCCCTGCCCCCCGGCGCCCAGGCCTACGCCGCGCGGGCGATCGCCGGCACCGCCGGCGAAGCGGGGACGGTCGAGTGCGCTGTCGAAGAAGCCGAGCGCAGCACCCGCGAAGGCCCTGTGGAGGTCTCCCTGCTCGAATGCTCCTTCGAGGGAGAACTGCCCGCCTATGAAGCGATCGAAGTCGAAATCCTGGTCGCATTGAAAGAAGGCGCGGGGGAGAGGGCAGGCGGGGTATCGGTCTGGGGCGCGAACGCCCCCGAAGTGCGCCGCCGCCAGGAGCTCCACCTCAGCTCTGCCCCCGTCGACTTCGGGCTCGAGCACTTCTCGGTGCGCGCCGAAGCAAAAGGCGGCCTGGAGGCGGGGGAAGCCACGCAAGGGAGCCCCGAAGGCGCCGCCGAAGCCGATGAAGCCGGCTCCCACCCCTTCCAGCTGACCACGACGATCGTCGCGAACACCGGCCCCCAGAGCGGCCCCACCCGCCTCGACTCCACCGTCATCCAGCCCGCCCTGCCGCGCAACCTGCGCTTCACCCTTCCCGCCGGGCTGATCGGCAACGCCACCGCGGTGCCGACCTGCGAGATGGCGGTCTTCCTCGACAACCGCCAGCTGGTCAACCGCTGCCCCGCCGAAGCGGCGATCGGCGCCACCTCGGTGACGATCGTCGAACCGCTCAACCTCAAGCTGACCCGGATCGCGGTGCCGGTCTTCAACCTGCCCCCCGGGCGCGGGGAGCCCGCCCGCTTCGGCTTCCTGGTCGCCGGAGACCCGGTCGTGATCGACACCGCCGTGGACCCCGAGAACTCCTACCGGATCAGCGCCGAGGTGCGCAACATCACCCAGGTCCCGCAGTTCCTCGCCGCCACCACGACCATCTGGGGCGCCCCCGGCGCCGGAGTCCACGACTCCCAGCGCGGCTGGAAGTGCGTCTACCACCGCGGCGGGGTGGAAGGACTCCCCGGCTCCTGCCCCGACGAACCGACCCCCAACGAGCGCCGCGACACCCCCCTCCTGCGCCTGCCGGTCTCCTGCGCGGCCCCCCAGCCCTTCGAGGCCGCCTTCGAGCCCTGGAACGTGCCGATCGGCTCCCAGGTCTTCCGCGCCCTCTCGCAGAGCCCGGCCCCGCGTGCCTGCAACCAGATCCCCTTCGCCCCCGACCTCACCGAAGCCAGCGCGACCTCAAAGCTCGCCGACATCGAGCAGCTAAACCGGCCGCTCTACCGGGCCTACCTGCTGAAGGAGCAGCTGCGCCAGATCTACCGGCTCGGCCCCAGGGCCGCGGTCCGCCTGCTCGACGATTGGCTGCTGTGGGCACGGCGCTGTCGCCTGAAGCCGTTCGTCAAGCTCGCCCGCACGATCACCGCGCAGCGGGAGGGGATCATCGCCGGGATCCTGCGAGCGCATGCCGATGGCCCGCTCAGCCGAGCAGAGTTGGAGCAGCGGCTGGGCTGGGCCGCCGAGGCGAGCCTGCGTGCTGCGACCGCCGAACTCTGCGCGCAGGGGGCCCTCGAGCGGGAAGGGCGGCGGCCGATCGTCACCAGGCTGACACCGGGTGGCCGCGACCTGCTCCGGCTGGCCGACTCGCTGGAACGCTGGCATTCTCGTGCGCCCTTCAAGATCAGCGACCTCGACGATCCCGTCGCGCGCGGAATCATCAGGACGCTTCTCGCCGGTTGGGAATCGACCATCGTTCACGCTCTGGCCGAGCGCCCGCGCCGCCTGTCCGAGCTCAAAGGGGAGACCCCCGGACAGAGCTACTCGGCCTTGAAGCGATGCTTCGCAAGGATGCGCGCAGCCGGCTTGGTCGAATCTCTCGATGGCACGGTGCGGAGCCCCGCGTACGAGGCGACGGCCAAGCTTCGCCGCGCTGCCGGTCCTTTGAGCATCGCAATCCGCTGGGACCTCGATCATTCGCCAGATACGCAGGTCGGGATTCTCGATCTCGAGGCGATCTTGCTTCTGGTCCTGCCGCTCATTCGCCTACCGCGGGTCTCAGGGAGTTGCCTACTCGCTATGGCGGAACCGCAGCCAGCAGGCGACAACTCGCCTGCCGCAGTTCGAATAGCCGTCAAAGAGGGACAAATCGTTGACGCCTCGCTCGACGTCGGGGAGACGTCTGACACCTGGGCCGTCGCATCACCCAAGGGCTGGCTCGAAGCGGCGGTCGACGGCAGCCACTCGGCCGTGCGCACGTGGGGGCCGGATGCCCGCCTGGCCAAGGCGGTAGTCGGCGGCATCCATCGAACGCTTTTCCTTTAGAACGCCCGGTCGAACTCGCGCCGATCACTCTCTGCGAACGCAATTCTGCGGACCCATCGTCCCCTCATTGCCGAGATTTGCAGGGAAAACTGAATAGCAGGCATCGATTATTATAAGTTTCTTGACTTTTACTGGCACGAGCCTAGTCTCACTGTGCCAATTAAAGCGGGCGGGTCAGCTCGCCCCCCTCGACATGGAGGTAGTTACAAGATGAACATCAAGACCGTGCTGGTCGCTGCACTGGCGGCGTTCGCCTTTGCGGCGATGCCGGCTCTCGCCTCGGCAGCTAGCGCTGATTTCGAAGGGGAAGAAGCTCCGTTCACTATCTCAGAAGGCACGGAAAAACCCGTTCTCGAAACCG
>Ga0210063_1000403_pt1 | contig 13755 bp, 14 predicted proteins | sample Muzzi_PWA_D1_FD_185529 | JGI IMG/M metagenome (GOLD analysis project Ga0210063, IMG submission 185529) | Wetland microbial communities from San Francisco Bay, California, USA, that impact long-term carbon sequestration - Muzzi_PWA_D1 (SPAdes) | ecosystem: Environmental > Aquatic > Marine >... | reverse complement strand
CCCCCCTTTGAGAAAGGGGGGAAGGCGGAATCTGGAATCCCATGGGGCGGGTGGGGGCGCCCCTCCTTTCTCAAAGGAGGGGTTGGGGGTGGATTTTCGGGAGGTCCCCCCTTTGAGAAAGGGGGGAGGTCGGAAACCGTCTTGGTTCCGCACCCTTTAGGGTGCCATTGGGTAGCCCCGGGTGTGAACCCGGGGTCGGCGGGTCGCCCCTACAGAGCCATCGGTGCGGAGTAAATCCCCCCCTACAACAACTGCCGCAGCACGTAGTGCAGGATCCCGCCGTGCTCGTAGTACTTGATCTCCTGGGGAGTATCGAGGCGCACCCGGGTGTCGAATTCCGTGGTCTTGCCGCCCTCGCCGTGGGCGGTCACGTGGACCCGTCGGCCCCCTGAGAAGCGGGTTTTCACGCCCTCCGCGAGACCCGCCAGGTCGAAGGTCTCGTGGCCGGTCAGGCCCAGGCTCTCGACCGAATCCCCGTCGAGGAATTCCAGGGGCATCACCCCCATGCCGATCAGGTTGCTGCGGTGGATGCGCTCGTAGCTGGCGGCGATCACCGCCTTGACGCCGAGCAGCGAGGGCCCCTTGGCGGCCCAGTCCCGGGAGGATCCGGTGCCATACTCCGCCCCTGCCAGGAGCACCAGCGGCACGCCCTCGTCGCGGTACTTCATGGCCGCTCGATATCCACCAGCTGGTTGCGCAGCCGGACGTTGGCGAAGGTGCCCCGCATCATGACCTCGTGGTTGCCCCGCCGGGAGCCGTAGGAGTTGAAATCCTTCGGCCCCACCCCGTGCTCCTGGAGGTACTTGCCCGCCGGTTGGTTGGCCTTGATGGCCCCCGCCGGGGAGATGTGATCCGTGGTGATGCTGTCGGCCATCACCGCCAGCGCCCGGGCACCCTCGATGTCCTGCACCGCATCCGGCTCCGCCGCCATGCCGACGAAGAAGGGCGGCAGCTTGACGTAGGTGGAGGCGTCATCCCAGGCGTAGGTGTCGCCCTCCGGCACGGGGAGCGCTCGCCACTGCTCGTCGCCGGTGTAGACATCGGCGTACTGCTCCAGGAATTGCTCCCGCCGGACGGAGGACTGCATCGTCTTCTCGATCTCCGCCTGACTGGGCCAGATGTCCTTGAGGTAGACCGGCTGGCCATCTTTGCCGGTGCCCAGGGGATCCTTCTGGAGATCGACATCGATCCGCCCCGCCAGGGCGTAGGCCACCACCAGGGGCGGCGAGGCGAGGTAGTTGGCCCGCACGTCGGAGCTGATGCGCCCCTCGAAGTTGCGGTTGCCGCTCAACACCGAGACGCAGGCCAGATTGCGCTCCTCGATGGCCTTCGAGAGGGCCGGATCCAGGGGGCCGCTGTTGCCGATGCAGGTGGTGCAGCCGTAACCCACGGTGTGGAAGCCCAAGGCTTCCAGCGAGTCCGTCAGGCCGGCCTGGTCCAGATATTCGGTGACCACCTTGGAGCCCGGGGCGAGGGAAGTCTTCACCCAGGGGCGGGCCTTGAGCCCCTTCGCCACCGCCTTCTGGGCCAGCAACCCGGCGCCGATCATCACCGAAGGATTAGAGGTGTTGGTGCAGCTGGTGATGGCGGCGATGACCACGGAACCATGTTGCAACTGGCTCGCGGCGGCGGCGGCCTCGGGATGGGAAGCCACGGCGGTTTCCGATGGGGCTTCCAGCACGGCGAGTCCGCCACTGCCACCGCTGCTGGCCACCTTCTTGGGCGGCAACGCCTCCACCACCTTCTGGAAGGAGGCGTTGACCTGGCTCAGGGTCACCCGGTCCTGGGGCCGCTTCGGTCCCGCCAGGCTGGGCTCCACGGTGGAGAGATCCAGCTCCAACTGGTCGGAGTAGCTGGCCTCCGGGGTGTCGGCGGTGTGGAACAGCCCCTGCTCCTTGGTGTACGCCTCCACCAGCTGAACCCGTGCCTCATCGCGACCGGAAAAGCGCAGGTAGTCCAGGGTTTTTTCGTCGATGGGGAAGATGCCGCAGGTGGCGCCGTACTCCGGTGCCATGTTGGCGATGGTGGCGCGATCCGCCAGCCGCAGGTGTTCGAGGCCCGGGCCGAAAAACTCCACGAACTTGCCCACCACGCCGCGCTCGCGCAGCATCTGGGTGACCACCAGGACCAGGTCCGTGGCGGTGGCCCCTTCCGGCATCGCGCCGGTGAAGCGGAAGCCCACCACCTGGGGCACCAGCATGGAGATGGGCTGGCCGAGCATCGCCGCCTCCGCCTCGATCCCCCCGACGCCCCAGCCCAGAACCCCCAGGCCGTTGATCATGGTGGTGTGGGAGTCCGTCCCCACCAGGGTGTCCGGGAAGGCCCAACGCCGCCCATCCTTGTCCTCATCCATCACCACCCGAGCCAGATACTCAAGATTCACCTGGTGGACGATGCCCGTGGCCGGGGGTACCACCTTGAAATTCTTGAAGGCGCCCTGGCCCCAGCGCAGGAAGGCGTAGCGCTCGAAATTGCGTTCGAACTCCCGCTCGGCGTTGATCAGCAACGCCGCGTCCTTGCCGTACTCGTCCACCTGCACCGAGTGGTCGATGACCAACTCCACCGGCTGCAAGGGGTTGATCTTCTGGGGATCGCCCCCCAGGTCCAGCATGGCGTTGCGCATCGCCGCCAGATCCACCACCGCGGGCACGCCGGTGAAGTCCTGCAACAGCACCCGCGAGGGCATGAAAGCGATCTCCTGGGACGGCTTCGCCTCGGGATCCCATTGGGCCACGGCCTGGATATCGTCGGCGGTGACGGAGTCCTCATTCTGACGCCGCAGGAGGTTCTCCAACAGGATGCGCAAGGCGTAGGGCAGGTGACCGATGGACAGCCCTTGTTTTTCCAGAGCATCCAGGCGGGCGATATGAAGGGTACGGTCGCCCAGCGTCAGGACGCCGTGGCTATCGAAATCAGTCATGGGGAGTTCTCCTCGGTTCAGGGGCTCGTGGCCAGATTCGGGAGGGGGAGTCTATCGCATCTCTACGCTCTCGGGGACTGGGCTGGATCCACCGCCATCACCCCGGTACCCACGATTCCAGGATAAGATTGCAGCGATGGAACCGATCAACCCTTCAACCGCGGCCCAGACGACCGCCCAACAGGACCTGGAAGCGCCGGTCCTGCTGCTGGCCATGCCCCAGGTGCTGGATCCGTATTTCCATCGCAGCGTGGTGCTGCTGGCCCGCCACGAGGAGGAGGGCAGCTTCGGCTTCATCATCAACAAACCGACGGAGATCAAGGTGGTGGAGATCCTTCAGGGGATGGAGATCAGCTGGGAGGGGAATCGGGGCGCGCTGGCCCATTTCGGCGGGCCGGTGCAACCCCAGATCGGCACCGTGCTCTACGACATCTCCCACGGGGATCAACTGGCGAAGAAAGACGAGGACGAGGACGAGGACAGCGAGCGCCACGTGCTCCCCGGGGTGGCCTTCACCCAACATGTGGGCGATCTGAGCAAGCTGGCCGCGGCCCCCCCGGAGCGCGGAATGCGCCTCTATCTGGGCTACGCGGGCTGGGGCGAAGGCCAGCTGATCGAGGAAATTCTACGCAATGACTGGCTCATCGCTCCGGCGGACCCGACGCTGATCTTCAGCCCGAACCCGGAGACCGTGTGGGACCGCGCGCTGCGTTCCGTGGGCATCGAGCCCGGTGCTCTCCCTTCGTGGACCCCCGGCGGCAGCGGCCCCACCAACTGAACCGATTCACCCTGGTCACCCCAAGGAGGATTCTGTGCGCGCCCTGATCCAGATTGTTTTGAACGGCCTGGGGTTGTGGCTCACCGCCACCCTGGTGCCCGGCGTCGATTACCACGGTGGGCTCCTGCAACTGCTGGTGGCCGGCGCGCTGATCGGCATCATCAACCTGCTGGTGCGGCCCATCGTCACCCTGCTTTCCCTGCCCTTTATCGTCATCACCCTGGGGCTCTTCTTCCTGGTGATCAACGCCCTGATGCTGCAACTGGCGGCGTTCCTGTTGCCGGGGTTGACCATCTCCGGCTGTCTCCCGGCGATCCTGGGGGGTCTGGTGCTGGCCGTCTTCAACTGGTTCGTGCGGGCGTTTCAGGAGGACGAGAAGAAGTGACGAAGACACCAAAAATCGCCGTCGTCACCGGCGGCAGCGCGGGCTTCGGCGCCGCCACCGTGCGGCTCCTGGCGGCCCGCGGTTGGCACGTTCTGGCCGGTGCCCGGCGACTGGACAAACTGCGTCAGGTGACCGAGCCCGTGGGGGCCGAAGCGCTGGCCCTGGACGTCACGGACCCGGCGAGCGTCGAAGCCTTCGCCGCCGCGCTCCCCCCGGCGGTCCACCTGCTGGTCAACAACGCCGGTCTCGCCTCCGGCTTTCAATCCGTGGCGGAGGCGGAGGACGCGCGGTGGGACACCATGTACCAGACCAACGTCCTGGGCCTGATGCGGGTCACCCGCGCGCTGTTGCCCAGGCTGGCTGCCAGCGGTGACGGCCACGTGATGAATATCGGCTCCATCTCCGGCTTCGAGGTCTACGTCGGCGGCGCGGGCTACACCGCCTCCAAACACGCCGTGCGGGCGGTCACCAAGACCCTGCGGCTGGAACTGCTGGGGCAGCCGATCCGGGTCACGGAAATCTGCCCGGGGTTGGCGGAGACGGAGTTCTCCCTGGTGCGCTTCGACGGGGACGCCGATCGCGCCGCCTCGGTGTACACCGGCATGGAACCCTTGACCGCCGACGATGTGGCGGAATGCGTCGTCTGGGCCGCCGAGCGCCCCAGCCACGTCAATATCGACGAGATCGTCGTCCGCCCCCGCGCCCAGGCCACTTCCCAGGTGGTGCATCGACGCCCGGAGGGCCCATGAGCCGCGACCGACTACCCTCCTCTCCCAATGCCCGCGGAAGGCGCGCGCGACGGGGGGTCTTGCTGGGCTTCTGCGCCCTGCTGGGGCTGCTCTCCCTGAACGGCTGTGAAGAGTTAGGCTTCGGCGGTACCGAAGGGTCTCGCCTGTGGCGAGAACACTGCGCCCGCTGTCACGGTGCCCAGGGCAATGGCAGTGTCGCCTACAACCAGCACCAATACCTCACCGGCATCAACCTGCGGGACGACGACTGGAAATTCGGTGGTGACGACGGCATCATCGTCGATACCGTCCTGCAGGGCATTTTCCCCGCCATGCCGAGCTTCGACGGGACGCTGACGGAAGCCCAGATCCGGGAAATCGTGCGCCATCTCAGGACCCTGCGGGGCGACTGAAGGAGGACTCCGATGGATGTCAAACGACTCAAACAAGCGTACGACCACCTGCAATCCCTGGATGACCGGCTGACCTACAAGATCCGCCCGCGCACCGGCGGCGGTCTGACCCGCCCCAGTACCGACCAACTGGAAGAAAAGCAACGGGAACTGGCGAACTACACCATCGAGCTGAAGGACATTCTCAACGAGGTCATTCTGGCGGTGGGTTCCCGGGCCAAAAAGCCGGAGTAGCGACCCGGCTAGCAGCCCGTGGTGAAAGTCGACCGCATGCGAGAGCGAGGAATTTTCGGTCAGATCAAGGCGGAAAATCGCAGGAATATCCGAGATCTTGCGAGATTTTCCAACGCCGATCTGGCGGAAAAGGCCCGCTCGGAGCGCGGCGCGAGTTTTACCACGGGCTGCTAGGGATCGGGCGCACCCAGCCACCGCCGCGCCAGCGCCGAGGTGAGCACTCCATCCGGGTCCAACGTCTCTTTCAGCTCCCGAAAGCGCGCCAACGCACCCTCCGGCAGCGTCGCCTGGTAGAGATCCCCCGGGATGGCGGCGTCCTTGGCGGGGTAGAAACGCCCCCCCGCCTCCACCACCAGCACCGACAGGTCGCGCACCAGCGCCCACAGCCGAGTCCGGTTGCGCCCGGTGACGGGAAAGTCCAGGGCCAGGGAAAAGCCGTCCACCCCGTGACTGAGGAGGAAGGGATCTGGACGGTGGCGCTTCAGCACCGCCAGGAAGGGGGGCAGCCCCCGCTTCCGACAGAGGGCCAGCTGCTGGCGGAAGACGCCCTCGGCGGCCTCGCGGGGCACGAAGCTCTGGTGCTGGATCAAGCCCCCGGGCAGATAGGCCCGCTTCCAGCCGGGGACGTAATCCAGCAGGAACGAATACCCCGCCAGGCTCTGGTGGTAGAGCTTCCCCCTCTGCACCGTCGCCGCGGCGCGGAATTTGGCGGCGTTGATCAGGCGCATGCCGGGGCGATGGGTGAAGGGCTTCATCAGCCGCCAGAGGATGGACTTGGGCAACACGCCGAAGAACGTCTCCGGCAGATCCTGGGCCTCCAACGCCAGGGTGCGGTGGGGTTGCGGGTCCTCGTCCGCTTCCAGGTGGCGAGCGTAGTGGATCTGCCCCCGGCCCACCGCGCGACCCGAAAAGATGCCCCCCGGGAAGGCATCGATCCACCCCACCAGGTATTCGTACTCGTCCTTGGCCTCGTCCATGGCCGCCAGCATCGCGCCCAGGTTCGCCACCGGTTCCGCCCGCACCGCCACCAGCCCCGAGGCCACCTTCTTGAGTTGCAAGCGCGCCCGGGTGATCAGTCCCAACTGGCCGAAGCTGCCGATCACCGCATGGAAGAGATCGCCGTCCGGGTCGCCTGGAACCGACGGTGAGACGGTACGCAGCTCGCCGGAGGGCAGCAGCAGGTCCAACTCCAGACAATGTTCCCCCAGGGTGCCCCGCTGCCAGTTGTTCTTGCCGTGGATGTTCATCGCCAGGCAGCCGCCCAGGGTGGGCTCCATGGTGCCGGAAACCACCGGCGGCCACCAACCATCCCCCAACGCGAAGCGCCACAGATCCCGCACCGTAACCCCCGGTTCGACATCGATCACCCCGGTCTGGGGGTCCCAGGCCAGAATCCGGCGCAGCCGCTGGAGGTCCAGAATCAGCCCCTCCGGATGGAACGCCGCGTCGCCATAGGAACAGCCGGCCCCCCGGAAGGTCAGCGGCAGACCACGCTCCGCCGCCAGAGCCAGCACCGCCCGGACTCCAGATGGACCCTCGACGGTGGACGGTTGGAAGAGGTAGCCGGGAGCGCCCACCGCCTCCCCCCAGCCCGCGATCCGGGTCAACCTGTCCAGCGAGATTTGCTCTGGAGAGATTGGATCTGGAGAGACTGGATCTGGGGAAACCGGATCCGGAGAGACTTGACCTGGAGAGAGCCGGTCGGGCCCACTCGGATCGGCCCCCATCAGATTTTCAGCCGACGGAAGAGAAACGACGGGATGGAGCGGATCACCCAACTCACCAGCCGCCACCGAGCCGGGACGTAGGCGTTCTTGGAACCCCGGCGGATGTGTCCCAGGATGATCTCCGCGGCGCGATCAGCGGTGATCAACCAGAACATCCCCGGCAGTCCGTGGGTCATGGGGGTCTCGACGAAGCCGGGCTTGAGGGTCACCACCTTCACCCGCCGCCGCGCCACCCGGTTGCGCAGCGCCTCCAGGTAGGTGGCCAGCGCCGCCTTGGAAGTGTTGTACGCCGGGCTGCCGGAGCGCCCCCGATCCCCGGCGATGGACCCGATACCGACGATCGTGCCCTGGCCCAGTTGGAAGAAGCGCTGGGCCGCCGGATTGAGCCACGCCATGGCCCCCAGAAGGTTCACCTCCATCATCGCCGTATCCTTCTGGGTGTCGTACTCCTCGAAGGCCACGGGAGTCATCAAACCGGCGGCGTAGATCACCAGATCCAGGCCCCCGAGGGTGCGGGTGATCTCCTCGAAGAGGGCGGGCACCTCCTCCCGGTGGGTGACGTCATGGGGGAAGGGAAAAGCCCGCGCCTCGCCCACGATGTCCTCGATCTCCCCGGCGATGCGCTCCAGCGCCTCGCCGCGCCGGGCCACCAGCGCCACTCGGGTGCCCTCCGCCGCCAGGCGACGGGCCAACGCTGCGCCGATTCCCGAGGAAGCGCCGATGATCAACGCGTGGTGGAAGGTTTTCATCCGCCGTCACACCTCAAAAAATGGCAACCTCGGAGCGTCCCGAGGCGTCCGCGGCGCCCCGAAACATCCCTTCACTATTGAACACCAGAGCGATGGAGCCATCGCGACCGACGGCGATCAGCCCCCCGTCTCCCGGCTCCAGGCGGTCGTCGATCATCGCCCTCGCCGCCGCCTCCAGGGAGAGCCCCTGATACTCCATCAACGCCGCCACATTGCGCGCCACGGTATTGCGGATGAACTTCTCCCCGATGCCGGTGCAGGAGATGGCCGCGCTGCGGTTGTCGGCGTAGGTCCCGGCGCCGATGATCGGCACATCCCCCACCCGCCCGAAGCGCTTGTTGGTCAGGCCGCCGGTGGAGGTGGCCGCCGCCAGGTTGCCCGCCTGGTCCAGTGCCACGGCGCCCACGGTGCCGTACTTGCCCTGGGAGGCCTCGTGATCCTCAGCCCGGGGCAGGGCAGCCATTCCCGCCGCCGCCTTCCCCTGCGCCTTTTCTCGCTCGACGGCCTTCTGCCAGCTGTCGTAACGCCGCTGGACGAAGAAGTACTGCGGATCCACCCGCTCGACTCCGGTCTCCGTGGCGAACGCCTCGGCGCCCTCCCCCATCAGGAAGACGTGGCGGGATTCCTCCATCACATGGCGCGCCAGGGTGATGGGATTCTTGACCGTTTTGATCCCGGAGACGGCCCCGCAGTTCAAATCCTGGCCATTCATGATGGCGGCGTCCAGTTCGTTGGTGCCCTCGCTGCTGAACACCGCCCCCTTGCCCGCGTTGAAGTGGGGATCATCCTCCAGCGACCGCACCACCGCCTCCACCACATCCACGCTGCTCTTGCCCTCCGCCAGCATCGCCGCCCCCAGATCCAGTGCCGCCTGCAAGCTGGCCAGATACTCCGGCTCGTCCTCCGGCGCCACCGCGCTACGGATCACCCCGGCGCCACCATGGATCGCCAGCGCCCAGGCGACCTTCGGGGTTGATGGGGTTGCTGCGACCGCTGTGGCGGAGCCCTCGGTGGTGGCTGAAGGCTCCCCCGCGGGCTGACAACCGACCAGTGTCAGGGTGAACGAGGCGAACAGGACGAGGATGAACAAAGACCGTGCGTGCTTCATGGCGGGAAACTCCCTCTCTCAGCCCTCCCGGGCGGTGATTCGGGAGGGAGTATACGCCACGGGTGCGCCCCCCTTGCCCCCCACCCCATCCCCAGGTAGACTTATCTTTCAGGGGCTTCGCCCGAAGCCTCCCACCCCGAAGCCATGACCACTCTTCGACAGCCACCAACGGCTGTCTGCCAACACCTGACAGGAGGAACACTTCGTATGGCTGCGAAAGGAAAGACATTCCAGTTCAAGGCGGAGACGAAACAGCTCCTGGATTTGATGATCCACTCCCTCTATACCAACAAGGAAATCTTCTTGCGGGAGCTGATCTCCAACGCCTCGGACGCCGTGGACCGCCTGCGGTTCGAGGCGTTGACCGATCCGGAACTGACCGGCGGTGATGAAGACTTCGAAATCCGCCTGGAGGTCGATAAGGAAGCGCGCACGCTCACCATCCGCGACAACGGCATCGGCATGAACCGCGAGGAAGTGCTCGCCAACATCGGCACCATCGCCAAGTCCGGTACCCGGGAGTTGATGGACCGGGTCAAGGAGTCCAAGTCCACGGAAGCCGCGGCCCAGTTGATCGGCCAGTTCGGGGTCGGCTTCTACTCGGCGTTCATGGTGGCGGACAAAGTCACCCTGGTCACCCGTCGCGCCGGGGAACCGGAAGACGCGGCGGTGTACTGGGAATCGGCGGGCGATGGCAAGTACAAGATGAGCGAGACCACCAAGGAAGGCCGGGGTACGGACATCACGCTGCACCTGAAGCCCGCCGACAAGGAAAACGGTCTGGAGGACTTCACGGAGACCTGGACCATCAGTCAGGTGGTCAAGCGCTACTCCGACTTCGTCGGCTATCCCATCCGCCTCAAGGATGAGCGGGAGGAGATGGAGACCGACGAGAACGGCATGCCGGTCAAGGACGGCAAGATGCAGACCATCGTGGAGGACAAGACCCTCAACTCCATGAAGCCCATCTGGACCCGCCCCGCGGACGAGGTCAAGGACGAGGAGTACAACGAGTTCTACAAGCACATCTCCCACGACTGGAACGAGCCCATGGGGCACTTCGCCTTCCGGGCCGAGGGTCGCATCGAGTACCAGGCGTTGCTCTTCTTCCCCTCCACCGCGGCCTTCGATCTGTACTACCACGGCCACGAATACGGCTTGCAGCTCTTCGTGCGCCGGGTGATGATCATGGACCGCTGCGAGGATCTGATCCCCCGCTACCTGCGCTTCGCCAAGGGCGTGGTGGACTCCTCCGACCTGCCCCTGAACATCTCCCGCCAGCGCCTGCAGGAAGATCGGCACATCACCCAGATCCGCCGCTGGCTGACCAAGAAGGTCCTCGACACCCTCTCCGACATGAAGGAGAAGGAGTTCGACCAGTACGCCAAATTCTGGAAGGAATTTGGCCGCTGCATCAAGGAAGGCATCGGCAGCGACTGGGACAACAAGGAGAAGATCGAAAGCCTCCTGCTCTTCGAATCCTCCGCGGATCCCGAGAAGCTGACCTCCCTGAGCGAGTACGTGGAGCGGATGCCGGAGGAGCAGAGCGAGATCTTCTACCTGACCGGTGAATCCCGCGCCGTGGTGGAAAGCTCCCCCCACCTGGAAGCCTTCAAGAAGAAGGGCGTCGAGGTGCTCTACCTCGTCGACCAGGTCGATGAGCTGATGATCCAGAGCCTGAACGAATTTGACGGCAAGCGCCTCAAATCCGTCAGCAAGGGCACCGTGGAGCTGGGCAGCGAGGAGGAGCGGGAGAAGGAGAAGAAGGAGTTGGAGGCCCGCCAGGAGGAGCACAAAGACCTCCTGGAGGCGCTCGAAAAGAAGCTCGAAACCTGGGTCAAGCAGGTGCGCTTCACCAACCGCCTCACCGACTCTCCGGTCTGCCTGGTGGGTGCCGAGCACGACTACAGCCCCCAGATGGAGCGCCTGCTCCAGAAGGGCCAGGGCGGTGGTCCCAAGCAGCGCCGCATCCTGGAGCTGAACCCGGACCACGAGTTGGTCACCAAGTTGAAGACCCGCTACGAGGCGGACAAGGACGATCCGCTGCTGGAAGAGTACGCCCAGTTGCTCTTCGGCTACGGCCTCATCGCCGAGGGTTCCGAGCTGGAAGACCCGGTGGCCTTCAACAAGGCCATGGCGGATCTGCTGGTGCGGTCGGCGTAACGCGGTCTACGTAGAATCCTTCTAGCCCGGCATGGTCCCCATGCCGGGCTTTGTTGTACGCCCACTACAGACTGGGATCACTCCCTCTGCGGGTATGCCAAAGGGCAAGGATCTCGACGCAACGCGGCTCTGAAATACGTCAATCTTCGGACCCGAAATCCCGCAGGAACTCCTCCGCCGAAATCACCTCACCCCGGTCACCCACCGCCATGGCCACCAGCAGGGCGGTCTCATCGTTGGGGCTCAGGGTGAAGGTCTCATCTCCTTCCGGAGAGAGCACGGTGACGGCGAGACCTTCAGCAAGGGGCTCCCCCAGTACCTCGATCCTACCTTTGACTACCGTTCCGGTGGTGACACGCATGCCCTTAGCAGCCTGTGGTGAAAGTCAGCCGCCGGCGAGAGCGAGGAATTCTTCGCCGGATCAAGGCGGAAAATCGCAGGAATATCCGAGATCTTGCGAGATTTTCCAACGCAGAGCCGGCGGAGAAGGCCCGCTCGCAGCGCGGCTCGAGTTTTGCCACAGGCTGTTAGTGTAGGGGCGGCGGTGAAGGCATGTCCAGTCAGCCAGAGGCGAAACGCCTCCCTGTGCGGTGTTTCACCGCACGGCTTAGCTGGCTCACCGAGCCATCCTCGATGGCCGAAATGACGGTCGAAGGGTCTTTCGGGTTGCTCCTGGCAGACGGCGCGGACGAGGTCTGCAAGGTTTCGAGGATGGCGATGGAAAGGGGCTTCCCGTGCAGGGTAGCGATATCCCCACCCAGTGTCAGAACCATTTCGAGCCACCCCGGCGAATCGACGGTGTCGTGGTGTACGACCTAGTGCACCACCGGAGCGGGTACGTCCCAGCCGCCTTTCGCAGCCATTTCCTGGAGGCACCCATGGTCGGCGTCCGAGTCCGACAAAACCGCCCCAGGCCCTCCAGGGATCATTCCACGCCGCGCTTGTCTAGTGCATCCTGTCTCTAGCTTTCACGGTAAGCGAGAATAGCCTTCAAGGCGCCGCTATGGTCACCGCACGCCGCCAACGCCTTCTCAAGAATCCTGAGGCCGACCGTTGACGACCGCGGCTGCACACCAGAAGAGAAATACTCATCCGTGTAGGTGAAGCCGCCTTCAACAACGCTCGTCGTAATCCTTATTGCGCCGGGGCTTTCTTCATGATCGCGCTTGTACTCCCAATCCCCGTTTGGTCTTATCTCAACCTCATCTGGAAGCGCAGCCAGAACTGCCTCAACCAGCCGGAAATTCAAATGCGGACAAAGCCGAAAGCGGAAAAGGTTCGTTTCCAGATCGTGCCGTATTCTACCCTTGTCGAACACAAAGGTATCGTGCCCCCTCAGCACTCCCGGCCTCTTGAAATTCCCATAATTAAACCAACCGCTCCAACCACTCCATTCTAGACGCGCTTGCTTGCAACCCCAAATATTTAGCCTTTTCTCGTCCACGCCAAAACAATATTCTACTGGTCGGTATGCAGTTTCCCGGCGATCGCTGCACCACAAAAAACTGAAAACGTCATCCCAACGCGATTCTTCACCGTCCAGCCAAACCTTGCGATTTCTCATGCCCTTCAAGTCAGATGCAAGGGTCGCCGCTTCGCTGATTTCTGACTTGGGCCAAGCCGCCAAGTACCAAGTCTTCTTCCCCTTGACGCAGGTTGCTTGCACAGGCGCGCCCTGTGCCCTCTGCACCGCATCTGCAAAACCGCTTGCAGTCGATTCAGCGAATTCTATTGCAACACCATCGGCAGGAACTTCATACGCGACTGCGACGGCAGCCTCCTGATCAGATTTTGCCAGCGAACCACCGCACTTTGGGCAAAACTTCGCCTCCAGAGGAGCATCAGTGGCACACGCAGGGCATGCCCGAGTTCCACGGGCCAGCGCAATGGTGGCCCGCGCATGACCAACGATTTGCTTTAGTTGGTTGTTAGTTACCCCAACCTTCTGCGCAAACGCCAGCACAACAGGCTTCTCCTTATCATCCAGAGCCCCATCAGCAAAGGACACCGATACCATATCTTCTATGTTGGAAACCTTCGCGGATAGACTTCCGACCGGCGCTGGACTATATTGCTTTGCCTCAACCAGACCTTCCGCTTTCCGAAGCAGGGTCTTCCTGGCGCCAATGCGTTTCTGTGCGGCTTCAATCGCCTGCATTTCGTTTGGCGAAATACTGCCGTCCGCGCGAGCGACCGAAAGTAAGTTCGCAAGGTAGACAATCTTTTCTTCTTCGTCGAGCATCATCAAAAATCTCCGAGCTAGTTGCTAGCAGCCTGTGGCAAAATGCGAGCCGCGCTGCGAGCGGGCCTTCTCCGTCGGCTCTGTGTTGGAAAAGCTCGCAAGATCTCGGATATTCCTGCGATTTTCCGCCTTGATCCGGCGAAAAATTCCTCGCTCTCGCCGACGGCTGACCTTCACCATGGGCTGCTAGGGGGGCCGGATAGACCAGGACAACCAGCAATTTATGTTGAATTCATGGTTAACTTTCCTTTGCGAGCCTTCGTTCGCAAAATTTCCCTGCGCACCAACAGTAGCCCATCGACCCACGA
>Ga0210063_1000402_pt1 | contig 13760 bp, 14 predicted proteins | sample Muzzi_PWA_D1_FD_185529 | JGI IMG/M metagenome (GOLD analysis project Ga0210063, IMG submission 185529) | Wetland microbial communities from San Francisco Bay, California, USA, that impact long-term carbon sequestration - Muzzi_PWA_D1 (SPAdes) | ecosystem: Environmental > Aquatic > Marine >... | reverse complement strand
GGTTGCTTGGGGTTCTGGTTTGCGTTCATCTTGATACCTCCCACGATATAGACGGGAAAGCAGCCTTCCAGCACCCCCCTTGATTTCAATCTTTCTCGGTTCTGAGCCTTCGGCGTCCACCCCACCCACCCATCCGTCCCTCTCCCATCCATGGCCCCAAGCCTGCCACCGGCAGGCCAGCGCGCAAGGCAGGCCCCGTTCCGGGGTCGCCGGACGGCGATCCTTGCCCGCTGCCCTTGATATCGGTGGCCCGGGGAGGGCCATGGATAGACAAACGGATGGGCGGTCGGAGACGGTCCCGACCTCCCGACAAACCACACGATGGGAGGTTCACATGCATTCCTGCGCCAACTACGACGACAAACTCAGCACCCTGGCCCGTTACGAAGGGCTGTCCTTGGAAGCACTGCTGGCAGCGTGCGCCATGGACAGCGTCTCGCCGGGGATTTGCCGGAGGCCCGGGTGCAACTACAGCACCGAAGTGGAGCCCGACCAGGAAGCGGGGTGGTGTGAGGTCTGCGGTACGCCGACGGTGGTCAGCGCTCTGCGCCTGGCGGGGGTGGTGTGATGGGTACCCGGCGCGTCCACTTCCGCCTCGGCCAGACCGTCGCCACCCCGGGCGCCCTGGAGGCCCTCGGGCAGGCCGGTCAGTTCCCTTTCCACTTCCTGGCCCGGCACGCCCGGGGCGATTGGGGCGAACTGTGCCCGGCGGATAAGCGGGCCAATGATCGCGCCCTCCGGGAGGGCGACCGGCTGCTTTCGGCCTACAAGACCTCGACCGGGGAACGCCTCTGGGTGATCACCGAGGCAGACCGGTCGGCGACGACGATCTTGCTGCCTTCCGAGTACTGACGCCCACCCTCGCCCCCGGCCCCGCTGGGGGTATTTTTCTGCGACGTACACCCGCTTCCCGTCCGCCCATCCGTCTCCCTCCTCCTGACCTCCAAAACCCCACGATCTCGGCGGGCCGATCGTACCGTCCGGTGGCTTCCTGCGGGAGTCAAGGCCGCTGCGCGTCGCTGCGTGATGGCCCCCTCCGTGCCTCCGGGGGACCAGCCTGGACGCCCGCCGCAAGCCACCTACCTGGACTCCTTCGACCCGCCGAGAAGGGGGGTTTTGAAAAAAACAATGGAGGAATCCCATGAGCTACGAACCCAACTACGAGCAACGTCAGAAGATCAACAGCGCCGAAGCGGCTCTCTTTGAGCAGATCCTGTGGAAGATCCATGAGGGCGAGGTGGACAGCATCGACAAGGCCCGCGAGGCCCTCTACGAGTGCGACTGGAACGAGTGCGCCGCCATCGGGTTGAGCCTGGAAGACCGGCTGGACCTGGTCCAGGAATTCGGCCCTGATCTGGATCTGGACATGGGGGAGGTCGCCCTCAACGACCTCCAAGGCAAGTTGGAACGCCTCGCCGTGGTGGTCATTCATCACCTGGCGGAACAGCGGGTGGCGGAAAGGCTGGGCGAACTCGAAGACCTCATGGATGAGCACGGGCTGGAGTTTGAGAACATCACCGAGGCCAACAACTATGGCTACTTCGTCCACCGCGCCGAGCGTTATCCCGCCGAGTGCTGCACCGTGATGGAGTACCGGGGCGTGGAAGATCCGGATCAAGCCGTCGATGTCTGGGAGGTGCGGCTGGATGATTGCTGGAATCTCTACTTTGAGGTGCAGCCCGAGGGGGAGTAAGGCCCCAGGGCGCGGCGCCCCGGAACCGGGGCGTCTGCCGACCCTTCCGGGAATCGCGGCGGAGGAGGCAGTGCAGCTGACCTACACGGTGCTGGTGGGCGAAGCGCCTGCCGGTGTTACGGAGATCGTCTGCCAGGGGCTGGTGTGTGCCACAAATACCCCGAAAGTGCCCAGCGATGATCCGGATCTCCCCGGGCCGGATGATCCGACGGTGACGCCGTTGGATCCGCCGATGGGGGGCGTGGCAGTGCCGTGCTGGGGTTGGTGGGGCTGGTGGAGTTGAGGGTGGTGCTGGCTTGTTTGGGGTGTTGGGTGATTTTGCGGCGGCGGGTGGGGGTGCCGTGGATCTAGAGTGAAGCTTCCCAGGGACTCTGCTTCTTCAGCGGGGTCCCTGGGGATCTTCCGCTTGCAGCACGTGCCCCGGCTGAGCGCCGGCGCCGCGCCGTGCGCTTGAGCCGACGGGTTCTGCGGCGCCGGCTCAAGCTTGTCAAGCCTCATTGTACTGTCTAGCCTCATACAGGAACTACTCCAGCATTTGCTAGCTATCAGGGCTCGTGGCCTCGTTGCCCATGCTCTTCCAAAAAACTCCAGCAGAAAGTTGTCCGGTAGAAGGAGAAGCCACCTGAAGCGAGAGGAGTTGCAGCCTTCCTGCTGATAAACTCAAACTATCGCTAGATAGCTTGGTGGCAAGTCCTGCCGTTGCGGGTCCTACGATTCGACCTCCTGGGGAAAGGATCGTAAAGTGATCTTTTCTTAAGATCACTTTACCTCATCGACACACATTTCCCTCCCATTTGCCGCCGTACACTTCATCTGTGTCCCTTCGCAATTGCCCCAGTAGGTCACCTTTCCGCCTAACCACGTGCATTCAGAAACGGTTAACTCGACTGTGAACTGTCCCGGCTGTCCCGGGCTCCAATTGTCCACTTTCTTGGCTACTAGCAGACGCTCTCTCCTGATCCTAAAATCTCTTTTGCTGATTGGCTTCGTTGGAGCCATTTCCATCGGCGCCTCACTTAGTGAAAGCATATGCATATCGGCTATCGTAGCCAAACCCAACTCAGTCGGAAGATCCTTGCCGCATTTGTCTGAAGCTAGCTCGCAAGAAGCCTCATGGAGGTCTCCTAGGGTCTTGCAGTCACCAGAGCTGAAATCACCTTTACAGCCTTTTGCTCGGCATTCCATTTTCGAACAGGCTGCATCAATTGTGTTACTCGAACATCCCCTGGCCGGCTTAGCGCACTCAGTGGTTGGAGTCGGCTTGTTGTCGGCAGCACTCGCGGTAAGCGCTTGCAAACAAAGAATAGCAGCAGTTACTGCAAGGAAGGTTCGATTCATCCGGTCTCTCAGCATCTTGTTCTCCTGTCAGAGAAATCCGACTTTTAAGTGTTCACGCCTCTCACCCACACCAAGTATTTCCGCCTCCGCGGTGCAGACCATAACGCACAGCGATGTCTCCTCGGAGAAGAAAGTGAGCCGCAGGTCGAGTAGGCCCGGGACCGTCACCACCCCCGCACCCCTCTCAGAACCCGGGGTGCGGCTTTTACCGCACCGGGCTCAAGCACTCCAAAGGCCGACTTCTCGACCCAGCAGTTCGGTTGGTGGAAGAGTTTCTTGTCGCGGTCAGCAATCATGCGGCCGCTCCCAAGATGAGACTCCGTGGACTTCACCCACGACGATTGAAGTGTTCACTATAACTTGGATCGAAAGAGTTTGCATACCCCCGGACTTTGACGTGGCGCCGGATCGTCAGCTACTGCCCAATTTCCAACGAGAATTCCGGCACCCAGGCGGCGAGTTCCTCAACCTGGCGACACAGCTCTTCCAGCGTCTCGGCAGGAGGACGCCGGTGCACCGGGGATTCGGAGACACATCCGGTCTCCACCTCGTCGGAGAGATAGCGCGGAGGCTGGTACCGGAGCTGCCAGCGAGGAGCGGTCGCATACTCCCACCACCGCCAGAACCGCCAGGGCTGTGAGCGAAAAGTCCGATACAGCTCGATTTCTCGATCGCCCCGAGTTCGGCGGTAATCCGCGAAATCCAGAATCAGCTCTCTCCATGTGCAGGCGGTGCTCTTGGTGCACTCGTAACCCTGGAAGCCGCCATCCTCCGTTTCGTAGTGGTACTTGGGGAAGGGATTCTCCAGGCCCACGAGGTACGGTAGTGTCGAGACTTGGCTGGTCGCCAGAAGGAAAATGGCCGAAAGCGTGGCCAGCCACCATCGTCTCTTCCAGCCGAAGATGATCCAAGAAGCGGCGGCCGCAGGGGGCAGGACGAGTCCCGCCACCAGGAATGCACACCCAAGAGTCTGGGTGGCCGCCTCCTCCATCAGGCCCACCGTAGTCCGCCCAGGCGGTTGAAGGGGAAGTATTCGATTGGTCCTACCCGTCGTCTCTCTGGCTCTTTGTTCTTGGACAAATCATGCACCAGGGGCGGACGCATCAACATCACGCCCCCGGCATCGATACGGTAGATCATCTCGCCTCGTTAGTCTCCATCCCCTGGCACTGCCTTCTCATCCCTCCACCCGCCCCTGAAGATCCGCCAGGACATCCTCGATCTGCTCCAGGCTCGCCCGTAGATCGTCGGCGATCTCGGCGGCGAGGATGTGGGGATCGGGTAGGTTTGCGGAGTCTTCAAGGCTCTCGTCTCGTAGCCAGAAGATGTCGAGGCTGGCCTTGTCCCGGGCGAGGATCTCGTCGTAGGTGTAGGAGCGCCAGCGGCCCTCGGGACTGTTGGTCTTCCAGGTGGGCCGACGGGTATGTCGGTTCTCGGGCTTGTAGAGCTGGACGAACTCGTCCAGGTCGGCGCGGGCGAGGCGCCGCTGTTTGAGGGTGAAGTGCTTGTTGGTGCGCAGGTCGTAGAACCAGACGCGCTGGGTCCAGGGCTTCTCGCTGGCCTCTTTGCGCTCGAAGAAGATGACGTTGGCCTTGACGCCCTGGGCGTAGAAGATGCCGGTGGGCAGCCGCAGGATGGTGTGGAGGTCGCACTCCTGGAGGAGCTTGCGGCGCACGGTCTCCCCGGAGCCACCCTCGAAGAGGACGTTGTCGGGCACGACGACGGCAGCGCGGCCGTTGATGCTGAGCAGGCTCTTGACGTGCTGAACGAAGTTGAGCTGCTTGTTGGAGGTGGTGGTCCAGAAGTCCTGACGGTTGTAGGTGAGGGGCTGCTTGTCTGCCTCCCCCTCCTCGGTGACGATGGTGATGGAAGACTTCTTGCCGAAGGGTGGATTGGTGAGGACGACATTCACGGTGTCCGCAGGAGCGGTGCGCAGGGCGTCCATGCCGCTTTCGATGGGCACGGCCCGTTCGGAATCGTCGGGGCCGATGCCGTGGAGGTAGAGGTTCATGGCACACAGCCGGGCGACGCCTTCCACCAATTCGACACCTCGGAGAGCGTCGTAGCGCAGATGCTTCTTCTGGTTGCGATCCAGCTTGTAGTTCTTGGGATCGGCGATGTAGTCGTGGGCGGCCAGGAGGAAGCCGCCGGTGCCGCAGGCTGGATCGCAGATGACCTCCCCCGGCTCCGGGCGGATGACATCGACGATGGCCTCGATCAGGGGCCGAGGTGTGAAGTACTGCCCGGCCCCGCCCTTGACGTCCTGGGCGTTGCGCTCAAGGAGGCCCTCGTAGGCGTCGCCCTTGACATCGGCGGACATGGAAACCCAGTTCTCTTTGCCGATCAGCTCGACGATCAGTTGGCGGAGCTTGGCGGGATCCTGGATCTTGTTCTGGGCCTTGCGGAAGATGAGGCCCAGCATGCCGCCTTTCTTGGCGAGTTCCCGGAGGGCTTTCCGATAATGCCTTTCGAGCTTGTCGCCCTCCATCTGGGGGGCCGAGAGGTCGCTCCACCGGTAGCCCTTCGGAATCGGCTGCTCGCTGCCGGTAATCTTGGCGCGTTCCTCGGCCATCTTGAGGAAGAGGAGGGTGGTGAGCTGCTCCAGGTAGTCCTGGTAGGAGAGCCCATCGTCGCGGAGGACGGTGCAGTAGCTCCACAGCTTCTGGACGATGCCGCTGGCGTCGCTCATCCGAGTTTCGGTTTCATTTGTTGGCCACGCTTTCGTCCTTTACCTTTGCCTATCACGGCGCGCTCCGCCCGGATCCGGTCCAGGAGCTTGGAGGCGGGTTCGTCGTTGGGGTCCTGGTCTACGAGCTTGCCTTCGAAGGCCCATTTGAGGATGGATTGGCGGAGGCTCGTAGTTCGGTCTGCATCCTGATTGACAGCTGCCGCGGTAGCCTCAACGACCGAGAGTAAATCGTCCAACTTACCGCAGACTCGGACAAGCTCTGGAAACGGTGGCAACGGAATCGCTAGAGGGCTCATCGAAGTCATACTCAGGTTGTACTGGCCTGCGGAAGTGGCAGCCATTGCCTCCAGCTTGATTCTTGTGTCGGGCGCCTGCCAAAAGTATGAAAGCCAGCAACCGATATGAGTCATCGAGTCCGGAATCGCTAACCGAAATCGAATCAGGTAAGAGGCGAAGAAATGACTGCCCTGCAGTGACTTATCGACAAAGGCAGCTCGGCCTATCAGAGATCGGCTGCCATTAGTGCGAATAATGAGGAAGTCACCTTCGTTGAGATCCTGCCCCGGCAGCAGCCCAAGATCTCTCGTGGCAAATTTCATGTCGGAGAGTCGCAGTCTCGAATCGCTTACATTCGGTATTCTCAACACTGGTAGTCCGTCTGCCTCTGGACTACAGCGAATTGAGGTACCGTAGCTTGAATCCCAGGCGAGCTGGTCCAGACTCGCCCAACACCACCCCTCCGGCAACTCCGGCAACTCGCTCGCATCCGGAGCCACCGGCTCCTTGTACTTTGCCTTCCACCTATCGTTCTTCGGAACCTTCCCCTTCGCTGCCATCTTCGCCAGCTCCGCCTCCTCCCAGCGGCGCCGACGCTCCTTCAGAATGCGCTCCAGCAGCACCGGTGCAGGCTCGTAGTCGCGGCCTTCTTGCCGGGCCAGCTCGGCTTCAGTGGGCACGAGTCGGCCCTCGACGGCGGCCTTGAGCACGGAGGCGCGGTAACGCTTCAGGTTGGCCTCCACCCGCTTCAGGCCCTCCTCGGCGGCGTCAAGGCGGGAGAGGTAGGAGTCGAGGGCTTCGACGATTCGATGCTGCTCCCTAATCGGCGCCAAAGGAAACTCAATATCCTCAACATCGCTCTTTCTGAGCGATGGAACCGTTGTTGCACGGGAGTACTCATCGAGTTTCACACATCTCAAAAAGTAGTACAGGAGAATTGGATGCAGGCAGTCCTCAGCAGGAATGGCTGCAAAAACATTATTGTCAAAAAAGCAAAGGCGCGTCGTGACTGCACGCCGATTTAGAGCGATAGCCGCCCCGATCTTCGCGAACGCTGTCGCGTCTTTCGGCACCAGTCGAGAGGCTAGGTTCAGGGCTTCCTGCATGGAAAGAGTGTTCGGGGATTCGCGGAGGAATCTGCCGCCGCCGGTGACGAGCCTCGATATATCACCTACCTTATAGACCGGTACTTCCTGACCCGTCTGGCCTTGGAGATGTTTTGGGAAACCGACTCCGGCCACCAACGTGACGCACTCTCCCAAGGAGACATTGATCCAACCGGGAGACATTGCTTCACTCACGCCGCCAACACCTCATTCAGCTCCGCGATCAACCTCGCGAAGTCCTCCCCGAACACTTCCCCCGCCTTCCCGAGGCCCCCCTCTTCCACGAACGGCGTCAAATCAAAGTCCTCCACATCGATCTCCAAGCTCTGGGCCACATGATCCCGAATCATCCCCAACCACCGTATCTGTTCCTCTGAGAACTTCCGCCCCGCCGTCTCTTGCTGCGCCAGCCAGCCCTCGAAGCGCCGATGGACCTTCTCGCCATAGGGCACCAGCGCCTCGGTCTGGTGGAGGGCGTAGCGTACCAGCGAGACGACATCCGTGAGCAGCCGCTCCGAACTGGCCCCCCGCACCCGATCCGCGTCGAGCTGTTCGTAGGCCCGCCACAGCCGCTCCGGGGTCCAGTTGCGGGGCGGGGCACCGATGGCATCGGCCAGGGCGCGGATGTCCTCGAAACGCAGGCGCCGTTCGTAGGGCTGGGAGTAGAAGAACTGGAGCGCGTCGATCTCGTCCCGGTGCTCCTTCAGGTAGTCCTCGAAGGAGTGCACCAGCTGGCGAGCCTTCTCCCGCACCTCGGGCGCGGGGGCGGCCTCCAACAGCTCGTCCTGGCTGATCTCGTCAATGATCTGGTCGAAATGCTGCTTCAGCTCCAGCAGGAGCTTCCGCAGCTGGGGGTTGTGAGCCAGGGGCTTCACGGCCTCCGTGATCAGCTCCCGGGCGGCGGTCTCTACCTGCTTTTCTGAGGGCTCCTCCTCCGGCGGCAGCGCGAACCGCTCGCGGGCGTGTTGGATATGGGCGTCGGCATCGAGGGCGGCCACCATGCCACGGGTGATGGCACGGAGCGAGGTGCCCTCCGTCAGCGCCTCGACCCGTTCGTGTTCCGGCGGGCCAAGCTGGAGGTCAAGGCGGGCCAGACGGCTGGCGAGGGAGCTAACCAGCTCCGGGTCCGTCCCGCCGTGGCTGACGCGCCGCAAGAGCTTCTTGAACGAGACGAACTTCTTACGGTCCAGCGGCCGCGTGTCGTTCATGGGGCTCTCGGACACCCCCACGCAGTCGAGCAGGACGAAGTGGGTTTTCGCCTTGGCGTCCGGCGTGACCGAGCGCAGCTCGTCCGGCTTCACCACCCGACCACCGCGCCCCTTCATCTGCTCGTACAGCACGCGGCTCTTCACCGTCCGCAGGAACATCACGATCTCGATGGGCCGCACATCCGTGCCAGTGGCGATCATGTCCACGGTAACGGCGATGCGCGGGTTGTAGCCGGTGCGGAAGTCCTGGATCAGATCCTCCGCCTTCTTCTCCGTGCTCTTGTAGGTGATCTTGGAGCAAAACTCATTGCCCCGGGCGAACTCCTCCCGGAAGATCTCCACCACGTCCTCGGCGTGAGAGTCATCCTTGGCAAAGACCAGCGTCTTGGGCACGTTGGAGCGGCCAGGGAAGATCTCCGTGAATAGCTTCTGCTTGAAGGTGCGGACGATGGTACGGATCTGGTCCTTCGCCACCACGTCGCGGTCGAGCTGATTCTGCGTGTAGCGGATGTCCTCGTCGGGGGCCTCCCAGCGACGGCGGCGCGTGTTGCGTTCGCGGTGCTCCACCACCACTCCGGGACCGGCCTCGATCATTGAGCCCTGCTCCGTGATCCGGGTGCGGATGCGGTAGATGTCGAAATCGACATTCACCCCGTCGGCTACCGCGTCCTCGTAGTTGTACTCCATCACCAGGTTGCGGTTGAAGAAGCCGAAGGTGTGCTTCGCCGGGGTGGCGGTAAGGCCCACCAGGTAGGCGTCGAAGTACTCCAGCACCTGGCGCCAGAGGGTGTAGATGCTGCGGTGGCACTCGTCGATGAAGATGACGTCGAAGTACTCGGGGGGAATCGCCGCAGAGTAGGCCACCTCCTGCACCGGACCGGGGTCCTGGCGCTCGAAGCCCGACTCCTCCTCCAACTCGGGATCAAGTTCCGGCTCCCCGCGCAGCATCGAATAGAGCCGCTGAATCGTGGTGATCACCACCTTCGACGAAGAACCGATCTTGTTCTTGGTCAGGCGCTGGACGTTGTACAACTCCGTGAACTTGCGGTTGTCGTCGTAGCTGCGGTAGGTGGCGAACTCGTCCTCGGCCTGCTTGCCGAGGTTCGAACGATCCACCAGGAAGAGGACCCGGCGGGCACCGCCGAACTTGATCAGGCGATAGATCGACGCCACGGCTGCGCGGCTCTTGCCGCTACCGGTGGACATCTGGATCAGCGAGCGGGGCCGGTCGTCCGCGAGGGATGCCTCCAGATTGGCCACGGCGCGCCGCTGGTTGCACCACAGGTCGGGCATCTCCGCGACCGGCAGAGTCTGCAAACGGGTGCGCAAGCTGGAAGGCGGCAATTCCCCCGCCGAAGCCAGTTCCGGGGGCGCCTCCCCAACGGCGTCCCGCCAGGGATCGATCCATTGCTCTAACGGCTCGGCGGCCAGCCACTCCTGGATCGTTTCCGGCCGATGAGGCGCAAATACTCGCCGCGAGCGTGGGTGTGGATCAAGCCGATTGGTGAAGCGGGTCTCCACGCCGGTGGACTCATACAGAAAGGGCAGCGGCACCACTGGCGCATGCAGGTAGTCCGGCAGGCCATCGCTGTACTTACGCGACTGGCCCTCGACACCGGTCAGGGTGAATCCCTCGGCCTTCGCCTCCAGCGCTCCCACCGCCTGACCATCCACAAAGAGCAGATAATCCGCACGACCATTGCCTCGCGCCATGCTGAACTCCCGCACCGCCACTCCAACGCCGGCGCCGAGGTTCATATCCTCCTCATCCTGCACGCACCAACCGGCGGCCTCCAGAGCCGCGTCAATGGCCTGCCGAGCCTTCTGTTCAGGGGTCAAAGGAGACATTGGTTAAGGATATCGCGTTTGCTCGAGAGACGGTGCGGTGCGTTGACCGTGCTTACCGCCACTTCATAGCCCGGTCCAGATCCCTGAGATCACGCCCTAGCCTATTTGGTGATGGCTTTCCCTGTGAACCCTTCTTCATCCACGAGCTTTGTCACACCTGATATGATTTGCTTCCTGGATAAACCATTCCCACGGAAATACGCCAACGATTTGACTGCTCAGAATCAGTCTGGTTCTCAACGGCGCACGGTCCAGAGAACCCTTCTTGCTATCCTCGACTGAAATGCATATCCCCACTCCCGAAGACACACCTTCGCCCAGCTCACTCCCCACAGGAAAACATAGTATTTGTGCATATTTTTGCTCTCCGGCAGCAGGAGGGTCCGGTACGTATCGACAGTCTACAAGCTCTGCTGATGGAATTTTTTCTCCACGTAGGTTCCATGCTTGCAATGTACCATCCCGAGCCCCATCTTTATGGTCCCACATCACGAACCAATTTTGAACAGCCGCACAAGACATGATTGATTTGTCTTGAACGAAACAATCGTGATCTTCTTCATCGTCAAGTGCCTCGCACCAGCATCCCCTTTTGTCGGATGAATCCTTCCTGACGAACACAGCTGCGTTGATGCTCTGGTTAAAGTTCGTGAAAATTTGCCGCTCGAGCGCATCTTCAACCTTCCAAACAGCAGAATTGATGTGCTTTAAAGCCTGACTGCGTGGGTCTGCCTCAGGGGAGAATTCAGCGTCTCTTCCAGATCCAACAGCTGCTATCATCCGCCAAGCATCTCGGAGAGACTTGGAGGACTGAGCGAAATCACTAATCGCGTTTCCGCTCAAGGCGGTCATATTCGAGCGCTGCCAGTGACTATATGAAAGGCCTATGATGGAAAATATTAGAAGAGATACCGTTGCGAGGACGATCTTGCGAAGGACGCTCGAGTGGTGCCGCAGGTCACTGTGACGCATGACGGCCTGTTGCAATAAGAGCCATGCAGGTGATCTGTCTTTAAAGTATGCCTCCTCACTGTACACCTTGTCCCAACTTATCCAGCGTAGGATCTCGGGTAATTCACCTGCCTCAAGTTGAACTGCTGCTACTGGCCTTTCAGGAAATCTACGTGCCCATCTAGACAACTCCCCCAAAGCCCACGGATACTTGAGTAAACCATCAGTCCAGACGATCACAACTCCTTGGATATTCCGGAGTAGGTGCCGAAGGATTACCAGATCTGAAGGATTCGATCGAGCCACATTTACTAATAGTCGATATTCTGAATAGGCGGCAGGATTTGACTCCTGCCCGAGATCGGCCAAGTCGATTTCTAGGCACTCCCAGGAATGAGCCTCTTCTAGTCTTTGCGAGAATCCGAGCCCATCTGGTGCACAGATTACTGCGATCCGGATCGGCGCTAATTCCTTCACACCGGTCGATCCTATTTCGTTAAATATGATCTGCCACAGTAGTTTCGGAAATGGCGGCGGGACGTTGCGTGCAAAACGTCCCATCGCGTAGAGCCATTGGAGTAGGAAAACAGCCACCAGAGCCAACACTATTAGCTCTACGCTGATATTTTTGTTAAAAATCCACTTTAAGAGACCTGCTATCAGCGAGCCAGTTGCACCAGCGGCAACCAGCAAGCCAAGTATTGACTCCACCCGGCCGTAGCGATTTTCCTTCATAGCCTAAATAACTCCTGGCAAAACGCTGGATTAGGTCTTCGCTGTATTCCTTCCCTCTACAGTTTCCACAGTCACCCGTTTGGTGACAGCTTCCAGCCTCCTTTCCCTAATCCAGGCCCCCAAGCCTGCCACCGGCAGGCCAGCGCGCAAGGCAGGCCCCGTTCCGGGGTCGCCGGACGGCGATCCTTGCCCGCCGCCCTTGGCGCCGGTGGCGGGGGGAGGGCCATGGATAGAGAAACGGATGGGCGGCCGGAAACGGTTCCGGCCTCCCTACGAACCACACGAAGGGAGACCCCAATGCAAACTGCCACCAAGACCCTGAACAAACGTGCCACCCGCACCCGTCGCGTCAGCTTCCCCCTCGGACAGACCGTCGCCACTCCGGGCGCCCTGGCGGCCCTGGGAGAGGCCGGTCAGATGCCCCATGAGTTCCTGGCCCGGCATGCCCGGGGTGATTGGGGAGAACTGGAGCCCGGAGACCGGCGAGAGAATGAACTCTCCCTCAAGAAGGGCTTCCGGCTGCTTTCGGCCTACAAGACCTCGACCGGGGAACGCCTCTGGGTGATTACCGAGGCCGACCGGTCGGCGACGACGATCTTGCTGCCCTCCGAGTACTGACCCTCGCCCTCGCCCCTGGCCCCCGGCTGGGGGCATTTTTCTGCCAGCCAAACAGCCCCCCACCCCACCTCCGCGTTTCCTCCAGCGCCCTCCGCCCCCCGCCCGCCCATCCGTCTCCCTCTGATCCATGGCCTCAAGGCTGCCACCGGCAGGGCGGCGCGCAAGGCCAGGCCCCGTTCCGGGGTCGCCGGTGGCGAGCCTTGCCCGCCGCCCTTGATGCCGGTGGTCGGGGAAGGCCATGGACAGAGAAACGAATGGGCGGCCCGGACCGATGGATGGGTCGCCGAGGAACCAGGAGGTGTTTCCACCATGACATTCCCATCTATGAAGATCGCATCCGGCAAGACGGAGAAGTCCCGAGTCTTCACGGTGCGCCGGTTGGCGTACCTGCGGGCGGATCGGCTCTGGGAGCCGAAGCGCGGCAAGGCGAGCGAGGTCTTCCCCGCGATGCTGTGCTTTCTCGGCTCCCGGGCCGAGACCCAGGCGTTTTCCGCAAACCTGAAGGCGGGACGGCCCGCAGTGTGCGGCCACGACATTTTTACGGTCCAGACGAAGGCCGGGTACCGCTGGATCGCTCAGGAGGTGCCGGGGGGCGTGGTCACCACGGTCTACCTGCCCCAGCTCTTCCACCTGGAACCGGTAGAGGACCCAGGGTGGGTGCGGTTTGTGTTTGCACCACCCGGGTGGTGGATCCGGGAACAGGCGGCGGAAGTGCGGCTGGAAGTGACCGGAGAAGACCCCCAGGAGGTCGCCCAGGCGGCACTGTTTGCGGCGTTCTTGGATCGGCGGACGACGATGCCGGTCCTGCGCGATCCAAGATTCCAACTCCAGCTCTTCCGCGCCGCCCAGGAGGCGCCGTTCATCACCCGAGCCCGCAACCGCTACCAGGGCTTCGACTTCGCAGGCTTCACCCAGTGCGGCTTGCGCCTGCCGCTGGCCCTCGCCGCCAGCTACGACGCCGTCATCGATTTCCTCAAACAGCAGATCGCCCTCTATAAGGAGCACTACCATGGCGCGACCACAAGCCCGGCAGGTGGCCGGATACTTTCCTACCCCGAAGCACCTACTGAGCAGCTTGGCCTCGACTTTGCGGTGGGATGAAACCGTCCAGGGCACCATCCTCGATCCCTGCGCTGGCGACGGCGAAGCGGTCCTGGCGCTGCGCGCAGCGTGGCAGGGGACGGGATCGTACGGACAACCCAGCCTTGTCGCGTGCGAGTTGGAGGAGGAACGGGCCGGGAAACTGAAGGCACGACTGGACGCTCTTGGGGATTACTACTCCGCGAGCTTCCACGGCG
>Ga0210063_1000400_pt1 | contig 13794 bp, 10 predicted proteins | sample Muzzi_PWA_D1_FD_185529 | JGI IMG/M metagenome (GOLD analysis project Ga0210063, IMG submission 185529) | Wetland microbial communities from San Francisco Bay, California, USA, that impact long-term carbon sequestration - Muzzi_PWA_D1 (SPAdes) | ecosystem: Environmental > Aquatic > Marine >... | reverse complement strand
GGGTATTTGAAATCGAAGTACTGGGCGGCCCACATCTGGTGCTGCCCGACCCCGGTGGAGATGATGGCGTTACCGCCGGTAATCCGGTTAATGGCCTCGATCACGGCATACGGCTGAATCAGATCGCTGTCGTGATCGTAGTTCAGGCGGTAGGTGTCTTTCAGCGACCGGATTTCGCGGTGCCAGGCCGAGAAATCGTGTTTGACTCCACGCCGTTTGGCATAGTCGCACAGGGATTTCAGATCATTTTTGAGGACACCCACGTGATGCCAGTCCACCGCTTTCACTTTATTGATTTCAGAAACGTCGATGTCGAATTGCGCGATATGACGTGTCTGCGGCGCAAACTTGCCGGGCACGCCAGCTACCCGATCGTCGAACCGTGCGCCCATGGCAATCAGGAAGTCACAATCTTCCACCGCGTAATTGGCCGATGCCGTGCCGTGCATGCCCAGCATGTGCAGCGACAGCGGCTCGGTCGTGTCAACCGCTCCGATACCCATCAGGGTGGTGGTCACGGGAATGCCAAACTGGCCGGCAAACTCGCGCAATTCATCACTGGCATCGCCATTGATTACGCCACCTCCGGCGTAAATCAGGGGCTTCTGTGATTGCCCGAGCATGGTCAGAAATGACTCGCACTGTTCATCGCCAAGAACGTTTTTGCGCACGGCGCTGATTCGTTGACGGTAACCGGGAATGGGCAACAGGCCGTGACCCTGAAAAACACCCTCCCAGTTTTGCACATCTTTCGGCAAATCGATCACTACCGGGCCGGGCCGGCCGGTTCGGGCGATCTCAAATGCGGTGCGCACGGTAATCTCGAGCTTTTCCGGATCGGTTACCAGGAACGTGTGCTTGGACACCGGGCCGAGACAACTGGAGACCGGGGCTTCCTGAAAAGCATCCGTGCCGATGGCCGCTGTCGGCACCTGGCCGCAAATCACCACGATCGGGGTCGAATCAGCCATGCTGTCCCGAACCGGCGTCACCGTATTGGTCGCGCCGGGGCCGGAAGTCACCATCACCACCCCAACCTGGCCGCTGGCGCGGGCGTATCCTGCCGCCATGAAGCCCGCGCCCTGCTCGTTGGCGGGTACGATAAGCGGCATGGGCTCCTTGCCATTCGCGTCGCGATGGGTGTCGTTGAAACGGAAAACGGCGTCATAAGTGGGCAATATGGCGCCACCGCTGTAGCCGAAAATCGTGTCCACGCCTTCGTCGGCCAGCACCTGCACGATCATGTCCGCGCCGGTCATGCGTTTGCCAGCCAGGGGGTGAGGGGCCGAAGCCGCCGTTTGCGGTGAATGATTCATGTCTGGTCGAATGCCTGGTTTTGGGCGGTTGCCCTTTGTGGGTGTTAATAATGTGCGGTGATGAAAATCGTTCCTGATAACATAACAATCTGTAAATTAATGACATCTGCAGTGTCGGACAATTATTACTGCATTGCAATAGGCTGATTTCTGGGCGACCATATCGATGTCAAGTTCTGCGATATAAATCAGCCCGGCTGAAAAAAACCGCCCATCCCCGGATTCCACCTCTATGCGACACATAATCTCTATCCTGATGCAAAACGAAGCCGGCGCACTGGCGCGCGTGGCCGCCATGTTCTCCTCCCGCGGTTACAACATCGAATCGCTCAGCGTTGCGCCGACCGAGGACTCCCAGCTATCGCGACTCACGCTGGTGACGACCGGCTCGGACACCGTCATTGAGCAGATCAACCGGCAATTGCACAAGCTGGTGGATGTGGTCAACACCGTCGACATGACCCAGGACGACCACATCGAGCGGGAATTATTGCTGATCAAGGTGAAAGTGCGGGAATCGGGACAGCAATCCCTTCCGGCCATGATCGAGTCCGCCGGCGCCCGGGTGCTGGATGACTCGCCCGAAACCTATACGCTGGAACTCACCGGGGCGACTGAACAGGTGGATGAATTCATCGCCCAACTCGGCAACAACTCGGAAATTCTGGCGGTGGTGCGCAGCGGCGCGATGGCCATCTCGCACGGTCAGAAGGTTCTGAACGCGAAAGTCTGATGCGCCCCGCTTTCACTCCGTAAAGGGTGAGCGAAGATTGACTGATATGGCTTTGAATTTGCCGTTGGAACTCCACTGGTAAGCCAGGCCGATATGTTCAAAGGTCATGAACCAGATTTTCACGCCCTTACTCCCCTTTCCCAGCGCCAGTCCCAGTTCCCACTGATCGCTGATCGACTCGACGCGATCTTCGTCGACGTGAAAGTTGAGCCGGTCAAACAGATAATTGTAGGTCAGGTGCCAGTTCAGGAAGACCGGGTCTCCACCCAGTTGAAACCTGGACAGGGGCTGGTTGACCTCCAGCCCTGCCATGACCGATCCGTAACGGCCCCGTTGCTCGAACTCCGGCTTGTAACCGGCAAAATACGCGCCGTTCAGAAGGGACCACTCCACCGGTCCATCGCTTAGCCGGTACCTGCTTTTCAGACCTCCGTAGTAAATCCAGGCCGAATCCGAGGTGGTGGACTCAATGCCATACCCCACATGCACGTAAGGCCGTAGGTACCATTTCGGCGTGACGGGAACCTCGACCTCCACACCGGGTGTAAACGTGAGCGTTCCGTAATTGTCGAAGTCAATGAAATCGGGAATCTGATCGAGGTTATGCAAGCCGACCGCAACCGGATACTGGATTTCAATTCCCAGTTTTCGTTCGCCATGGTCGTTTATCGAAGAATTGCGCAGTGTTTGCCGCAAAGGAATCCGGAAGATAAAAACCGACCGGTTCTCGCTGACGCGGTACCAGCCGGTGCCGAAAAAGGCGCTGGTGGCCCAGTGGACCTGTTTCGCCGGTTCCTCCTCGATCGACTTCAGCTGGGCCGCCAATGGCGCCGAAACGCAGGCGAAAAGCAAGCCGCACACCAGCAACATAAAATGCCTGGCAAATGGCCTGGCGACGACATCCGAGGGGCATACAGACATGCCCTCAGTATACGTTTAGAGGTCGTCCATTTGTCACAAAATGGCATACTTTTCGGAATATCATTCAAGCTGAAGAAACTTTCTGGCACAATACCCGGTGCCAGCACAGCAAAAGTGGGATGAAATCAGCAGGTTCGATTGACTTCATCGAGTTTGCGGATGAGTGATTGGCAGCAAAAGGCAACTGCAACGAGGTAGGAAATGTCAGATCTAGTCGAAGGCACGGTCAAATGGTTCAACGATTCCAAAGGCTTTGGATTTATTGAACAACCCGGTGGTAAAGATGTATTCGTTCACTTCTCGGTCATCAATGGTGAAGGGCGCAAGACCCTGCATGAAGGCCAGCGAGTGACGATGGAAGTTGTGCAGGCGGACAAGGGCCCGCAAGCAGAGAATGTAACCCCTCTCTGAGCCGGATCACCGGTTGGCCAGGTCACCGGAACAATGACCTGGCGGGTGCTGGAATCACTCGCTGATTCACTGGCGCGGACGGCCCGGCTGTAGGTCACTGCCTTCTTGCGCCCGAAACCGGGGCGGCCGCTCCGAAGGAAGTCATGCCCGTGAAGCAAGTCGAAATTACCCATCTGTTCGTTTACCCGGTTAAATCCATGAAAGGGATTGCACTCGACCAGGCGAATTTGACTTCGACCGGCCTCAGTCATGACCGGCAGTTCATGGTGGTACGGTCCAATGGCCGCTTTGTCACGCAGCGGGAAATGTCGAAACTGGCGCTGATTGAAACCGGCCTGGTTGACGACGGCGTCAGGCTCTCACGCCCGGGCATGGGCTCGATCATGGTTCCGTTCAACAACGTTGATGGTCAGCCCGTCAGCAGTAAAGTCTGGAAAGACGAGTGTGAGACCCTCGACCAGGGCGAAGAAATCTCCCGGTGGCTGACCCAGGCTCTTGAAACCGAAGCGCCGTTGCGACTGGTGACCATGAACCCCCAATTCAGACGTTCATTGCACCAGTCCATTCACCTGGGCAACGAAACCACCACTTTTTTTGCCGACGCAGCACCGTACCTCGTGACCAGCCAATCGTCGCTGGATGCGCTCAATACAGAACTGGAAAACAACCAACTGGACACGGTGCCGATGAACCGGTTCCGTCCCAATGTCGTGGTCAGTGGCCTGGAAGCGTTTGCCGAACACCGGGTGAAGCGAATTGCAGCAGATAATTATGCTTTTGAGTTTCGCTATCCCTGTGAACGCTGTGTCATCCCCACCATCAACCAGGAAACGGCCGAGAAAAATCCGCACATGCAGCCTTACAAAACATTAGCCGGCATCAATCACATGCCGGAAAATCCGAGAGCGGCCGCTTTTGGTGAAAACGCCATCCTGAACCCCGGAGACGGGGAAACCATCTCGGTGGGTGACAGTCTCGCGGTGGAGTTTCAGTAAAAAACGCAAGGAGAAAAACCATGAGATCACTACTTGCCATCTCATTGCTAGTCGTCATTTCCTGCCCGGATTATGCAGCGGCGGAAGAACCAGCAACGGTTGAAAGCCCGGAGTATTTCCTTTTACGCCCCGAGGTCGAGAAAGCCTACGGCTACACGCATGCCATCAAGATCGGCCCGGAGTTAAAAATCTCGGGCGCGGTGAGCATGGACGACCAGGGCAACCCGACAGCCGTTGGCGATCTCGAGCAGCAAATGAAAAATGCCTATTCGGACCTGGAAAAGGTATTGAAACATTACGGCTATGATTTCAGTGACGTCGTGGTGGAGAATGTCTTCACGACCGACATGGCCAAGTTTCTCGAAGTCTCCGGCTACCGCAACTCGATATACGGCAACCGGTTTCCCACCGGCACCTGGCTCGAGGTGAAAGGACTGGCTTTGCCCGGTTTCATGATCGAAATTGAGTTGGAAGCCTACAAGTCCAGGTAATCTGTTGCCCGGACTGGCGCCGGCGCTTTGATCGGAAAGAAGTTCCGATATACGCTTCATAACCGATTCACCTGCTTGAGCGGCAACCTGGACCGTTGTTGACTCGTTTCGGAACCAGGGAGTCCTCAAGGGTTGACAGCTGTGTGGGTTCAAAACGCTGACCACTCAACTTGTGAAGTCATCGTTCTTCCGAGCGGTCTTGATTGACATGGCTCGGTCCATTGCAGGGCCATTTATACTATCCTAGGGTCAATACATAACGAGATGATTGATCGAGGTGTTTCCGATGAAGAAGCTTTTGTGCCTGTGCGTTTCGCTATTATTGAGCGGCATGGTCATTGCCCAGGATGTTTACTTTGGTGATGTCGCTATAAACGAGGATGATGTCAAGTTGGGGGCCAGGCACTACTCTCCCTACCTGGACCAGTCCTATCCAGATCGCGTGCTCTGGGGAGACACGCACCTTCACACCGCCTATTCGACCGACGCCGGGATGATCGGTAACGTGCTGGGTCCCGATGAGGCGTTTCGCTTCGCCCGGGGAGAGAAGGTGCGCGCTTCCATGGGCACCTGGGCCCAGTTGGTCAGGCCCCTCGATTTCCTGGTCGTTGCCGATCACGCGGAAAATCTCGGGCTCGCGCCGATGATTGCCGAGTCCAACCCGGGGCTGCTTGCCAACGAGTGGGGCCGTCAACTGCACGATCTCGTCAAGAACGGTGATCCCATCGCGGCCTATGTCGAGTGGGGTGCGGCGCTCAATGCGGCGACCGACAAGATCGATGACGACGATCTCCAGCGCACCATGTGGAACCGAATCGTCGAGAGCGCCGAGCGGTTCAACCAGCCCGGGGTATTCACGGCGCTTCACGGATTCGAGTGGTCGTCCGGACCCAACGCCAACAATCTTCACCGGGTCGTGATGTTCCGCGACGATGCGAACAAGGTCGAGGATCTCGTGCCCTTTTCGACCTACGACAGCAGCGATCCCGAGGACCTTTGGGCCTGGCTGGAGGCCTACGAACGCAACACCGGCGGGCACGTCATCGCGTTCGCCCACAATGGGAACCTGTCGAATGGACTGATGTTCGACGACCGACGCATGAACGGGGAGGCGCTCGACATCGATTATGCCGAAAGGCGCATGCGCTGGGAGCCCGTCTACGAGGTCACCCAGATGAAGGGAGACGGAGAGACCCACCCGAGTCTCAGCCCGAACGATGAATTTGCCGATTACTACACCTGGGACCGCGGTAATTTCGGTACCGAGCTGAAGACGCCGGATATGCTGCCGCGAGAGTACGCGCGGCAGGCGCTAGTGCGGGGTCTGGAGTACGAGGCGAAGATTGGCGCCAATCCCTTCAAATTCGGCCTGATCGGGTCGACTGACAGCCATACCTCGCTGGCCACCACCCGGGAAGACAATTTCTTCGGCAAGGCAAGCATCGTCGAACCGGGGACGGGCGCACATCGGTACGAGGACTTCATCGTCCAACCTGTCATCATGGGGGAGGCCATCGCAATCCGGCATTACGAGGCGCTCGCCTCGGGGCTTGCGGGGGTCTGGGCGCGGGAGAACACGCGCTCGGCGATATGGGACGCGTTCAAGCGCAAAGAGGTCTACGCCACCACCGGCTCCCGGATCACCGTGCGCGTTTTCGCCGGGTGGGATTTCGAAGCCGACGAGGTGCACCGCCCGGACTTCGCAAAGACGGGTTACGAGCGTGGCGTACCCATGGGTGGGGACCTGTTTGCGGGACCGAAGGACCGGTCACCGACCTTCATGATCCGCGCGCTGCGTGATCCCGACGGCGCCAACCTGGACCGTATCCAGGTAGTCAAGGGCTGGATCGACGGCTCGGGCGAGCCTCGGACGAAAGTGTTCGATGTCGCCTGGTCCGGTGAACGGCAACGCGGTCCGGACGGCAAACTGGCGCCGGTGGGCAGCACGGCCAGCGGCGCGACCTACTCGAACACGATAGGCGCCGCTGCGCTCGCCGGGTACTGGGTCGATACCGGATTCGACCCCGATCAGCGCGCTTATTACTACGTCCGGGTGCTCGAGATACCCACTCCTTCGTGGCTCGCCTACGACGAAGCGTTTTACGGCGATCTGGATCTGCCGGATGACGCCGTGATGGTGCAGCAGGACCGTGCCTATACGTCACCGATCTGGTACACGCCCTGAATTAATCGCGAGAATAGGAACAGGCCGGGAAGTGACTGTCTTGGCTTTTTCGAGATGTGACTGTCTCGGCTTTTTGATCGGCTTATTGTTATTTCCGATTAATCAAAATGGAAGTCCCGGAAGGGGTTGCCTACGTAAAAATAGACTGCGTTTTCGCCGTTGTCGCTGTGTCCCAGGGCGAAGTAAACCGGACCTACCGGGGTGTCCGCGCCCACGAACAGGCTGCCTGAGTAACGCAGGTCATCGAACCCGATCCGGCTGGCGAAGTCCCACACGTTTCCGGCCTCCAGTGTGAAGCCCGCGTAAGCCGGAACCAGGTCGAAGTTGTTCAGCCTGCGATAGTAGGCCAGGGTGGCGAGGGCGGAATGACGCCCGATCAACTGGTTCGGCACCAGTCCGGAAAGCCGTCCCAAACCGCCCAGTTGGAACCAGCGTTCCACCGGGGCCGTGTCGTCGAAACTGTATCCCCCTTCGTAGGCGATAAAAAAGATGTTTTTGCCGTGGGAAAAAGCAAATGTACCTTTACCAGCGATCTGCTCGAAATCGAACGCGGACCCGAGCCATTCCGTCGCGTATCGGTAGTACCATTGGTGCTGCATACCCGAATTCGGAAAATACTGGCTGTCGAGGCTGTCGTGCGACCAGACGAAGTCGAGTTCTCCGACTTTCACCTTGTCGTCGTCGAAATCGATAGATCCTGTCAGCAGCTGCGCTTTCCCGCGACCGAATTCATAGTCCAGCTGGACCCGGTCCGTCGTGCTGAAATTTCGTCCGACTCCGAAATTCAGGCTTGCGGTCGAGATCTGGAACTCGGCAACGTTGGTATCATCAAGCCACAGGTTCCAGTTCTGCCGGCGCCATGCCAGCTGGGGCTCGACGAACCAGTTCGCTTTCAGGTCGATCGGCTGGTAGAAATCGAACCGGAGCTGGTCGATCTGACCGATCGAAGCGACCACCTGTAGCTCGCCGCCCAGGCTATTCAACGCGTTGCGGGTATAGGCCGCGCCGAGCAGGAAATTGGATTGCGCCGAGAAATCGCTGGACAACTCGATTCCGAATTGCAGGTAGTTGGGACCCCAGCTGCGTGGAACCGCGTAGATGACGATGCCCTGCCGGCCGTCATCCGCGGTCTCCATGTCGTAAGTGACAGACTGGAAAACGTCCAGGCTGTAGATCTGGTCCACACTCTTGTTGAGTTCCAGGACGTCGAGCGGCTCACCCAGTTCAACCGCCAGCCGGGACTCGATGATCGCGTCGTTCAGAACCGAACCGTTCTCAATCCTGATGTAGTCCACGATAAAGCCTTTCGCGATTTCGGGTGCGAAGGGCACCGGGTTGTTGTCGGGCACCATGGCCATTTTCAGGAGCTTGTCTCGTTGGATCATCGATGCCTCGTAGCCCAGCGTAATGATCTCCGAGGCTCTTTCGAAATCCGCCGAGCTGAAGTCACCCAGTTCCGGCACGACCAGGATATCGTCCGGCCCCAGGGAAGCGATCTGCGCGTCCGCGTTTCTCCGGGTCAGGAAATTGGTCAGCTGGTCGGTCACGCTGAGTACGGACGTGAGCTGGTCCTCGGTCAGTAACGGGGTAGAAATATCGACGGCGATGACCACGTCGGCCCCCATTTCTCGAACGATATCGACCGGCAGGTTGTTCGACATTCCACCGTCGACCAGCAGGTGGTTTCCGATCCGGACCGGCATGAAGACGGCCGGCACGGACATGCTCGCGCGTACCGAGTCCGATAGACTGCCATGGGACAAAACAACGGCCTCCCCGGTCACCAGGTCGGTGGCCACGGCACGAAAGGGGATGGGCAGGTCGTCGAAGTTATTGATCCCTACCACGGGAAGAAAAAGCGACTGGAAGATCTGGTCGAGTTGCTGCCCGTTGATCGCACCCAGCGGAAGCTGGATCTCACCGTGATTGAAGCCGACCCGAAAGGGGATCAGAAACTCTCTCTGGAGTTGCTTTTTCCTCATGGTCTCGTATTTCCGGTCCGGACTGTCCTTGAACGCGGTGTTCCAATCGGTTTCGATCAAAATCTTTTCTATTTCATCGGCGCTGTAGCCCGAGGCGAATAGCGCACCGATAATCGCACCCATGCTGGTTCCGGCCACGTAGTCGATCGGAATCCCGTATTCCTCGATCGCCTTCAGAACTCCGACATGGGCCCCGCCGCGGGCGCCGCCGCCACTGAGGGCGAGACCGATTTTCGGACGATCCGACTCTTCCGCAGCAATGACTATGGTCGGGAGCAGGGTGATGAGGAGTGCAGTAAAGACTGCGATTCCGGACTTGCGCATGTTCTGTCACCGGTAAGGAGCGGGAAACTGTGATTATAAAGGAGCATTTCCCGTGAGAAACGGGGATCGGGAACATAGTAGGCGCAGAACGGGATCGGACCAGCGCAACATGTTGATATCACAATTAAATGATTCTGTTTTTGTCAGTCAGAAGGTCTTAAAACCGGCTTTTTGGGCTAAAAACCAGGGTTTAATAGCCTTTTCGCCACTTTTGTGATCAAGCCAACCCCTTAGAGCCTTGTTTTTAGTGGATAAATGGAAAGCCTAAGGGGTGATATCGCAGAAAAAGGCTGTTCTTGTCAATGTTTTCAGAGTGATACGCTGGTCCGACCCCAGATTGATCTACTAAAATGTGGTTAATTTTCCGATTGGGAACCCGGTCGCATCCATGCAATACCGCTTCCACAGATTCTGCCTGGATACAGCGCATTTCGCCTTGTATGAAGAGGGGAAAAAGCTCGATCTGGAGCCCCAGGTACTGCGGCTGCTTCAATACTTGATAGAAAATCGCGATCGCGTGGTGCCCCGATCAGAGCTGCTCGACAAGGTCTTCGGGCGCCGCATCGTTTCCGACAACGCTCTAACCGTGCGTATTCGAACGGCGCGACAGTCGGTAGGCGACACCGCTCGAGCGCAGAAAGTCATCACGACGATTCAGGGCCGTGGCTATCGGTTCATTGCAGACGTTGACACCAGGGCGCACAGGGAATTTTTGCGACAGCCGACCGTTCCCGCCGGTTCGCCGGAGAACAAAGCCAATGTACACGGAAAGTCCATGCCCGATGACCTGTACTCGGCACGACCATCAATCGCCGTTTTACCGTTCGAGGTGATTGGCGGCGAGGAGACGGATTTGGTTATTGCCCGCGGGCTGGTCCATGACGTCACGACCCGAATCGCCCGATCACGGGCAATGTTGGTCATCGCTCGCAGCACGGCTTTCCAGTTTCCGAGTGGCGGTTGTGACGTTCGCAGCATTGGTGTCAAGCTGGGGGTTCGGTACGTCGCGCAGGGTGCCGCGCAACCTGTCGGCGGCCGGATCCGGATAACCGTCGGGCTCGCGAGTACCGAGACTCGAGAAGAACTGGCCTCCTGGCAATACGACAGAAAACTGGATGATGTTCTGATTATCCAGGAAGAAATCGCCAAATTGATCGTGAGCGCTCTCGAATCCGAAGTAATTCGGCAGGAGATGCAGCGATCAACACTCATTCCTTCAACCAATCTCGATGCGTGGAGCGCCTATCACCGTGGACTGAACCACATGTACCGATTCCGGATGAAGGAGTGCGACAGTGCAGAGCACTTCTTTCGACGAGCGATCGATCTGGAGCCCAATCTGCCGCGGCCGTATGCCGGGCTCTCGTTCGTGAACTACGAGCGCGCCTATCTCAACCTTGAGGGCAGCCGGGTTAACTCTCTTCGGCGTTCACTTGACTATGCATTGCAAGCCATTGACATCGATGCGATGGACCCGATGGGGCACTGGGCGCTCAGCCGGGCAAGGTTCCTGGAAGGAGATCTTGGTGCGGCTTGGGAATCAGTCATGCTGTCGACCGAACTCAATCCCAGTTATGCAACCGCCCAGTATTTCCTGGGTTGGGTTGCCGTGCAGTCCGGAGATCATGAGCTCTGCGTGGAAAGGATCGATTTCGCGCGGCGACTGAGTCCCTTTGATCCCCTGATCTACGGAATGCTCGGCGTCTCCGCATTGAGTCTGGTTCTCATGGGCCGCCACGAAGAGGCTATTCAGCGAGGAGTCGAAGCCTTGAAGCATCCGGACGTTCACCATCAGGCCCACGCCTGGGCCGTTGCTATCTTTACGATGGCCGGGAGGCCGGACCTGGCCGGTGTCTCTTTGAAGCGCGTTCTCGCCGTCAATCCCGATTATGACATTCGGGAGTTCTTCTCGGTGCATGCATTCCAGATTGACGATGACGTTCGACGGATTACCGAGGCATTTGGCGAAGCCAAACGCCACCACAAGAACTAGCCCGAACAGCATACCCGATTCGTTTTTTTGCGTTCCGAATGGAGTCAATTGCCGTCGTCGAGCGCTGCCCGGTCACAAATTCACTAATTCTTCACGGTTTCTTCATTTAAGCCAGGAAGTGCCATGCTACTTTTTTTCTCAATCGAAGAATGCTGTGAGGACCATAGCAATTCGCTGGGCATGGGAAAGCTGCAACGCTTCGATTGAGGATGCAAATTCTGACTGGACGGCCCAACTGAAGCCGAAAGTTGTGCCTCGATCCCTGAGAAGAATATCGACTTGAACCTTTGAATGAGGAAAATATTATGAAGACAAGACTTTCAAAACTGACTTCGTTTGCGATTGCCTTATTCCTTTCATTGCCGGCGATTGTGTGGGGAGGCAAACCTCAAGTTGACATTGAAAATGTTTCTCTAGCGGGCTCCTTTCTGACCAGCCGAATTGACAACAACGGCGACGGCCAGGGCTCGAGTTGGTGCACACTCCAAATCAAGGGCGGATATCAAGGCTCCAGCATGCAGCAATGCGTCAATGAAGACGTCTTTGACGGATTTACGAATGAATGCCCCGGCGGGCTGTTTGTCGTAACCCCGTCCAGGGGCACCGGCATGGGAGTTCGAACTTTTCCAAACGCTCAAGACCAGATTTTCCTGCGCTTGACGGAACGTGAGCTTTGCGCGAATGCTTTCGGCGGAATCGAGGGCACGGATCAAGGGGTAATTGTTGGGGGAACCGGACAGTACGAGGGCGCATCAGGATCCTACTCCGTCAATTACACCGGGCAACTCCTATACGGTGATGAGTTGGCTAATCCGCCGCAATTTTTCGGATCAATCCTGGGATCTGGGACCTACATCATTGAACGGCAATGAGCCTCGTCTTCGATTGGCTCGACCGATTGATTCTTCAAAAACGTGAAGACCACAGTACTCAGCTCGGCTTTGTAAAGCTGCAATGCTTCAGGAGAGGTTAAACATGATCAGGTTAAAAGTCGCACTCGTTGCGGTGAATCGTGCCATCGCCGCCATCACGTTTTTCGTGGTAATGACCGGAACTGCGCTCTACGCAGACAGCGAAGGCTCTGGCAGGCTCGGTACCGTTCGGAATGAAATTGCCAAAACACTGGTGCCGGGCACCCAATACGACAACATCGTCAATATCGGCTGCGGCTGGGCGTCAGGGGTTAACTTTGCCGCCGGTATCAATTGGGGCGCAGCACTCCCCCAGATTTTGGCCAACCCGCTGGAGGTCTACAACATTCTTTCCGACCCGCAGTACCAGACCAAGTATGGAAATCGCTATGCCGTTCTGGTCAAGGAGGCGCTTGAGGCGCGCGACGGCAATACCATCAACCTGTTTGATATCGCCAAATCGGGGCACACTTCGCCATACGGCAAACTGGAAATCGACGAACTTGACCAGATCATTGAGGCTCAATTTGGCGGCCATCTGACCGGTAACACACTGGTGTTGTACGAGTACGGCCCACCCGACTTTATTCGCCTGATCGGCATGCTGTTCGATCGCGACCCGGCTCTGAACCCCATATCAGCGGCTCTCGGTGGCGATCCGTTTCCACCCGGCGCCTCCGTGCTTGGAGACTCCCATTGGCAGGCACGATTCGTGGCGGAAATGGGCGGAGATCCGGCAACGATCGATGCCGTCGAGGAGCGTTACCTGGGCCACTTCCTGCCCACCGCCAGCGGAGCGACACCGTACGTGGACGAAACTGACATACTCGGCCCGCCCAACAGCAACACCCTAACCGTGTCTGATCGATTTCTGGTGAGTTACCAACGGGACTATCGGCGACTGCTCAACAACGAAGGCGGAATTTACGGCAACAAGGTGGACATCATCGCCATTGGCAATGAGAACGTGTACGAAGGCGGCGACAACTTCCGTCAATACCCGGAAAGTGTGATTCGCAATTTCAACGCTGTTTACCCTTGTACGATATTCCCAACCTTCCTCGGTTGTCGCTCCGACACGGTTGCGACACCGGACCTGGGCATTGATGACGATTTCGTCCACCCCTTCGCCAACAGGCTGGAGGAACTGACTCTGGACTACTATTTGCGCATGCGCGAGCAGGCCAGAGAAGAGAACGTGAGCCTGATAAATGTCATCGATCTTTTCGCGGGCCATCATTCAAGATTCGACGATCCTGAATCCGCCTATTATGTCGATGGCGACCCAACCTACTGGGCATACATGGCCGAAATTAACGCCCTCGGACACGAAGTAGTTGCCGACGTGATGATGCATGTACTCAACACGGGCAAGGGGACATACAAACGCAAACACAGCGACACATTCAGGGACCGGGCACTGGACAACGAATTCCCGGGCGTTTACGGATACTGATGAACTGAAAAGGGGTCGAAAAGGGGTCGGATCCATTTTCCTCCAGCGAAAAGGGGTCGGATCCATTTTCCTCCGA
>Ga0210063_1000399_pt1 | contig 13797 bp, 15 predicted proteins | sample Muzzi_PWA_D1_FD_185529 | JGI IMG/M metagenome (GOLD analysis project Ga0210063, IMG submission 185529) | Wetland microbial communities from San Francisco Bay, California, USA, that impact long-term carbon sequestration - Muzzi_PWA_D1 (SPAdes) | ecosystem: Environmental > Aquatic > Marine >... | reverse complement strand
TGTTCATCGGCGGATTGAAAGTGGTCCAGTCGGCAACTCTGGTGGTGTCCTTGCCGCTGATCGCGGTAGGTGCTTTGATGTCGGTCGCGCTGGTCAGGCAGTTGCGTGCGGATCACGACTGAGGCGGGTGGTGCGATTAATCGGGCGAAAAACTGTCCCTTGACCACGGTAACCGGCATAATGGGCGCCGTTTTTTGTATGCAATTTGAGGTTTGATCCGGGCCAAAAAGGTTCGATCAGGCCGATAGGATAAGAGGATCCATTTTGATCGAGTTAAAAGTGACCGACCGGGAAGGGCAGGAGCATACCCTGCAGGCCCAACCCGATGACCGCCTGATGGAAGTACTGCGTGAATACGATTGGGGCGTATCCGCCATTTGCGGCGGCATGTGCTCCTGTGCCACCTGCCACGTCTGGCTGGACGAGCAATGGTTTGACCTTTTTCCACCCAAAGACGTCGATGAAGAAGAATTGCTGGAATTTCTCGATGAATTCAAGCCCACTTCAAGGCTGAGTTGCCAACTGATATTGCAGCCGCAACACGATGGACTGGCCGTTACGCTGGCGCCAGAGGAATAGGCGGGCCTGCCTCAGGTTTCACTGCAAGGTTGCTCGGATTTGCGCGCTTTATGGCGGCCGCGATCATCAGTTAGGATTTCCTGGTAACCCGGCAGGTCATCACCATAACAAACCCGGAATTTGCCGGTTACGGGCTGGTCGTCCTCGATCAGAAAGCCGTCCAGGCTGAATTGTGCCTCGGATGTGAAACCGCCACTTGCCGTGATGTGAATCTGCCCCTTTGGGGGGTCGTACACACCGACAACTTCCACGGGTTCCGGAATCGTGTTGGCATTCAGGTCCACGAACACGATCCAGCCTCGATTCCAGTCCCCGTCGGACCGGCAGGATTTTCCATCCGAGGAGGGACACAACCTGGAGATACCGCCTTGCCGGACCGCCTCAGTTTGTGCCAGGGTCAGGCTGGACAGCAGGTTGGAAGTGGTCTTTTTGAGATAGTAGTCGTGCGACAGGCTGATAATGCTGGGAACGCCGACCGTGATGACGATGGCAATGGCCGCCAAACCGATAAGAACTTCCATTACAGTCCAACCAGCAACTGCACGACGAGAGACTGATAACGCGTATTTCATTCTGATTTTCCCCTTTTGTTGGCTTTCCCTTGCCGGACGCCACGGGGGCGAGGTCATGTCCCTCTGACCTGATTGACTCTTTTTGCTCAGTCCACCTTAGTGAGCAGTCTATTTCAGTATAGCAAAAATCGGGTGGCGGTCTAGAAAATCCGTTTCACGCCGGCGATTACTCGAAAACGTCGTTCATCGCCTGTTGGCACGAATTACTGACTGAATCCCCGTGGGACTGCAGGCATTCAACCACCCGGCCTTCACCCAATTGCACCTCTGCACAATGCGCGAGAATGTCTTCTTCGCATTCTCCGGCCACGTAATTCAGCGCCGATACGGCATGTTCCAATTGAGCGGCAGCGTCGTACAGTGTGAACTGGCATTTTCCGGAAAGCTTGTCTTCGTGGGCATAAAAGCAGGCCAGCATACGCCCCTGTCCCGGTGAAACCTGGCTGCAATACTGCTTGATCTCGACGGCGCAACCTTTTTCAACTTCACTCACCAGGTCCTGGGCCTGAGTATTGCCGGATAGCCCGGCCACTGCGAACAGGAGCAACAGGAGTTTTACGGTGGGTTTCATACAGTGTCTCCGGGATTGTTTTTTATTCAACGGCTCGATTTTGCAATGAGAACCACCAAAGATCAACTTGCGATGGCCGGAACCGTTGCCCAGGAAGGTTTTCCTGCGTCAGCACGAGGCGTAGCAAAATGAGAAGCCGGTGAACTTGTGTTGCTACCTGGTTTCCTAGTTTAACGGGGCGAAACTCGTCGCAGGTGTCATCCAGATCGATTATCCGGGGCAAACGGGTTATGATTTTGCCGTTCAATCTGGAATTGACCTGGTGGGCATCCGCACGGTGTCGGCCCACTTTACAGAACCGGGATCTGGAATTGCCTATGAATCGTATTGCGCTGCTATTTCTTCTTGTTGTACCCCAACTCGCCTTCGCGGAGGCGAAGCAAGTTGACGAGTTCCACTGGGTGGATGTCGAGCGCATCGTGGCCATCGGAGATTTGCATGGCGACTACGATCATTATATCGCCGCGCTTCGAGCAGCCGGCCTGGTTGACAAAAAAGGCAAGTGGTCAGGGGGCGAGACCCATCTCGTCCAAACCGGTGACATCCCGGACCGCGGCCCGGATACGCGCAAGATCATCGAACACATCACCAAGCTGGCGAAACAGGCCAGGCGCAAGGGCGGCATGGTGCACGACCTGATCGGTAACCATGAAGCCATGAACATGTACGGCGACCTGAGATATGTCAGTGCGGGTGAATACGAGGCCTTCGTCACGAAAAGATCAGAATCGTTGAGAGATCGATATTACGAGGCGTATCTGAACAACCTGCAGGCGCAGGATCCGGAGGCATTTGCCGCCCTGCCGGAAAACTACCGGGAGGAATGGAACGCCAGGTATCCGCTGGGCTGGGTGGAGCACCGAATGGCCTGGGACCCCGCATGGAACCCGGATGGTGAATATGCAGACTGGGTACTGGAAAAGAAGGTCGCCATCCAGATCAATGACACCATCTTCCTGCACGGTGGAATCAGCGGTTTTTATTGTCAGAATACGCTCGAATCACTCACCACCATGGTTCGCGATTCGCTGGCCAATTTCGACCCGGCCCAGCCCGGGATCGTTGAAGACGAGTTCGGTCCGCTCTGGTACCGCGGTCTGTCAGGAGTCGAACCGCAAGCCCCGATGGAAACGGTCGACGCGATACTCCAGGAGCACGGCGCCAGCCACATCGTGGTGGGCCACACGCCAACCCAGGGGGTGATCTGGCCAAACTATGACGCCAAGGTCATCATGATCGATACCGGCATCGCCAATGCCTACGGCGGCCATGTGGGCTATCTTGAAATCACACCCGAAGGACTGTTTGCGGGTTACCCTCAGGAGAAACTCCCGCTACCGGCCAGCAATGAGGGCCAGGTCGCCTACCTTCGGCAGGTGATCCTGCAGGATCCGGATAACCCCTATCTGAAACAGCGCTTACAGCAAATGACCCAACCGGCTGAGCCGGCGCCGGCAGAAGAGACCGTTGTGGCGACCGAGACAGAAGATGATGGGCAGGTGAGCGAAAGTATCGAGTTTGCTGCACCGCCGCCGATGCCTATTTGCGGCATTGTTCAATAATATCGTCCTGGTAGTCGGATTCGTCTTTCAGGATTTCAAAGAATTCACCCAGAAACCTGAGTGTCTTTTTCTTGATGCTGCCGGTCAGCAAATCGTCGTTTTCCACCAGAGCATAAATTGCCTGTTCCTGTTCCAGGAAGCGTTGTTTCGCATCAGGCATCGTTGGGTTGTGAATACAATATCCCCGGTATAAGCGTTGCGTGGTCCTGCCGACCGGCAGACCAGCGGGTGGCGCTGCGTATTTCGCGTTCACGAGCCCCGAGGAGTCAAAATCATAGGGTACTGCGTAGATGGGATCCGTTTCGGGATCGTGGCCGATCAATTTGACATTGTGGCAACATTCCTTGGTATCGGGGCCGTAGGTGGCCGCCCAGTCCAGATTGCTGATCATGTATTGAAACAACGCCAGGTTACTGGCCTCCTCCGGGTCCAGCCGGGTGGGAGAGGTTTTCGGAATGTCCAGTTTGTCCTGGTCGTTGCGCTTGGCTACGTCGCTGTCGTCTTCGATCAGAAAGGCGAACTCAGGCCCGCTTTCCTTGCCGCTGTCGCTGTCGATGTAGGTTACTGAAAGCGGGCGGACCTTGAAGCTGAAGTCGGTAATCAGGTTGTACATCCGGTAGGCCAGCATTTCCAGGACGTAATACTGGACGTAGATGGAACCCTTGTTACAGTGGGTGACCATTTTCAGGGATTTTTCCCCCCGAAAGGTGGTTCCCTTCACATCTTCTTTTTCAAAGCGCAATTTGATCGGCGGATACCGGCATACTTTCTGGCGGGTGATGCCACGCCGTTCGGCAGTCATTTCAAAGCGGTTCTGGACGCCGAGATCATCGGTGAATTCGATCGTCCCCGGGTAGGGTCCCTGGTAGTCCTCCTTCCGTTCAATGTCTTTCCACGGCGCGGTCATGGTGACTTCCAGTGTCTCCGTGCTGGAAAACAACTTCGCCGGCCTGGGCTCTTTGTCTGCCTCCTCCGCGGCGAACGCGGTCGCCCCGGCCAACAGGAAAATCAGAAACATCGGGTAAGTTGCAGAAAAGTTCATTTTTATGACTCGCCTCCATTTCGCCCGTGCCGGGCGCTTCGCTCACATGATCCAGGTAAAGGATATAGGAATTCAGGCTTCGAATGCAGCCTGGCCAGGGATCAGTGAAGAATCCTGGAGCGAATGGTCGCTGGAATTTCGGCCAGGCTCCGCATCAGGGTTACCGGATCGTCGGTCTCGATATCCATCACGACGTAACCGACTCCCCCATGCGTCTCGAGGTATTGAGACGCGATGTTGACGTCACCCTCCGAGAAGACCCGGTTGATCTGTTGCAACACACCTGGCTCGTTGCGATGAATATGCAACAGGCGGCTGGCGTTGGCATGATCGGGCAGGGATACCTCGGGAAAATTGACCGCGGAGCGCGTGCTGCCGTTGTCGCTGTACTTGACCAGCTTTCCGGCCACCTCGATCGCGATGTTTTCCTGCGCTTCCATGGTGCTGCCGCCGATGTGTGGCGTCAGGATGACATTATCCATCCCGCGCAGGCGCGATTCGAATGGCTCGGAATTCGAGCCGGGCTCGCGCGGAAACACATCGATCGCGGCGCCTCCGATGTGCCCGTCTTCAAGCGCATCGGCCAGGGCGTCGATATCGACCACGTGACCCCGGGAGGCGTTGATCAGGAAACTCCCCCGCTGCATGGTGGCGATAAACTCCTCGTTGACCATGCCGGTGGTTTGCTCGGTTTGCGGCACATGCAGGCTGACCACATGGGCGGTTTTCAACAAATCCCACAACTGGGCGCACTGGCTGGCATTGCCGAGCGGCAGCTTGTTTTCGATATCGTAGTATATGACCCTCATGCCCAGGCTCTCGGCCAGGATGCCCAACTGCGAACCGATGTGGCCATAGCCGATGATGCCCAGCGTCTTGCCGCGGATTTCATTGGAGCGGGTAGCCGACTTGATCCATTCACCGCGATGCGCAGCGGCGTTACGCCGGGGGATGCCCCGCATCAGCATGATGGCTTCGGCCAGCGCCAGTTCCGCCACGCTGCGAGTGTTGGAAAACGGGGCGTTGAAAACCGGAATGCCGTGATTTTCTGCCGCCAGCAAATCAACCTGGTTGGTACCGATACAAAAACACCCAACCGCGGTGAGGCGGTCCGCTGCCGCAATGGACTTCGCATCGAGTTGGCTTCGTGACCGGATGCCCAGGAAATGCACACCCTGCAGCGCCTGCTCGAGTTCCGGGCCGGCCAGGGCATGTTTCAGTATCTCCACCTGGTTATAGCCGTGCCCATTGATGATTTCCCGGGCCGAGGGATGGACGCCTTCGAGTAGAAGAAACTTGATTTTGTCCTTGTCCAGCGAGTAGTTTCTGGATTGATCGGTCATGAGCTTTCACTTGAAAAATTGAGTGGAGAAATCAGAGGTTCCTTGATGCATTCTGTCGCTTGCGACAGGCGCGTGCAAGGGTCAAAACGGGAAATTCCGACATGAAACACGATATCAAAAAAAGAATCGAAAAATCCTGCCCCGGACTGGAGGTTTCCACCGACCCCGGCGTTCTCGAAAGCCATGGTCTGGACTGGACCCGGTTCCGTCAGCCGGCCCCCTGCGCCGTGGCTTTTCCAAAGTCCATCGAGCAGGTGCAGTCCCTGGTCCGCTTTGCCGCGGAGGAGCAGGTTCCGCTGGTGCCATCCGGCGGTCGCACGGGTTTGAGCGGTGGCGCGGTGGCCGAGCAGGGTGAACTGGTCGTTTCCTTCGACCGCATGCGGAAAATTCTCGAATTCGATCCCATCGATCGAAGCCTGCGGCTTGAACCGGGCGTGGTGACCGCCACGGTGCAGGAATTTGCCCGCGAGCAGGACTTGTTTTACCCGGTGTCGTTCGCCTCCGAGGGCTCCAGCCAGGTGGGAGGCAACATCGCCACGAATGCAGGCGGCATCCGGGTATTGCGCTACGGGCTCACCCGGGACCAGGTGATCGGCCTCAAGGTTGTAACCGGCCAGGGTGAGCTGCTGGACTGCAACAAGGGGCTGGTCAAAAACGCCAGCGGTTACGATCTGCGCCATCTGTTCATCGGCAGTGAAGGAACCCTTGGACTGATCGTCGAGGCCACGTTGCAACTGGCAGAATCGCCGCCCGACAGCAAAGTCATGTTACTCGGGGTGGACAGCATGGATGCCCTGATGAAGGTCTTTGCCGCCTTGCGCCAGACGCTGCGCCTGTCGGCTTTCGAATTTTTCACCGACAAGGCGCTGGTTCACGTACGAAGGGAAAATGATTTGCCGGCGCCTTTCGAGACCGCTTGCGAGTTCTACATCGTGACCGAGTTCGACTGCCCCGACGAAGCCACGGAACAAGCCGCCATGGATTGTTTTGAAGCGTGCATGGAGCAGGGCTGGCTGCTCGATGGCGTGATCAGCCAGAATGACCGGCAAATCAGGGAATTGTGGCGCTACCGGGAAGGCATTTCCGAGTCCATCAGCCCGTTCACGCCCTATAAAAATGACTTGTCAGTGAGAGTGTCCAGGGTTCCCGAGTTCCTTCAGAAGATGGGCGAACTGATGACCGAACTCTGCCCCGACCTGGAAGTTCTGTGGTACGGCCACATCGGCGATGGCAACCTGCATCTGAACATCCTCAAGCCGGAAGGCATTTCGCTGGAGGCATTCGAACATCGCGCTCACGAGATCAGTGAACGGAGTTACGCGCTGACCCAGGCCCTGGGTGGAAGCATCTCCGCCGAACACGGTATCGGCATTCTCAAGAGCCCCTGGCTGGGACGGGTGCGTTCCGAGGCGGAAATCGAACTGATGCGGGGAATCAAGAAGGTGTTCGACCCGGCTGGCATTTTGAACCCCGGCAAGCTGTTTCCATTGTAGGAGGCCGCCCACAGGACGGACGGTTATTTTCCCATCAGTTGGTAGGGGCCGCCCTTTTCCAACGCGGCGCGGTAGGCGGGCAAGGCATGAATTCGTTCCAGCCAGGACTTCAAGCCGGGGTAATCCCGGGCCAGGTTGGTCCGAACCGCGGCGGCCTCGACCGGAAAACTCATCTGGATGTCCGCCGCCGTCATCGTCTCGCCGCAAAACCAGGTGTGTTGTTTCAGGTTCGATTCCATGAAATCCAGGTTGCGCTGAACATTCTGGTTCAAAAAGCCCTGGCGCACCTTGCCGGTAATGCCTCGGGCAACCGGCTTGATGAAGAAAGGCATCGGCGCCGTTTCGATTTTGCCCAGCACCAGTGACAACAGCAGGAAGGGCATGATGGTGCCCTCCGCGTAGTGCAGCCAATAAGTGTAGGCCAGCCGTTCCGGCGTGTTCCCCGGCGGCAACAGCCGGTCATCGTCGTATTTTTCGACCAGGTACTCGATGATGGCGCCTGATTCCGCCACCGTGATGTCGTCATCGGTGATCACGGGGGATTTCCCCAGCGGATGGATTTTCAACAGTTCGGGCGGCGCCAGGCTGGTCCTGGCATCGCGCTTGTAGTGCCTGATTTCGTACTCGACTCCCAGTTCCTCCAACAGCCAGAGAATGCGTTGTGAGCGGGAGTTTTCAAGATGATGAAGGGTTAGCATGGGCAGGTCCTGTGTTGGGCGGATGGCGGCTTTTCAGACGAATCGCATCGAAAAATCAGTGGCGCGCACACTCTTGGTGATGTCGCCAGTGGAAATGAAATCCACCCCGGTGGCGGCGACATCGCGCACGGTCTGGAGATTGATGCCACCCGAGGCCTCGAGCCCGATGCGGCCCTTGTAACGGGCGACGGCCTGGCTGAGCAATGCCGACTCGAAATTGTCCAGCAAGGCCCGTTGCGCGCCGGCGGTGAACGCCTCTTCCAGCTGTTCCAGGTTCTCAACTTCGACCTCCAGGAGCAAGTCCGGGTAATCCTGCCGGGCGCGCTGCACCGCGGCCTGAATGGACCCGCTGGCCGAGATATGGTTTTCCTTGATCAGGATGGCGTCGAACAGCCCGATGCGGTGATTGGTGGCGCCGCCACAGCGAACCGCGTATTTCTGTGCTCGGCGCAGACCTGGCAGGGTTTTTCGGGTGTCGAGGATGACCGCGCCGGTGCCGGCCACGGCATCGACGAATTGCCGGGCGCGGCTGGCCGTGCCGGACAGGGTCTGCAGAAAATTCAGAGCCGTTCGCTCACCGGTGAGAATGGCCCGGGCCGGCCCCCGGACGCGGCAGATTTCCTGCCCTGCCTCGATGCGCTCTCCATCCCGCGTTCGCCAGGTGACCCGTACGTCCGGCTCCAGTTGCTGGAAGGTCTCATCAAACCAGGGCTGGCCCGCCTGGACCGCCGATTCCCGGCTGACGACACGGGTTTCGAGCATGGCATCCGCTGCAATCAGGCCGGCGGTGCAGTCGCCGCCGGCCACATCTTCGGCCAGCGCGTTGGCGACGTCCGCCGGCACGCTTTCCGGGATGTCTCCTATGGCCATCTCAGAAATCCGTCAGCTGCGTGGTGCCGATCCCTTTTTCCTCCAGCAGGATGGGGATGTTGTCAGTGACCGGGTAGATCACCCTGGAATCTTCGGTAATCAGCGCCTCGGTCAGGGGTTCGGTGACGGCTTCGCCATTCACCGCCTGGATCTGGCCTTCCGCGATGGCCTGATTGAGGTTATCGAGTTTGGAGGCCGGCAAACGGATCAGCGGTGTTTTGCTTACCGGGCAGCACAAAATTTCCAACAGTTTTCCGTCAATCGTCATGTCGTGTGTTTCCTGATCTGGTTTCGCTCATTATTCGGGGTTCATTTTGGCATACCAGGGGTTCATAAGTACCGGGTCCGCCTCCTTCCGTGCTGTTTGCGCTGGCGGGTGCTGGTACACTATACGGCTTCTGTTTGATTCTCAAAACAAGGAATTTCACCGTGAATGAAAAGGTGCTGGTTGGCATCATCATGGGTTCGCAATCGGATTGGGACACCATGCAACATGCTTCTGACACGTTGCGCAGCCTGGGCGTAGCGCACGAGACACGCGTGGTTTCGGCACACCGCACGCCGGACCGGATGTTCGAATATGCCGAGCAGGCGGCCGAGCGCGGGTTGATGGTCATCATCGCCGGTGCTGGTGGCGCTGCGCATCTGCCTGGCATGGTCGCCGCCAAAACCGTGGTGCCGGTGCTGGGCGTGCCGGTGCAGTCCCGGGCGCTCAACGGGATGGATTCATTGCTGTCGATCGCGCAGATGCCGGCAGGCATTCCGGTCGGAACGCTGGCCATCGGAACGGCGGGTGCGGTCAACGCGGCGCTCCTCGCAGCCGCCATCATCGGCAACACGTCCCCGGCGGTCAGGCAGGCGCTGGAAGAATACCGTAATAACCGTCGGGACGCGGTCCTGGCGCATCCCGATCCCGGCGAGGTGTGAACGGATGAGTCGCGTTGGAGTTCTCGGTGGTGGCCAGCTGGGCCGGATGATGGGCCTGGCGGGATTGCCGCTGGGTATGGAATTCGTGTTTCTCGATCCTTCGCGTGATGCCTGCGCTGCTCAGCTGGGCGAACTGCTGCAGGCCGGTTTTTCGGATATTGAAGCCGCCCGCACCCTGGCAGGTATGGTGGATGTGGCGACGTTCGACTTCGAGAATGTGCCGCGGGATTCCGCGCATGCGCTGGCCGAACTCAAGCCCCTGTTTCCGCCGCCGATGGCGCTCGGCGCCTGCCAGGATCGCCTGGAAGAGAAACGGATTCTGACGGAGTTGGGAATATCGGTGGCGCCGAATTACGCGGTCTCCAGCCGCACCGACCTGCTGTACGGTCTGGACCAGTTGGGCTGGCCCTCGGTGCTGAAAACCCGGCGACTGGGCTACGACGGCAAAGGCCAGGTGGTTCTGCGTGATCCGGAGGATCTTGAACGTGCCTGGCAGGCCCTGGGCGATGACGAATTGATCCTGGAGAAATTCATTCCCTTCGAAGCCGAATGCTCGCTGGTGGCGGTACGTGGCCAGGACCGGGAAACGCGCTACTGGCCGCTGGCCCGCAATGTTCATCACGAAGGCATCCTGATGCTGAGCCTGGCCGATGATTTCGACGCCGAATTGCAGGCCCAGGCGGAGGTCATCATGCAAAGCGTTCTGGACTACTTCGATTACGCCGGCGTGCTGACGCTGGAGTTTTTTCTCCAGGACGGCCAGTTGCTGGTCAACGAAATGGCGCCGCGGGTGCATAACTCGGGGCACTGGACCATCGACGGCGCTGAAACCTCGCAGTTTGAAAATCACCTGAGAGCCATCGCTGGCCTGCCGTTGGGCGGCACTTCGGCCACGCGGCAATCGCTGATGTTCAACTGGATCGGGAAATTGCCGGACGCAGAGAAATTACTCTCGATACCCGGCCTGCACTGGCATGACTACGGAAAATCGTCCCGGCCTGGCCGGAAAATAGGCCATGCCACGCTGACGCACGCTAACCGGGCCGGATTGATCGAACAGGCACAACGCGTTGCAGCGCTCGCCGGCGGTCATTTTCCCGCGCTGATGAGACAGCTGCCCGGGTTTTCGGCCTGAGATCAGTCCAGGTTCCCGATCAGTCCACAGATCGTATCGACGATTTCTTCGGCTTGTTCCCGGTCGATAATCAGCGGTGGCAGCAGGCGGATCACGTTGTTGTGCGTCACATTCAACAGCAGGCCCGCCGACAGGGCCTCGGTTTTCAGGTGGTTGACATCCCGGTTCAATTCCAGGCCCAGCATCAATCCGCGTCCACGAATATCCGTCAACCGTGAATCGCCGCTCAGCCGGTTTTTGAATTCGCCCAGCATCCAGTTTCCGGTTTCGCGCGCCATTTCGGGCAGGTTCATCGAGTGCATCAGTTCCAGCACACGGCAGGCGGTGCGCGTCGCCAGCGGGTTGCCGCCAAAAGTCGAACCATGACGCCCCGGCGTGAACGCATCGGCCGCCTGGCCGCTGGCGATGCAGGCGCCAATCGGGAATCCGTTGGCCAGCGCCTTGGCCGTGGTCAGGATGTCGGGTTTCACGTTTTCATGTTGGTGGGCATACCATTTGCCGGTGCGGCAGAGGCCGGACTGGATTTCGTCGAAAATCAACAGCCAGCCGTGCCGGTTGCAAATGGCGCGGAGTGATTCCAGATAGCCCGCATCGGGAATCCGGATACCGGCTTCACCCTGGATGGGTTCGACCAGGATGGCGGCCACGTCCTGGCTGCTTTGGGCGACCCGCTCGATTGCCTTGATGTCGTTGAATGGCACGCGGATGAAGCCACTCACCAGTGGCTCGAAGCCGGCCTGTACCTTGCGGCTGCCGGTGGCCGACAAGGCCGCCAGTGTTCGGCCATGGAAGCTGTTTTCGGTGACTATCACGCCTGGCTTTTCGATGCCCCGTGCATGGGCGACCAGCCGGGTAATTTTCAGCGCACACTCAATCGCCTCGGTGCCGGAATTGGCCACGAAAACGCGGTCCATGCCGCTGATTTCCGCCAATTTGTCCGCCAGCTCTTCCTGCCAGGGAATACGGGCCACGTTGGCCGTGTGAATGAGCGTGCCCGCCTGTTCGCTGATCGCGCGCGTGACTTCCGGATGGGCATGACCCAGTCCGACCACCCCGAGGCCGCTGATGGCATCCAGGTAGCGTTTGCCTTCTTCATCCCATAACCAGGCGCCGTCGCCGCGCACAAACGCGACAGGCAGTGTGGCATACGTGTTCATCAGGTGATTGCTCATGTGGAAACCGGCCTTGTTTTCTGTGTGATGAAAAGCGCGGAGTCTACTGCCGCGGGCTGTGATATTCAATTGTTCCCTGAATCAGAACCCGGTCAGAATTTTCCATCGATTGACAATGGCGCAGAAAAGCGCCGCGGTTTTCTCGGTGTCATAAATCGCCGAATGCGCCTCGGATTCATTCCAGTCCAGGCCCGCGGCCTGGACCGCTCGGGACAGCACCGTCTGGCCGAACGCCAGGCCGGCCAGCGTGGCCGTGTCGAAGGAGCTGAACGGGTGAAAGGGGCTCCGTTTGAAGTCGGTGCGGGCGATAGCGGCATTCAGGAATGAGAGATCGAAAAACGAGTTGTGGCCGACCAGGATGGCTCTCTGACATCCGGTGGCGCGAAGTTCTTTTCGAATGGGTAGTGACAATTGCCGCAGGGCTTCTTTTTCCGGCAAGGCCATGCGTAATGCACTGTCCAGCTTGATGCCGGTGATTTCCAGCGATTTCGGGTCGATGTTGGCCCCTTCGAAAGGTTCGACGTTGTGCGCGAGGGTTTCGGCAATGAACAGCCGGCCAAAATCATCCATGCGGATGATGCAGGCGGCAATTTCCAGTAAGGCATCTTTGGCGGAATTGAATCCGCCGGTTTCGACATCTACCACAACGGGCAGAAAACCCCTGAATCGATCGGAAATGCGCGGCATAATGGACCCTTGACGGTGAGCCAAGGAGCATAAGGGATTGTGTATGCAATTGCCATTTTGAAGGAGTCTTTTATCAACCGTGTTTTGCTGCGCCGGTTTTGGCTCGCTTGCCTGAGCCTGCTTTTACTGGCCCTGTCCGATTCGGGTCTGCAGGCGGCGGAGGATGACACGGCGCTGTTCTGGTCGCTATCCAGGCAAGGCGAAAACGCCGGATACCTGCTGGGGACCATTCACAGTGAAGACCCCCGGGTACTGGATTTTTCCGAAGCGTTCCTGGGAAAACTTGAATCGTGCAGCGTTTTTGCGATGGAAATGGTGCCGGACCTTCCTACCCTGACCCGGCTGACCAACTACATGCAGTACCAGGACGGGAGGACGCTGGAAAGCGAGATCGGTCCACAAAGGTTCGAGAAAGTCCGCGGCACCCTTTCGACTTACCAGGTGCCGGCAGATTGGGTGGCGAAGATGAAGGTCTGGGCAACCGTGATGACGCTGAGCGTGCCGCCACCGGAAACCGGCTTCTTCATGGACTTTTCCCTGTCATTGCGCGCCGCCGGTGCGGGGTTGAAGGTGGTGGGCCTGGAAACCCTGGAAGAGCAACTATCCTTTCTCGAGAACATGCCACTGGAACAGCAATTGTCTCTGCTGGACCAGGCACTGGATGATTACGACCGGGTTCAGGAAGTGCACGACGAGATGGTGCGCAATTATCTGGAGGGCGATCTGCAGGCATTGCAGGCTGCTGCAGGGGAACAACTCGGTGAGCTGGACCAGCAAACCCGCGACTATTTCATCGGGCAGGGAATCGATGCGAGGAATCATCGAATGATCGAATCGTTGCTGCCGCAACTGCAGAATGCACGGGTTTTCGTGGCGGTCGGAGCCTTGCATTTACCGGGCCGGCAAGGCCTGATCCAATTGTTGCGCGAGGCAGGTTACGAACTGCAGCCACAGGCCCTTCCGTTCAGGACGGAATGATTGGCTGCCCGGAATCAGCGTCTGAATGTAGTGGCGAAGGCGCAGATTAACGCCAGTACCAGGAAGGTCATTCCCCAGGAAGTCTCCAGGAAAATGGTGGTCACCCCCAATATGGCGAACATCAGGCCGGCGGCAATGCCGTCACCGATACGATCTCTCGCCGCGCCA
>Ga0210063_1000398_pt1 | contig 13808 bp, 9 predicted proteins | sample Muzzi_PWA_D1_FD_185529 | JGI IMG/M metagenome (GOLD analysis project Ga0210063, IMG submission 185529) | Wetland microbial communities from San Francisco Bay, California, USA, that impact long-term carbon sequestration - Muzzi_PWA_D1 (SPAdes) | ecosystem: Environmental > Aquatic > Marine >... | reverse complement strand
GCATGGATCCCCTTTGGTGAAGGCTTGCAGGTGGTGCTCCCGCTGCTGCTGCACTGCCGGGGGGAGGGTGCCGTGCACGTCTTTCCGCCGCTGACTCTGCCGCTCAAGACCCCCTGGTCCGAGACGGTGGGCACCGTGACCCTGGACCTCGCTTCCGTCGCCCCGGCAGGGGCCTCCCCCGCCCCGGCCCCCGGCCCTTGCCCCGCGGCCCAGGGCCGCCCTCTCCAGATTCGGCTCGGGGCCGCGACCCTGACCCTCCCCCCCACGCCGGGGGCCTACCTCCTCCTCGCCCCCCCGGGGGACGCCACCCACCCGGACCCGCCCCCCGCCGCCGCCCTGGTCGCCCTGGGGGCCACGGACGGCGGCACCCGGGTGGCGTGGATCGAGCCCACGGCCGATCGCGATCAGGTGCGTATGGAGCGGCTCACGGTCCAGGCGGGAGCGAGCCTGGAGAGAGTGCTGGCCGGGATCGATGGCGCACGAATTCCGCTGGCAGTGCGCGAGGCCGGGTGAGGCGCGCTGGCCCCAGAGTCGCCCGGGGTCAGTATCCAGCGCCCCGGGGACGGCGACCCTCAGGTACCGTACAGAGCATCCAACCGAGCAAGAAGCTCGAGCCCCTCCTCCCGGGAACCCGCTGCGGCCCGGGCGCGAAAGCGGGTCTCCGCGTCATATTCCGGGTGTTGTTCTTGACTCATGGGCTTGCCTCCTCCGTTCTCCGCATCACCACAAACGTCACATCATCGTCCAGGGGCGCCCCGGCGGTCCACGCCTCCGTGGCGGCGGTCAGGGCCTGCACGACCTCTTGCGCGCTGTCCTGGGCGGCGGCGCGGAAATGCTCCTGGGCGGCCCCGTAGCCCAATTCGTGGCCGTCGGGATTGAGGGCTTCGGGAAAACCGTCGGACATCAGCAGGAGCGTGTCCCCAGGCTCCAGGGTGCGCTCGACCTCCTGGTATGGGAAGCCCAGAATGCCCCCCAACGGCATCCCCGGGAGGGCGATCTCCTCCACCACCCCGGTAGCGGCGCGGTACAGCAGCACCGGCGGCATCCCCGCGGAGGTCAAGGTCGCCCGCCAGCCTGCCTCGGTGGGCAGGAGGCGCACCAGAGCCAGGGCCATGGCGCTGCGCTCCAGCCCCATGCGCCGGATCGCCACCGAACTGTCGGCGAGAAATTGGCGCAACCCCTGGCGGTGGGCGAAGGAGGAAAAGAGGCTCTTGATCACCGCCACCAACGTTCCCGCCCGGGCGCCGTGGCCCACCGCGTCTCCCATGGCCACGATGAGCTGATCGCCATCGCGGTGGAAATCGTAATAATCTCCCCCAACCTCCGTCGCGGTGCGGGTGAACACCGCCACGTCCAGGCCCGCAATGACCGGCAATTGCTTGGGCAACAGGGCCAGTTGGAAGCGGCGGGCCTCGTCCAGTTCCTGGGTCTTGCGCTGGTTCTCCACCGCCAGCACGCGGCGTTCGATTTCCTGTTCTTTCCGCCGCCGCTCCTGGGCCATCAACTCCTCCTGGTGGCGGGACAGTTGCTCCGCCATCAGGTTGAACGAATGGGACAGGGCCCCCAACTCGTCGTTGGAGCGCACCGGCACCCGGGTGTTGAGATCCCCCGCGGCGACCCGGTGGGCACCCTCGGCGACGATCTGCACATCGCGGGTGATGCGCCGCGATACCGGCAGCATGCCTGCCAACGCCACCCCGATCAGGCCGAGCCCCAGCATCAGGTTGCGCACCGCGCTGCCGCGCATCTCCTGCAAGGCGTCCCCCACCGGTCGCGCCACCCCGAAGGTGATGCCGGAATCCTGGTCCTGGCGGGTGGTGATGATCCAGTCGTCGCTGAGCACCGGCTGCACCTGGCCGGTTTCCGGATCGATCTCCACCACGCCCTCCACCGCGTGCTGATCCGCCCCGGTGACGAAGAGGTTGCCGCCGCGATCGACCGCGAAGGGGATTTCGCCGCGATCCCGGGGGGTTGCACGGAGCACGGACTGGACCAGTTCCCGGGCCTTCACTCGGGCCTTGACCTCCCCCAACACCCGTCCCTCCCGCCACACGGAGAAAGCCATCTCGGAATCGAAGGTCCCCCCTCCGTCCTCGGGTTCCGGGGCCTCCGCCCCCTCCCCGAAGGCCTGCCCTAGCAGTTCCGCCCGCTCCTTCATGCGCCGCAGGTGCTCCGGGGTGGGCATATTGCGGGGCGCCCGGGTCCCGCCGTCCTGCTTCTCGGACAAGCGGCGGGCCTCCGCTTCCATCGTCGCCGCCTGTTCGATGAGAATGCGGCTCAATTCCTTGATGCGCAGCCGCATGGTCTCATCCATCTCCCGGACTTCCCCGGGCGCCCCGGGCGCCCCGGGCGCCCCGGGCGGTGCGGGGACGAACTCGAAGCCCCGAAGATACGCCGCGTCCTCGCCGATCTCCTCGAGGAAACGTTGGGGCAGGGTCGGTGCTGCGGGGGAATCCACCGCCTCCGGACCATCGGCCCCCCGGGAGCCATCGGCGGCCGCTCCACTCTCCCCACCGGAGAAGGCGAAGGCGGGCAGTTCCCCCAGCCGCTCCACCTGGCGCCGGATGCGGTCCTGAGTGGCTTCCAGACGGCGCTCCATGCCCGCCGCCAGGAATCCCGCCTCCGCCTCCACGGCCTGGCGGAAGGCATTCATGGAGGTCCAATAGGAATAGAACACCAGCCCCGCCAGGGGAACCACCGCCAGGCCAAAGAAGGCGACGAAGAGGCGGGTGCGAAGTTTCACGGACCGGACGACCCCGCCGCCGTGCCGCCCGGGGCCAATCCTTCCAGATAGCGTCGCACCACCGCCCCCTCCCGCTGCCGCAGGTGGACACAGTCGTGAACCTGGTCGGCAACCTTGGCGAGATTCTTGATCGCGCCCTCCGTGCGCCGCTCTTTGACGGCGAAGAAGTCCTCCGTGGCCCGCAGGCGCTCCAGGGAACAACCGCCCCCCATCCGGGGCATGAAGTCCACAAAGCGGGGCGGCATGCGTTCCGCCAGGACTTCGAACTGGTCCAGAATCCAGGCGAAGATCCGATCCTGCTCGGCATCGGTGCCCCCCTGACCGAAGGGGATGGCGAAGATCTCGTTGGGCCGCAGCGGCCCGGCCAGGGCGTAGGCCAGCGCCCGCTGGCGCAAGGCTGGCGCCTCGAAGGCCCCCAAGGCGCCCAGGAAGCGGCCCCGCTCGGTGGGGTTGGAAGCTTCCTCAAAGCGCTTCTGGAAGTTATCGAAGAGCGCCCCGTCCCCTTCCCGGGCGGCGATGCGCAGGGCGGTCCCGGCGAGGGACGGATCGACGGCGGCGGGATCCTCCAGATAGCGCGCCGCCTGGCGCCGGGCGAAGGCTTCCACCGCCTCATCCCGGGCCAGCCAACCCAGCCAGGTGATGAGTTGGGGGCGCAGGGCGGAGATGGTCTCCTCCTCCCCGGCGCGGGGTTCCAGGCCGTAGCGTTCCAGGACCGGCCCGAGGGTGACCTGGACGTAGCGGTGGAAGGCCGGCAGCAGGTCGTCCGGCACGAAGGCGCCGCGCACCTTGCCCAGCCCCCCCATCAGGGCGCTGATGACCTGGGGCTCGGGATCGTCGGCAAAGGCGTTGAGGATGGCCAGGTAGTCATCCCCCCCCAGCGTCCCGGCATCCAGCAGCGCTCCGGCGTTGCCCAGGAAGGCGACCCGCTCCACCGGGGTGAAGATCCCGTCGGCGCCCTCCGCCATGGTGCGGAGCATGGCCTCCGGCACCTGCCAGCGGTAATACCCGGAAGCCCCGGCGTTGGGCAACACCCACTCCGGCACCGCGCTGAGGGGGATGGTGAGGGAGGGGCTATCCAGCAACACGCTGCGGGTCTCGACGGTGTCCCCGAAACCCAGCTTGAGGTTCACCGGCACGGTCCATTGCTGGGGGGTGATCTCCACCCCGTCGTTGTGGAAGCGCTCCTGGGTGAGCACCAGCCGCGGCCCCTCCTCGACCGTCTCCACCCGGACGGAGAGGAGCGGGTAGCCGGGTTGGCCGATGTAACTGACCAGGGGACGCCGGACATCCTTGCCGGAAGCCTTGGAGAGGGCGTTCCACAGGTCCTCCGCCACGGCGTTGCCCCAGGCGTGGTCTCCGATGTACTGGTTGACCCCCTTGCGGAAAGCGTCCTCGCCGATCCACTGTTCCACCATCCCCAGCACTTCTTTTCCCTTCGAGTAGGCCAGCCCCAGATCCTCCATCACGTCGGAGGGCGAATCGACGGTCTTGCGGATGGCGGTGGTGGAGGGACGAGCGTCCCCTTGCAGGACTCCCTCGACGCCGCCCTGGGCGGAGACTTCGGCCTTGAGTTCCGGGTAGACCGCGGCGGTGATCTTGTCCCCCATCCAGTCCGCGAAGCTCTCGTTGAGCCACAGATCGTCCCACCAGGTCATGGTCACCAGATCGCCGAACCAGATGTGCGCCAGTTCATGGGCGGTGATGCGAGCCAGGGCTCGCCGCTGGCCGAGGGTGGCGTGCTCTCCATCCACCAGCAGGATGCGATCCGCGAAGGTGATGGCGCCGGGGTTCTCCATGGCGCCGGGCCAGAACTCCGGCACGGCGATGAGGTCCAGCTTGGCGTAGGGGTAGGGGCGACCGAAATATGCCTCCAGCGCTTTCAGGATCGGCGGGGTGAGTTCCACCGCCAATCGGGTCAAGTGGCTCTGTCCCTTGGTGGTGACCACCCGCCCGGGGATCGAGAGGCCGGGAATCTCCACCGCCTCCAGGGGGCCAACGGCGAGGGCCAGCAGGTAGCTGGGGGTGGGCGGGGTGGCCTCGAAGACCAGGGTCTTCCAGCCATCCGCCGTGCTCTGGCGAGCGATGGGGGTGTTGGTCAGCGCCTCCAGCGCCGCGGGCACCTCGAGGGTCATGGTGAAGGGAATCTTGAACTCCGGCTGATCCCAGCAGGGGAAGGCCTTGCGGGCGTCGATGGCCTGGAATTGGGTAAAGAGGTAGGGCTCGCCCCCCTGCTCCATGCGGTAGAGCCCCACCGCCCGGGTGTTGAAGGTCTGCTGGAAGTCGATCTCCAGGGTGTACTTCCCCGGTTCGATGGCTTCCGCCGCCCGGGCGGTGATCGTTCCCCACTCCCCCTCTTCCGTCTCCAGGGGGCGAGCGGAACCCTCCGCCGCGATCAACTCGACCCGGTCGAAGGTCATCCCCTCGGCATTGAAGTACAGGGTGTCCGTGCCGCGCCGCACCTCCAGGGCGATGCGCACCGCGCCGGAGTACCCCGCCTGGGCCGGATCCAGCTTCAGCCGCACCGCCTGGGCGAGGGGCACGGCGCGATCATCGAGGCGGAAATCTTGCGCCTCGACCGGTGGCGACACCGTCAGAAATCCCAGCAAGCAGAGGGGCAGACAGGCGAAAGCGGTGCGCCACCGAAGGGCTCGGCGAGGGGTCGTGGACATGAGATTCTCCTCCGTAGTGGATCCGGGTCTCGGGAACTGAGACCCGCCTAGCATACGATTCTCCGAGGGGAAGGGTTGCAGTGCCCAAAATCCGCGCCGGACAAGCCGATGCGGCGCGGGGGTCGCCCCCCCACACTACCCCGGTAACGCCAGGCCGTGCATCGCCGCGTGCACCTGGATGCGGGCTTTGAGGTCCGCCACGCTGCCGTGGCACCGATCGATGGCCTCCGGCTCCAGGAGCAGCGTCAAGCCCTGCGCACTGCGGGCCACCACACAAGGCAGGTGCCCGGCGACCAGATCCGCCACCGGCCCCGCCAGTTCATCGCGATGCACATACTCCACGGGCACGCCGATCTCTTTGCGGCAGGAACGCCAGTCTGAGGTCTCCCCCGCCAGCCCGTGGGTGATGGAACAGAGGGTGCATCCTTTGATAGTGAGGATCTTACGGGCACTGTCCAGCACCGCGCTCAACAAGCCGCTATCGGCGGCATAGACGAAGAGCAAGCTCTGGATCGGGGTCTTTTTTTCCTTGGACGATGGCATGATAGGTAGGGATTCTGTCATGAGATCGATACGACCGCTGCTCAAATGGCTGCTGCTGCTCGCCCTCTTGGGGGCGGCGCTGGCGCGTTTCCTGGGAGCGGCGCTGGCAGGCGCCTACAGCTGAGCGCTCGCCGGAGGCCGCGGCGGAGATCCGTCGGGATGAGCGGGGGGGGTATGCTAGGCTCAAAAGGAATTCCCGGCATCCACAAGAATCAGGAGGGCTGCGGTTGGACATTCTCGCCTTGATCATCGCGGCGATTGCCTTTTTGGGAGTCTGCGTCGGTGGCATCTGGCTCATCGTACTGGCTTTCAAGGAGAGCTTCCTCTGGGGGTGTGGCTACCTTGTGGTCCCCTTCGTCTGGATCTTCTTTGTCTTCAAGTTCTGGGAGGACACCAAGAAGCCCTTCCTGATCGGTCTGGGCTCCTCGGTGGTCATGTACGCGAGCCTCCTGCTCAGCCCAACCTTCCAGGAAGCCAGCACCTTCACCGACGCACCGCCGGAGCTCCCCCCCCGCGGCGCGCCGTTGCAGTTGCCTCGGCCCACGCCGCCGACCAACCCTGCCGACGGCGCTGAGGCCCTGGGTGGGGAGGAAGCTAGCGCCGAGGATCTCCTGGATGAGATCGCCCCGGCGGCGGGCACCCCCGATCCGGACAACACCACCACGGCCGACGAAGAGGCCCCCGACACCCCGGGAGCCGTGCCCCCTCCGGCCCTGCCGCCCCCCTCGTTGCCGACCCCGCGCGAAGAACCACGGCGGGTGGTCGGGCCGCCCATCAGTTCCCGGGGCGGACCGGCACCGGAGTCCCGACGCCGTCTGGTGGAGCCGGCCCAGGCGGAGAGGTACATCGGTCGCGTGGTGGAAGTGGTCACCATCGAAAACCAGCACCAACGGGTGATCCTCACCGAGGTGAACGCGGATCGACTGGAGTTCAACGCCGATGGCCTGCGCTATACGTTGCCCATCCGGCGGATCCGGGAGTTGTGGATCCTCAACCCTGAATGACCGCCCCCGACGCTGGACGTCCAGGGATCGTGGCTCCCCTGGGGGCCCACCTCTCAGCCCACGGCACGCACTTTGCCGTCGCCGCCGAGGGAGCTTCCGGGGTGGATCTGTGCCTCTTCTCCCCCACCGGTAGCGAAGACCGCTGGCCCATGGAGCGGGATCCGGGGGATCCCGGTGTGTGGCGTCTGACCGTGGCGGCATCGGTCGGGGGAGCGGGGCAACGCTACGGCTACCGGGTGCACCGACCGGGGGGCAACCCCGCAAAACTCCTCCTCGACCCCTACGCCCGGCGGGTGGTGGGGGAACTCACCTGGCACGCCGCCCTCGACGGTGCGAACCCCCAGGACAGCGCGCCCTACCTGCCGAAGGCGGCGGTGATCGATCCCCACTTCGACTGGCGGGGGGATGCGCCGCCCCGAACCCCCTGGGCGGACACGGTGGTCTACGAAGCCCACGTCAAGGGCCTCACCCGTCTTCACCCGGAGGTCCCGCCCCCCCACCGGGGCACCTACCTGGGATTGGCCGCGGAACCCGTGTTGCGCCACCTGCGCCGCCTGGGTGTGACCGCCATTCAGTTGATGCCCGTGCAACACTTCATCTCCGAACGCTTCCTGGTACAGCGGGGGCGGGTCAACTACTGGGGCTACAACCCCCTGGCCTGGTTCGCCCCCCACGCCGGTTACGCCGTGGACGACCCGGTGCGGGAGTTCAAGACCCTGGTCCGGGAAGTGCACCGCTGGGGGTTGGAGATCTTCCTGGACGTGGTCTTCAACCACACCGCCGAGGGCGGCGTCGGAGGACCCATGCTGCATTGCAAGGGGCTGGACCCAGAGGGCTACTACCGGCGGACCCCCGAGGGCGGCTACCGGGATTTCTCCGGCTGCGGCAACACCCTGGATCTCGACCGGCCCCGAGCCCGGCGCCTGGTCCTCGATGCCTTGCGCTACTGGGTCCAGGAGATGCACGTCGATGGCTTTCGTTTCGATCTGGCGCCCACCCTGGGGCGCCACGGGACGGGCCACGGACCGGAGGCCCCCTTCGATGCCGCCGCGCCCTTCTTTCAAGAACTGGCGGCGGACCCCTGTCTGGCGGGCACCAAGTGGATCGCCGAGCCCTGGGATCTGGGTCCCGGCGGCTACCGACTGGGGGATTTTCCAGCCCCTTGGGCGGAATGGAACGACCGCTATCGGGACACCATCAAGGCCTTCTGGCGAGGCGATCCAGGGCACCGGGGAGCCCTCGCCTCGCGGCTGGCGGGGAGCCGGGACCTCTTCCCCCACCGCGGCCCCACCGCCAGCCTCAACTACATCACCTGCCACGATGGTTTCACCCTGCGGGATCTGGTGAGCTATCGCGACAAGCACAATGAGGCCAATGGCGAGGACAACCGGGATGGCCACAACCACAACCTGAGCGACAATTTCGGCGTCGAGGGACCCACCACGGACCGATCGATCCAGCAGCGGCGGCGGCGGCGGGAGCGCACGCTCCTGGCCACCCTCCTCCTCTCCCAAGGCGTTCCGATGCTCTCCCATGGGGACGAGGTCGGGCGCTCCCAGCAGGGCAACAACAACGCCTACTGCCAGGACGGACCATCGACCTGGGTCCCCTGGCGCTCGGCCTCCCGCCGGGGTCCTCGGGCGGCCCGGGAGCGACAGCGGCAGCTGGTTTTTCTGCGTCGGGTCAGCGCCCTGCGACGCCGCCTGCCACCGACCCGCAGCAAGGCTTGCGACGCGGTGTGGATGGGAACGGATGGCAAGACCTTGACGGAAACGGATTGGGCGGAGGCCACCGCGCGCCAACTGGCCGTGGCCCTCGATGGGATGCTGCTGTTGCTCAACGGCGCGGCGGAAACCGCCCTTTTCCATCTACCCCCACCGGGGACGGGGCGGCGCTGGCGATGCCTGCTCGATACCGCCTCGGTGGGTCGGCAACGGGACCGCAAGACCGACCGGAGAAGGACCGCACCACGGCGCCACCACCGGGCGGTGGCCGCCGGAGCGCTGGTCCTGCTGCGGGCCGAGGCGTGGGCTATGAAGCGGCCCGATTAGTGGGCCAAGAAGGGCCTAGAACCGCGCCGAGCGCAACACCAGCGGGCGCGGCATCTCCGCCGTCACCCGGAGGGCGGCCGTCTCGGCCACCCCATCGGGGGAACCGCCGGCACCCGCCGGGTTCGTCGTCACCTTCTGGGCCGTCTGCCTCAGAATCTGCTGAAGGTCTTCCTGGTTGAGCTCCGCTTCCGGAAAATCTTCCGGCGTCCAGGTGGCCGCGTCGCCACGGAACGTCGGCGCGCTTCCCGGGGTCAGCCCCTCCGAGGGCATATCCAGGGGTCGCCGAGGCTGAGCATCGACGAAACCCGCCAACTCCGCGATGGTCGGATGCTCGAACAGCTGGCGGGATGTCAGGGGCATCCCCAGGCGGTTGGCTTTGGCCACGATACGGATGCTCAGGATGGAATCCCCCCCGAGATCGAAGAAATTGTCCTCCACCCCGACGGTGTCGAGGCCCAGGACTTCACACCAGATCTCGCACAATTCCATTTCCGTGGCGGTACGGGGGGAGACATGCTCGCTCTCTGTACTCAACAGAGCGGTGTCCAGGTCGTCCCCGGACAGGAAGAGCTCCAGCAGTCGCCGTTTGGCTGGCGAAAGTTCGTGAAGCTTGTCCCGCAGCAGATTGTCCAGAGCGCAATCTACCTCGGGTCCTGGTCCGGTGGGGCTTGAATCGATGGGCTGCAAATTAGATCTCATAGTAGAACATTTGAGGGTGTTAGCTGGTCCCCCTCCCTCCAGCTATATCTCTGCAACTTTGTCGCGGAAGCGTGACAAGCATTTTGTGTTGTACGCCAGGAAAATGCAAGCAGCATCAGGACTTACCGCCCCATCACCGCCTCGCCTCCTGCCGGAACGGAATTTTCTTGCCGCGATGCGGTGTTGCAACAAACGCCGATGCGGGTCCCCGTGGGCGCATCGACACCCCGTGAGGAGCGGGAGAAATCCTGAACCAAGACTTGCGTTTGTTGCCGCCCAGCCCCCTGGGTGGGCAGGAGGATACGATGCCTGAAACCGTCACGCTACCGGTGCTGCCCCTGCGCGAACTGGTTGTTTTCCCCGGGGTCACCAGCCCCATTGCCGCGGGCCGTCCCGCCAGTCTGCGAGCCATCGACGCGGCCATTCACCGCGAAGACAAGAATATCTTCGTCCTCTGCCAGCGACAGAACATCGACGAGGCTTCGCCGGAAGATCTCTATACCGTGGGCACCATCGCCCGCATCGAACAGGTGCACCGGGGTCTTTCGGGGATCCAGCTGATCCTCCACGGGGTGCAGCGGGGCATCGCCGTGCGCGTCCGGGAGCAGGACGGCATGCTCCAGGCCATCGTCCGCAAGGCGGAGGAGATGATGCCCCCGGTGGCCGAAGATCCCAGTTTCCTGGGTTTGCACCGTGAGTTGCGCGCCCGGGCTGCGGAGATGGGGCGCAAATCGGGTCTCCCCCGGGAGGCGGTCCAGCAGGTGCTGGCCTCCCTCGATCAACCGGGCCAACTGGCGGACCTGGTGGCGGGCTATCTCGACATCGGTGCCCACGACGCCCAGGAACTGCTGGAGACCCTCTCCGTCGAAGAGCGCATGCGCCGGGTTCTGGTACACGTGCAGCGGCAGATCGCCGTGCTCGAGGCTCAGGAGACCATCAAGACCAAAGTCCAGGAAGAGCTGGGGGACCGGCAACGGGAGATCCTGCTGCGCGAGCAGATGAAGGCGATCCAGAGCGAATTGGGCGAAGTGGACGACAACAGCGGTCTGGAGGAATTGCAGCAGCGCCTGATCGGCCTGGAACTGCCGCCGGAAGCGCGCAAGGAAGTGGACCGGGAGTTCAAGCGCCTGTCCCGCCTGGGGCGCGAGTCCATGGAGTCCCAGGTGATCCGCACCTTCCTGGAGACGGTGGCGGAGCTGCCCTGGAGCCAGCGCAGCGACGAACAGCTGGATCTGATCCAGGCCGCCCGGATGCTGAGTGAGGATCACTATGGTCTGGAGGATGTGAAGGATCGCGTGCTGGAATTCCTGGCGGTACGCCAGCTGCGGGAACGCAAGCAGGTGGCCCAGACGCGGGCCGCGGAGGCAGCGGCCCCGGCGGAGGCGGATGGCCAGCGGGAGGCAACCCCCCAGGACGGCAGCCCCAACGAGGCCGCCACGAAGGCGGCAGACGCTCCGGAAGAGGCCGCCGGAACCGCCAAGAAGACGACCAACGGTCGCAGCCCCATCCTCCTTTTTGTCGGCCCCCCCGGGGTGGGAAAGACCTCCGTCGCCCGCTCCATCGCCCGTTCCATGGGGCGCGAGTATGTGCGCATCTCCCTGGGCGGCGCTCGCGACGAGGCGGACATTCGCGGCCACCGGCGCACCTATGTCGCCGCCATGCCCGGGCGCATCATCCAGGGCATGAAACAGGCCGGCACCCGCAACCCCGTCTTCCTGCTGGACGAGATCGACAAACTCGGCGCCTCCTTCCAGGGGGATCCCGCCAGCGCCCTGTTGGAGGTCCTGGACCCGGCCCAGAACGACAGCTTCACGGACCACTACCTGGGCCTGCCCTTCGACCTCTCCGAGGTGATGTTCATCGCCACCGCCAACTTCATCCAGAACATCCCCGGGCCTCTGCTGGACCGCATGGAGGTGGTGGAATTCGGCGGCTATACCGAGCGGGAGAAACTCAACATCGCCAAGCAGTACCTGATTCCCCGCCAGGTGGAGGAGAACGGTCTGGAGCCGTCGCAACTCCAATTCGAAGACGACGGGATCAGCACCATCATCACCGCCTACACCCGGGAGGCCGGCGTCCGGCAACTGGAACGGGAGGTGGGCCGCGTGGCCCGCAAGCTGGCGCGCAAAATCGCCATCGACGAGGACAACGTCTACCGGGTCGATCCCGCCCTGGTGCGGGAACTGCTGGGTCGCCCCCGGATTCATCCGGAACGGGCCGCCCACGAGGATCAGGTGGGCACCGCCACGGGGATGTACTACACCCCCACCGGCGGCGACATCATGTTCGTCGAGGCCTCCGTCATGCCCGGCAAGGGCGGACTCGTCCTGACCGGCCAGTTGGGCGATGTCATGAAGGAATCCGCCCGCGCGGCGTGGAGCTACGCCCGCGCCCATGCCGAAGGGCTGCGCATCGACCGCAAGGATCTGGCGGAACTGGAGGTCCACGTCCATGTCCCCGCCGGAGCGATTCCCAAGGATGGTCCGTCAGCGGGGGTCACCCTGGCCACCGCCCTGGTTTCCGCCCTCTCCCAGCGCCCGGCCCGTCACGATGTGGCGATGACCGGGGAGATCACCCTCACCGGGCGCGTTCTGCCCATCGGCGGGGTCAAGGAGAAAATCCTCGGCGGGGTCCGCGCGGGCATTCGACACTTCGTCCTGCCCAAGGACAACGAGGCGGATCTGGAGGATCTGCCCCAGGACGTGCGGGACTCCATCGACGTGCTGCTCGTGGCGGAGTTGGGCGAGGTTCTCGCCACCACCCTGCGGGATGCCTCCTTCCGCGAGGGTCGCCTCCTCTTCGGCGACGATCGCCCGGAGGATGTGGTCCCCCTGACCCCGCCCTCGGTGGGGAGCAGCGCCACCCACTAGCCGTCCCCCGCCACCACCGAGAAGCCAGCCGCCCACGGTCCCCCGGGGCGGCTTTTTTCTTGCCCACCTCGCCCGGCCAAGGCCAATCCCCGGCTCAGCACGGCAAATCGGAACACTTCAGATACACTCCCCCTCAAGATTCCGACACCGGGGCTCTATCATGATGGATTTCAGAATCCGCCCGTAAACACTTGCTTCTAAAGAAGATGAATCGTTTTCTCCTATCTTGCTTCGCCACGATCATTCTGGGGACGTCCGCAGCGCCGGTGCTAGCGGTCACGCCCGACAAGGCCGTCAGCCAGTACCTTCTGGTGGAGCACCGCGTCGCCCCCTTGACCTCCTCGGGATCCGTGGTCTCCATCCGCCAGGGTCCCCGCGGTTACCTGTGGCTGGGCACCCCGCGGGGACCGCTGCGCTTCGATGGAGTGCGTTGGGTCGAGCCACCGCCGACGACCCCTGCCGTCACCGTCCTGCTCCATGATGCCAGCGACGGGGGTCGCCTGTGGGTCGGCACCCGAGGCGCGGGGCTGGGGGTTTTCGAAGGTGGCAGGTACCTCCCCAGCAGCACGTCCGAGGGTCTGACCATCCTCTCCCTGCTCTCGGATGGGGACCGGGGCCTGTGGGTGGGCACGACCACGGATTTGCGCCATTGGAAGCCGGAAGGTAGCGAGCGCATCCTGCCCCTGACGGGTCCCATCGTGGCGCTCGCCGCCGAGGGCCCGGAAAGGGTGTGGGCCGCCACCACCGACGGACTGGCGCGGATCCACCGGGATGTTGCCACGGAGGAAATCACCGCCACGGAGGTGCTCTCGACCCAGGCCCTGGGGCGCCCCATCCTCTGCCTCCTCGCGGAGGCGGACGGTCGCCTGTGGATCGGCACCGGCAACGGCGTGGTCCTGGGGTCGAGGTCGGGAGACCGGACAGGCCCAAGAGCCGGGGGGCCGGACAACGACCCGATCCATGCCCTGGTCCGGGATCGGGACGGCAACCTGTGGGCCGGCACCGACGGAGCCTTGCTGCGCTGGCGCCCCGGAGAGGAACCCGGTACCCCTGGAGCGCGGCCCCCGGAGCGACTCCCCCTGCGGACCGGCAGAAAGAGCCCCGGAAACATCCTGACCCTGGAGGAGGATCGGGAGGGTAGCTTGTGGATCGGTACCGAGACCGGTGCCTTGTTCCAGCTGCGGGATGCGGACCTCACGCCGTTCACCACCACCGAAGGGTTGGCG
>Ga0210063_1000397_pt1 | contig 13833 bp, 12 predicted proteins | sample Muzzi_PWA_D1_FD_185529 | JGI IMG/M metagenome (GOLD analysis project Ga0210063, IMG submission 185529) | Wetland microbial communities from San Francisco Bay, California, USA, that impact long-term carbon sequestration - Muzzi_PWA_D1 (SPAdes) | ecosystem: Environmental > Aquatic > Marine >... | reverse complement strand
ATGGAGCTGCTGGACATCGTCGGCGGCGCCAACGCGCTGGCTTAGACAACCATAGGAAACCGCCATGGCATCGACGAATATCGGCAAAGTGACTCAGGTTATCGGTTCCACCCTGGACGCTCAGTTCCAGGAAGACCAGATGCCCGCCATCTACAACGCGCTGAAGACGGAGCTGACGCGCACCATCGAGGGCGAGGTTTTCACCGAAACCCTGTGGTGCGAGGTCGCCCAGCACCTCGGCGGCGGACGCGTCCGCGCTGTCTCCCTGGGTTCCACCGACGGCCTGGCCCGAGGGGCCAGCATCGTCGATACCGGCGCGCCGGTGTCGGTACCGGTGGGGGAAGAGACCCTCGGGCGCGTTTTCAACATGGTGGGTGAAACCATCGACGACCGGGGTCCCATCGAGGTCAAGGGGCGCATGCCGATCCATCGGATGGCGCCAGAACTGAAAGACATCTCGCCGAAGACCGAGCTCTTCGAGACCGGCATCAAGGTGGTCGATCTCCTCTGCCCCCTGGTGCGTGGCGGTAAGGCCGGCCTGTTCGGCGGTGCTGGCGTCGGCAAGACCGTCATCATCCAGGAACTTATCGCCCGTCTGGCTCGTTTCCACAGCGGTTACTCCTGCTTCGCCGGGGTCGGCGAGCGGACCCGCGAGGGTAACGATCTGTGGCTGGAGATGCAGGACGCCAAGATCGGCGACACGGGCCGCAGCGTCATCGACCAGACCGTGATGGTCTTCGGTCAGATGAACGAGCCCCCCGGGGCCCGTCTGCGCGTCGCCCTGTCGGCGTTGACCATGGCGGAGCACTTCCGCGATGAGACCGGGGCCGACACTTTGCTCTTCGTGGACAACATCTTCCGTTTCTCCCAGGCGGGTTCCGAGGTCTCGGCGCTGCTGGGCCGGATGCCTTCCGCCGTGGGTTACCAGCCCACCCTGGCCACGGAGATGGGCGAATTGCAGGAGCGCATCACCTCCACCAACCGTGGCGCGGTGACTTCCATCCAGGCCATTTACGTGCCTGCCGATGACTACACCGATCCCGCCCCGGCCACCGCCTTCGCCCACCTGGACTCGACCGTGAACCTGGAGCGGAGCATCTCCGAGAAGGGCATCTACCCCGCCGTCGATCCGCTGGCTTCGTCCAGCCGCGTGGTGGCCCCGGAATACGTCGGCGAGCGCCACTATCGGGTGGCCCGTCGGGTGCAGCAGATCTTGCAGCGCAACAAGGATCTCCAGGACATCATCGCGATTCTCGGTGTGGACGAGCTGTCGGAAGAGGACCGCATCCTGGTCGCCCGGGCGCGGCGCATCGAGCGCTTCCTGTCCCAGGCGTTCTTCGTGGCGGAGCAGTTCACCGGCATGCCCGGGGTCAATGTGACCCGGGAAGACACCATCCGTTCCTTCGAGGAATTGTGCGACGGCAAGTGGGATCATCTCTCGGAGCAGGCGTTCATGTACGTCGGCACCATCGAGGATGCCGCCCGGCGCGACGAAGAACTGAAGCAGGGTTGATAAGGGAGCGGGACCATGGCTGATGCCAAGACATTCCAGTTGAGCGTGGTGACCCCGGAGGGCGCGGTGCTCGATACCGAGGCGCGCTCCGCGGTCTTCCCCGCCTCCGATGGCGAGGTCGGCGTGCTGCCGAACCGCGCACCGCTCCTGGCTCGCCTCGGCATCGGGGTGCTGAAGGTCACCGCGGACGGCGGCATCCAGCGCTTCTATGTCGAAGGGGGCTTCGCGCAGGTCATTCACAACAAGCTGACCCTGCTCACAGAGTACGCTGTGCCCCTGGAAGAATTGAAGCCCGAGACTGCGGAAGAATCCCTACAGATGGCGCGGGCCATGGCGTCCGGCGACACCCAAGTGCTGGACGCCAAAAACTTCGCCATGGAGCGGGCGCGGGTGCAGAAGCGCTTGACGGCGCACCACCGGCAGTAGCCCCCCCGCCGGGCAGCGATCTCTCAAGGCCCCTCTGCGGAGGGGCTTTTGCTGTTTGCGTCGGTAGCCATTCGCCCCTTCATGGTAACGTTCACGACATGGAAACGCGTGGCACAGTGCAAGGGCGTCGGGTTGAACTGGAAGCCCCGGTGCCTGGGCTCGATGGCATGCGGGTTCGGGTACGGCTGGATCCTCTCGAAGAGCATCGTAGGCTTTCTCCTGCTGAACAGTCGGAAGTCTGGCGCGAGTGGGTGGAAGCGGGGCCGCAGGGGCCGATTGAGGATGACAGCGATGGCTGGCCGTGATCGAACGCGGCGACATTCGCTGGTTTCGTTTTGATCGACCGGACAAACGACGCCCCGTTCTCGTCCTCGGGAGGGCAGATCTGCTGCCTGCCTGGTCACTGGTCCCGGTGATTCCTCTCTCCAGTCAGATCCGTGGGTTGTCGTGGGAAGTTCCCTTGGGACCCGAAGACGGACTCCCCGGCCCCTGCGTTCTGAAGCCAGAGTGGGTTCGGTCGGTTCGAAGAGACGAGATGGGGCCCTGGCTCGCGCAGCTACCTGACGACAAATGGCCAGAAGTCAGCCGGGTCGTGACGGATGTTCTGGGGCTCTCCATCTGAGTGCGTCGAAGCCTCTGGAGAGGTAGGTGACATGAAGCGAAGAACTTCGCCATGGAGCGGGCGCGGGTGCAGAAGCGGTTGACGGCGCACCACCGGCAATAGCCCCCCGCCGGGCAGCGATCTCTCAAGGCCCCTCTTCGGAGGGGCTTTTGCTTTATGGGCGGAGTCTGCGCACCGCCATCCAGGCCACCAGCAGAGCGAGGATGCTCAGGGAGACCTCAGACAGCGTGGGGATCTCCGGCGCCGACACGGTCGCGGTCCCCGTGATGGGCAGCCCCCGCAGCGGGGTAGTGGCACTGTCGGTGGGGACGCTCAGTAGAGCGCGTTTTTGCCCGGTGAATGACGGCGAGAAAACCAAAGGCACGAAGAACGTCTGTCCCGGATCCAGATCGATCTCGGTCTCCGGGGGAATGCCCAAATTAAATGCGGTGGACTCCTGGCTCTGGTCCGTAAAGAAAATCTGGAATCCGTATAAATGAATGCGCGTCGCTCCAGCATTGGTGAATGCGAGCGTCAGAGTGGTGGTCTTACCCGGCGGGGTTGGAGGAAACACGATGGTCTCAGGTGTGACGACGAGGTCAGGAATACTTCCCTCCCCGCTGAGGGGAACCGGGATCGCGGGCACAGGTTCGCTAAACCGAAAGCTGGCACTGGCATTCTTGGCGCCAGGATCAAGAGGTCGGAAGTCGATGAGAAGGAAGTGACGCTGGCCAGGGTCAAGGATCCGGGTTTCGTTACCGAAAGGGATATCGAACAACGCCGAGTCGTCACCATAGATGTCCACGCCGAGGAACTCGATCGGTACGGTTCCCTGGTTGCGAACTTCGAAGGGCCATAGTGTTGCATCTCCCACCGCGATTCTGCCGAACTGGAAGGCACTCGGACTGACCAAGGCGGACGCCCCCTGGGTCAGCACAAAGGCGCTTCTGCCTTCGGTACCGGCGTAAAGGGTGTCCGGGTCGTCGGGATCGATCTCGAGGGTGGAGATGGCGAAACCCGGGGCCGGGATTCCGAGACTCACCCACCCATCGTTCGGATCGAGAGAGACGAAGACCTCACCGTCGGCCAGACCGGCATAGGTGCGGTAAGGCGGTGAGGTTTCCGCCGCCAGAGCCCGAACGTCGTCGCTGCCGAACGGGAAAGGGAGAAACGTCCACGTATCTCCCAGGTCAAGGCTCCGATAAAGTCCCTGTGATGTTGCTGCAAAGAGGATGTCGGCGTTGGGGTGGATCACCAGGTCATGGATCTCTGCGGCTTCAAACGGGAGAGTCAGAATTTGCCATTGGACACCTCCATCCACACTGCGAATCACATAGGCGCGGGCGAACCGTATGTCTTGAGCTGCCACGAACACAACATCTGGATCTGACTCGGTGATGGGGAAGGCCTTGGCTATCGGAAAGTTGTTAAGAATGGAAAAAGGCCACCCAAGATTACTCGCGGTCCAGGTCGCCCCGCCGTCGATGGTCTTGGCGACTCCATAATCCGCCATGGCATAGACAGTCTGTGGGTTTGCCGCATCGATCGCAACCCTCTGAAAGGTCCCCCCAAAGCCAAAGGTTGGCAGTTGGGTCCAGTCGATGCCGAGATCTGAGGTGCGGTACACGCCGCCGAAGCCCGCAGTGTATAAGGTCATGGGCAGGCTCGGGTGGAATTGAATATGGTCCCTGGGCAAAGGTAAATCGAACCAATTCACTCCCCCATCCAACGAGCCGGAAAGTTGGGTGAAGAGGGCGTTGCCGAGACCCGGCTGCACGGCGAACGAGCGGACGACAGTCGCTCTAAGTTCGGTGTTTTGCGGGTTCCAGGTCTGGCCGAGATCCAGGGATTGGTAAACGCCGCGGTTGGTGCCCGCATATAGCGTGTCAGGGACCACGCCATCAAAGAGAAGTGTTCGAATGGACTCTCGAAACCCCACCTCAAACGGCTCTATAGGCCGCGCGACGGAAGCCCAGTTCAGCCCTCCGTCCGTTGACCGAAAGGATCCGTCCATGGTTTCGATCATCAGGACCCCGGAACGGTTCGGGTCCAGTCCGATGGCGAAGACGGAGCGCGCAAAGGGGTTTAAGGTGAAGTCTGGTAGTGCCGCCCACGAGTCCCCCCCGTCCAGACTCTTGGCGACCCGGGTGGTGGTGCAGGTGTAGAGGATAAGGGGGTTCTGGGGATCCGCTTCAATACAGGTGGGATACCCAACGCTGATGCCGGTGAGATCAAGAACCGACCAGGTCCCGCCACCATCGGTGGAGCGCTGGATCTGATGGTCGGTAACAGCGTAGACAATTTGAGGGTTGTCCGCCCGAACGGCGATGTCATCAATGTCCGTTATCAGTGGCAAGGGCGCCCAGGTCTCCGCGCCATCGGTACTCTTGAACAACCCCCCCTTCGCCCCAGCGTACAGGGTCCCTGGGACCGTGGGATCGAGCGCCAGGGCTGTCATCCTGGGATCCGTCAGCCCCGTATTCTTGCTTTGCCATGTCTCGCCGCGATCCGTGGATTTCTGGATTCCATCGACGGCGGTACCGAGGTAGAGGATCTGCGGATTTGTCGCGTCGAGCCCGAGAACGCCGGACAACGCTGTCACCTCGGCCCAGGTCTCCCCTCGGTTTTCGGACCGGAATAGGCCCGTTTCCGCGCTGGCGTACAGCACCGCCGGAACGGTCGGGTCGCTCACAAGATGGGAGATGTTCCCCCCCGTTGGCCCGATGGCAGACCAGGTGCCGAGTCCCGCCTTGGCTGGGAAGCCCCAAAGAGCCAGACATACGAAGAGAGTGATGGAATAGCTGGGCCTCGAATGCATGGCACTCCTTTGAAAAGAAAGAACTGACAGTCTACCCGATCCAGAAGCAAATCCGGAATGCCACCGCCCGATCCGGGGTTAGTCCTCCTGAAAAGGAGACCCCATGCAGTTCTACCGTGCAGTACTCTTGTCTCTCGCCCTCGTTGTACCCGCTCCACTGATGGCACAGGAGGCACCCGGATCCGATCCCGTCTTCACCGAAACCCTCGAAGTCCGGGTGGTCAACCTGGAGGTGGTGGTGGAGGACCGCCAGGGCAACCGGGTCCCCGGCCTCGAGCCGGAAGATTTTGAGCTTCTGGTGGATGGGGCGGTCTTGCCCATCGACTATTTCACCGAGATCCAGGGCGGCCAGGTGGTGGCTCGGGATCGGGAGTCGGGGGCGGGGGTGGAAGCGGTGAACGGGGTCAGTCCCGGGGAGCCCCTGGGAACCTCGTACCTGGTCTTCATCGATGACTTTTTCACCGTCGGCAACCTGCGCAATCGGGCCATCGAGGGCGTGCGTGAGGCGATCCCGTTACTGGGTGCCAACGATCGCATGGCGGTGGTGGCCTTCGATGGCCAGCGCCTGGCGATGCTGTCTCCGTGGAGCGGATCCCGGGAAGATCTGCTGGCCGTGCTGGACGATGCCAAGGGGCGGCGGGCGTGGGGGCGTCGGACCCAGGTACTGCTGCAAAGGGGGATGCCCAGCAGTCTGGCGGTCCAGGCTTATGAGCAACGCCTTCGGGACATGACGGTGGCGATCCGCTCAACGATGCGCAGCTTCGCCCAGCCACCGGGACGCAAGGTGATGCTGCTGGTGGCAGGGGAATGGCCCAACTCCCCCGCCCTGTACCTGGATGGCGGCAACCCCTTTGGGGATGACCCCGGGACCGCCGGGGGTGATGGCGTCGGTGGCTCGGAGGACCCCCTGCCCGTCGATGCCCAGCGGGAGAGCGATCTGCGGCGTTCCCATCGGATTTTTGAGCCCATTTACCAGACCGCCAACCGCCTGGGTTACACCCTCTATCCCATCGATAGCGGCGGGGTCTCGGGTGGGGGTTTTAACCAGACCAATCCCGATATTTACGGCGCCCTCGAGCCGCCCCCTGCAGACCCCCAGCTGACCCTACGGGATCCCGATGAACCGCGGATCAGCCAGACCCGCTTTGATATGGGCAACGCCGCCCCGTCGCGCCCCATCGCCAGCCTGGCCGCGGAGCAGGAAATCCATATCGCTCTGGAGGTGCTGGCCCACGAGACTGGAGGGAAGGCGCTGATCGACTCGGCGCGAAACGATTCCCTGGAGCGGATCGTGGCGGACACCCGTTCGTACTACTGGTTCGGTTTCACCCCGGAGTGGCACGGCGATGACCAGGTCCACACCGTGGAGGTCAAAGCCCTGGGCAAGGGCCTGAGGGTGCGCTCCCGGGGAAGCTACCAGGATCTGTCGCGGTCCAAGGAAGTCACCTACATGGTGGAAAGCGCCATGCTCTTCGAGGATGTGCCGTGGGCCGAACCCCTCACCGTGGAGATGGGCAAGCCCCATCATCAGAAGGGGAAGCGCCTCCTCCCCCTCAAACTGTTCATTCCGATGGACAAGGTCACCGCCCTGCCCCACGAAGATCGCTACCGGATTCCGCTGGAACTGCGGCTCATGGCCATGGACGCCAAGGGTCACCGGAGCGAGGTCGACCTCATCCCCTTGGAACTGGTCGGCAGCGCGCAGCCGCAGCCCGGCCAGGTGGGGGTTCAGACGGTCGATGTCCGGTTGCGCAAGGGGACCCATGACCTGGTCGTTTCCCTCCATGATGCCCTGGGCGGCAAGATCTTCACGGCCCGGCTGGAGGTCGACCCTTGATGCGTTTTGCGTTCTTTGCGCAATGTGAAGTATCCTGACGCGGCAAGTCCATCGCGGAAAGGAGCCTCCATGCCGTACCCCCGCGCCTTGTTAACGTGCCTGTTGGTCCTTGTCTCCGGGGTAGCACTCGCCCAGAACGATCCTTCCCCCGACACCATCTTCTCCGAGATCCTGGAAGTCCGGGTGGTCAACCTGGAGGTGGTGGTGGAAGACCGGCAAGGGAATCGGGTCACCGATCTCCAGCCGGGGGATTTCCAGCTTCTGGTGGATGGCGAGGTGTTGCCCATCGACTATTTCACCGAGATCGAGGGGGGGCAGGTGGCGGAGACCGCCGGTGGCGCCCGATCTGAGTTGGCGCCGGAGTCCATCCCCGGCATCCAGGCGGGCGAGCGGCTGGGGACTTCCTACCTGGTCTTCATCGACGACTACTTCACCGTCAAGCCGTCCCGCAACCGGGCCATCGAGGGCATCGAGGAGGCGGTATCCCTCCTGGGCCGCAAGGATCGCATGGCGGTGGTGGCCTTCGACGGCCAGCGGCTGGACATGCTCACCAGTTGGAGTCAGTCCCCCGCCGCCTTGCAGGCAGTCCTGGGAGACGCGAAGCAGAGACCGGCGTGGGGCAACCGCACGCGTCTGCTACTCCGGGACGCCCTGAGCCGGGAGGCGGGGGTCCGGGCCTATGAGCAGCGGCTGGACGACATCGTTGTGGCCATCCGCTCGACCCTACGGAGCTTCGCCCAACCTCCCGGGCGCAAGGTGATGCTCCTGGTGGCCGGCGAATGGCCTTACTCGCCCGCGGCCTACATCACCGACGACCCCTTCAGCGAGGAGGTCATCCGCGACGCCACCCTGCGCCGCTCCTACCGGATCTTCGAACCCATCTACCAGACCGCGAACCGCCTGGGCTATACCCTGTATCCCATCGATTCTGGAGGCATCGGCAACGGTGGCTTCGACATGAGCGATCCTCGACCACGGCGGCCCATCGCCAGCCTGGCGCCGGAACAGGAGATCCACACGACCCTGCGCTTCCTCGCCCACGAGACCGGTGGCAAGGCGATGATCGACGGAGGTCGCGCCGATTCTCTGGAGCGGGTCGTGGCGGATACCCGCACCTACTACTGGTTGGGCTTCACCCCGGAATGGCGAGGCAACGACCAGGTCCACGACGTGGAGGTCAAAGTACTACGCAAGGGGTTGAAGGTGCGCAGCCGGGAAAGCTACCAGGATCTCTCCCGCGCCCGGGAAGTGAGCTTCATGGTGGAGAGCGCTCTACTTTTTGAGGATCTGCCGTGGACCGCCTCCCTGGAAGTCGAAGTGGGTCGATCCTCGCGCAGAAAAGGGAAGCGAATCGTGCCCCTCACGGTACAGATTCCCCTGGACGAGGTCACGGTGCTCCCCCAGGGTGACCGCTACCTGGCGCAATTGGAGCTGCGGGTCGTCTCCATGGATGACCGCGGTGCCCGCAGCGAGGTCGATCTCATTCCCTTCCAACTGGTCGGAACCCAAGAACCACGACCGGGCCAGCTGGGGGTCCAGACGCTGGACGCCGTGGTGCGCAAGGGTGCCCACGATCTGGTGGTCTCGCTGCATGATCCCCTGAGCGGCAAGATTTTCACCACCCGGCTGGAGATCAAAGGATAGGCCAAAGGGACGTTCCTGGAGATTCAGTCGTAGAATCCTTCTGAGATGACCCGATTGATCCCCAATTCCGACCTGGAGCGCCTGGTCCAGGATCTCAACCAGGAGGCGCAGACCGGGGCCGCCGATCCCGATGCGGTCGATGCGGTCGATGCGGTCGATGCGGTCCCCGCTGCCGCGCCTGCCGTCTTGAGTGTTCCAACGCCACCCGGGTTCGTGCCGCGCGAGGCGGAAGTCGCGCGGGACAGCGCCCTGGAAGCCATCCTCTTGGAGAGCGCGCGGCGGGGGGCCAGTGATGTCATCCTGGTGCACGGCGAACCACCGGTGTTGCGCCTCGCAGGACGGCTGGTCAAGAGCGAGGCAGACCGGCTGACCGGGGAGGAAATCGGGCGGCTCTTCGAGCGCCATCTCACCCCGCTGCTCCAGACGAAACTAGGGGAAACGGGCGCGGTGGATCTCTCCCTGCGCCTGCCCTCCGAGCCGCCCCGCCGCTTTCGGGTCAACCTCCATCGCCAGCGCGGCCAGTTGGCCGCGGCCCTGCGCGCCCTGCCGCCGGAGATTCCCACCCTGGCCAGCCTCAACCTGCCCCCGATGCTGGCGGAGCTGGTGCGCCCCAGCCGTGGCCTGGTGCTGGTGTGCGGGCCGACGGGGGCGGGCAAGTCCTCGACGCTGGCGGCGCTGGTGGGGGAGATCAACCGCACCCGCAATGCCCACGTCATCACCATCGAAGACCCCATCGAATACGAGCACCCCAACGGCACCGCCCTCATTGAGCAGGTGGAGGTGGGCAGCGACAGCGTCTCCTTCGCCGCGGCCCTGCGCGCCTGCCTGCGCCAGGATCCGGATGTGGTCCTGGTGGGGGAAATGCGCGACCTGGAAACCGTGGCGACGGCGTTGACGGCAGCGGAGACCGGCCACCTGATTCTGGCCACCCTGCACACCCACGATGTGGCCCAGGCGGTGCATCGCATCGTCGATGTCTTCCCGGGCTCCCAGCAACCCCAGATCCGCCACCAGCTGGCGCTCTCGTTGAACGCCATCATCTGTCAGCAACTGATCCCCCGGGCTGACGGCAAGGGCCGCCTGCCCGCGGTCGAGATCCTCACCTCCAACCTCGCCGTGCGCAACCACATCCGCAAGGATGCCCTACAAAACCTGGCCACCGAGATCACCCTGGGGCGGCGCAAGGGGATGGTCTCTCTGGAAGAGTCCCTGGTCGCCCTGGTGCGCCAGAGGCACGTGGAGGTCGAGGAGGCCCGGGCGCGCAGCGGGCGACCGGAGGAGCTGGAAAGCTTGCTGGCGGGGTTGCTGCCCTAACAGCCCGTGGCAAAACTCGCGCCGCGCTCCGCGCGGGCCTTTTCAGCCAGATCGGCGTTGGAAAATCTCGCAAGATCTCGGATATTCCTGCGATTTTCCGCCTTGATCTGACCGAAAATTCCTCGCTCTCGCATGCGGCCGACTTTCACCACGGGCTGTTAAGCCGCCGTCACGGCAGAATCGGCAGCGGCCCCGGTTTCGGCAGGTCCTGGGGGATGCGGATGTCTCGATCCACCACTTCCCGTTGCCGGGCCGCCAGATCTTCCAGCGAGGTGCCCCCGAGGATCGTGTTGACGGCCCGCTTGACGTTCAGGAAGACCTCGCGGATCACACAATGCTCCGGCCCCACATCGATGTTGCAAGGCAGGGCGAGGATCTGGTCGATGGAGGTGACCTGCCCTTCCAGGCAAATCAGGATGTCCCACAGGCTGATCTCGGCGGCGGGGCGGGCCAGGCTGTGGCCTCCCTGGGGACCACGGTTGGAGTGGATCAACCGATCCTTGGAGAGCATGGCCAGGATCTGCCGCAGGTAGGGTTCCGGGATGGCCTGGTGGATGGCGATCTCGTGGCTGGGCACCGGTCGCTCACTGCCATGCATGGCGATGTAGAGCATCGCCCGGATGCCGTATTCTCCCTTCGTTGAGATCTTCATAGTCCACCACGATACCACTCTTCCCCCCGGGCCATGGGGTCAGTCTTGCTCCAGGTGGAAGAGGTGAAAGGCGGCGATCACCAGGGAATGGGTGATGCTGCCGTCGCGGATCAGACCGGGGATCTCGGCGAGGGCGGCGGAGGTCAATTCGATCTCCTCCTCGCCGTCCCCTTCCGGGGGGCCGACTCGGACCAGATCCTCCGCCACGTAGGTGAAGGTCTGGTTGTTGTGGATCGCCGGGTTGGGGTGCACCTTACCGATGGGGCGCACCCGACCGGCGCGAAAGCCGGTCTCCTCCAGCAGTTCCCGGGCCGCCGTTGCCGCGGGCTCCTCCCCCGGATCCACCACGCCACCGGGGATCTCCAGGGTCACCCTCTCGATGCCGTAACGCCACTGACGGATCAGGAGCACCCGCCCGTCCGCCGTCAGGGGAATGACATTGACCCAATCCGGCGTCTCCAGCACGATGGCCCGCCGGCGGTCGGTCCCACCGGTGGAACTCTCCGTCACCAGCTGCCGGTCCTGGAGTTCCAGCAGGGGGTGCCGGAAGACCGTCTCCACCGTCTCCGTTCGCCATTTGCGCATGCCGCCAGCGTATCGCATCTGATAGCGTCCGAGGATGTTCCGTCGCCCGGAAATCCGCCTCTTTCTCGTAGCCCTCTGCCTGGGGCTGTGGCTGGCGTTGTTGTTCTCGGGGTGGGTGCCAGCGTGGGGCGCGCACCTGCTGCTCCTGGCGGCGGTGGGCTTCGCCCTATTTCCGCAACAAACCCCGCAGGCGCTCCACCGTGGAGGCGGTGGTGTAGAGCAGGAGGCCGACGGCGGTGGCGACGATCAGAGCGAAGGTCCAGGGGTAGCCCCGGCCCAGCATCAGGATGGGTAGGGTGGCACCGGTGCCCAGCAGGGCGACGGCGATCTTCCAGTTGAAAAGCTTCATTCTTTGAACCCTACCACCGGGTTGGTCAGGGCCGCGATGCCGGGAATTTCCACCTCGATCCGGTCCCCGGGGCTCAGCGCGCCGACCCCGGCGGGGGTGCCGGTGAGGAGCACATCCCCCGGTTCCAGGGTCATGAAGCGCGAGACGTAGACCAGCAGATCCACCGGCCCCCAGGCCATGTCCCGGACGTGGCCGTGCTGGCGGATCTCGCCGTTCAGGCGGGTGATAACTGCCAGGGAATCGAGGTCGAAGGCGCCGTCCACCAGAGTGAGGGAGGGACCCAGGGGGCAGAAGGTGTCGAAACCCTTGCCCCGGGCGAAGGTGACATCGCCCTTCTGGATGTCCCGGGCGGTGACGTCGCACGCCGGGGCGATGCCGAGGATGGCGGCGCGGGCCTCTGCTGCCGAAGCGCGGGTCAGCCGCCGACCCACCACCAGGGCGATCTCCCCTTCGAATTGCACCAGGGCACTCTCGGGGGGCAGCACGATGGCCGCGCCGTCGCCGAGGAGGGATGACGGCGCCTTCAGGAACACCACCGGTTCTTTGGGCATGGGGTTGTTGAGTTCCGCGGCGTGGTCGCGGTAGTTGCGACCGATGCCGACGATCTTCGAGGGGCGGACCGGGGCCAGGGGGGGTGCGTCCGGCGGCACCGGCTCGCCGGTGGGCCAATCGGTCGGCGAGCTAGACGCCTCGGCGAAGGGATCCGTGAGGAGCCAGTGGATCGCACCCGGGGCGCGCTCCAGAGCCCAGGCGGGGGGCGATGCCGGACTTTTCCTGCGGTAGAGCTTCATGGGGCCGATTCTAACCAGAGCGGTGCGTTGGGCTACCATAAATCTGCAATATTTACGGGCTATGCTGGGATTCTTCCCGGCAGCACAGGCAGCCGGAGCGGGAGCGAACCCATGGGACTGTCAAAATCTTTACGCGGGGAACGAACGTGCAACCCACGGTGCTGATCGTCGAGGATGATCGGCGCATCGCCGGTCTGGTGGCCAAGAACCTGGCGGCGGCGGGTTTCCGTTGCCATGAGATCCACGATGGCCAGGAGGCTCTGGCGGCGGCGCTGCGCCTGGAGCCGGCCCTGATCATTCTGGATATTCTCCTGCCGGGCATCGATGGCCTGGAACTGCTGCGCCTCATCCGCCGTGGCAGCACAGTGCCCATCCTCATGCTCACCGCCCGGGCCACGGAGACGGACAAGGTGCTGGGTCTGGAGCTGGGCGCCGACGACTATGTCACCAAGCCGTTCAGCACCCGGGAACTGGTGGCCCGGGCCCGCGCTCTGCTGCGGCGCGTGGTCAGTGAGGAACAGAAGATCGTGCACTGCGGTGACCTGAAGATCGATCCCGCGCGGCGGGTGGTGGAACGGGGCGAGGAGCGGCTGGAGGTGACGACGCTGGAATTCGATCTGTTGCACTTTCTGGCCACCCGTCCCGGGCGGGTATACAGCCGGGAGGCCCTGATGGATCAGGTCTGGGGCGAGGGCCGCGTGGTGGATGATCGCTCCATCGATAGCCTGATCAGCCGGTTGCGCCGCAAGCTGGAGCCGGGGGTGACCAAGCCGCGCTACATTCAGACCGTCTGGGGAGCGGGTTACCGCTTTGCGGAGAGCACCGGGTGAGCCGCCTCTGGCTGCGCCTGAAACCGAGCCTGTTCTGGACCTTCGCGGGGTCCTTCCTGCTGGTCCTGGTGACCGCGGCGCTGTTGCAGGCGTGGGGCGTGGTGATGTTCGTCAGCAAGGTCGAGGACCAGCGGGTGGCGGATCGGGCGGTCACCGTGGCCCGGGAGGCGGCCCGGGGAATCCAGGAGTTTCTCGCCCAGGCTCCCCCGGGGGACGGTGATACGCGGGCTCGCCAGCGGGTGGAGCGCCCGGGCATCGGTCGCGTCTTCCACGATCTCCAGCCCCAGGATGGCAGCTTCTGGTTGCTGTACCAGACGGCGGAAGGCTGGGTGGAGGAGGGGTGGCACCTGAACCCCGAGGAACGCCAGGCCCTGTCCGCTCTCCTGGGGGTGGACATCCTCGGGCCGCCGCAGGGCCGATTCCAGGGCCCATTCGAGGGAGCAGCCCGGGGCGGCGGGGCGGGGAACGGCGGG
>Ga0210063_1000395_pt1 | contig 13865 bp, 9 predicted proteins | sample Muzzi_PWA_D1_FD_185529 | JGI IMG/M metagenome (GOLD analysis project Ga0210063, IMG submission 185529) | Wetland microbial communities from San Francisco Bay, California, USA, that impact long-term carbon sequestration - Muzzi_PWA_D1 (SPAdes) | ecosystem: Environmental > Aquatic > Marine >... | reverse complement strand
CGAGATGCACCTCGGCCCTGGCGAGAGTGCCGCCATTCTTCTGGCGGAACGAGTCCAAGCGGAGCGACTCATGGTCGATGATCTGGCCGCCCGTCGGTTGGCGCGCCGGTGGGGCCTCAAGGTGGTGGGGACCCTCGGTCTTCTACTGGCCGCTCATCTTCGAGGAGACATACCCTCCTTGGCGGACGAGATCTCCCGACTGCAAACAGCGGGCTTTCACGCGCATCCATCTCTGGTCCGCAAGGTCTTGGAAGCTGCGGATGAGGCCTGATCCGACCGTCGGATTTAGTGCAAGCCCTCCACGAAGACTCCCCCTGTGCCCGTTCCGGAAGCGCCAACCTAACCCACCAACTCCTGAAACCGTGGATGCCCCCGCAGGGCCTCCAGATCGAGGTCCCAGCGGGCCCATTTGCGGTACATGGGGCCCTGGGCCACGGAGGCTTCCAGGTTGCGCAGGCTGTCCTCCACATCGCCGATGAGGGCCAGGGCGCAGGCGCAGTTGTAGAGCGTGCGGGAATCCCCCTGGGCGAGGCGTTCCGCCTGGTGGGCCCATTCCCGGCACCGGTCCACCTCTCCGAGGCGGGCCAGGGTACACGCGCCCACGGACCAGGCGCGGGTGTTGGCGGGGGCCCGCTCCAGGAACTGCTCGGCGGAATGGACGGCCTTCCGGTAGTAGTCGGTGCACAGGTCTTGCCGACCCAGGCGCAGGTAGGCGAACCCGATGTGGGCGAAGGTCTCGAAGCGGTCCACCCGCAGGCGCGAGGCTTCCTCGAAGAGGCGGATGGCCTCCTCCGGCTCGCCGATCAACATCTTCAGGTTGCCGAAAGACATGTAGCACTCGTAGAGGGTGGGATCGAGGCGGAGCGCTTTCCGGAATGCCTTGTCGGCCCCTTCGAGATCCTCCTCGATCCACAGCACCATGCCCCGGGCCTGGTGGCCCCAGGCCAGATCCGGGGCCAGTTGCAAGGCCTTGGCGGCGGCCTCCTTGGCCTCCCGGGTGTAGTCGTCGTTGATCCACCAGGAATAGCGCAGCCGGGCCGCGGCGATGGCCCAACCGGCGAAGGCGGCGGCGAAACTCGGATCCACCTGGGTGGCCTGGGCGAAGGCTTCCCGCGCCGCTTCGACCCCCTGCCGGGTCTCCAGGCGTAGCGCCCGGCGTCCCCGGAGGAAGAGGTCGAAAGCTTCCACGTTGCTGGTCATCTGGTCGAAGAGGGTCTCTCCGGCCCGGGGGGAGAGTTCCACCCGCAGGGTTTCGGCGATGCTGTGGGCGATTTCCGACTGCACGGCGAAGACATCTTGCAACTGGCGGTCGTAACGGCGGCTCCACAGCTGAAAACCGGTTTCGACGGAGATCAACTGGACGGAGATCCGCAGCAGATCCTGACTCTTGCGTACGCTGCCGTCCAGCAGATTGCGCACCCCCAGGGCCTGGCCGATTTCCCGAATGTCCATCTCCGTGGTGCGGTAGCGGAACGACGCCGTACGGGCCACGACCTTCAGGCCCTCGATGCGACTCAACTCATTCAAGATCTCCTCCGCCAGGCCGTGGCAGAAGTATTCCTGGTCCCGGGTCGCGCTCAGGTCAGCGAAGGGCAGCACCGCGATGGACGCTTCATCGGCCACCTTCGCTTCGGTCGCGTCCTCCCCTTGGGGGCTCGTCGGGGTCGTGGCGACAGGTGGCAGAGAAGTGGGGGAGGGCTGCGGCGCGGCGGGCTCCACCTCTCCCTGGAAGATGTAGCCACGACCGTAGACGGTCTTGATCCAACCCTGGTCCCGGGCGGAGCCGCCCAGGGCGTGCCGAGCGCCCCGCACCGCTTTCGAAACCGCCGCGTCGGCGACGTGACGCCCCTGCCACACGTGGTCGCGCAATTCCTCCCGGCTGACCAGCCGCTGGGGATGCTGGATCAGGAAGGCCAGGGTCTCAAAGATCTTCGGCTCCAGGGGTTGCCCCACGCCTTCGCGGAACAACTCGTAGGTGCCGAGGTCGAGTTCAAACGTGCCGAACTGGAACCGGCGGGAGAGATCGGTCATTGTCGAGGCATTATAGGCGGCGTTGCCGGGTTGGCGTGAATCCTCGCCGTTGCCAGATCCGGAGGAGCCTGCGGAAGCGGGGGGATTGGTGCAACAAAGCCAGGTCCGGATCCCACATGGCGAGGTCCCAGCGCGGGAAACCGCTGCGAATGCAGGCCACCAGTTGGCGCAGAGCCGCAGACTCTTGGCCCAGAATGCCGAAAGTGCACGCGGCGTTGTAGCGCAGCCGTGCGTCGGCGGGATCGAGGACCAGGGCGCGCTCCAGCCATTGCCGGGCCTCGGTCCCCTGGTGCAGTCGGGCGAAAGCCACGGCGCCCAGGCCCCAGGCCCGAGCGTCCTCGGGGGCGGATTCCAGATGGTGTTGGGCCAGCAGGGTGACCTTCCGGCACAGCGCCTGGGTTTCCTCCTCCTCGCCCAGCGCCAAAGTGCAGTTGGCCAGATGGATCAGGGCGTCGAAGCGATCGAGCCGCAACTGGGCGGCGCGGCGAAAGTAGCTTTGGGCCTTCTCCAGGTTCTCGCGAAAGACCTCGAAGCGTCCGGCATCGATGCACCCTTCGTAGTGCGCCGGGTCGAGGCGCAGAGTGGCCTCAAAGGCCTCCTCGGCGCTCTCCAGCTCTCCGGTGAGCCAGCTGACGATCGCGTTCGCGTGGTGGCTCCAGGCGAGACCCGGCGCCACCGCCAGGGCGTGCTCCCGGGCGGCCTGGGCGCGGGCCAACATCTCCGGCGTATCCTCGAAGAGAAAGAACAGACTGGCAGAGCACAGCGCGATTCCCGCGAAGGCATTGCCGAATTGGGGGTCCAGGGCCGCCGCCTCCTGATAGAGGCGCAGCGCCGTGGAGAAACCCTGGCGAGTATCCCGGCGCTGCCATCGGAGCGCCCGCAAGTAGCGGTCGAACGCCTCGCTGTTGTGGGTGAGGACCCCGGGCCGATGATCCCGGGAGAGCTCCCGGGGCAGGGCCTGGGCGACGCTGCGGGCGACCTCCGTCTGGATGGCGAAAACATCCCGGTCGTCCCGGTCGTTCCGGTCGTATTGGCGCGCCCAGATCTGGAAGCCATCCTTGGCCGACAGCAACTGGATCGTGATGCGCCGGGTGCCCTCGTGGTATCTCACACTGCCTTCCAGCAGGTAGCGCACCTGCAACCCCTGGGCGATCTCGCGAAAGCCCACCGGGTGCCCGCGGTAGCGCAACGAAGCCGCCCGGGGTGCGACTTGCAGCCCTTCGATAGTGGACAACTCGTTGAGGATCTCTTCCGCGATTCCGTCACAAAAATAGCGTTGGTCCGCCCCGGGACTCAGATCGCGGAAGGGCAGCACCGCGATGGAAGCCGCCACGGCGTCGGCTTCGGCACCCTGGACCGCGCGGGGCTCCGGGCGCAGGATCTCCCGGGCTTCCCCCAGGAAAACGTAGCCGCGACCGTGGATGGTCTTGATCCACCGGGGCTGTTCCGGCGCGTCCCCCAGCACCTGGCGCACGCCCTGGATAGCTCTGGCCAGGGAGCCATCGGCCACCGAGCGGCCTCCCCAAAGTTCGCGCCACAATTCATCTTTGGAGATCACCCGACCCCGATGTTCTATCAGGAAAGAGAGAACCTCGAATATGCGGGGCTCCAGAGGGACCGAGCTCTCCCCCCGGCGCAGTTCGTAGCGGTCCAGAGCGAGCTCAAACGGCCCAAAGGCAAAGCTCTGAACCTGGTGGCGTGGTGATAACAAAGTAATCGGACCTTTCCGCAAGAGATTCGCTGCACAACAGCGAGCCGATATACTACCCTCTACCGCGCCGTCTTGCGGGATCAAGATGCTGTCCCCGTTCGATTTCCTTCCCGTTTCCGTTCGTTTTCTGGTCGGCTTCCGTCGTGACCTCCTCCCAATCGGCTTCATAAGATAATGAGGCAAACCGAGTGAAAACTTGGTTTACCTCTTTCGAATTCGGCACAAGTCTCTTAATGGAAGTGGAGGCTTGTGCCTCTTTGTTTTTATGGGTGGACCTTTTTCACCCCCGATGAGGGAAACGCGCCGACGGTTTCGCTCTTCAGGGTGAACCTGGAAATAAGGAGGTCTCCCATGTTGTCTTGCAGAATCATCCCGTTGTTCTTCGCGGTCCTCGCCCTACACGTTCTGCTCGCTCCGCCCGCGCCCGCGGTCGTGATTCCTCTGGAGGGATCGCAAGATTTGGCAGCGGCGGTCCTCGCCATCGGCGACGATCTGGCGGTTTCCTGGCCCGGGGCTCCCCCGGATACGCTGCTGCTCCTGCGGGTGGTCGATGACGGCGGCACTGTGGTGGTGGAAAAGGTGGCCCTCTCCGGTGAGGACGGCCTGGAGGAACCGGCGGCCCTGTGGCTGCGCAGCGGTGTCGTGGGTTGCGATCCGTGGAGTGAGACGGAGGCGGACCGCTATCGTTTCCGCACTTTGGGCGAAGCGGAAGCCGTGTTGCTCGATCGGGCCTTCGGAATCGAGATCATGGAGGCGGACAGTGGCGCGCTGCTGCTCTCGAAGGCGCTGGCCTTCGCGCCGAATCTTCAACCGTGTCTGTACTTCAGCGACGCGACCGGCTGCCCGCGGCAGCGTTTCGAACGAACCGAGGTGATCTATCTCTCGGGGCGTCATCTGAATCCGGGAACCAGCCTGTTCTTCTTTATGGTTCCGGGTGGGGAACCGCCCGCGGTGGGCGATCCCGTGGAGGAGGTGCGGGCGGACTACGAGGGCGGCGCGCAGGGATTCTCCGCGTGGGTGCCGAATCCCGGGGGAGTGAACTTCACCCTCGCCGTGGGCGGGGATGCGATGAATCCCCCCGTGGGCTGCTATCGGGGTCTGGCGCGGGAGGGGACTACCTGGGAGCCCGTCCGTCAGGCGGAGGATTTCTGGGTGGATTTCGACCACTGTTTGCCCTTCCGGGACAAGGCCGTTTCCGTCAATACCGTGGTCCGCACCTCCGACAAGCCGGATGATGGCCCCGACTGTCCCGAAGCCGGGCCTTGAGTCTCCGCGACCGCCTCCCTCGTTGCATGGTTTGTCGGGTAGGGTCGGCGTCGGTGCCGCGGGCTGTCGGCTCTCGCGAACTCGCTTCGCTCAGACACACTCGCGCCGCCTTCCCGCGACCCCGCCGCCTCCCTCGTTGCATGGTTTGTCGGGCAGGGTCGGGGGCGTCGGGGTCTACCTCGGTGCAGCCGGGGCCAGCCGTTGTCGCAGCACCCGCAGTTGGGTTTCCGCCCGTCGGGTTCGCCGGTCCTCGGGACCCAGGCTGGCGGTCATACGCCGCAGGCTCGCTTCCAGGATCGGTACCGCCTCCCGGAGCCGCTCCTGGTCGATCAGGCAGCGACCCAGATACGCTTCCGCCAGGGCGATCTCATAGTGATCCTCCGGCAGGCTCGCCTGGCGGACCTCCAGGGCACGGCGGAAATGGACCTCCGCCGCGGTGTGTTCCCCGCGGGCGGTGAGCAGTCGGCCCAGCCGCAGGTGAGGGTTGGCGTGGCGATAATCGTCCGGCGGCAGGATGGCGGTGAAGAGCTCCACCGTCTCGCGGTAGAGGGCCTCCGCCTGGGTGGGCTCGCGCTCCGCCACCGACTTGGCCACCGCCAGCAAGCTGTCCGCCACCAGTGGGTGCTGGGGTCCCAACGCCTGCCGCCGCAGCACCAGACTGCGGCGGTAGAGCGTCTCCGCCTCCGCCAGGTCGCCCAGACGCCAGCGGGCGTGCCCCAACTCGTAGAGACAATCCGCCACCAGGGGATGCTCGGGACCGTAGACCACCGTCGCCGACTCCAGGGCCCGCCGGAGCCACCTTTCCGAGATCTCCCACGCCTCCAACTGGCCATGGGCCGTGCCCAGATTGAGCATCGTGCGGGCGATCAGGCCGTGGTGTTCGCCAAAAATTTCCCGCAACAGCCGCAGGGAGGCCTCATACCGGGGGATGGCCGAGGCGGGATGGCCGTTGGCGTGGTCCACCGCCGCCAGCTCCTGGAGGGAGACGGCGACATCCGGATGGTGGGGGCCCAGAAGGCGCTGGCGCTTGTCGAGGATCGTCTCCATCAGCGCTCCCGCCCGGTCGTAGTCCCCACGCTGGAACCACAGCCGCGCCAGCAGCGCTTCGGCTTCGGCCACCTCCACCGATTCCTCCCCCCGGTGGCGCCGCTGGACCGCCAGGGCTTCCCGGACCCAACGCTCCGCCGCCTCCAGGTTGCCGCATTCCAGGGCCAGTCGAGCGCGGTACAGCAGGGTCTCCGCCAGCGGTAGCGCCGTGGCGCCGAAGCGCTCCCGCTGGTTGGCGAGGGCCGCCTCCAGCGAGGCGGCGGCGGTCTCGCACTCCCCCCGCTCGGTTTGCAAGATGCCCAGGTCCCGCAGCGATTCCGCCACCTCCCCATGCGTTTCCCCGAGGATCCGGCGGCGTTCGGCCAGCGCTTCCTGGAGCAGGGGCTCCGCCTGATCGTAGAGCGCCAGCTGGCGGTAGACCCGGCCCATGGTGGCCATCAGGGCGGCCCGCACGGCGGGGTCTTGTTCCAGGCCGTGACGGATCCGTCGAGCGCCCTGGTCCAGCAACTCCCGGGCGGTGAGTTCCCGGCCCGGGGAATGGTACGGGTCGGAGACCTCGAAGAGCCCCTCCAGGAAGGTCGCCACCTCCGTCGCCCGCCGCCGCTGCCGCTCCGCCTCGCGGGCCTGCCAGGCGGTCACCCCGGTGGCCGCGGTCAGGGTCAGGGCGACCAGCGCCGCCGCCGTCGCCGCCACCCGATGGCGGCCCAGGAAGCGGGCGGCGCGATAGCCCCAGGTGGGCCGCCGGGCGGAGATGGGCAACCCCGCCAGATAGCGCCGCACATCCTCCGCCAGGTGTTCGACGGAGCCATATCGATCCCCGGGCTCCCGGGCCATCGCGGTCAAGACGATGGCGTCCAGGTCATCCACCGGGCTCCAGAAGCGTCGCCACCGCCCGGCCTCGCCCCGGCGCACGCTGGGGGGGACGATCTCCGCCTCGCATATCACCCGTTCCACCTCCGCCCAACGACCGCTGGTGAAGGTGTAGGGTCGCTGGTCGCAGAGCAGCAGGTACAGCACGACCCCCAGGGAGTAGACATCCGCGGCGGTGGTCAGGGGTTCCCCCAGGATCTGTTCCGGGCTGGCGTACTCCGGGGTCAGCAAGCGGGCACCGGGGCGGGTGAGGGTGGTCTCCATCCCCGGCATCAGCCCCGGACTCGCCACCCCGCCATCGTCCAGGACCTTGGCGATCCCGAAGTCCAGCAGCTTTGGGGTGCCGTCCGGGGTCACCAGGATGTTCGAGGGTTTCAGGTCCCGGTGCAGGATCAGCCGAGCGTGGGCATGGCGCACCGCGTCGCACACCTTGCGGAAGAGTTCCAGGCGCTGCCGCGGGCTCCACCGCCGGTGGCGACAAACCTGGTCGATGGGCTCCCCGTCGATGCATTCCATCACCACGTAGGGCACACCGGCCTCGGTGCTGCCGCCATCCAGGATGCGGGCGATGTAGGGATGCTCCAGATGGGCCAGGATCTGCCGTTCCCGGCGCAGGCGTTCCAGCAGGTCAGGGGTGACGTGGGCGGCGTGGGTGAGCTTGATGGCGACCTCTTTGTGGAACGCCTCATCGCTCCGCTCCGCCCGGTAGACCGTGGCGAAGCCCCCCCGACCGATTTCCTCCACGATCCGGTAGGCCCCGAGGCGGCGGGGTGGCGCGTCCTCGAGATGGGCCCGCACCGTGCCGCGGATGCGGTCCTCCGCCGTCTCCTCCGCCGCCAGCAGGGCCGCCACACGGTCGCCCAAGGCCTCGTCGTCGGCGCACTCCCGGGCCAGGAACGCCTCGCGCTCCGCCACCGGTTGGGCGGCGGCTCGGTGGAAGAGTTCCTCCAGACGGCGGAAACGGGCGGCGTCCAGGGGCGGTTCGCGGGAACTCACGGCGGGTTCTTCAGGGCGTCCGCCAGCCACGCCTTGGCCAGCTTGAGATCCCGTTCCACCGTGGCGTGGGAGACCGCCAGGGCGGCGGCGGTCTCCTCGATGGTCAGCCCGGCGAAGAAGCGCAATTCCACCACCCGCGCCTTGCGCTCGTCCAGCTGACTCAACGCGGCCAGGGCATCGTCCAGGGCCAGCAGATCGTCCGCCCGTTCCACGGGGATCAGCGCCTCGTCCAGGGGGAGGAGGGCCTCGCCGCCACCGCGCTTGTCCGCCTTGCGCCGCCGTGCCTCGTCCACCAGGATGCGGCGCATCAGCCGCGCCGCCACCGCGAAGAAGTGCACCCGGCCATTCCACTGCACCGCGGCGTCCGTCAGGCGCAGGAACGCTTCGTGCACCAGCGCCGTGGGTTGCAGCGTCACCTGACGATCCGCGGCCATGGCCCGCCGCGCCACCCGGTGCAACTCTTCGTAGACCAGCGGGATCAGCCGATCCTGGGCCTTGCCGTCCCCCTCGGCCCACGCCTCCAGCAGTTGGCTCACTTCGCTTCCGGACATGATCCCGCCATTTTAACAGCCTGTGGCAAAACTCGCGCCGCGCTCCGAGCGGGCCTTTTCAGCCAGATCGGCGTTGGAAAATCTCGCAAGATCGCGGATATTCCTGCGATTTTCCGCCTTGATCTGACCGAAAATTCTTCGCTCTCGCATGCGCCCGACTTTCACCACGGGCTGTTTAACCCCGATGAGGGAGTCCCGCCGTCCCGTTGCGCTCTTCAGGGCAACCGGGTCGCATCGCGCGACCCTTTGAACCCGATGAACCCTTTGAACCCGATGAACCCGATGAACCTGAACCGAATTCTCAAGGAGCCCATCATGCAACGTTTCCTCCCCATTCTCGCCCTCCCTACCCTTCTCCTCGCCCTGCTCGCCCCCTGCCCGGCCCATGCCGGGGGTGGGGGCGGGGGTGAACCGGGTGAAAAGGCCTCGGGCGTCTTCCATGTCTCGCCGGAACTGATGGATAACCTCATCGCCTGGTCCTCGCCACCCCAGTCCCTGGAAGCCCTGGCGGTGGAGAAGTACCCGGAAGCGGTGGAGGCGTACGCCCTCGCCGTCGCCCAGCTGTACCCGGACGCAGACCTCGCCGGGCACTTCGCCAAGAACTATCCGGCGATCTACCAGGCGGTGGACGAGATCATCCTCGACCGCTCCCCCGAGACGATCGAGTTGGTGGGCTACGCCCTCACCCAGACCGGCGAGGACTACCAGCGTTGGCAGCGGGAAAACGCCCTCAGCGAGAACAACCTGACCTTGCCCCTCTATCTGGCCAAGGAATACCCCGCGATCCCCAGCGTGCTGGATCTGATGGGGCAGACCCCCGCGGCGGAGGGCAAGAGCCTGCTGGATTTCGTCAAGGCTCAGGGCGGTAACGAGGACGAAGCCTCCCTTCTGCTATCCAACATCGATGCCATTCCCGTCGCCGACCCGTTCGCCGATTGTGTCTGCTGGGTGGCCCTCACCTTCTCCCGCGCGCCGGGCGGCTGGCAGGCGGGGAACTCCCATCGGGACAGCACCTATTGGGACGGGGGTTTCCGGCGCCTGGACTTCGAGCGCCGTTTCAACGGTGCCGCCCGCGAGGCGGATTTCCGCCGCGCCTCCCACCTGCGGCGGTACGAAGTGGGCAAGGTGATGAACGCCAGCCGCACGGCGATGCGGATGCGCATGCATTGCACCCAGCGGGGCGGTTCCGGCGCTCTGTGCACCACGGGTAGTTGCACCGGCGAGGCGGCGGCGCGCATCGAATACGGCAGCCGGGTGAGCCAGTTCACCGAATCCGCTGGTTTCTTTCCCCACTCCGCCTCCACCACCGCCGTCGATACCGCGATTCTGACCTACGATCGGGAAGGCAACCCCCAGAGCGAGGAGCTCTTCCGCAAAGGGGTCGCCGTGGCTGGAGTCGTCAACATGGAATGGGACGCGGATTCCCTGAGCAACCTGCTGGGTGGTTTCGGCGATATTCTGCAGATCGTCACCGGGGACGGCGGCACCGCCTTCGACCTCCTCGGGGGGAATCTCATCGATGACATCATCCAGGGCATCTTCGGCCTCATCGTCTGGGAGGGGCAGCCCAGCGATACCCAGCAGGAGTGGTACGCCAGCTACGACACGGCCCGTTCCGGCGCGATCCCGTTGCTGCCCAATGTCACCCACGCCTTCGAACTCGCCACCCAGTCGGAGACGCGGGGCAATGGGCGGGGCTGGCGCAGCGAGAGCGAGGCCTCCATCGCCAGTTACGATTATTTCGTCACCGCCCTGCGCAATTTCCAGTGCAAAGGCAGTGTGGCGCCTCCTCCGGTCCAGGCGTGTTGGTCGTACGCGTCCTCCGATCATCCCCTGAGCATCGCGGACATCGAGGGCCTGATCGACGCCTGGGTGACCACCGAATTGGGTGTTTCGCCGGCCAATATCGCCGCCCACAACGGTGGGTGCTAGGGTCGGTGGGTCGTCTCGGGGGGCCGCGTCGGTGCATTTCACCGGTCGGCCCCCCGGTTTGCCTCCTTGACCCATGGGGGTCAGGCTTTCTAGAATCAGCGGCTGGGTGCGCTTGCCCTCCACCAAAATACGATGATCACCGGCCACAACACGGACGTTCAGCACAACGAGATTGTCTTCCACGTGCAGACCGAGGACAAAGGGGTCTCCAACCCCTTTATTGAGAGCCTCGTCTACGTGAAAGGCCAGATCCTCGGCGCGCGGCGCGTGGCGTATGCCGATCTCCTTACCGACGGTAAGGGGGAAAAAGAGATCATCAACTTGATGGATCAGCAGCATCGCCAGATCATCGCTGCCATCAAAGCGGGCAAATTCGACGCCAAACTCGAGGCTCTGACCGGTGGTCAGGTGCCCAAAGTTCCCTCCGGTACCGTCTCCGTGGTGCCCGATGCCCCTGGCAGTTCCCAGGTACAACCGCCCGACGATGACCTGGCCATCGACTCCAGCCGCACCCTCGACCAGGTGATCCTGGACTACCTGACCAGCGAGGCGGACCAGGAGCAGTTGCTCCTCATGGTGGACGGCGACGACAACCTGTCCGCGGGGCAGCAAGCGGGGCTCGCCGTGCAGACCCGGTCCAGCAAGAGCGGCGTGGCGATCTCCAACGCCACCGTGGAGGTGCGCATGATCTCCACCAACATGGAGCCCCGCACCCTGGCCACCGGCGAAACCGATGCCGAGGGCGCGCTGCACCTGGAATTCAAGATCCCCGTCTACCAGGACGGCGCGGCGGCCCTGATCATCGTCGCCGACAGCACCATCGGCGCCGCCGAGATCAAGCACCTCCTCTAGACCGATGGGCACCTTCCGGATCCAGCTCAACGGGGAGCCCCACCCGGTCGAATCTGGCACCACCGTCGCCGACCTCGTCCTCGCCCTGGGTCGTCATCCCCAAACCGTCGCCATCGAGTTGAACGGCACCATCCTGCCCCGCGCCCGCTTCGCCACCCAGCCCCTCCAGGCGGGCGATCAGCTAGAAATCGTCCACTTCGTCCAAGGTGGGGTTGATATACCAACGCCCACTTCGGTATAGTCGCCCGTCCAGACAGGTATGGGCCGCTAGCTCAATTGGCAGAGCAACAGACTCTTAATCTGTGGGTTATAGGTTCGATTCCTATGCGGCTCACCAACCTAAGTTCCCTAGAAACAACCACTTACAAGTCCCGCCGACAGACTTGGGCGCCGCCCCGGGAAATCGTGATGTCACCAGGATGTCACCAGAGGATGGGGTGTTTTTGAGGGCTCTGTGGGGTTGTGTAGGGCTGGGTGGGAGGGGGGCAGAGTAGGTCTCTGAACGGCCTGAACGCACATCTTTGGCCTCGGAACCTGGAGCAGTCCGTCCACCTTTCCATGTAAAGCGGGGAGGGGAACGAAGGGATGACGGCCTCCGGGTGTTGGAAGTCAAATCGAACACGAAGTTGACAAAACTTGCTGGCATGGCGGACCATGGGGAAAACCACTGGAGATGCTGATGCCTATGCACCTCAACTACCTGATCCTCATTTTTGCTGCGGTCTACGCGGCGGTGCTGGTCGTCCAAGCCCTCTCCGGCGGGGTCTCAAAGCGGTGGGTTTTTGAATTGGCCCTCTTGCTCGCGGCCCTCCTGGTGCTCCATCTCACCACCGGATTCCCGGGGGCCGGGGGTCGCCAGTCGTTCGGCGCGGGCGCGGATCTCGGCATGGTGGCTTTGATGTTTGTGGGGATTCTCGCGGGCATGGCGGCGCGGTACATCTTTTATCTTCGCGGGAAGTTCCGGTGGCGGAGCTTCCTCAAGCCGCTATGCGTTTCCCCCATCGTGCTCTTACCCCTCCTGGGGACCTTTCCCTTCGGCGGCAAGGTCGAGCCGATCCAGTGGATCGCGTTCGCCATCCTGGCGTTTCAGAACGGATTTTTTTGGAGGGTGATTTTTGAGCGGGCGAAGGAAACGACCTGAGATCTTCACTTGTGTGGTTCTGGTCCTGGGGTTGGCGACCGTGGCCAGCGCCCAACAGGCACCGCCAAAATACGAGAAATACATCCAGCGCTTCCCGGACAACCGGGCGCTCTGGGAGCGGCTCCTCAACAGGGTGGATGTGACGCTGGAGGAGATCGGCCCCGCCTTCGCACTGGTGGCTGGCATCGATAGCTATCCAAAACTGAAGGGCAGGACCACCCTGAAGCCCGCTGGGGTGGATATCGACAAGCTCGTGGACTATCTGGAGGGCCAGGAGCGCTTCCTGGAGATCGTGGTGCTACGCAACGAGGCGGTCACCCTCGACAACCTCGGTTACTTTTTGCAGCGCTACTTCCCCGACAAGCTGAAGGGTGTGCCCAAGGGCCGCTTTCTCCTGGCCTTTTCCGGCCACGGTGTCCAGGAGGGGGAGTTTGGGTATTTACTGCAACCGGACGCGGAGCGGCTCGATGCGGAATTTGGAATCAACCTCGGCGTCGTTAAGGGCTTCTACAGTCGGATCCTTCACCACGCGCACCAGTCGCTGGTGTTGATCAACGCGTGCCATGCGGGGGCTCTTCTCGAGCGCGAATCCTTTGGCCGCGTGGTGCCCCTCGACCCCGGGCATTGGGCGATCACCGCGGGCGGCGACGCGGGGGAGTTGGTTTGGCACGACAAGAAGGTCGGCCCGGGCAGTATCTTTTTCGAGAAGTTCTTCGCGGCGCTGGACGGCCGCGCGGATCGCCTGCCCGAGCAGTCCGATGGCAGCCTGGGGGACGGTCTGGTCACGGTCGAAGAGCTGTTTACCTACCTCAAGGCCGAGGTGCAACTGGCCACCCGCCAGAGCCAGAACCCGCGGATGGGCAACATCTCGCTGCATGGCGATCATGGCAGCTTCTTTTTCTTTAACAAAAAGCGCGAAGTCGCGCCGCCGCCCCCCTTTAATCCCACGAGATCGTTTGGAACGGTTGCCTGTACGTCAGCGAGTGATTGCTTCTCAAAGGGCTATGACGCCCACGGGCGGAAGGCATACGATCTGGCTTTGCGTCTCTATCACGAGGCTTGTCGGTTGGGCGCCGCCGCCGGATGCTTCAACCTCGGACTCATGTACGAGAGAGGCGATGGAGTGGCCAAGGACACGGCTCGCGCTATCAGCCTTTACCGGCAGACGTGCGATGGAGGCGTCGCCGGGGGATGCTCAAACCTCGGAATCATGTACGAGAGAGGCAATGGAGTGGCCAAGGACGCGGCTCGCGCTGTGAGCCTTTTCCGGCAGGCTTGCGATGGGGGCGACGCCCCGGGATGCACAAACCTCGGAGCCATGTACCAGAACGGCGAGGGAGTGGCCCAGGACCTTGCTCGCGCTGAGAGCCTTTTCCGGCTGGGTTGCGATGGAGGCGTCGCCAGAGGATGCAAAAACCTCGGAATCATGTACGAGAGAGGCGATGGAGTGGCCAAGGACGCGGCTCGC
>Ga0210063_1000393_pt1 | contig 13936 bp, 8 predicted proteins | sample Muzzi_PWA_D1_FD_185529 | JGI IMG/M metagenome (GOLD analysis project Ga0210063, IMG submission 185529) | Wetland microbial communities from San Francisco Bay, California, USA, that impact long-term carbon sequestration - Muzzi_PWA_D1 (SPAdes) | ecosystem: Environmental > Aquatic > Marine >... | reverse complement strand
CGCATGTTTCAACCTGAAATCGACCTCCCGACCGAAGACGAAACCACCCGGGGTATCGACATCCACCGCCATGAATTCCCGATTCTCGAGGGACGCACCTTCCGGCTCAACACGTGGGATTTTGGCGGCCAGCAGATCTATCACGCCACGCACCAGTTCTTTCTGACCAAGCGTTCGCTGTACGTGTTGGTGGACGACACCCGCAGCGATCACCGGTCGATCCATGACGAGGGGTTCAAGTTCTGGCTGGAGGTGGTCGAAACCCTCAGCGAACGGAGCCCGCTCCTGATCTTCCAGAACGAGAAGGGTGGCCGGAGCAAGCCCATCGACGAGGCGGGCATCAAGGGGCGGTTTCCCAATGTGCAGGGGATCCATCGGGGCAACCTGGAGCATCCGGACGCGGCGGACGGCCTGCGGCAGGCGGTGGAACTCTTCGCCCAGCAGTTGCCGCACATCGGCGAAGGGGTGCCGGCCCAGTGGGTCCCGATCCGCCAGGACCTGGAAGCGCTGGCGCGGACCCGGCCCTACATCGCCCTGGAGGAGTACTTCGCCGTCTACGAGCAGCACCTGGAACTGGACCGTGAGAAGGCGCTGCACCTGAGCCGGTACCTGCACGACCTGGGCGTCTTCCTACACTTTCAGCAACCGCCGGAGCTGCGCCGCACGGTGTTCCTGCAGAACCAATGGGTGACGGCGGCGGTGTTCCGCATCCTGGACGATGAAGAGGTGAAAGCCCGGCGGGGCCGATTCACCCTGGCGGATTGCGACCGCCTTTGGTCGGACAAGGGCTACGCGGACAAGGACGTGGAATTGCGCGCCCTGATGGTTCGCTTCGAGTTGTGTTACCGGCTGCCGGACACCGCCGAGGAAACCTGGTTGGTGCCGCAGCACCTGCCGCCATCCCGACCGCCTGCCTTGAACGACTGGGCCAGACCGGGTGACCTGGTGCTGACCTACCGCTACGACTTCCTGCCCCGGGGGCTGGTCAGCCGACTGATGGTGCGGATGCACCGTTTCGTCAAGCAAACGGAGCTGTGCTGGTCGAGCGGCGCGCTCTTCGAGCACGGCGGCACCCAGGTGCTGGTGGAGACCACCGCCCGGGGCAACGAAATCGCCCTCCGCAGCCGTGGCCCGGAACAGAAGGCCCTGCTGAGCGTCATCGCCAGCGACCTGGACGCCCTGAATGACAGCTTCCACGGCCTCAAAGACAAGGTCGGCAAATGGGTGCCGTGCCTCTGCGCCACCTGTGCCGCCCTGAAAGAGCCAGCGCTCTTCGAACAGAAGGAACTGATCGACCGCAAACAGCGAGGCAAACCAACGATCGAGTGCCCCAAACCCCCCGACTACGCCGCCGTCAGCGTGCTGGAACTGCTAGACGGCATGAACCTGGACCAGTGGCTGGCTTGGGCGGGCATCGAGCTGTCCCGGGGCGATGACGAACCGGCAGCGTCCGTGGACACGGATCCATCCATGGTGAATGCCAGTGTGGGCGGCAAGACCCTACGGATTTTCCTGGCCTCCTCCGCCGAACTGCGCGAGGACCGCGATGCCTTCGACCTCTACTTCCGGCAACAGAATGACCGCCTGCGAAAAAAGGGACTGTATCTGGAGATCGTCCGTTGGGAGAACTTCCTGGACGCCATGTCGGGCACGCGGTTGCAGGAGGAATACAACCAGGCTGTCCGCAGCTGCGACGTCTTCGTCAGCCTGTTCAAGACGAAGACGGGTAAGTACACTGCGGAAGAATTCGATGTCGCCCACCAGACCTTCCAGGCCACCGGCAAGCCCCTGATCTACACCTATTTCCGCAAGGCCACCGTCTCCACCAGTGACGTCGATGTTGACGATCTCATTTCGCTGCGGGACTTCAAGAAGAAGCTCGGGGAACTCGGGCATTTCTGGACGGAGTACGAGTCGGTCGAGGGCCTGCAGAAGCACTTCCGCGACCAGTTGGACAAGTTGCGGGCCGCCGGTTTGCCGTGATCCGGGGCTCTTGAGCCGAAACAAAAAGGGCGGCCTCGCGGCCGCCCTTTGCACTGCGTCGATGGGATCGAGGATTACTCCCCTTCCACCACGCCCGTGGGCAACGCCCGGATCTCTTCGTCGGTCAATTCGAAGAAGAGGTCGGTCTCGTCATCCGCGGGCCGGGCGGTGGCGGTGTCTTCTTCCAACTCGAAGGTGTGGTAGAAGCCCATGCCGGTCCCGGCGGGGATCAGACGACCGACGATGACGTTCTCCTTCAGGCCCCGGAGCAGATCCACCTTGCCGCTGATGGCGGCCTCGGTGAGCACCCGGGTGGTTTCCTGGAAAGAGGCGGCGGAGATGAAGCTCTCCGTGGACAGCGACGCCTTGGTGATGCCCAGGAGCATCGGGCGGCCCACGGCGGCCTTGCCGTCGGCGGCGATGACCCGCTCGTTCTCCTCCTGGAAGCGCCAGCGATCCACCTGCTCGTCGATCAAGAATTCGGTGTCGCCGACCTCCTCGATCTTCACCGAGCGCATCATCTGACGCACGATCACCTCGATGTGCTTGTCGTTGATCTGCACACTCTGGGAGCGGTAGACCTCCTGGATCTTGTCCACCAGGTAGCGCTGCAACTCCTTCTCACCCAACACCAACAACACATCGTGAGGGTTGATGGGGCCGTCGATCAACGGATCGCCCGCGGCGACCCGCTCGCCCTCCTGGACGTTGATGTGGATGGAACGGGGCACCAGGTACTCGCGGGCTTCGCCAGCGTCGCTCTCGACGATGACCTTGCGCATACCCTTCTGCACCTCGCCCAACCGCACCACACCATCGATCTCGGTAATGATGGCTGGCTCCTTGGGGCTGCGGGCCTCGAAGAGTTCCACCACCCGGGGCAGACCACCGGTGATGTCCTTCGTCTTGGTGGTCTCGCGGGGGATCTTCACCAGGGTGTCGCCCGGGTAGACCCGATCGCCGTCGCTGACCATCAAGTGGGAACCGGAAGGCAGCAGGTAGCGGCGCTCCTTGTTGCCCTTGCCCCCCTTGATCAACAGGGCCGGGACGCGCTTCTCGTTCTGCGACGCCTCGACGATGATCTTCTGGGAGAGGCCGGTGACCCGATCGGTCTCCTCGCGGACGTTCTCGCCCTCGACGATGTCGATGAACTCCACCTTGCCGCCCACCTCGGTGAGGATGGCGTAGGTGAAGGGATCCCATTCGACCAGTTCCTTCCCCGGTTCCACCGTGTCGCCCTCGTGGACCAGCAGGCGAGAACCGTAGGTCAGGGCGTAACGCTCCAGCTCGCGGCCCTTGGCATCCACCAGGACCAGCTTGCCGTTGCGGTTGATGACCACCAGGTCACCCGCTTTGCTCTCGACGGTGTTGACGTTCAGGAACTTGACCGAACCCGGGTTCTTGGAGGTGTGCTTCGACTGCTCCGACACGCGGCTGGCGGTGCCCCCAAAGTGGAAGGTCCGCATGGTCAGCTGGGTGCCCGGCTCGCCGATGGACTGGGCGGCGATGACACCCACCGCCTCGCCGATCTCCACCATCTTGCCGGTGGCGAGGTTGCGCCCGTAGCAGGAGGCGCACACGCCCCGCCGGGCCTCGCAGGTGAGCACGGAGCGGATCCGCACCCGCTCGATACCCGCGGATTGCACGGCGTTGGCCAGCTCTTCGGTGATCTCCTCGCCGATCTCCACCAGCACCTCGCTGGTCATGGGATCGTAGATCTCCTCCTGGCTGGTCCGACCGACGATGCGGTCCCGCAGCGGTTCGAGGATCTCGCCACCTTCCATGATGGCGGTCACGACGATGCCGTCGATGGTGCCGCAGTCCACCTCGTTGATGATGACGTCCTGCGCCACATCCACCAGGCGGCGGGTCAGGTAGCCGGAATCCGCCGTTTTGAGAGCGGTATCCGCCAGACCCTTGCGCGCGCCATGGGTCGAGATGAAGTACTGCAACACGCTCAACCCCTCGCGGAAGTTGGCGGTGATGGCCGTCTCGATGACCTCGCCGGACGGCTTGGACATCAGACCGCGCATTCCGGCCAGCTGGCGGACCTGCTCGCGAGAACCACGGGCGCCGGAGTCCGCCATCATGTTGATGGGGTTGAAGGCGCCGTCCTGGCTCTGCATGTCGATGAACATCTCCTCGGAGACGCGCTCGGTGACCCGGTGCCAGATGTCGATGATCTTGTTGTGCCGCTCACCCTGGGTGATCACGCCCGCGGTGCGCTGCTTCTCGATCTCGACCACGTCCCGTTCCGCCTTGTCCAGCATCTCCTGCTTGCGGGCGGGGATGACCATGTCATCGACGCCGATGGAGATACCGGCCTTGGTGGCGTAGAGGAAGGTGATCTCCTTGACCTCGTCCAGCATCTGCACCGTGGCGTCGTTGCCCAACCGGATGAAGCAGTAGCCCACCAGATCCTGGAGGCCCCGCTTCTTCAGCAGGCCATTGATGTACGGCACTTCCTCCGGCAGGTGGCGGTTGAAGATCACCCGCCCGACGGTGGTTTCGATCAGTTGCTTGTCGAGGAATTCCACCTCGGCGTGAAGCACATCCTGCTTGTTGTACTGGGTGTCCAGGTTGATGTACTCACCGCTGTAGCGCACCTTGATGGGGGAGAGGGTCTCCACCTCGCCCGCTTCCAGGGCCAGCAGGACGGATTCCGCGTCCGGGAAGATCCGGCCGGCACCCTTGGCGTCGTCCCGCTTCAAGGTCAGGTAGTACCCGCCCAGGACGAGATCCTGACTCGGCACCGCCAGCGGTCGGCCATGGGCCGGGGACAAGACGTTGTTGGCGGAGAGCATGAGCACCTGGCTCTCGATCTGCGCCTTGGGGGACAACGGCACGTGCACCGCCATCTGGTCGCCGTCGAAGTCGGCGTTGAAGGCGGCGCAGACCAGGGGGTGAATCTTGATCGCCTTGCCCTCGGTGAGCACGGGCTGGAAGGCCTGGATGCCCAGACGATGCAAGGTCGGAGCGCGGTTCAGGAGGACGGTGTGGTCGCGAATGACCTCCTCCAGAGCGTCCCAGACCTCATCCACTTCCTGTTCCACCAATTCCTTGGCGGCCTTGATGGTGCCGACCAGCCCCTTCTCTTCCAGGCGGTTGTAGATGAAGGGCTTGAACAGCTCCAGGGCCATCTTCTTGGGCAGACCACACTCGTTCAAGTGCAGGTCCGGACCGACGACGATGACGGAACGACCGGAATAATCGACGCGCTTGCCCAGGAGGTTCTGGCGGAAACGCCCCTGCTTACCCTTGAGGGTGTCCGAGAGGGACTTCAGGGGGCGGTTGTTGGAGCCCTTGAGCACCCGACCGCGGCGACCGTTGTCGAACAGGGCATCCACCGCTTCCTGGAGCATGCGCTTCTCATTGCGCACGATCACTTCCGGCGCGCGCAATTCCAGGAGCTTCTTCAACCGGTTGTTGCGGTTGATCACCCGGCGGTAGAGGTCGTTCAGGTCGCTGGTGGCGAAGCGACCGCCATCCAGGGGCACCAGGGGACGCAGCTCCGGCGGGATCACGGGGATCACGTCGAGGATCATCCAGTCCGGGCGGTGACCACTGCGGCGGAAGGCATCGACCACCTTCAGACGCTTGGCGGCCTTCAGCCGACGGATCTGGCTGGTCTCCGTCTTCATGACGATGCGCAGCTCTTCGGAGAGTTCATCCACCTCGATGGAGGCGAGCAATTCCTTGATGGCCTCGGCGCCCATGCGGGCGACGAAGGCCCCGGCACCGTACTGGTCCCGCAGTTCGCGGAAGCGCTCCTCGCTGATCAGCTCTTTCTCTTTCAGCTCCGTCTCACCGGGGTCGACGACGACGTAGCTTTCGAAGTAGAGCACCCGCTCCAGATCCCGCAGGCTGATGTCCAGCAGGTGGCCGATGCGACTCGGCAGCCCCTTGAAGAACCAGACGTGGGAGACCGGGCAGGCCAGCTCGATGTGGCCCATGCGCTCGCGCCGCACCCGCGACCGGGTGACCTCGACGCCGCACTTGTCACACACCACGCCGCGGTGCTTCATGCGCTTGTATTTGCCGCACAAACATTCCCAGTCCGTGACCGGACCGAAAATCTTGGCGCAGAACAGACCATCCCGCTCCGGCTTGAAGGTGCGGTAGTTGATGGTCTCCGGCTTGGTGACCTCACCAAAGCTCCAGGACCGGATTTTTTCCGGCGACGCGATCGATATTTTGATCGCGTTGAAATCCTTCAACGACTGGGGCTTGTCAAACGTGCTCATCGGTTGCAACGGGCCACCCCCTTAGACTTTCAACAGTTCGATGTCGAGACAGAGACTCTGGAGCTCGCGCACCAGGACGTTGAAGGACTCCGGCAAACCGGGCCCTTCCGGCACATCACCCTTGACGATGGATTCATAGACCTTGCTGCGCCCCTCGACATCGTCACTCTTGACGGTCAGGAGCTCCTGCAAGGTGTAGGCGGCGCCGTACGCCTCCAGCGCCCAGACCTCCATCTCTCCGAAGCGCTGGCCACCGAACTGGGCCTTACCGCCCAGGGGCTGCTGGGTGATCAGCGAGTACGGGCCGATGGAACGGGCGTGGATCTTGTCGTCCACCAGGTGCGACAGTTTGAGCATGTAGATGTAACCGACGGTGACCTGCTGCTCGAAGCGGTCCCCGGTCATGCCGTCGTGGAGTGTGGTCTTGCCGGAGGTCGGCAGCCCAGCCTCGGTCAGGAGATCCTTGATCTGGATCTCCCGCACGCCGTCGAACACCGGGGTTGCGAAGTGCATCCCCAACGCTCGCCCGGCCCACCCCAGATGGGTCTCCAGGATCTGACCGACGTTCATGCGGCTCGGCACACCCAACGGGTTGAGGACGATCTCCACCGGGGTGCCGTCCGGCAGGTACGGCATGTCCTCCTCGGGCAGAATGCGCGAGATGACACCCTTGTTCCCGTGACGACCGGCCATCTTGTCGCCCACCTGCATCTTGCGCTTCATGGCGACGAAGACCTTGACCAGCTTGATGACGCCGGGAGGGAGCTCGTCGCCCTTCTGCAACAGACCGATGCGCTCCTCGTTCACCCGATGCAAGACCTCGATATGGGAATCGGTCTTGTTGTAGATGCGGGAGACGTCGTCCAGCAGGTCGGCGTTCTTGATCGGCAGGCGGAGAATCTCTTCCCGGGTCAGCGCTTTCAAGGCGTCGTGGGTGATCTCCTTGCCCTTGGCGACCAGCTCCGCGCCGGTGTGGGCGGTAACCGCGGCGGAGACCTTCTGGCCGGAGAGAAGATCGCGGATTTTCTTGTTGCGCTCCTCGTTGAGAATGCGCACCTCATCCTTGATGTTCTTCTGCAGGCGTTCGATTTCCTCCTGCTCGATCTCCTTCGCGCGCAGGTCCTTTTCGACCCCCTTGCGGGAGAAGATCTTGACATCGACGATGGTGCCCTCGATGCCCGGCGGCACCTTCAGCGAGGCGTCCCGGACATCGCCGGCCTTCTCGCCGAAGATGGCGCGCAGGAGCTTTTCCTCGGGGGTCAGCTGGGTTTCGCCCTTGGGCGTGACCTTGCCCACCAGGATGTCGCCGCTCTTGACCGTGGCGCCGATGCGGATGATGCCGCTTTCGTCCAGGTCCTTGAGGGCCGTCTCCGAGACATTGGGAATGTCCCGGGTGATCTCCTCGGGGCCGAGTTTGGTGTCCCGGGCTTCGACCTCGAATTCCTCGATGTGGATGGAGGTGTAGTAGTCCTCCTTGACCAGCTTCTCGGAAACCAGGATCGCGTCCTCGAAGTTGTAACCCCGCCAGGGCATGAAGGCCACCAGGACGTTGCGACCGAGGGCGAGTTCCCCCTCCTCGGTGCAGGGCCCGTCGGCCATGACATCGCCCTTGTGCAGGCGCTGGCCCTCTCGCACCAGCGGCTTCTGGTTGATGCAAGTGTTCTGGTTGGAGCGGCGGAACTTGATGAGCTGGTAGATATCGGCGCCGAACTCCTTCTGCTCGCCGGTGTCGATGTCCTCCCCCTCGACGCGCACGATGATGCGCTCGGAGTCCACCGAGTCCACCACGCCACCCCGCTGGCAGAGGACCACCGCACCGGAATCCTGGGCCACGATGGCCTCCAGACCGGTACCGACGATGGGCGCCTCGCTGCGCAGCAGCGGCACCGCCTGCCGTTGCATGTTGGAGCCCATCAACGCACGGTTGGCGTCATCGTTCTCCAGGAAGGGGATCAGCGCGGCAGCCACGGAGACCAGCTGCTTGGGGCTGATGTCCATGTAATGGAGCATCTCCCGCTCGACCGTGACGAAGTCACCGCCAGCCCGGGCGATCACCCGCTCGTCCACCAGGTTGCCCTTGGCATCGACCGTGGCGTTGGCCTGGGCGATGATGTATTTCTCTTCCTCCCAGGCGGACAGATAGAAGGCGTGGGGCTCGGCATCCACCAGCTGCTTCTTGTCCTTCTGGAGTTTCTTGTTCTCCGCCTCCAACTCGTCCCCGGTGATGATCTGCCCCAGTCGCCAGGGGCCATCGCCCACCTTGACCACCCGCAGGTGATCGATCACCCGACCGGCTTCCACCCGTTTGTAGGGACTCTCGATGAAGCCGTAGTCGTTGATCCGAGCGTAGGTGGCCAACGACGAGATCAGACCGATGTTCGGCCCTTCAGGGGTCTCGATGGGGCAGATGCGACCGTAGTGGGTAGCGTGCACATCGCGGACCTCGAACCCGGCCCGTTCCCGGGACAGACCGCCCGGACCGAGGGCCGACAGGCGCCGCTTGTGGGTGACCTCCGACAGGGGGTTGGTCTGGTCCATGAACTGACTGAGCTGCGAGGAACCGAAGAACTCCTTGACGGCGGCGATCACCGGTTTGGAGTTGATCAGGTCGTGGGGCATGGCGGAATCGATGTCCTGATGAACGGACATCTTCTCTTTGATGGCCCGCTCCATGCGCACCAGACCGACCCGGAACTGGTTCTCCAGCAACTCGCCCACGGCCCGCACGCGGCGGTTGCCGAGGTTGTCGATGTCGTCCACCCGACCGATATCCTTCTGCAAGCGCAGCAGGTATTCGATCACCCGGAAGAAGTCATCGGCGGAGAGGGTCTTCTGCTCCACCGGCACCTCGGTGTCCAACTTGATGTTGAACTTGAAGCGCCCGACGCGGGAAAAGTCGTACCGCTTGGCGTCGAAGAACATGCCGTAGAACAGCGACCGGGCGCTCTCCAGCGTTGGGGGATCCCCGGGGCGCATGCGGCGATAGATCTCGATCAAGGCTTCCTTGGCGTTGGTCGTGGTGTCCTTGGCCAGGGTGTTGGAAAGCGTCGCCCCGCACAGCTGCCAGTCCGGGAAGAAGACGTTCAGCGGCGTCACGTTATGGTCCAGCAGACGATCGTAGATGTCTTCCGGCACCAGGTCGTTGGCCTCGAAGAGCACCTCGCCGGTGTCCAGATCCACGATGTCGGCGGCGAACAGGGCCCGTTCCAGGTTGCTGACCTTGACCTCCGAGACCAGGGTACCCGCCTTGTCCAGAGCCTTGATCTCTTTCTCGCCCAGCTGGATACCGGCGAAGATCCGGAAGACGGAGCGGCGACCGCGACTCTGCTCATCCCGCAGCCGTTCCTGCTCCAGGACGCCGACCGGCAGCTCCAGCTTGACCTTCCCCGGCTCGTCCACCTGCATGGGGATGATGGTGTAGAACTGGCTCAGGATCTGGTCGTCGCTCTCCAGCCCCAAGGCGCGGAGGAAGACCGTACCGTGGAACTTGCGCTTGCGGTCGATGCGCACCGACAGCACATCTTTCTGGTCGTATTCGAACTCCACCCACGAACCGCGGTAGGGGATGATTTTGGACAGGAAAGTGCGGGGGCCTTCTTTGGTGAAGAAGACGCCGGGACTGCGGTGCAACTGGCTGACGATGACCCGCTCGGTGCCATTGATGATGAAGGTGCCGTTATCGGTCATCAGGGGGATGTCACCGAAGTAGACCTCCTCCTCCTTGGCATCGCGCATCATCCGCGAGCCGGTCTCCGGGTCCTTGTCGTAAACAAAGAGCCGGAAGGTCACCTTCAAAGGAACGGCGTAGGTCATACCCCGCTCCTGGCAATCTCCGATGGAGTATTTCAGCTGCAAGTCCACCGGATTGCCGCAGGTGTCGCACTTGGTCACCCGGTTCTTGTTGACAAACCCGCACTCCAGACAGGTGACCGTTTCCTCGTGGGGATGATCGGTCATGATCTTGGAGCCGCAGTTGGTGCAACTCATGCGCAGGTACTCGAGCCCTTGCAGTTCTCCGCACTTACACTGCCAATCACCGATCGAATACTTCACAAAGTCCAGCGAGCACGTCTCCCGGAAATCGGAGAAGGGGAAAATACCGGTAAATACCGATTGCAGCCCCTGGTTCGCGCGTTCATCGGGAAGCAGGTTCATCTGCAAGAACCGCTCGTACGATCTGCGCTGGACGTCGATCAGATTCGGAATCGGCAGAGAGGTCTCGATGCGCGAAAAGTCGCGACGCCGCTCGCTTTGCGCCTGGCCATTGGTTCTCATAAACTATCCCCTGCGATTCATTCCTGTCATGTTTTCAAGCCGGTAACCGAATACGACTCGGTGGCTTCTGCCTCGCTTTCTGGAAAGCGCAAAGGACCCAGGCCGATCAGATCGACCTGGGGTGCCTCAGTCCAAAAAACGGCGACACCATGCCCCAGGCGTCGCTTTTGACGACAGCCGGTTCGGGGCATGGTTCGTATTGGTATACGCTGCAATCGCGCCTTTCGACTCCACAAGGGAGCCGCTTACTTGAGCTCAACCTGAGCGCCGGCCTCCTCGAACTTCTTCTTGATCTCCTCGGCCTCGGCCTTGGAAATCGCTTCCTTGACCTTCGTCGGAGCCGATTCCACCAACTCCTTGGCCTCTTTCAGGCCCAGGCTGGTGACTTCGCGCACGGCTTTAATGACATTGATCTTCTTGTCACCGATGGAAGTCAGGACGACATCGAACTCGTCCTTCTCTTCTTCCGCCGCGGCTCCAGCACCCCCACCAGCAGCCGGTGCGGCAACAGCCGCAGCCGCCGCGGAGACACCGAAGTGCTCTTCCATGGCCTTGACGAGGTCGTTCAGTTCAAGGACGGTCATGCCCTCGACTTGCTTGATGAATTCTTCGGTTGCAACCGCCATCTCACCTCTCCTTACCGACTACGGACGAGAATCGTCCTGTTTTCGTGCGAAAACTTCGTTAGTTCACTGTTTCTGCCTGGCCACTTGGTCCAAGACAACGACGAACTGCCGCGGGATCGCAGCCAGACCCCGCACCAGGCGGGTAATCGGCGACTGCAGCAGGAACAACAACTTGGCGATGAGCTCTTCCCGGCTGGGAAGCTCAGCAATATCCCGGATCTTCTCCGGCTGTACCACCTGACCCTCAACCACCCCGATCTTGAACTCCAGGACCGGTACGGTCTTGGCGAACTCGGTCAGGGCCTTGGCCAAGGCGACCGCATCGTCCGTCGAATAGGCGACGGCAGTGGGTCCCGTGAAGGCCTCTTTGACATCCCCGAGGGGCTTGCCTTCAATGGCGCGGAGCATCAGGGTGTTCTTGACCACTTCATAGGAACCGCCAATGGCGCGGACCTTGGATCGCAACTCCGTATCCTGGGGCACGGAAATGCCCTGATACCCGATCACGAAAGCATGGGGTGCGTCCGCGACGCCTTCCCCATACTGCGTGACCAATTCTTCTTTCCTCGCCCTGCTCAACGGCATGATTTGCTCCCTCTTACGCCTCGGTAGCTACCAGGGCATTCTCGTCGAGACGGATTCCCGGACCCATCGTGGAAGACAGCGACACCGACCGCAGGTACTTGCCTTTGGCGGCGGCGGGCTTGGCTTTCAAGATGGCCGTGATGAATGCATCGGCGTTCTCTTTCAACTGTTCCGCAGTAAAGGACATCTTGCCCAACGGACCGTGAATGATGGATGTCTTGTCAACCCGGAAATCCACCTTACCGGCCTTGATGTCCTGGATCGCCTTGGCCACATCAAACGTTACGGTGCCGGACTTCGGATTGGGCATCAGGCCCCGGGGACCGAGCACTCGCCCCAGGGTCCCCACCACCCGCATCATGTCCGGAGTCGCGACCACCGCATCGAATTCCATCCAACCCTCTTGGATCTTCTTCGCCAGTTCGTCGCCCCCTACGTGATCCGCGCCGGCCTCCTCCGCCTCCTTCACCTTCTCGCCACCCGCGAACACGAGGACCCGCGCTGTCCTGCCAGTACCGTGAGGCAGCACCACCGAGCCGCGCACCATCTGGTCCGCGTGCTTTGGATCGACTCCCAGGCGCACAGCGATGTCGAGGGTCTCGTCAAACTTGGCAAAGGAGGTTTCCCGCGTCAGTTCGATCGCCTCCATCAACTGGTGAGGACGCTGCTCGACACGGTCGTGGGCACCTCGGAAATTTTTCCCATGCTTGGGCATAACCGTTCCTTCCTCCCCTTAACTTTGCACTTCGATGCCCATGGACCGGGCGGTTCCCATGACGGTATTGACCGCGCCTTGCAAACTGGCCGCATTGAGGTCCGACATCTTGGTCTTGGCGATCTCTTCGACTTGCGCCATGCTCACTTTGCCAACCTTGGTCTTGTTGGGCTCCCCGGATCCCTTCTTCAGTCCCGCCGCCTTCATCAGGAGTACCGCCGCAGGGGGGGTCTTCGTAATGAAGGTGTAGCTACGGTCGGCGTAGACGGTGATCACCACCGGGATAATCGTACCCTGGTCTTGCTGCGTCCGGGCGTTGAACGCCTTGCAGAAGTCCATGATGTTGACGCCCGCCTGGCCCAGCGCCGGGCCGACCGGCGGCGCCGGGTTGGCCGCACCACCAGGGATTTGCAACTTGATCTGCGCGATTATCTTCTTAGCCATTGCTCATATTTCCATCGGAAGACTTGCGGCGCTTCAACCCGCCTTCTGCACCTGCGAGAAGTCGAGCTCCACCGGCGTTTGGCGACCGAAAATGGTCACCATGACCTTGAGGGTGTTGCGGTCGAGATTGACCTCCTCGACCACACCGGTGAAGTTGTTGAACGGCCCATCTATAATCTTGACCTGTTCGCTGCGTTCGAACAGATACTTCGGCTTCGGCTTCTCCTTGGCGGTGACCACCTGCTCCAGAATCTGATCCACTTCTTCTTGGGTCAACGGCGTGGGCTTCTTGCCCGTGCCGACAAACCCGGTCACCTTCGGCGTGTTCTTGACCACGTGCCAGGCCGGGTCGGACATTTCCATCTCGACCAGGATGTACCCGGGAAAGAACTTGCGCTGGACCTCACGCTTCTTGCCGCCCTTGTACTCCACCACCGTCTCGGTGGGAATGCGGATGTCCCCAAAGGCATGGCCCATGCTCAAGGCGTCAGCCCGTTGGCGCAAGCCTTCCCGTACTCGTTCCTCAAAACCGGAGTAGGTATGAACGATGTACCACTTGCGCTCGGGGCTACCCCCAGCATCCTCTGTAACCGTCTCACTCATCCGCCAAACACCTGCACCAGAGTCCAGTTGATCCCCTGGTCGGCAACCCAGAGAAAGAGAGCGAAGATGACGCTGGTCACCAGGACCACAACGGTCGTGCCCATCGTCTCCTCCCGGGTGGGGAAGTTGACCTTCTTCATTTCCCCGGACACTTCGTGGAGAAAGGTACGCGTCGTGCTGATCCAGTTTGCCATGATGAAGCTACTTACTCTCGTTGTTCGGGCCCGTGCTCAATATGGCAGGCCAGGAGGGACTCGAACCCCCAACCTGCGGTTTTGGAGACCGCTGCTCTGCCAATTGAGCTACTGGCCTATTCGTTAACTCTTTCTCGCCTTACTCGATGATCTCGACTACGGTGCCAGCACCGACGGTGCGGCCACCTTCACGGATCGCGAAACGAACGCCCTTCTCCATGGCGATGGGAGCGATCAGCTCCACTTCCAGGCTGACATTGTCGCCCG
>Ga0210063_1000391_pt1 | contig 14003 bp, 8 predicted proteins | sample Muzzi_PWA_D1_FD_185529 | JGI IMG/M metagenome (GOLD analysis project Ga0210063, IMG submission 185529) | Wetland microbial communities from San Francisco Bay, California, USA, that impact long-term carbon sequestration - Muzzi_PWA_D1 (SPAdes) | ecosystem: Environmental > Aquatic > Marine >... | reverse complement strand
CGGAAGCGGTCCTGGCCGGGGGCAGCTCGGAGGATGCGGTCCTGGGCTTCCTCCTCACCGGCGTCGGAGGTGCACCATGAAGCGTCCGATGGCTCTGCTTCTCATCGGTCTCCTCTTCCTCTGCGGCGCTGTGGTGGGGATCGTCGGCACCCACCTCTACTATGGCCACCGCCTGCGCCAGCCGGGCGGCCTGGCGGATCTGGCCCTCCAGGTCGAAAGCCGCCGCCTGACCCGTCAGCTGGATCTGCGCCCCGACCAGCAAGAGGCACTGGCCGCGATCGTGGCGGACACCCGGGAAGAGATCACGGGGATCCGTCACGACGTGGTCGGTCGCCTGCGCACCCTCCGCGACCGGGCCACGGTGCGGCTGGAAGCGGTGTTGGATGCCGAGCAGAAGGAGAAGCTGCATCGCCTGCGGCGAGGTCGGGGGCGGGCGTTCGAGGACTTCTTGGGGGAGTAGGGGCGGGGGGGCGGTCGCTTCGTGCATGCAGCGAATACGGTAAATTTCCCTTGGAGGTCCCCATCAACGCACTACCGGCGACAGCAGAAACTTCTTCCCCAGGTGTACCGCTCTCGTCAGACCTCCGTGGACCCGAAGCCTACCCGTACTTCCTCTGGGACGACCCGATGACCAACCGCGAGTTGCGCCTTCGTCTGCGGACGGCGTCGCCTCCGGAGAGGACTCGTCGCCTGGCAAAGATTCTGCGTGAAGCGCGGGGTACCGATGTTTGGGCCTACACGACCCCGGATGTGGTGGCCGAGTCTTTTCCCGACCTCGCGCTGCATCTCGGTCGGCGGCGTGCGTTCTGGGAGTATCTTTTGAGCCGCTGGGCGCGGCAAGGTCGGATCGATTTTGAGCCGTCTCGATAGCCTTCAGCAGGAGGTTCTCGAGGCTTTCTTCGAGTACGAACGCGGGTTCTTCCTGCCGGTTGGGCTGGCGGGCTCCTGGTCACTCCAACCCGGCGTACCGCGCCAGCGCCCGTTCCAGCTCCACGAAGGCCGTCCCGGGATCGGTCGGATCGACGGTGCCGTCCCAGGCGCGCCAACTGTCGGCCAGGGGGCTCATGTCGCGGTGCATGCGGGCTTCCACGTCGCCTTCCGCCACCGTCCCTTCCGGCTTCCATTCCGGACCCCGGGCGGCGTGGGCGGCCCGTAGTAGCTCGATCGCCGCCGCCTCATCGCCCCGGCGGTGGGCGAGGTAAGCGCGGAGGAAGAAACCGCCCACGGCTCGCGGGTTGGTGCGGTTGACCAGGGTGAGGACCTCCTCCGCTCGGGGCGCGTCGCCGGTGAGGAGCGCCAACTCGGCCAGCAGGAGGAGGCTGCCGGTTTCCTCCTGATTGATCTCCACGGCCCGCTCGGCGGCGGCCAGCGCTGCCGTCAGGTGGGCCGGAGAGGCCGCCGATCGCGCCCGCAGCACGGCCCACTGACGGTGGGCTCGCTGGCTGGCAGGGTTCTGCCGCCGCAACCGGTCCAGTTCGGCCAGGGCTTCCTGCGCCTCACCCTGGGCGGCGAGGCAGTTGGCCAGGTAGTACCGGGAGTCCTGGTGGCCCGGGTCCAGTTCCAGGGCGCGGCGCAATAGCGCGATGGCGCGGGGAATGTCCCGGTCCCGTTTGATGGCGTCCATGGCGGCGCGCTGGGCCTGCCAGAAGGCGACGATCTGCTCCTTGTCCGGAGGGGCCGCGCTCGCGGAGCGCCGTCGGCCTTCCCCTTCCCCTTCGCGCAATTCCCACGCCGCATCCACCGCCAGGGGGCCGAAGTTCTCGACCGCGCCGCCCAGCCAGTGCACCTCGGCGGTATCGATTCGATCCACCGCACCGAGCCCGATGTGGAGCACGGCGCTGCTTTGGGAGAGGTAGGAGGAAGCCCCCACGGTGCGGCGGTAGGCGACACCTCCCGCCCGCACGACCACCGTCGAACCCTCCCCCCGCCCGTGGTGCTGCCCGGCGGCGTTGCGGCTCGCCAGGGCGAGTTGCAGCCAGTGCCCCTGGGGCATGTCGTTGCGCAGCAGCTGGACGCCTTCGCCCAGGTGGACCAGCAGCAGATCGGTGTCGCCGTCCTGGTCGAAGTCCGTCACCGCCAGGCCCCGTCCCACATGGTTTTCCGCCAGAGTGGGGTTGCGCGGGGCGAGATCGTCGAAGAACTCCCCGTCGCGATTCCAGAACAGGTGGGGCGCCTGGGGTTCGAGGCGGGGCGGCTCCCCGTCGTCCTCGAAGGTGCTGCCGTTGGCCACCACGAGATCGAGGCGGCCATCGGCGTCGAAATCCAGGAACTCCGTGCCCCAGCCGACGAAGGGCAGGGCGATGGCGCCGAGGCCGAGGCGGGCGGAGACATCGGAGAAGGTCAGGCGGTCCCCGTCGGTGTCCCGCAGGCGGGAGTCGTAGAGGGCGTTTTCCTGGGCTACCCAATGGGTGACGAACAGATCGTCGTCGCCATCGCGGTTCCAGTCGCCCACGGCGATGCCCATGGCCCCCCGGTAGTCCGCCACCCGGGCGGCGAGACCCGCATCTTCGAAGGTGTCCCCCCGGTTGAGGAAGAGGGCGTTGTCGGAGATGTCGTTGGCGACGTAGAGATCCAGGCGCCCATCGTCATCCAGGTCGTGCCAGCGGGCGCCGAGGCTGCGGCCTTCCGGGTTGGAGACGCCGTACAGTGGGGCCACGTCCTCGAAATGCCCGGCGCCGTCGTTGCGCAGCAGCAGGTTGCGCTCCGGCTCGAAGGAGGCGGGGTTGAGGGTGAAAGGCACCGCGGCGCCGTATTGGGAAGACGACCGGGAACCGGCTCTGGATGCGATCCCATCGACCTCCCGGTACTGGACGTAGCCGCAGACGTAGAGGTCCAGGTCCCGGTCGTTGTCGAAGTCGCCCCAGGTGGCGCCCGCCCAGTAGCCATCGGAGGCGTCGAAACCCGGAAAGCCCGCGGCGGGCACGAAAGCGCGCCCGGCCTCGTTGTGGAAGAGCAGCAGGCTGCGGTAGCCGGTCACCACCAGATCGAGCCAGCCATCGCCGTCAGCATCCCCCCAGGCCGCCGCCATGCCGGAAATCCGTACCTCCGGAAAGGCTTCGAAGGGTCGGAAGGTGCCGTCCCCTCGGTTCTCGTACAGCCGCGAGGGCGCCCATTCCCCGCTGGGCCGATCGAGGCTACCCCCGGCGCTGACCAGAAAGAGGTCGTCGTCGCCGTCGTTGTCGAAATCCCCCCAGGCGGCGCCGGGTCCCATGTCTTCGGGGAGCTGGGAGGTCCGAGGGCCGACGAAGGTGCGGAAGTCACCGAGGCCCACCTCCCCAGTGATGTCCACCAGAAGGGGCTCCGGGGCTCCGGCGGCGACATCCCGGGCGAGGTTGTCGGTGATGTCCGGCAGCGCCTCCCCGGGGCGCCGGGCCGTGGGTCGCGAGAGCACGAAGAAGATCCCTGCCGCGACGGCGGCGACCGCCACCGCCAGCACCAGGAGAAACACTACTCGTCCCAGGCGCCGCCGTCGCAGGGTGCGGCGGCGGCGGGGCTTCTGGGGTGGAAGAGTGGTGGCCATCGATCAGCGGCCCCCCGCGCCGCCGCCCGTGGCCACCGGCGACGGGGATTCCCCATCGACGGCGGCGGCGACGGCGATGGTGGCGGTGGCCCGGGTCATCTCCAGCACGGGAGCGGTGAGGCCGGAGTCCTCCCCGAGCAGGAAATTGATCAGGTACTGGTCCACCTTGCGGTAGTTGAGGGTCGCCTCCACCCGGTATTCGCCACTCTCCCGTACCGGCGGCACGGCCTCTTCCCGGACATCCCGACCGACCATGGGGAGGAGGGGCGCGTTGCCCGCGGCCAGCGTCGAGGGGCAATCGATCAGGTATTCCACCTGGTCCGAGTACCCCGGGAAGAGGGCGCGGCGGTAGCGCACCCCGACCATCTCCCACAGGTTGTGGCGGTCGATCAGGTTGCCGTACTGGTCCACCGGTTCCGCCTTGAAGAGGAAGCTCCCGGGCTCGATGAAGTGCCGCTCGTCCCGGGTGCCGGAGGTGAAGATCTCCTCGCCCGCGGGATCGAAGACCCGCAGCTCGACCCAGCTCTGGATGATGTCCAGGGGGCCGGTGGGGAAGTCGTGGCCCACCTTGTTGGCGGTGAGGACGATGCGGATGGGCATTTGGGACCCCGGTTCCACCCGATCCGGGACCTCCAGAGTCATCGCCACCACCGGACCCTCCGGCCACTTGTCGGCGATCTCCGGGATGGCGAAGTCACCCTTGAGCCAGAGTTTGGTGAGGTGCACCTGCTCCTGCCAACCGTCCAACTCCAGGAGTTCCGGCACCAGGCTGTTGGCAGCGATGAAACGGTGGCTGCGGTGCCTGCCATCGTTCGCGCTCCGGTTGTAGTCGATCGCATCGCCCCGGGCCGGGTCGGTGCTATCCACCAGGGGCATGTGGCATTCCCGGCATTCGATGGTGCGCGCCGGATCCCCTTCCACAAACCAGTGGCTCGCCTTCCAGTTGTCGTACTGGTTCTGCAACTGCACCCAGCCCACCCGGTTGACCTCCTGGTCGATGAACTGTTTGTGGCAGGAGGCGCAGTACTCCGGTGCCTTGTACATGCGCTTGGAGAGCTTCCCGTGCTCGTCCGGGTAGGTGCGGATCAGGAAATCGCTGGCCCGCTTGCCCAGGCCCTCGGTCCGCCACTGCCACAGGTAGGCGTTGGGCTGGCTCATCACATAGTTGGCGTTGCCCTGCAGGTCGGTTTCCCGGATGCTGTGGCAGCTCAGGCAGGAAACCCCTTCGTTGAAGCCCCGCAAGCCGGTCAGATCCTCCACGAAGATGTTTTTGGTGCCGGAAAATAAGGAGATGGGATCGTGGCAGCCGCCACAGTAGCGGGTCGATTCGGCGCCGTTCTGCTCCGCCATGACGCTCTGCACCTTCTGGAAGAGGGGATCCATGGCCGAGTAGCGGTGGGCGCTGGGCTTCCATTCCTCCAGGATCTGCTCGTGACAACCCGCGGTGCCGCAGGTCTCGGAACCCGCCAGGGATTCCGGGTCCAGGGCACCGCCGGTGGCGGTCCGCGCCAGGCTTGGAGCGAAGGGTCGGTCCTCGCCGTAGAGAAAGCTGTAGTCGTCGGGAAACGCGTTGACGTAGCGCTGGCCCGGGTACCACCGGTCGAGGCCCACCACCAGGAGTAACAGGATGGCGGTGGCCACTGCCGCCTGGATCGTGGTACGCAGGGCGGCGGGGGTCCGGTGCTCGCGCCGCCGCCGCACCACGACCAGCACGATGTGGGCGAGCCCGGTGGCGAGCACGGCGTAGGTGGACCACAGGTGGACGTTGCGCCACAAGGGCGCCATGGCCGGGGCGAAGAGCCCCTGCCAGGTCACCACCAGGCCCGAGGCGGCGCACACCAGAAGAGCGACGGCGCCCACATAGCCCAGAAGGACGGCGTCGGAGAGCTTGTAGCGCTTGTAGTCGAGCCAGTGGAACAGGGTGTAGACGGTGAGGGGCACCAGGACCCCGAGGCCCACGACGGTATGGGCCAGCAGTCCCCATTGGACCACCGCGCCGAAGGCGGCGAAGGTCACCAGTAGGCCGGTGACGGTTTCGAAGAGGAGAGCGGCAAGGGCCAGGAGCGTCCAGCGGGAGGCCCAGCCGGTGCGGAGGGCGGTGCGATCAGGCATGAATACCACCTTTCCCGAATGAATACCCCCACCCTGCCCCGGTTGACCGGGACGACCAACACCTGTCAAGGTGGGGGAAATTCACCACCCGGTGGGGTGGGGTGGCTCGTGGGCGATCGACTGCTTGCTGCCCCTCCCGGGAGGCCATGGCGGTCGCTTGCCGCAATTTCCGTATTCCCCAGGCAGTGAAGACCACCGGACCCTTCGGGTCCAAGATCCTGACCTTGTCTGTTGGAGGAGATTGACCATGTCCACTGCCGCGATGCGTGAACGTTCCCTTGTTGCCCGCGCCTCGATCCTGCTTTACGGAGTCGGCGCCTACGGCCTCTTCCTGGCCCTTTTTCTGTACTGGATCGCCTTTGTGGCGGATGTCGGGGTGCCCCGGTCCGTCGATTCCGGACCCCTCGGACCGGTCGCGCTGGCGGTGCTGGTGAATCTGGGGCTGGTCGCTCTATTCGCCGTGCAGCACACCATCATGGCTCGCCGGAGCTTCAAGCGGTGGTGGACCCGCATCGTGCCGGAACCGGTGGAGCGCAGCACCTTCGTGCTGGCGACGGTGGCGGTCTTCGGCACCCTCTTCGCCCTCTGGCGGCCCATCCCCACGGTGGTCTGGCAGGTGGACGAACCCGGCGTCCGGGGGGTGCTGTGGGGGCTCTGCGCCTTCGGCTGGTTGTTGCTACTGGCTTCGACCTTCATGATCGATCACTTCGACCTCTTCGGTCTGCGCCATGTGTGGCTCGCCTGGCGCAAGAAGCCGTACACGCCGGTGCCTTTCCAGAGCAAATGGGCCTACCGCTACGTCCGGCAGCCCATGATGTTGGGGGTCTTGATCGCCCACTGGGCCACCCCCACCATGACCGCTGGGCACCTGCTCTTCGCCGCCGCTTTTACCGCCTACATTGCCATGGGCGTCTGGGTTGAGGAACGTTCCCTGGCCGCCACCCTGGGGCCGGATTACGCCCGCTACCGGGAAGAGGTACCACTGTACCTGCCCCGGCTGCCGTCGGGACCTGGCGATACCGAGGCGGTGCAGCCGGGATAACAGCGACTTGCTTGACCCGCGCAGTTCTTATCGCTAACCTCTGCATAGGGAGGCGTATATGGAGCTTTCGAAGAAGACGACCATTCTTTTTCCCCCGGACCTGCACGGCCATCTGGTGCGTCTGGCCGAACAGCGGCGAACCAGTCTTGGCGACCTGGTGCGCACGGCTTGCGAGCGTCAGTACGGCATGACAACCCTCGATGATCGGCGCGCCGCCGTGCAGGCACTCGGGTCCCTCAACTTGCCCGTGGGCACCCCGGAGGCGATGGCCCGGGAGTCGGTGCCAAAGCCGGGGGAACCGCTGGTTTGATTCTGATCGACGCCAATATCCTGATGTATGCGGCGGGCGCCGAGCATCCCAGCAAGGCGCCCAGCCTGCGCCTGCTGGAGGCGATCGCGGAAGGGCGGGTCGAGGGTGTCCTGGACGCCGAGGTTCTCCAGGAGGTGCTCCACCGCTACCGCGCCATCGGACGTTGGCACGACGGTCGGCTCGTGTTCGATAGCGCTCGGCGGATTTTTTCGGTGGTGCTCCCCATCGAAGCCGAGGTTGTAGACCGGGCTCGGCGGTTGCTCGATCGCCACGGCGGGATCAGTGCCCGCGACGCCCTCCATGCCGCGGTCGTCGAATCCTTCGGCCTCGAAGCGATCTGTAGCTACGACCGTGGTTTCGACCAACTCCCCGGCCTCAAGCGCATCGAGCCGGAGGCGAGCCTCGAATAGCTTCCAGGCGGCCCTGGACTCCGGGCTCCGGCCCCCCCTACCGCACCAGCTTCTTGTACTTGATCCGATGGGGCTGGTCCGCTTCGGCGCCGAGGCGCCTCTTGCGGTCGGCCTCGTAGGCTTCGTAGTTGCCCTCGAACCAGACCACCTGGGAATCGCCCTCGAAGGCCAGGATGTGGGTGGCGATGCGATCCAGGAACCAGCGATCATGGCTGATCACCACGGCGCAGCCCGGGAAGGTGAGCAGGGCGTCTTCCAGGGCGCGCAAGGTTTCGACGTCCAGATCGTTGGTGGGCTCGTCCAGGAGCAGGAGGTTGCCGCCGGTTTTTAGCGTCCTGGCCAGGTGAAGGCGGTTGCGCTCGCCGCCGGAGAGGTCCTTGACCCGCTTCTGCTGGTCCGCGCCCTTGAAGTTGAAGGACGAGGCGTAGGCGCGGGCGGGGACTTCCCGCTTGCCCAACAGGACGACGTCGTGTTGATCGGAGATGGCCTCCCAGACCTGGAGCTCGTCCTGCAGGGCATCGCGGCTCTGGTCCACGTAGGCCGGCTCCACGGTGTCGCCCAGGCGGAGCAGGCCGGAATCCGGCTTCTCCTGCCCCATGATCATGCGGAAGAGGGTGGTCTTGCCCGCGCCGTTGGGGCCGATGACCCCGACGATGCCCGCCGGGGGGAGGGCGAAGGTGAGGTTTTCGATCAGCAGGCGGTCGCCGTAGCCCTTCGACAGATCCTTGGCCTCCACCACCACATCGCCGAGGCGCGGCCCGGGGGGAATGTAGATCTCCTGGGTCTCGCGGCGGGCCTCCTGGTTGGCGTCCTCCTGGAGTAGCTGTTCGTAGGCGTTGAGGCGGGCCTTGCCCTTGGCCTGACGGGCGCGAGGGGCCATGCGGGCCCACTCCAACTCCCGCTGGAGGGCGCGACGGCGGGAACTCTGCTGCTTCTCTTCCTGCCCCAGACGGGCCTCTTTCTGCTCCAGCCAGGAGGAGTAATTGCCCTTCCAGGGGATGCCCGCGCCGCGGTCCAACTCCAGGATCCATCCGGCGACGTTGTCCAGGAAGTAGCGGTCATGGGTGACCGCCACCACGGTGCCGGGGTAGTCCGCCAGGAAGCGCTCCAGCCAGGCCACGGATTCCGCATCCAGGTGGTTGGTGGGCTCGTCCAGCAGCAGCAGATCCGGGGCCTGGAGGAGGAGGCGGCAGAGGGCCACCCGGCGTCGCTCACCACCGGAGAGGGGGGCGACTTCCGCGTCCCCCGGGGGCAGACGCAGGGCGTCCATGGCGATCTCCAGCTTGCGATCCAGATCCCAGGCGCCCACCGCCTCGATGGCGTCCTGGAGCTTGGCCTGCTCCGCCAGCAGGGCTTCCATGGCATCCGGGGTCATCTCCTCGCCGAATTGCAGGTTGATGGCGTCGAACCGTTCCAGGAGGCTCCGGGTGGCGGCCACCCCTTCCTCCACGTTGCCCAGCACATCCTTGTCCGGGTCCAGGTGGGGTTCCTGGGGCAGGTAGCCGACCTTGATGCCCTCCGCGGCCCAGGCTTCGCCGTCGAAGTCGTCCACCAGGCCGGCCATGACCTTGAGCAGGGTGCTCTTGCCCGCGCCGTTCAGACCCAGAACGCCGATCTTGGCGCCCGGCAGGAAGGAGAGCCAGATGTCCTTCAAAACTTCGCGGTGAGGGGGGTAGACCTTGCGTAGGCCCTTCATGACATAGACAAACTCGGACATGGTGACTCCTGTTTTTGGGTGAGCATCGGCGAACGCCGACGGGAACGGGGAGTATAGCGTTATAAGATCCCTCACGAAACCGACAATGCAGTGTCGCCATGCTGGCGACGGCGAAGAAGAAAAGGAAGGAAGCGCTCCATGAAGAAATCTTTGGGCTCGATGGTCTCCCTGGCCTGTGGGATGGCCCTGGTGTTGGGTCTCATTCCAGCGGGGGCCGCAGCGGCGGCGGACTCCATGAAACCGGTGCAACCGTTGCCGGCGGAATTACGGCTGCCGGACAAGCCGTTTGCCGGGCTGACGGATTCGGTGCAACTGGTGCGGGATGAGCACGCCGTGCCCCACATCCTGGCCCAGAACAACCAGGATGCCCTGATGGTTTTGGGGTATGTCCACGCTCAGGATCGCTTCTTCCAGATGGATCTGCTGCGCCGCACCTTCAGCGGTACCCTGGCGGAACTGTTGGGTCCCACGGTGGTGGGGCAGGATGTGCAGTTCCGCACCTTCGGCCTGCGGCGGGGCGCCGAGGAATCGCTCGGCGTGATCTCCGCGGAGTCCCTGGAGTGGCTGGACGCCTACACCGCCGGGGTCAACGCCTTCCTGGCGGAAGGGGTGCTGCCCCCGGAATACGGCCTGTTGGAATTGACCCCCGCCGGGGTGCCGCCGTGGACGGTGGTGGACTCCATGACCGTCGCCAAGGGCCTCGCCTTCGGTCTTTCCTTCGACCTGGATGACCTGGACCTGACCATCTCCCTGCTCACCTTCCTGGAGGCGGGCCAGGTCTTCGGCTTCGATGGCATCTCCCTCTTCTTCGAGGATCTTTTCCGCACCGCGCCTTTCGACCCGGCGGTGACGATTCCCGATTTCTTCAGCCAGGCGGGCGTGGCCCCGGCGACCAAGGCGATGCCCCGCCCGACGGTCAAGAACGGCAAGTTGGGGGGGTACCTGGATGGTCGCTCCCTCGCCTTGACCCGCGGTTTCCGGGAGCAGATCGCCTCGATCCCGTTCTTGCGCGGCACTCTGGACGGCCCGGATACCCCCAAGGGGAGCAACTGGTGGCTGGCTTCCGGCGCGGTGACGGCGTCGGGCTATCCCATGCTGGCCAATGATCCCCACCTGGCGCTGGACAACCCCTCCACCTTCTACGAGGCCCATCTGCGGGTGCGCAAGGGGGAAGACCGACCGATGAACATCTACGGCGTCACCTTCCCTGGCGGGCCGCTGGTGGCCCAGGGGTGCAACCCGTGGATCTGCTGGGGGAGTACGGTCAACCCCCTGGATGTGACGGACGTCTACCAGGAGGTGCTGGTGCTGGATCCGGGCACCGGGGTGCCGGTGGCCACCGTCTTCGATGGCCAGCCGGAGCCGCTGGTGTTGATCCCCCAGAGCTACAACTTCAACGTCATCGGCGACGGCATGCCGGACAATCTGGCGGATGCGGGCGTGGGTCCCCTGGAGGGCGGGCTGACCCTGATCGTGCCGCGCCGCAACAACGGTCCCATCGTGGCGGTGGACCTCTCCGATCCGGATCTGCCCCTGGCGCTGTCGGTGCAGTACACCGGGTGGAGGGCCACCCGCGAGGTGGACGCCTTCCGCCTCTGGGCCCGGGCGGGGAGTGTGGAGGCTTTCAAGGAGGGGGCGAAGCATTTCGATGTCGGTTCCCAAAACTGGGGTTACGCGGATGTCAACGGCAACATCGCCTACTTCACCGGCGCCGAGGCCCCGTTGCGGGAGGATCTTCAGAATCTGAACTTCCCCGATGGCGGTTTCCCCCCGTACCTGCTGCGGGATGGCACCCACACCCTGGCCCACGAATGGCTACCGGCGACCAACCCGACCCCGGATCAGAGCCTGAACTACGCCATCCTGCCTTTCGAGGAGATGCCTCACTCGGTCAATCCGGCCCAGGGCTACCTCCTTAACTGCAACAACGATCCGGTGGGCACCTCGTTGGACAACGTGCCCTTCAACCAGTTGCGGCCCGGCGGTGGCCTCTACTACCTGAGCCCCGGCTACGCCTCCGGCTTCCGCCAGGGGCGCCTGGTGCGCGCCTTCGCGCAGGCCCTCGAAGACACCGGCAATCAGTTGACCCCGGCGGACTTCCAGCGCTTGCAGGCCAACAACCAGCTGCTGGACGCGGAAGTGCTGGTGCCCTATATCTTGACCGCCTTCGACAATGCCTCGGCGCCGGGAGCCCCGGCGGAAGTGGCGGCGCTGGCGGCGGATCCCGGGGTCGCGGAAGCCGTGGGACGGCTGGCAGCGTGGGATTTTTCCACCCCGACGGGCATCCCAGGGCTTCGACCCCGGGGACGACCCCTTCAACCTGCCCGCGCCGAGCCAGGAGGAGATCGACGCCAGCGTGGCGGCGACGCTCTACTCCACCTGGCGGGGGCAGGCGGTGCAGAACATCATCGATGTCCCCCTGGGGCCGCTGGCCAGCGAGGGGCCGGGTAGCAGTCTGTCGATGACGGCGCTGCGCAATCTGCTGGATTCCTTCCCCCAACGGCAGGGCGTGGGCGCTTCCGGGCTGCCCTTCTTCCTCTTCCCTGGGGTGGCGGATCCAGCGGCGGCCCGCGACGGCGTGCTGCTCAAGAGTCTGCGGGATGCCCTGGATCTCCTGGCGGGGGATGACTTCGCCCCGGCCTTCGGCAACTCCACGGATCAGGGGGATTACCGCTGGGGCACTCTGCACCGCATCACCTTCGATCACCCCTTCGGGGGGCCGTTCAGCATCCCCACCGCCGGGGGCGCCTTTCCGGATCTGGGTCCGGAACTCTCCGGCATTGCCCGCTCCGGTGGCTTCGGCGCGCTGGATGCCTCCTCCCATTCGTCGCGCGCCGACGACCTGGATGAGTTCAAATTCGGTTCCGGTCCGGCCCGGCGCTTCGTGGGTCACTTGACCCCGGATGGGGTGGAGGCGGTGCAGGTGATTCCCGGCGGCCAGAGTGGCGTGTTGGGTAGCCCCTTCTCCTTCGACCAGCTACTCCTGTGGCTGACCAACCACTACCACCCGGTGTACCTGACCCCGGGTGAGGTGATCCAGGCCATCGACACGTACCAGCAGCTGTTGCCGGTGCCCTGACCGAACCCCTGTGGGGGCAGGCCGAGGGGCCTGCCCCCACCACCCACGCTACCGCTTCCGGCTTCCTCCCCCTCCTCAATCCATCCCGGCGTCCCGGCACACTGCCGACAGGCCCACGGAGTAGCCGTCTTGGGCCTGGAAGATGCCCGCAACGTGACCTTGTATCCCTTCTCCCAGGTCCCAGTCGATGACGCCGAAGGCGGTGCCAAGGTCGAGATTCGGGGCGTCCGACCGCCATTCGAAGGATCGGCCCGGGATCGCCATCGGTTCGAGGTCCAGGATCCTGTTGCCATCCTCGTCGTAGACGCTTCCCGTAAGTTCTGCCTCGCCAGGCTCGCTGTCCAGGTAGAAGACAAAACGGGTGGTGCCCTTGAAGCCACCGCCGTTGAGGAATCGCTGGCTCCACCGCTGGCACAGAGTGGGGGGGACGTTGTTCGGATCCAGCGACACCAGGGCGTCGCCGGCGGCGGATTGATTGGCCGGATCGATACGGAAGAAATCACCACTCACGAAGACGGCGGGCGGTGGATCCTCTCCCACGACCGAAATGCGTACAAAGCCGGTCAGCCTACCCAGGCCCGCCGGGAACCGATCCAGCAGGTTGACGGTGTGAACAGCGTGGCCCGGCAGCGGGTCGGGGGTCTCGTCCACGAGGACTTCTCCCGCCGGGGAGACCACCTCGTAGCGGAGTTGAACGGTCGCCGCGCCGCCGTTGCGCACCGCGAAGAGCGTGGTCCGTCCGTTCGGGGTCGTCGTGTCCACCTCGAAATGGGGCAGGATCAGCGGGGGTTGGGGCGCCGCCTCGGCGGTGTCCGGCTTGCAGACGCCAGGCACGCCCACGGAGAACTCCCCTTCCCGGGCCTTGAAGATGGTGGCGATGTTGCCCACCACGCCGTCCGCAAAGCGCCATTCGATGGCGCCGAAGTTGGCCCCCAGGTCCAGTGCGGAGGCCGGTTTCAGGAAGGCTCGCTCGCCCTGGTTGGCGATCTCGACGGTCTGGACGAAGGCGCCTCCCTCGGTGTACACCTCGCCCACCGCCAGGGACTGGCCGGGGGTGGGGGAGCCGGTGGCGAAGAAGACGAAGTCCGTCCCACCGTCGAAAGCCCCGCCGTTCAGGAAGCGGGTATCCCACCTTCGGCACAGGCGGGACGGTCGTTGGCGGCTGTCGGTCGCGACCAGCAGATCGCCACTGGCGAAGCGCTGTTCGGGATGCACCCGCAGGAAGTCGCCCCACAGGGTTTGCCCATCCGGTCCCAGGGGCTCTCCCTCGCCGTCGAGGGCCGTGATGCCCACGGCGCCCGCCGCCAGCGCCGTGGTGCTCAAGCGCACGGTGTGGGTCGCCCGGGGAGCCAGATCGAACGGGTCGAGGGATCCCACGCGCACGCCGACCAGCGTCGGTTCCGGGTTGTGGATGGCCAGCAGGGTGTCCTGGCCGTCGGGGGTGAAAAAGGGCAGCAGGAGGGGCGGGGCCTCGACCACCGGGGTTGCGGCGCGACCGGTGTCATTGCCCGGCACCGCATCCACGGGATCGCCCAGCTCTCTCTCCACCGTGGCCTCGTTGACCACCGTGAGTGCGTCGGGCGGGGGATTGACCAGCACCCGGAAGGTGCGGGTCCGCTGCTCGGGCGTGGTTTCCGGACCCAGTTCGAAGGGGCCACAGGTGACGACACCCGCCGCTTCGCCGCAGTCGGGATCGGGGGAATTCACGAACTGGAGGCTCGCCGGGAGTGGGTCGGTGAGGGTGGCCGACACCTTCTTGTTGGAGGGTCCGCGGTGAGCGAGGGTGAGGCTGTAGTCCAGAAAGTTGTTGGGG
>Ga0210063_1000390_pt1 | contig 14015 bp, 11 predicted proteins | sample Muzzi_PWA_D1_FD_185529 | JGI IMG/M metagenome (GOLD analysis project Ga0210063, IMG submission 185529) | Wetland microbial communities from San Francisco Bay, California, USA, that impact long-term carbon sequestration - Muzzi_PWA_D1 (SPAdes) | ecosystem: Environmental > Aquatic > Marine >... | reverse complement strand
GCGCCGAGCGGCGGTCTGCCTGGGCTGCCATCTGGGGGACGCGACCCGGACGGTGGGTCACGAACTGCTGGCGGCGGGGCATCCAGTGTTGCGTTTCGAGTTGGACAACTACAGCGAATCGCCCGCGGTGGTGCATTGGAAGCCGCTATCAGCGAAGAGCGACGCCAGCGGCTGGCGGCAGGCCCGGGGTGCCCCAGCGTGGGCCGTGGGACAGGGGACGGCGCTGGCGGCAGCGTTGGAGCAGACCGCTCGCCAGGCTCGCTCCGGCCATTGGCCGGAATTCATCGATCTCTCCTGCGAAGCCTGCCACCACACCCTGGGCGCTCCCGGCCAGGAGCGCTGGCGTCAGCCCCGCCGGGGGGCGGACTCCCCCTTCGGTGCGCCGCTGGGCTACCCCGCCTGGAGCCCCCAACGTTGGGCCCTGCTGCGCCCCATCGTGGCGGCGTTGGCCCCCGGGGACCTGGAGACCATCGAGGCCCGTCTGGTGGATCTCGCCCGGCTGAGCGCCGACTTCCAGACCCCGCCGGAGACGGTCGCCACCGCCGCCGAGGCCGCCCTCGCCGCCCTGGACGGCGTGCTCGAAGCGCTCCGCAGTCACCGCTGGGAGCCCAAGACCTCCCGCCGTCTGTTGACCGCCGTGACCGATGTGGACTCCGCCACCAACTACGCCACCATCGACCGCGCCGCCGCCCAGCAAGCCGCCTGGGCCGCGCGCACCCTGCTGGCGGATCTGGCGAAGAAGAATCCGGAGATTCTCAAGCACCGGGTCACCACGGCATTGGAAGATCTGTCGGATCGGGTGGAGGCCGTGGCCTACGACGAGACGGCGGTGCGGGAGGCTCTGGGGCGGGTGGGGGCGGGGGTGGACTAGCAGCCTGTGGCAAAACTCGAGCCGCGCTGCGAGCGGGCCTTCTCCGTCGGCTCTGCGTTGGAAAATCTCGCAAGATCTCGGATATTCCTGCGATTTTCCACCTTGATCCGGCGAAGAATTCCTCGCTCTCGCCGGCGGCTGACTTTCACCACAGGCTGCTAGAGCGGTTGGAATCCGCCAGTGTCGGCCAACGCCTGATCGAACGTCACGGTACTTTGGCAACCCGCCCTGCTATTGAGATGCCCGATCAGATAATCGGCAAAGTCTGCTTTGCCTTGGCGATAGTCGAGCACCGCTGCCTTGACCTGGTCGCGGTGCTGAATCTGGAAGGCACCGACGTTCAAGAAGCCATCGAGGGCGTTCGCGATGTCTGTCCTTGTGTACCCATAAGCCTTTCCTCGGAGACTCCAGGCCAATTCGCAGAGGACCACTACATTCACGAATAGAGGCTCCTGGCGTTCCCCTGCAGCGTGCAAGAAAGCGTGTGCTCTTGGAGAATGCTCGGGATCATCGGCGGTCAGAAAGCGCACCAGGATATTGGTGTCCAGGCCGATCAACGCCCGCTCCGGATGCGTTCATCGTCCGCCGCCAGAAACTCCGCGATGGACTCATCCATCTCCCGAATGGAAACGGGGCGTTGTCCAGGGCGGCGTAGAATTCCGCCGAGTTCGCGTATCGTCCCGCCCATCCGCCGCAGGTGAATCGTTCCGTCCTCGCTCACAGAGACATCCAGGCGGTCTCCCGTCTGGGCGCCTACCTGCTCGCGGATCGCCTTCGGCAGGGTGAGTTGGCCTTTGCTGGTGAGAGTGGCGGTGGGCATGACGGTCCTCCTTACTGTTGGTAAGGAGGTTACCATGAATACGAGAAGCCCCGGCTCGCCCATCGACAGGGATCTCGTCAGCGAACCGGGTCCGGTCGTTAGAAACGCTTCGGATTTCTCGCCAAGGGGGTAGGTCGGCTCGTGGCTATTCCACCACCCGCAACCCCACGTACGCCTCGTCGTCCGTCCCGCCCTCCATCCGCTCATCGGTCGCCCGGTCGGCGCTGGGGCCGACGACCTGGCCCTGACCGTCTTCCCCCACGGCCCATTCGGCGGCGTTGCCGTCCAGGTCGAAGAGGGGGTCGTCCCCCTGGCCCGGGAAGGAGCCCACGGGGAGGAGGAGGGGCGCGTCGCCGGGGAGTTGCTGGAGCGCTTCCCGCAGGCGAGCGGCATCGTCCGGGTTCGGGGAGTATCCGGCCCAGTGGTCGAGGGTATTACCGCCTTTTCCACCGCCGCCCAGTTGCTTCCGTTCCTCCACGGTAGGCAGGCGGAAGGGGCGACCGGTGCGCTCGGCAAGCCAGGCGGCATACGCCTTTGCCCGCTCGAAGGAAACGCCGGTGACGGGGTGGTTCTCGGTACCGGGGCGCACCGAGAAGTCCGCATCGAAGGCGGCCCATTGGGCGCGGGTGACCTCGAAACGGCCCACTTTCAGGGCCCCGTAGGGGACCACCTCGGGGATCAGTTTGCCGTCCGCGTTCTGGCCGAAAGCGGTGCCGACCCGGGCAGCTCGCTGTTGGCGCAGCAGGGCCTGGAGACGGGAACCGTCTTTGACCGCGGCGTTTTTCGTGTCCTTCGCCTCGAAGAGGTAGCGGTCAAACCACGCCAACTCCTCCTCCGCCTTGCGCCGCTGGTGGGCGATCTTGCGCAGACCGTGGGGCTCGCCGGGGAAGAGCACCAGACGCACTGGGGTCTTTTCCAGGTATTGCAGGGCGCGGAAGAGGGACCAGCTCTGGTGGGGCGGCACGGCGCGGTCCTCGGTGCCGGTGAAGACGATGGTGGGGGTCTCGACTTTGGCCAGGCGGAAGAAGGGGGACTTCTCGAGGTAGGTGTCGAGCTTCTCCCACGGCGGGCCACCGAAGTAGTAGTTGTCGAAGGAGGCGCCGAAATCGACGTTGGCCCAGTCGCTGACCCACTCCACGTCTCCCGCGCCGACGGCGGCGGCCTTGAAACGGGTGGTGCGAGTGATCAGGTCCGCGGTCAGGATGCCCCCGTTGCTCCAGCCGGTGCACCCCAGGCGGTCGGGATCCACCAGCCCCTGCTCGATCAGCTGGTCCACGCCGTTCAGGATGTCGATGGGCTCGAAGTCATAGTAGTGGTCTTTGATGGATTCCACCCACTCCAGGCCGTACCCCGCGCTGCCGTGGTAGTTGACCTGGAGGACGAAGGCGCCCCGTTGCCGCCACAGCAGCAGCGGCCCGGACCACCGCTGGTCCCAGGAGTCCCGGTCTTTCGCGTTGGGGCCGCCGTGGATATCGACCACCAGCGGTCGCCGGGCGCGATCGGTGGCGTTCTCCACCCAGTCCAGGGGGTAATGCAGCAGCCCCTCGACTTCGTGGCCCTGGGCCCCTTGCCAGCGGATGATCTCGACCCGCCCGGTGGGCTTGTCGGCGAATTTGGGGTTGAGCCGGGTCAGCGGGCGCACCGCCTCCAGGCGGTCACCCTCCAGCTGGCTGGCGAACCATTGGGGCGGGGTAGCGGCGGTGGTGTGGCGGTAGATCACCGTGGTGCCGTCGGGATTGGCGACCAGGTCGTCGATGCGCCCGGCGTGCTCGCCCGCCAGCTCCGTGGCGCGCCAGCCGGTGCCCTCCGAATGCAGGAATAGGGTGCGGTAGCGGACGCCGTTTTCCACCAGCGCCACCACGCCACCGGCCACCGGGGTGAATTCGCCCCCCAAGGTGGCGGAACCCAGATCCACCCGTCGCGACTTTCCGCTCGCCAGGTCGTGGTGGTAGAGGTCCCGCACGGTGGCCACCCGGTAGAAGGGGTCGTTGGTGCGCTCGTTGGCGAAGTAGAAGCCCGTGGAATCGGCTTGCCAGTGGACGTTGAAGGGGATGATCTCCCGCCCCTCGTAGAGCACGGTGAAGGCGCCGGTTTCAAGATCCGCCAGGTAGGTCTTCGGGGGGACTTTCTGGTCGAATTCGTAGCGCAGATTCTGTTGCGCCTGGACCACCGCCCGGCGACCGTCCGGGGCCACGGCCAGGGTGTCGATCCAGTCGCCGTTGTGGCTCAGGCGCCGGGCCTCCCCATCCAGGGTTACCGTGAAGAGGCGCACCGGGGGTTCATGATCGAGATCATCGACCACCACGGCCTTGTCCTTCTGCTTCTTGCGCTGCCGCTCCCACGCCGTGGGCGACTCCTGGGCCGCCACCACCAGGGTCCGCGCATCTCGCCAGTCGAAGTGTTGGATGTCGCGATCGAAGCGAGTGATCGGATACGCCTCACCGCCCCGCAGGGGGAGGACCCAGAGCTGGCGATCCCCCAGATCATCACCGTCTTCTCCATCCACTTCCGGCAAGGGCCGGTTGCTGAGGAACGCGATGTGCTGGCCATCGGGGGAGAAGACGGGGGAGGCCACGGAGTGCTGACCGCGGGTGAGGGCGAAGCTCGGATCCTGCTCGCTGTCTCGGTCGTCGCTCCGCCCGCCGCTCCCCTCCGGGGTGGTCAGAGGGCTCAGCCAGAGGTTGGAGATGCCCTTTTCCTCGCCCTTGACCTTGGCGATGGTGGAACGCACCCAGACTGCGGCGGAACCGTCGGGCGCCACGTCCCACGCTTCCGCGTTCTCGGTGTGGAGCAGGTCCTCCAAGGTCCATTCGGTGGGTCGTTGTGGTCGGGCTGCGGCGGTTTCGGTGGTGTGGATCATCATCAACCCCAAGGTCACGCAAAGGATCAGGAGGATCGATCGCGCGCTGCGCATGCTACAAATTTCCATGGTTCCCCCTCTCACTGGAGGGTAACGATATAGGAAGAGGCGGGGAGGGGGCGAGTTTGGTATTCTCCCCCGGTGCTGATGCGCCACGCCCACGGGTTCCTTCGTGCCTTCTGGCCGGTTTTCCTTCTCTCGATGCCATTGGTTTCTTTGGCGGAGCCTCCGAAGCCGGAGGATCTGCCGCCCATGGTGGCGTTTACGGCGGAGGTGACGCTGGACGGTCGGCCCTTCCCCCTGCCCTCGATGCGTACGGATCTCGGCCCCCTCTTCCCCATCCAGACGCTGGCCCAGCCCCTGGGGGGCGAGCTGGAGGAAGGGGCCTATGGCGAAGGGTTCACCCTGAAGCTTCCGGACCGGGCAGTGACCTTCGGCGCCGGGAGCCCGGCGCTGACCCGGGGCGAGTCCATCGAGCGTCTCTCCCAACCGCCCCAGGGGTCGATCCACGGCCTGCTGGTGCCGCTGGATCTGCTGGAGAAAACCTTCGGTGACGCCCTGGGCTACCGCTTTGATTGGCAGCCTCTGGAGGAGCGGTTGGCCATCGAGCGTCATCAGCCGCAAGAATTGCGGGTGTTGCCGGAGATGGTCCATGTGCGCGGGGCCACCACGCTCGCCTTCGAGTTCGAGGACCGGCCCCGGTACCGGATCGATGAAGGGGAAGAGACGCTGACGGTGCAGATCCTCGGGGACCGCCTGGTGAGTGACTGGCGGGGGCCGCGCCGGGATCCCCTGGTGGTGGCGGTGGCGGTGCAGCCGCAACGGATCGAGATTCGTCTGGCTCCGGGGGCGAGGGCGGACCACTACACCCTCGACCGGCCCTTCCGGCTGGTCTTCGATATCCATCGGGGAGGGGGTGGGGATACGGCCTCCCTCAGTGCGGAGGGTTTGGGGTTGCAAGTCCCCAAGCGCACCGCGGGCGTGCAAACCATCGTCATCGATCCCGGCCACGGCGGCACGGAGAGCGGTGCCCTGGGGCCCGGGGGCAGCGCGGAAAAGGACCTGACCCTGCTGCTGGCCCAGGCGCTCCAGCGGCGGCTGATGCAACGGCTGCCGGTCAAGGTGGTGCTGACCCGCACCGAGGATGCCAACCTGCCCCTCGAAACCCGCACGGCGGTGGCCAACCAGAACAAGGCCGATCTCTTCATCTCCCTCCATGTCAACTCCTCCTTTGGAGCCCAGGCTCACGGCGCGGAGACCTACATCCTGAGCATGCAGGCCAGCGACCCCCTGGCGGCGGGTTCCGCGGAGATAGAAAACGCCAGTGCCGAGGCGGCGGAGCGGAGCGGCAGTGATGGGTCGGACCCCCTCTACGATCTTCAGCTGATCCTTTGGGACCTGGCCCAGAGCCACCACCTGGCGGAGAGCAACCGTTTCGCCTCTCTGGTGCAGGACGAACTCAATAGCGCCCTGCAGCTGCGGGATCGGGGGGTCAAGCAGGCGCCCTTCCGGGTGTTGATGGGAGCGGCGATGCCCGCGGTGCTGGTGGAGGTGGGCTTCCTCAGCAACCCGGAGGAGGAATCCCGCTTGCAGAGTCCCCAATACCGCCAGCAGCTGGTGGATGCCCTGGTGCGGGCGGTCTCCCGGTACCGGACCCAGAGTCAGGCAGCGCCCCCTACCTTGAACCTCGGGGAGACGGTGCCGTGAGCCGCCAGGCTGCCTTGATGGTCGTCGGGTTCTCCGTGGTGCTGGTGATCTTGCTGGGGGTGTGGCTGCTGGGATCGGGGGGGAAGACGACCGAGGAGGGGGCGCCACAGGAGGCCGTGGTGGGCACCGACGCCGGGGGCGAGGCGGCGAGCGAGGATGGATCCGCGGTCGCGGCGGCGGATGGGGAATCCGCCGAGGACGGCGACGGCCCCCGCTGGGAGCTCTTCTTTCCCGGGTACGGCAAACGACTCTACGCGGAGCGCCGCCCGATCCCGGCGCTGGTCGAAGGGGAGGCTCCGCCGGACCTTCGAGATCGCGTGCGGGGGATCGTGGAGGCTCTCCTGGAGGGTCCCCGGAGCGCGGGCCGGGTGGCACCGCTGCCGCCGGGGGTGACCCTGGCCGCGGTGTATCTGGGCGCTGGGGGGGTGGTCTACCTGGATTTTCAGGCTCCCGAGGGGGCGCCGCCCCCCGCCTCGGGTTCCATGGCGGAGTTGTTGACCATCTACAGCGTGGTCAATTCGGTGGCCCGTAACGTGCCGGAGGTGCGGGCGGTGGTGCTGTTGTGGAACGGCAACCAGCGGTTCACTTTGAGCGGTCACGTCGATACCAGCCGCCCGTTGCTCCCCAACCCTCAACTGCTGGCGAGGTAGCCGTGGGACCCATCGGCGTGTTCGATTCCGGCGTCGGGGGTTTGACCGTGGTGCGTGCCCTGCGCCGCGCCTTGCCCGCGGAATCCATCCTCTACCTGGGTGACACCGCCCGCCTGCCCTACGGCACCAAATCGGAAGCCACCGTCACCCGGTACACGGAGCGCAACCTGGAGTTCCTGCGCCAGCGGGGGGTCAAGGCCGTGGTGGTGGCGTGCAACACGGCCTCGGCGCTGGCCTTGCCGCACCTGACCCCGGCGTTGCCCACCTGGGGGGTGGTGGAGCCCGGCGCCGCCCGGGCGGTGGCGGCGAGCCCGACGGGGCGCATCGGTGTCCTGGCCACGGAATCGACGGTGCTCTCGGACGCCTATGCCCAGGCGGTGCGCCGCCTGCGCCCGGACGCGGAGGTCTTCAGCCAGCCCTGCCCCCTCTTCGTGCCCCTGGTAGAGGAGGGATGGCTCGACGGGACGGTGGTGGAACTGATCGCCGAGCGCTACCTGGAACCGGTGCGCCGATCCGGGGTCGATACGGTGATCCTGGGCTGCACCCACTATCCCCTGCTGACCCCGGTGCTGAGTCACCTGCTGGGACCGCAAGTCCAGCTGGTGGATTCCGCCGAGTCCGTGGCGGAACAGGTGGTCGCCGCCCTCGCCGCCGGTCACCTGGCGGAGCGGTCCACCGGCACCCCGCCGGAGCACCACTTCTGCGTCACCGATCTGGGGGATCGCTTCTCCCGGGTCGCCCGGACGTTCTTGGGAGATGGCGAGGTGAGTCTGGAGTTGGTGGAGGTGTGAGCCCCAGCTCTTCAGGCTCGAAGCTGGAGCAGTTTCCGCCTCAGCTTCCGCTTGGCCTCACTCTTCGTCGAGGATTCGGTGGAGTTCGGCGCTGGAAGCAACTGGCAGGGTTCGGCCCGTTGCCGCCCGCGCCAGGGGTGGCGTACTGCGCCTCCGAAGGACCGGCACCGTGCGGCGATTCCCCCGGATCCCCTCTTCCAAGCATCGGGTGATCCGTGCTTTGAGAGGCGTTCCGTTCACCGCCACGCGGGTTTTGGTTGGACGGGAAGGGTTGGCTAAGCATTGAATGATAATGCGCACGGAATGATTCTTACCGCCAGGGATGCCGGGGTCAAGGTGTAGGAACCGCTGGAGGTAAGCTCGACAGCCGAGTACAATCCCCCCTTATGAGCGAAAGACTGTACCAACGAGTCCACGACCGGGCCATTGACGGATTGCGCCCGACGACCCTGGAGATCGGCGTGATGAAGTACGCCGAAGGCTCCGCCCTGATCAAAGTGGGAGATACCCACGTGCTGGCCGCCGCCAGCGTCGAGAATCGCGTGCCCCCTTTCATGAAGGATTCCGGGGCGGGCTGGATCACGGCGGAGTACGCCATGCTCCCCCGGGCCACGGAGACCCGCTCCCAGCGCGAGGTCAAGCGGGGGCATCCCTCCGGGCGCAGCAGTGAGATCCAGCGCCTGATCGGGCGCAGCCTACGGGCGGCGGTGGATTTCGAAGCGCTGGGGGAACGCACCATCACCATCGATTGCGATGTCTTGCAGGCCGACGGGGGAACCCGCACCGCCGCCATCACCGCCGGGTACGCGGCGCTGGTGCAGGCCCTGGGCCGCACCTACCTGACCGGGGACCTGGTCCGCTGGCCCCTGGTGCAGCAGATCGCCGCGGTTTCCGTGGGCATCGTCAGCGGCCAGGCTCTCCTGGACCTGGAGTATTGCGAGGATCGCGACGCGGCGGTGGATATGAACATCGTCGCCACCGGCAGCGGCAAGCTGGTGGAGATCCAGGGCACCGCCGAGGAGGACACCTTCGACCGCGACGAGCTGAACACCTTGTTGGACCTCGCCTTCCAGGGCGTTGGCCAATTGTGCGCCCTCCAGAACCAGGCCCTAGAGCCGGTCATGGAAGAGGTCGATGCGGTGCGCAACAAAGGTTCCCGCCGCCCGGCGCCAGCCAAGGATGAGCGGGATCTGTGGGGACCGCCGGGCTAGGCGGGCGGACCCGGCAAGGGGATTTGAGATGGCGGATCGGGTCGCGGTCTTCGTCAGCTACAGCCACCGGGATGACGTCTGGCTCCGGCGGCTGCAAGTGCATCTGCGCCCCCTGGCGCGGGGCGGCGCTCTGGACCTGTGGGACGATACCCGGATCGTGGCCGGGCAGCGCTGGCGGGACGAGATCGCCCTTGCCATCGACCGCGCCGCGGTTGCGATTCTGCTGATCAGTGCCGATTTCCTCGCTTCCGATTTTGTTTACGAAGAAGAATTGCCGCCTCTCCTCGCCAAGGCGGAACGAGAGGGCGCTCTCATCCTCCCCATCGTCGTGACCCCGTGCCGCCTCGGTTCGCAGGATGCGCTGGCGGTCTTCCAGGCGGTCAACGCCCCCAACCGCCCCTTGAGCCGCCTCGATCCCGCCGAGGCGGAGGAGGTCTTTGTGCGCGTGGCGGATCGGGTGGCGGACGTACTGGAGGAACTCAAGGAAGGCCCGCCCACGGTCGCCGAGGCGGTTCTGCCGGACGAGAACGGCCAGAATGGCCGCTCCGAAGCGTTGTTTGAAGAGCTGCGTCTGGGATGGCTAGCGCGGGAGATTCTCCGCTTTCTGGCGGATGCCTCGCGCCAGGAGGCGCCCATCTTTTCGGAGATCTATCGCGCTCTGGGCATGCAATCGAGAAAGGCGGGGCATGAGGCGTTGACCCGGCTGGTGGATTGTGGGTGGGTGACGCAGCAGCGGTGCAACCGGCGAACAGAGCTGACGATAACGAGAGAAGGGTCCCGTCAGTGGCAGCGTTTGACCGCTGCCACCGGCGGGACCCTTTGATCGGTTCGGTCGAATCAGGCCCGATCTACTCCAGTTTCTCGTCCGGAGACAGACGGTGATCTGGAGCCCAACGGTCGACCAATGCCCTCGAAAGCGGTGAGCAAAGAACCACTGCTCAAGAAACGCCTCGGTGGATTGTCGTGTACGTTGTAGATCACGGCCTACTCCTTGCAGTACGCAAAAGACCCTTTACTGAGCCTGATGGCTGCTCGTAGAAGCAAGTACGATGCCAGGGTGATCGAAGCGGTGTTCCGGGGATTTGGCGCGGGGAGTGTCGATCAGCCGTCCTGGAATCAGGACGCCTCTGTTTCGACGACCATAAAAAAAGCCCGCTGGGCGTGGAAAGACCAGCGGGCGGAAAACTTTGAAGGAGGGATGAAATCGATGTGTCTTAGACCACCGTGCCCTTCAAATCCACTTCCACCATGGGCACCTTCTTGCTGTCGGTCTTGATTCTGATCTTGCCGGCGAAGGCCCCCTTGGGGAGCTGCGGGCTGATGTGGATCTTCAGGTTGTAGTAGCGACCTTCCTCGACCGGTACGATCTCCGGCTTGATGTGATCCACGGTCGACTCCGCGCCGAGGAGGCTGATGGGCTCGGTGGCGTAGGTCTTGACGATCAACTGGGTGGTCAGCTCTTCTTCCCCGAGCTTCAAGTCGCGGAAGTCCGCGACCGTGGGGGTGACCGCAATGATGGGTCGCACGAAGCCGGAGACCGGGAGCTTGATGAACTTTTGCTTCGGGTGGTTGGTGGTGATCGTGACGTAATCCGTCAACGCCCCCACGGGCGCATCGGCGTCCAGCTTGATGTCCACTTTCCACTGCCGACCCTTGCCATCGGCATTGCGCTCGTTCTCCGCCGCCTCCCGGTAAGCGACCTTAAGATACGGGAAGGGGGATTTCGCCCCGACGATCTCAAAATCGTTCCCGTCCTCGGCCCACACCGTCTGGGACACGTTGCCCTCGGTCTCCAGGCGCACGAAGTTGAACCGAGCGTAGCCCGGCACGACGGAGAGGAAGGGTCGCACGTCGCTCTGGATGGTCAGGGTCAGGGAGGGGTTTTCCGGATCGTTGGAATAGACGGTGATGGTCTTGCGGTTGGGGCCGTGGAGATTGGTGCTGTCGAGTTCGGCGTGGACCTTGCCGGTCTTGCCCGGAGCGATGTTGGTGTCGAAGTCCGCCACCGTGCAGCCACAGGCGGGGCGCGCCTCATGGATGATCAATGCCGCATCGCCGTCGTTGCGGATCTGGAAGTCCACCTCGACGGTTTCCCCTTTGGGTAGGACGCCCAGGTCCTGGATTGCTTCGACGGCGACGGCTTTCGGTTGGGGTCCTTCCACCGTGGCCGCGGCATCCGGGGTATCCGTCGCCAAGGCGGGGATCGCCACCAGGAAGAGTGTCAAAACGGCATTCATAACTCGGCGTGTCATCTCTTGTTCGCTCCTTCGAGGTTCTTGCCTGTCCGATGGTACACTCGCGCGCCGACGGGAAACTCTAATCGTGGCCGACGAAACGAAGAACATCTACTGCATTGCGATCGGTGGCACCGGCATGGCGCCCCTGGCCTGTCTACTGCAAGAGTTGGGCCACCACCTCCATGGCTCCGATGGTCCCCTCTATCCGCCCATGAGTACGCTGCTCGCGGGGGCGGGCATCGAGCCCTTGGTGGGCTTTGATCCGGCCCACCTGGGGGAGCCGCCGGAGGCTCCAGACCTGGTGGTGGTGGGCAACGCCGTGCCGCGCCACAACCCGGAAGCGCTGCGGGCGGAAGAGCTGGCGGCGCGGGGCGTCCTGGAGCGTATCTCCATGCCCCAGGCCATCGCCCGTTTTCTCCTGGCGGGCCGCCGTCCGCTGGTGGTGGCGGGTACCCACGGCAAGACGACCACCACGGCGATGGCGGCGTGGGTGTACCACGATTGTGGCGTGGATCCTGGCTTCCTGATCGGCGGCGCGCCGCAGAACCTGCCCACCAGCTTTCAGGTTGGCACGGACGCTCCCTTCGTCATCGAGGGGGATGAGTACAACGCGGCCTACTTCGACCGCGGGCCGAAGTTTCTGCACTACCAGCCGCAAACGGTGATCCTCAACAGTGCGGAATACGACCACGCGGACCTCTACCCGGAGCCGGAGGCTTTGCGGCAGGCGTACCGGCAGCTCCTGGCCCTGGTACCGGAGGACGGGCTGGTGGTGGCCTTCGGGGATGGCGAAGGGATGGACGCCGTGCTGGGTGCCGCCCGGGCGCGGGTGCTGCGCTTCGGCTGGGGAGAGGGGTGCCCGGTGCGCCCGATGGGGGGGCTTGCGGGGGTGGTGATGACTCCCGAGGGGAGCCACTTTCGGCTCCTGGATCGAGGGGGCGAACCGCACACCATCCAGCTGCCCGTGCCCGGTCGCCACAATGTATTGAACGCCCTGGCCGTGTGGGGGGCGACGGTGTTCGGGGCGGCACCGGACGCCCTGGAGCCCGCCGCCGTGGCCCGTGCCCTGGGGCGCTTCCAGGGCGTCCAGCGTCGCCTTCAGGAATTGGGCTCGGTGGCTGGGGTGACGGTGGTGGACGATTTTGCCCACCACCCCACGGCGGTGCGGGAATCCCTCGACGCCCTGGCGCGGTGCTACCCCGGGCAGCGCCGCATCGCCCTTTTCGAGCCCCGCAGTCTGACCGCCGGTCGTCGCTTCTTCCACCAGGCCTATGTGGAGGCTTTCGGTGGCGCCGATGCCGTGATTCTCGCGCCGATTTTCCACGCCGGTCGCTTGGCCGACGACCAGCGCCTGGATCTCGCCCGGCTGGCGGAGGAGGTCACTGCGGCGGGCACGCCGGTCACGGTCTGTGCCGATCTGGACGAGGTGTACCGCCAGGGTCTGGAGGCGGCGCGCCCGGGCACGGTGCTGGTCACCATGTCCTCGGGGGCCTTTGGCGGGATGCCGGGGCGGCTGTTGGCGGGGCTTGCGGCTGCGGGCGGGTCCTGAGCCAGCAGGGCGGCCACGGGGGTCGCCCCTACAATCCAGAGCGGGTAGAGACAGGCCCCGGTGCCTGCTCCCGGACTAGACTTCTGCGTGGGTTCTCACCGCGCAGCCCTCAATCGTCCCTCGATCGTTCGATCCGCCAGCTCCGCGGCCCCCTCATAACCCTCCAGGGCCGCCTCCGGCACCAGGCCGATCAACTCCGTGTCGGCGACCTGGACTCCCAGAGCTTTCGCCTCCCGGGTCACCGTGGCGACCGCTTGCTGGAGAGAAGTCCGGCGAAAGTCCACCAGGTTCATGGACACCTGCACCCGCCCTCGGCTGGCCAGGGGCACCCCCAGGGCCTTGACGGCGGGCAGGCCACCGCTGGACTCGCGCACTCGGCGGGCGATGTGTTGGGCGATGTCCAGGTTGTCGGTCTGTAGCTGGACATTGAAGGCGATCAGGAAGAAGCGGGCGCCGATGGCGACGCAGCCAGCGGTGGGATGGGGTTCTGGAGGACCCCAGTCGGGGCGCCAGGCGGGATCGGTCAGCATGCGGTGGGCCAGGCTGTCGGGTCCGTGGAGGCCACCGCGACGGATCCGGGCGAGATCCCGCCGCGCCGGGCTGACGTCCTCCGGAGCGGCCTCACCGTACAAGAAGACGGGGATTCCGAACCGTTCCGCGACCTCTTGCCCCAGCCGCCGGGCGGCGGTCACCGCGGTCGGCATGGAGGTCTCCGGATCGCCATCGAGGGGCACGAAGGGCACCACATCGACCGCACCGATCCGGGGGTGCACCCCGGTGTGGTGGCGCAGATCGATCGTGTCCACGGCGACCGCGAAAAGGGCCAGCAGGGCCTCCTGCAGCGGGTCCTCTCGCCCGGCGAGGGTCAAGACCGCCCGGTGATGATCCGCGTCCTGAGAGGCATCCAGCACCCTGGCGCCGCGCTCCCGCACCGCCGTCCCGAGGCGGTCGAGAAGCGCGACGCGGTGACCTTCGCTAAGGTTGGGGATGCATTCCAGCAGGGCCATGCGGAGGAATCTATCGCACCCGTCGGTTGTTCCCCCCGGCATAGCTCTGCTAGCATTCGGCACGGATTTGGATCCCCCCCGAAAAGATGGCTTCAATATGGAATATCGCGGCAACTCGGCTTTACCGAAAGAAATTAAGGATCGAATCCTTACGACCTTTCAGCAGACCCTCCAATCCGCCCGAGACGGCAACTATCAGGAGGCGATGCTGGGGTGTGATTTCATCCTGCGTCTCGACCCGGATTTTCAACCGGCGCAGCAGCTCACCGAGCGGCTAAAACAGGTCGCTGGTGACCAGGTCGCTTCGGCGGG
>Ga0210063_1000389_pt1 | contig 14038 bp, 11 predicted proteins | sample Muzzi_PWA_D1_FD_185529 | JGI IMG/M metagenome (GOLD analysis project Ga0210063, IMG submission 185529) | Wetland microbial communities from San Francisco Bay, California, USA, that impact long-term carbon sequestration - Muzzi_PWA_D1 (SPAdes) | ecosystem: Environmental > Aquatic > Marine >... | reverse complement strand
CGCCTACGCCGGGGTCCAGATGGGCGAACTGGTCGATGCCATCGTGTACTACGGGGAGCGGGACGACACCCTGCTCAACCCCGCCGATCTCCAGTTCACCCCCGCCCTGCGCGCCGAACTCGACCGCCGAGCCCGCCTGTGGTTCGCGGCCAAGGGCGGTGGGTGACCAAGCTGCGCTATGATTTCCCCCTTCTTCACCCCAAGAAAGGAGCCTTCATGGCGGCGGATCGGATGGGTTTGATGGGTTTGATGCAGCGGACACCGCTCCTGGTGTCGTCAATGCTGGAATATGCCGCGCGCTTTCACAGCGATACGGAGATCGTCACCCGCACAATCGAAGGGCCGATCCACCGCTATGGCTACGGTGACGCCCACCGCCGCAGCCGACAGCTGGCCAATGCCTTGGTTCGTCTGGGCGTCGGTGCGGGGGATCGGGTGGCCACGGCGGCGTGGAATACCCACCGCCACCTGGAGCTGTACTACGCCATCTCCGGCATGGGCGCCGTCTGTCACACCCTGAACCCGCGGCTCTTCCCGGAACAGCTGACCTACATCATCCAGCATGCCGAAGATCAGGTGGTGTGCGTCGATCTGACCTTCGTGCCCCTCTTCGAGCAGTTGGCGGCGACGCTGCCCACGGTGCGCCACTGGGTCGTGATGACGGACCGGGAGCACATGCCGGAGACGTCCTTGCCCAACGCCCTGTGCTACGAGGATCTGGTGGAAGCGGAGAGCGACGCCTTCGACTGGCCCACTTTCGATGAGCACACCGCCTCCTCCCTCTGCTATACCTCCGGCACCACCGGCAACCCCAAGGGGGTGCTCTACTCCCATCGGTCCACGGTGCTCCACGCCCTGGGCTCGTGCCTGGTGGATACCCTGGGGCTGTCGTGCCAGGACTCGGTGCTGCCGGTGGTCCCCATGTTCCACGCCAACGCCTGGGGGTTGCCGTACTCCTGCCCCCTGACCGGCGCCAAGCTGGTCTTCCCCGGTGCCGGGTTGGACGGCGCCAGCGTCTTCCAAATGCTGGAAGAGGAAGAAGTCACCCTCACCGCCGGGGTCCCCACGGTGTGGCTGATGCTCCTCCAGACCATGAAAGAGCGCGGTCGCGCCCCCAAGGCTCTCAAGGACGTGGTCATCGGCGGCGCCGCCGCCCCCCGGTCCATGATCGAAGCCTTCCAGAACGATTTCGGCGTCCGTGTCATCCACGCCTGGGGGATGACCGAGACCAGCCCCCTGGGCACCGTGGGCACCTTCAAGAGGAAGGACCTGGATCGCTCGCCCCAGGAGAAGCTGGCCCTGCAATTGAAACAGGGGCGGGCCATCTACGGGGTCGATCTACGCATCGCGGATTCTTCTGGAGGAGACTCCGGCAAGGAACAGCCCAGGGACGGCGAAGCTTTCGGCGAGATCCAGGTGCGGGGACCGTGGGTGGTGGAGGAGTACTTCAAGGGCGAGGGGGGCGCCATCCTCAACGACGACGGCTGGTTCTCCACCGGCGATGTCGGCACCCTGGATGCGGACGGCTACATGCAGATCACCGACCGTTCCAAGGACGTGATCAAGAGCGGCGGCGAGTGGATCTCCTCCATCGAGTTGGAGAACGAAGCGGTCAGCCACCCGCAAGTCGCCGAAGCCGCCGTGATCGGCATTCCCCATCCCAAATGGACCGAGCGGCCCCTGCTGATCATCGTGCCGGAGGATCCCAAGAACCCGCCCACCAAGGAAGACCTCCTGGCCCACCTGCAAGGCCGGGTGGCCAAATGGTGGCTGCCGGACGACATCGCCTTCGTGGAGGAACTGCCCCACACGGCGACGGGGAAGATCTCCAAGAAGACGTTGCGGGAGTCGTTCGAGGGCTTTCGCCTCCCGACCGGATAGCGTCGATCCGAGGGGGCCGGTCAGATCACTGGAAGGCGCCTTCTGGATCTTCGGGAGACGATAGAGTCAAGCCATGGCCAAGGCCCGGAAGACATCCCCACGCGGCTGGCGTCAGCGGGGGCGGCGATGGCGTCAGGCGCTACGACCGTGGTGGGGAACGCTCCTGGTGTTGCTCTTCGCCCTGTTGGTCCATGCCTGGTTGACCCGACCCGAGCCACCGCCCAGCGACGCGTCGGATCTCTGTGCCGTCTTCGAGGAAAAGCCCCACTGGTACCGCAGCAGCCGCGACGCGGCAAAGAAGTGGGGGATGCCGGAGGCGGTGCAGATGGCGGTGATCCATCAGGAATCGAGCTTCCAGGCGCGCATCCGACCGCCCCGTCGGTGGATCCTGTGGATCATTCCCGGCCCCCGGCCTTCCACCGCCTACGGCTACACCCAGGCCCTCGACGCCACCTGGCGCCAGTTCCAGCGGCAGACGGATCGCGGCGCGGCGCGACGGGATGATTTTGACGACGCGGCCCATTTCGTCAGCTGGTACGGCCGCGAGATCGAACGGGCAGCGGGGGTTCCCCGGGATGACGCCTACCGTGTGTATCTGGCCTACCACGAGGGTCCCGGGGGTTTTCTGAGGGGCAGCCACCAGAGCAAAGGCTGGCTCTTGGGCGTGGCCCGCAAGGTCGAAGCCCGGGCGCAGCGCTACCAGCGCCAGTTGGACGGCTGCCGTGATCGGCTGGAGCGTCCGGGTTGGTGGCTGTGGTTCCTGGGGCTGTTGCTGTTCCTGGCGCTCTGGGCGGCGGTCCGCTGGTGGTGGCGGCGCGGACGCCCACCGAAGGGGCGGCGACGACGGCGGCAGAAGAGACCCCGGCGCTGAACCACCAGGAGCCGACCTGCGCCACTATTGCCGCTATGCGGCATTTCGCGGTACCCTGGGGGGACCAAAGGAGGCTCTCTTTGACCACCACACCGACGCTTTTCACCGGTTTCCCAGGCTTTCTGACCCGCAACCTGGTGCGGGAACTGCTGCGCCGCGGCAGCCGACCGAGGAAAGACGCCAGAGAAGACGGCGGGCGGAACGATCCGATGATTTTCCTCGTGGAGCAGCGCTTCGAGGCGCGTTCCCGGCAGGAGTTGGAGGCCCTCTCCCAGGAGTTCGGCCCCTTCCCTTGGGAGGTGGTGCCGGGGGATATCACCGATCCGCACCTGGGCCTTGACGAGGCGACCTACGTCGATCTCGCCGGGCGCGTGCGCCGGGTGTGGCACCTGGCGGCGGTCTACGACCTGGCGGTCAAGGAGGCGGTCGCCCACCGGGTCAATGTGGATGGCACCCGCCATGTGCTGGACTTTTGCGAGGCGTGCACGGACTTTGAGCGGCTGCTCTACATCTCCACCTGCTACGTCTCCGGCGACCGCACGGGGGTGATTCGGGAACACGAGTTGCGCATGGGGCAGAGCTTCAAGAACCACTACGAATCCACCAAATACCAGGCGGAGGTGGAGGTGCAGCAGCGCTGGGGGAAGATCCCCACGGTCATCTTCCGGCCCGCCGTCGTCACCGGCAACTCCCAGACCGGCGAGACGGATAAATACGACGGTCCCTACTACCTGATCCAACTGGCCATGCGGATGCCCCGCTTCCTGCCCTTCGTCAACATCGGGTGGGGTCGGTCGGTGGTCAACATCGTGCCGGTGGATTTCGCCGTGGCGGCGATGGCGGAGATCGCCTCCCAGGAAGCTTCGGCGGGCAAGGTCTTCCACATCGCCGACCCCGACGCCATGCCCACCAACGAGGGCACGGCCCTGATCTTCGAGAAGGCGGGCAAGCTCAAGCCCGTGGGCATGGTGCCGCCGTCGCTGGTGGAGTTCCTGATGGGGTTCGAGTCGGTGCGCCAACTCATGCGCATGCCCCGGGAAATCGTCACCTACATGAATCTGGATTCCCGCTACGACGTGATCAACACCCTCGATGCTCTGGACGGCACCGGGATCCAATGCCCCTACCTGGGGAGCTATCTGGACACCCTGATCGCCCACGTCCAGGAGCATCCGGAGAAGGAATTCCTGGTGCCCCACGAGGCGTGAGGCGGCACCCTGCGGGTGGGGAAGGGCTATTTGCGGGCCGCCAGGCCCACCATCATCGGCAGGCTGGGGATCTCCGGCGGCGGGTAGAAGCGCCGCCCTTCCCCCTCCACCATCCTCTCGAAGCTGTTCCAGCCGTTGGCGTAGGGATACTCCCGCAGGGTTTCCAGGATGAGCCCGGCGTTCAGGAAAGCACTGACGATCTCGCCGATCCCCCAGAGAAATTCGTGGGAGGGGTGGGGATTCCTGAAGTTTTCCTCCCCTGGCTGGAAACCGGAAGGGGCTAACCCTGCTCCAGAGGCGCCGACGTAGTCGCTGATCCCCTCGTCCCAGGTCAGGGGAGCGTCGCTGAAGTACGGATAGTGGAGCTTCCAGCTCTCATCGAAGATCATCAGAGCCGGGTGGAATTCCACCGTCACGAAGCGCCCCCCGGGGGCCAGACAGTCCGCTACGGCGTGGGCGAAACGCTCCAGGTCCGAGAGCCAGCAGAGGGCGCCGTAGGAACAGAAGGCCACATCCCAGCTTTCTCCCCGCTGCTTCGCGCCGTCCAAAAAGTCGTAGGCATCGGCCCGGTGAAAGGTGCCGGGGATACCGCTCTCCTGGGAAAGCCCGGTGGCGAAGGCGATGGCCTCGTCGCTGATGTCCACCCCGGTCACCGTCGCGCCCCGGTGGGCGAGGCTCAAGGTGTCCTGGCCGCTGTTGCACAGCAGGTGGAGAAGGCTCTTGCCCGTAAGATCCCCCAGCAGGGCGAGTTCTTCCGGGAAGACCGTGCTGCCCCCTTGCTTCAAAAAGGCCGCCTGGTCTTTCTTGTGGCTATTGTGGGCGCGGGTGGCCTCGTTCCACGAGGCGCGGTTGATCTCGTGCAGATCCGGGCGCAGGGGCATTTCAACCTCCAAAAGTGCGGGTGATGGCCCAGTAGAGGCCCACCAGGGCGATGGCGAGGGAGATGGGGATCACCACCCGCTGGCGGTACCACGGACGGTCCCGGAACCAGCCCACCAGCAGGAAAGCCACCAGCAGGACCACGAACTGGCCGATCTCCACGCCGCCGTTGAAGGCCAGCAGGGCCGGGAGGCGCTCGCTCTCCGGCAGCCCCAACCCCGCCAGCACCCCCGCGAAACCGAGGCCGTGGAGGAGACCGAAGGCGAAGACCAGGGCCACCCGCCACGGTTTCAACTCCCGGGTGAAGAGGTTCTCGATGGCCACATAGGCGATGGAGAGGGCGATCAGCGGTTCCACCACGGCGGGGGAGAGGCGCACGACGCCATAGGTGGAGAGGGCCAGGGTCACGGTGTGGGCGGCGGTGAAGGCGGTGACCTGCCCCAGCAACGGCTTCCATCGGGCCGCCAGCAGGAAGAGACCGAGGACGAAGAGGATGTGGTCCAACCCCTCCGGCACGATGTGCCAGAACCCGAGGGTGAGGTACTGCCCGGCCACCGCCAGGCTCTGGGGCACATCGGCCCCGGTGCCATCCCCCGCCTCGTGCTGGGCGGGATCCAGGGCGTAGGGCGCGCTTTCCTCCCCACGGTTCAGCAGCGCCCGCTGACCGGTGAGGCTACGCTGGTCCAGGATCGTCAGTTGCACCGGCGGAAAGGCCCGGGAGGTCTGGAAGGTGACCGCTGCGGCATCTTCCGGGACCCGACCGGACAGCCGGGCGGTGAGGCCCAGCACCGTCGGTTCCGTGCCCACCAGGGGGGTCAAGGTCTCCACCGCCGCACCGTACTCCGGAAAGCTGATGTGCGGCGGGACCACCTCCCCATCGAAGCGGATCCGTACCCGTCGGGCGAAGGTGCGCTCCACCCGGGCTACCGCCGCCGCGAACTCCTCCGGGGTCATCGCCCGCAGGCGCGCCGCCAGTTCTTCCGACGGAACCTGCGAGGACACCCCCAGGGCGAAGGCATCGAGATCGGCGGTGATCTCCACCTGATAGCTGCCATCGCTCTTGAGGATCAGCAGGGCATGGGTGAATTCCAGGTTGTGGGCCTGGGCGGGCGTCGCCAGGGAGACGCAGAGCAACAGGAAGATCGGGAGAAGGCGGCGCATGGGTGGGCGATTATAGAAGGTTCAGCGCGGCGGTCCCGGAAAAAAGGCGTTGGTGCGTTCGACATACTCCCGGTATCCGGGCCGGGTCTTGGCCAGTTTCCCTTCCAACAGCGGCACGCCGGAGACCTTCATCAAGAAGAACGACATCAGCAGCGGACTGGCCACGGTCTTCCATCCGTCCGGCACGCTGAGGGCGATCAGGAAGAGCCCCCACCACACCAGGAAGTCCCCGAAGTAATTGGGATGACGGGTGTAGCGCCACAGCCCCGTGTCCAGAACCTTGCCCCGATTGGCGGGATCGGCCTTGAAGCGGGCCAGTTGCCCATCGCCCACCACCTCGAAGAAGAGCCCCACCGCCCACACACCCACCCCAAGGCCATCGAGCCAACTCCACCGGGCGGGTGCAGCGGCGGCGATCGCCACCTGCACCGGCAGCGCGATGAACCACAGGAGCACCGCTTGCAAGCCGAAGACCGTGAACAGGCTCACCAGGGGAAAGCGCGCGCCGTGGCGCTGGCGCATGGCGCGGTAGCGGTAATCCTCCTCCCCGGCCTTGAGATTCCGCCACAGCAGATACCCTCCCAACCGCAACCCCCACACCGCGGTCAGGGTGAGGAGCAGCCAACGGCGCCCCTCGAACCCTGTCGTGGTCAGCAACGCCACCAGCGCCACCAGGGCGAACCCCGGCCCCCAGAAGGCATCGATGATGCTGACATCCCGGCGTACCAGGCTCATCAGCCAGACGACGAACATCAACGCCAGGGCCGCGGCGAGGGTAGTCAGGAACAGGGTCAGAGTCGGGGTCATGGTGAGATCCATTGGGTTGCCTCCGGGAAAATCCATCCTACCCTTCGCACCATGGGCATGATTCGATGTGCGGCGGGCACTCTGTCGGCGCCGAGAAATCCCCCCAGTCTTGCCGGAAAGAGCCCCCCTTTGAGAAAGGGGGGAAGTCGGAACCAAGGCAAAAATCCCCCAGTCCTCCTGGTAAGACTCCCCCCTTTGAGAAAGGGGGGAAGTCGGAATCCGTCTTTGCTCCGCACCCTTCAGGGTGCAATTCGGTAGCCCCGGGTGTAAACCCGGGGTCGCGGTGGAGAAATCCCCCCTCTTATCCCCCCTTTGGGAAAGGAGGAGGACAGAAGGGACATCCGGCGGTCGGGGGGAGGGTTTCTAGCCTACGCGGTACAATGCAGCGCACCATGCCCGAACTCGAAATTCAACCCGGCGTCTCCATTCCCGAGGCGGAATTGCGCTTCGAAACCTCCCGCAGTTCCGGTCCCGGGGGGCAGAACGTCAACAAGGTGGAAAGCCGGGTGGCGCTGCTCTTCGATCTGGCGGGCTCGCCCCGCTTCGACGAGGATCAGAAGCGGCGCATCGCCACTCGCCTGGGAGGGCGCATCAACCGGGACGGCCAGTTGCGGGTCGTCTGCCAGACCCACCGCACCCAGGAGGCCAACCGCCGGGCCGCCGTGGAACGCTTCTGCGAATTGATGGCGGAAGCCCTCAAGGAACCCAAGAAGCGGGGCCGCACCCGCCGTTCCTTCGCCTCCAAGCGGCGGCGGCTGGAGGCCAAGAAGCGGCGGGGACAGATCAAAGACCTGCGGGGCAAGGTCCGCGGATGGGAGTGATCCGATGACCGAGGTGCGGGCGGAGGACTTTGCTCTCCTGGACGCGGAAAAGGAAGCGACCATCAAGGGCAACTTTGGTCGCAAGGGCTTTTCTCACCTCCTGGGCCTGGTCATGGAGGAAGTGCGGCAGGATTACAGCCGCATGCGCCTGCCCTATCGCCCGGATCTGGACCAGCCCATGAACATCCTCCACGGCGGCGCCATCGCCGCGTTGGTGGATACCGTGGTGGTGGGCGCCATCCTCTCCGGGGTCGAGAACTTCCCCAAATTCCTCGCCACCATCGACCTCCACGTCCACTACCTGGGGGCGGTGGTGAAACAAGACGTCATCGCCGAAGCCTGGGTCCGCCGCCGGGGCCGCTCGATCCTCTATCTGGCGGTGGATGCCAAGACGGAGGACGGCGGGCAGGTGGCCCACGGGGAGTTGTCGTACCGCATCGTGTTGTAGGGCATCGGGGTGGTTGCGGAGGTGGGAAAGCGCCGCCCAGCCTGGGATCGACCAGGGCAGGACGGCGCCACGGATCTCTGGATCAGGGGCTTGCTAGCACCCACCGCTCAGGGAAGCGATCCGACCGGCCAGGTATTCCATCTCCTGGACGATCTCCATGTATTCGATCTGGGTTGCCTCCGGGTAGGAGTAGTAGTTGCCGCCGTAGGTCGTGATGATGGTCTCGAGCTGGTAGTTCAGCAGGGAGTGGGCACTCTCGACGGCATAGAGTTCCTGGCAAGTATCGGGCATGAGAGCCTGACTGCCCATCGGGAGCATCAAAGCCAAGACCAGAAGGGTCCCTGAAATCAAACGCATTTTCATGTTTCACCTCAAAATCAGGTTGAAAGTTTGGTAGAGCCGATCGAGGGCTCTCATTCGTCGTGGCCATGCCTAGAGCAAGGCCAATGCCAGGCGTGTTTTTCCCCGCTTTCCGGGGCGATCCGAGGGAAAAGCCCCGTGCCATTGCCCCCTTCGTGGGCACATTTGCCCTGGTTGGGAGCAGGCAACAGCCGGGCGAGAGGTTTTTGGCGGGTGGGACAGAGCCGACGGCTTCTGCGGTATGATGCGGCGAAAGCTATCGCGAAAATGTGGACTCGCTACCATCAATTCGAATCGCTGGAGCACATGCTGGCGGAACGTCTGCGCCCGGGGGGCGAGGCGCTGCCGATCCAATGCGTGGTGTTCGGCGGTACCGGTGCGGTGGGGGGGGCTGTGGTCCTGGAGTTGGTCCGGCTGATTCTGGGTTCCGACCGCTACCGTCAAACGCCGCTCCACGGGCGGATCGTCGCGACGGGGATGTCGGATCGCGAGATCACCGGCTTCCTCCAGCGCCTCTACCTGGCGTTGGAAGGGCAGACGGAGATCGACAAGGTGCGCCCCCGGCGGGAATACCGCATCGGCGGGCGCATCGACCTCATCTTCCGGCATTTCCACCTGAGCACCCCCGGCGATATCCAGGGCTCCGTGGCCGAAGCCGTGGCGAGCGCGGGCAAGGGGGCCGTCGATGTGGAGGCCTTCCTGGGGGCTCTCTTCGACCGCCAGCCCTCGCCCTTCCTGGAGTTCGTCGAGGCCGAGGAATCCGAGCACCTGCTGGATGGCGTGGTGGTGGGGATCCCGTTGCCCAGCGTCGCCACCTACACCATGGGATCGCTGGATGCCGTGGCGGCGGCGCACGGGCTGGACCACGAGACCCTGAACCGGACCAAGGATCGCTTTCTGCGCAGCTTCGTGCGCGGTCTGGCGGTGATCCGCCAACGCCACGCCCGCCATGTGGTGATGGCTCATACCACTGCGGTGGGGGGCATGTATCGGGTGGATGGAGCGGAGCCGGAGATCCGGCTGGGTTTCGCCCACAGTGCCCTGGGCAACTTGCTGGCGGATAAGAAGCGCTTCGCCGATTCCCTGACCAATCTGTACCTGGATCACAATCTGGAGGTCCTGGTCACCGCCGCTGCCATCGGTATCGACGCCGTGGAATTCCACGCCCGGCTGCCGTGGGTGCGGGGCGTGCGGCGGGTGTTGGAGGACGCGGTGGCGGCGCGGGGCGACGATCATCCAGTCCCCGCGGGGGATTTCACGGAAGGGCGGATTCACCTCTATCCGGCCATCACCTTGGACGGCGCCGTGCTCGCGGAGGGGGGGAAGGCTCCGGAGGACGACCCGCTCAATTTCGGCGCCGGCAAGCAACTGTGGGTGGATGCCGCCATCCGCAGCGGCGAGAACGGTCTCTTCTCCGTGGCCAACTGCGTGGCCCTGTACAACGTCATGAAGGTGGCGATCCCGGAGGAGTTGGCGGCGGTGATCGTGCGGCGGATCATCTTCGGACGGGAACGGCGGGCCAGCTGGTTCCAGGATGGGCTGGCCTACTACACCGAGACAGAGAACGCCCATTTCGCCTTCCGGGCGCTGGAGAGCGATCAGCGGCTGGTGCAGGCTCATCTTGGCGCCTTCGCGGTGCAATCCTTTCAGGCGCTGGGATCCTCCACCCACCAGGCCCGCCTCCATGAACTGGGGCTGGTCCTGTGCCTGCTGCGCCTGCTCGACCTCGGGCGGCATTTTGACGACTTTTCGGACGCGGAACTCAGCCGTGGCTTGAAGGATCTGGACGGCTTTCTGTGGAAGCACACTCGGGTGCCGTGTTTCGAGGATTTTTTGGAACTGGGGATCGAACGGCAAGCACAACTCCTGGGCGCCCTGTGCGAGGTGCGGACCAAATTCCAGGCCGGTGAGCTGATCGGCTATGACCTGCGGGGGCAGGGGCAGCGGTTGCCGGGGCGGGAGAAGTTCCTGGCCCGCCTGGCGACGCGCATCCGGCGCTACCTCGCCACCATCACCTCCCTGGGGAGTCCGATCCTCTACCACAGCCCCCGGCATGGGCAGGATCGCTTGCGGGTAGGGCCGTACCTGGCACCGCTGGATATGGCCGTGACGGATCGGGCCGCACCCCGACGGCGTCTCCAGGCCATGGCGGCGGAAGCGGGGGTGGCGTACTCGACGGTGCGGGATTGGGTGGTGGTCAACAACGGCTTCGTGGATCTGCGTCCCCACGCCCTGGCCACCTCCGCCAAGGGTTTGCCCCAACTGGCCGCGGGACCCGTCCGGGGGGGTGTCGATCCCCTGCTCCACACCCGGGATCCGGAAGCGTTGGTGGCCTGGCTGGGCGCTTTGCCCACGGGCAGCTACTTCACCACCGGCGGTCTGGTCGCCCTCGACCTGCGTCTTCGGCGGCTGGGGCAGCAACTCCAGCAGCGGCGGGTGGAATTGGGCACGGCGGATACCTGGAAGAAGCTCTTCTTCCGCAAGGAGAACGGCCATTTCGTCCTGACCCCGGGACTGGTGGAAACCTGCCGCATGTACAGCGAGGGTCTCGGCAAGGTCACCGGCACCGAGGTCCTGTGGCCCGGCTGGGGCTATTGAGCACAGGCGTGAGGGCGGCCCCATGGCCGCCCTCACCGGGATTCGGGTGCCGCTGAGCGGTTCAGGGCAGGATCATGAACTCCCAGGCGCTGTCGGTGCCCGTCTCACCGAGGGCCGTCGGGGTGCGGAGCAGGAAGTCCTGGTATTCCGTCAGCCCATCGAGGATGTGCAAGGTGGTCTTGCCGTTGCCGGTGCCGGAGCGTTCGATGGCATAGAGATCCACCACCCCATCGCTATTGTGGTCGCCGATCTCGTAATTCCAGCGGGAGGACCCGTCGGTGCTGGGGATGGCCAGGACCTGTTGCTTCAGGCGGGTGCTGAAGTTGGTGGCTCCAGAGAGGATGTGGACCTTGGGGCGGTTGATGGCGGTGGACTGGAGCTTGTCGATGCAATACAGATCCAGCTTGCCGTCGCCGTCATAATCCCCCAACTCATAATCCCACCGGGTGCCGGTGCCGTTCTTCCCCATGTAGGTGGGCACCTGGGCCAGGAAGGACTGGAAGAAGGTGGCGCCGTTCAAGATGTGCACCTCCACCTTGCCGGAGCCGGTGCCGGTGCGCTTGATGCCGTAAATGTCGGGCTTGCCATCGTTGTTGTAGTCGCCCACCTCGAAGTCCCAGGCGCCGTTGGAACCGGTGTCGTGGAGGACGGTGGCGTTGTGGAGCAAGAAAGTCTGGTAGCCGGTCGCCCCGTCCAGAATGTGGACCTCCGTCATCCCTGAGCCGGTAGCGGTCTTGGCGATGGCGTAGACATCGTAGAGTCCGTCGCCATTGAAGTCTCCGAGTTCAAACTCCCAGGCCTGGTTGGTACCCGTGGTACCCAGGGCCGAGCCGGTCTGGGCGTACCACTGTTTGAAGGTGTGGGCGGCATCCAGAACGTGGAACTCGGTGCTGTTGGAGCTACCCTGTTTGTTGACCGCGAACACATGGTCGCGGCTGCCCCAGGCGAAGAGCTTGCCGGTGGGGGAGGGGTTCAGCCAGCCGTTGTAATGGTCCTCCATGTAGAGGAAGCTGACCTCGACGTGGGGGGACTCGACCCGCCCCAGTGGCGTGAAACCGAAGTCTCCCCCCTGGGAGGCGAGGACGGAGGTATCCCAGCCTTCCGGGCCCTTGTGGGCCTTGACCACATCGTGCACCGGCTGTCCGGAGACGTCCGAGTAGTTGCTGGTGAAGTAGAGATCGAGGGTGCCGTCGGCGAAGGTTTCGGCATCGCCCACATCCGTCCATTGGGAATCGATGATGCAGTTGGGGTCGGAACCCGCGATGCAGGCGCCCTGGTACCAGACGGAGCCATTCCAGGTGATGTCCCAGATCCAGCGTTGGTCCCAGGCGCTCCGGTAGCTGGAAAACATCGTCACACCGTTGGCGTTGGGCGAGATCACGGCCCGGGTCAGGGCGTCATCCACCGGGGTCTTGGCGCCGGGCAGGTCCAGGAAGACATAGTGGCGGTTGCTGGCCAGCATCTCGTCCTCGGTCAGGAACGCACCGCTGGAGTTGCCCGCCACGTCGTAGACGGTGAGATTGTCGAAGTCCAGGAAGGCGTAGAAGTTCTTGTCGATGAAGTCGTTGTGAAATTCGTTGCGAGAGAACATGAAGTGCACACCGTTCTTCGCCGGGTCATAGAGGTGGGCCAGACCGTAGATGGTGTCCCACTCTTCGCTGGAGTTCCAGATCGGCGAGTCGCCGTCGCTGCACTGGCTGGAGGACGGGCATTGGGCCGCGGTGGCGGGCACGAAGAGCAGGCGGGGTGTCTCCCAGGTGGCGCCATGGTTGGTGGAGCGCACGTAGAGATACGGCTCGAACCAATCCTCCGGCGCGCCGCCACCGGTGCCGCCCTTGACGGTCTGGCGGTAGAACACGTAGAGCTTGCCGGAGGCGTCCTTGACCGCCCGGGGATAGGTGGCGCGGTTGAACAGCCAGTGGTTGTCGATGGCCCCGAAGCCGAGGCTCTGCCATCGGCTCGACGACAGGATTTGAGCGTGCTCCGCGGTCACCGTCGACTTGTAGTGCTGGATCGGGGCGTTGGCGTGCAGGCCGTGGAAGACGTGGATGTAGCGCTGGTTATCGATCAGGATTTGCGGGTAGTAGTGGCTGTCGGGGGTGGTTCCCGCCTCCCCCAGTCGTAGATTTCCCGACCAGCTACCCGTCGAGTGATTGAAGTACTTGATGTATGGATCGACATGGCAGGGATCGCTATTGTGACACCCGGGGTAGACCACGAAGGTGCGGTTGGAGACGGGATCGTACACGCCGTGGCGCAGATGCCCCGACGAGGCGTGACCTTCGACGATACCGTTGACGATGGGGCTGGGATACTGGGGCGCCTTGGCGGCCCAGGAGGGCGCGGCGGTGGAGATCGCCAGGGTCAAGAGGATCGCCCCGTGGCGGAGAGAAGTCAGGCGGCTATGTAACATGATGAAGCTCCTGTTGGTTGATGTCAGCGGAGCGCGAGGAGCGCTCCTATCCATCAGCGCGAGGAAACTTCGGGAAACCCTTCAAACTAATTTCGTGGCGGTGGGTTTTCCAGCAGATCCAACCGTTCCAGGTTGGTGATCTTCTGCCAGATCTTCTGGGATAGCCCCGTGGCCACGCTCTCGATTTCGGTCACCGCGGAGAGCACCGGGGTCTCCGAACAGCTCTGGGCGTAGAGGGCCGCCAGCTTGCCGATCAGGGAGAGCATCTCGCTGCAATAGTCCAGGTAGCGGGAGAGTTCGAAAGCGGTGAGGCGTTGCTCTGGCGAAGAGGGGGTGTCGGGACGGTCGGCGCCCCGTTTGACGATGCGCACCGGATCCTTGGTCAACTGGTGCATGTCGATGACGTGGGCCAGGGCGCGCAGATCGTTGAGGCTGCGCAGCGCTCTCTTCTGCTTCAATCGTCCTTCGTAGGTCACCAGGAAGAAGATCGCCAGGCCGATCAACACCAGATCGTTGATCCCCGCCTCCAGGACCTGGATGATCTCCAGCAGGGTGACCTCGGCGCCGTGCACCGTATTGCCGAAGTTGTAG
>Ga0210063_1000387_pt1 | contig 14052 bp, 12 predicted proteins | sample Muzzi_PWA_D1_FD_185529 | JGI IMG/M metagenome (GOLD analysis project Ga0210063, IMG submission 185529) | Wetland microbial communities from San Francisco Bay, California, USA, that impact long-term carbon sequestration - Muzzi_PWA_D1 (SPAdes) | ecosystem: Environmental > Aquatic > Marine >... | reverse complement strand
GCCGGCCGGGTGAAGACGGCGCGCAACTTCGCCCGCCGCATCGGCACCCACTGGGCGGTGATGGAGAAGGAGCGCCCGGCCCAGCAGGTCGCCGAGATCGGCTACGTCGTCGGTGACGTGAAGGGCAAGACCGCGGTCCTGGTCGACGACATGATCGACACTGCGGGGACGCTCTGCGCCGCCGCTCAGACCGTGCTCGACGAGGGCGCCGCCCGGGTAATCGCGTGCGCGACGCACGGCGTCTTCTCCGGTCCGGCCTTCGAGCGGCTCGCCTACGAGAACTCGAAGATCGAGCGCATCGTCGTCACCGACACGATCCCGCTGCGCCCCGGCGCACCGGACAACATCACCGTGCTCTCAACCGCCGGCACCTTCGCCGACTCGATCCGCCGCATCTTCACCGACGACTCGGTGTCGGAGATATTCGCGGGAGAGAATCAACTTTTTTGACGACCGCGTTGATTGGGTAGGAAATTGATTCGCGTGGGGCACAAGGGGGCGGATTTGATCCATCCCGGAAATACCCTTGGGAGTTTTGAAAAGGCGGTTGAGGTGGGGGTGGATGTCATTGAGTTGGATGTCTTGCGACCGCGGGATGCCGACTCCCCACTCGTCATCGCCCACGATTGGCATGACGCGGAACGGCGCCAGCCGCTGACTTTGGCCGAGGGCCTCGACGCGTTCACCCAGCCGCCGCTCGACCGGGTCGAGATCGACCTCGACATCAAGCTGCCCGGGAGGGAGGAGGAGATCGTCGATGCGGTGCGCAGCCACGGCCTGCTGGAGCGCTCGATGATCTCGACCATGGAGCTCTCGACGATCGCCCGCATCGGCGAGCTGGAGCCCGGCCTGCGGCGCGGCTGGACCTATCCCAAGGTGACCAAGGACTGGGCCTCGAAGCGCTGGGCGAAGGCGCCGATGCTCGCCGCCCTGACCTGGATGCGCCAGCGCCTGCCGGGTCTCGCGGCGGGCGAGCTGCCGAAGCTCGGCGTCGACGCGATGTGGGTCTACCACCCGCTGGTCAGCCCTCGCCTCGCCCGCATTGCCGAGCTGGCCGAAGTCGAGCTGATCGCCTGGACGGTCGACGACCTTGCCCGCATGCGCAAGCTCAGCGCCGCCGGCGTCACCGGCATCTGCTCCAACGACCCCCGCCTGTTCGAGCGACTCTGAGCAGCTTCCGGGGTCCTGGGGCTCAGACGGTGCCCGGGGTCGCCGTAGGCGGAGCGTTGCGGCCGCCGCCTTTGGCCCTCACGGCCGACTCGAGCTCCTCGGCGGTGAAGCCACCGACGGCTTCGCCGTCGAGCGTGTAGCGGTAGAGGGCGACGCCGAAGATGCCGTTGAGGGCCTGCGACACGAGCAGCGAGATCGCCAGGCCGATCGCACCGATGACGACGAGCAGGGCGCCGGCGAAGCTGACCGAGGCCCAGACCAGGATCCCGGCGCCGATCAACAGCGCGCTGGGCAGCATGCCGAGCAGGAAGACGGCTCCGCCGATCGCGATGTTGCCCGTGATCTGCGCTCCCCAGCGCGATTTGAACAGGCCGGCGGAGCGCTTCAGCGTCTCGAACGGGCCGGTCCCCTCGATCGCGATCACCGGCACGGCGAGGAAGGTGACCAGCGACCAGGCCATACCGACGACGCGCGCCGCGATCGTGCCGGCGATGCCGCCCTGGTTTTCGAGCGCGCCCATCAGCACGCTGATCGCGGTCGAAACCGCGGCCCAGCCGGCGATCTGGCTGAAGCGGCTGCGCGAGACGGCGAGGCCGTCGCTGACGGTGGCCCGCTCGCCGCGGAAGATCATGTCGGCGGCCGCCGCAAGCCCGACGCTGAAATAGAAGCCGACCAGGCTGAGCACGTAGACGCCGATCACCAGCAGTGGGATCGCGCCGGCCAGGCTGCCGTCGTCGAGGAAGTACAGCCCCGGACCGAGGAAGACGAATGCGAGCGGGATCGTCGCGAAGGCGCCGTAGAGCGGGAAGCGGAGCAGTTCGCGGTGCTCGTTCAGCAGTCGCCAGCTCTTCTTGGTCAGCGCCCAACCGCGTTTGATCTTCTTCATCGTCTCTCCGTTCGCTCGTTCGCCTTGTTCAAGGCACTTCGGCCAAACCGGGCACCCGCTTGATGCCCCTTCCCTCGAAGTACTCCCACTCCTGCTCTCCGAGCTCGGTCGAGGGCGCGTCGGCGTAGACCCACTCGCGCATGATCCGGTGCCAGTTGCGCTTCGCCCGCAGCTGGCCGAGCACCGCGACGACGCCGATTTCCATCCGCCGCCCCATCAGCTCGTCGGCCGGGATCGACTCGCGCCGCATCAGGTCGTAGTACTCCGATCGCGGGTCGTTGGTCGACTCGATGATCTTCATCACCCGCTTTGGCGTGATTTCGACCTCGCTGTCCTCGACGTACCAGCCGCCGACCGCGCGCATGTGGTCCATCAGCCGCTCGGCGTCGAGCTTCGACGGGTTCTTGATGAAGCCGAGCTCGTGCAGGGCCTCGCGGAAGCCTTCCGGGTCGTCGCGCGAGGCGGCGTCGAAGGCGCGCTGCTCGAGCACGATCTGCTCGCGGTCGAGCTTCTTGGTCATGCCGAAATCGAGAAAGGCGACGCGCCCGTCTTCCATCAGCAGGTAGTTGCCGGGGTGGGGATCGGCGTTGAAGTGCTGCAGGTTGAACATCGAGCCCAGATTGCCGCGGAAGACGATCTCGCCGAAGCGGCTGCGCTCCTCGTGCGGTAGCTCCTTGATCGCCTCGAAGCCGACCCCCTCGACGAACTCGGTGACGAGCACGCGGCGGCGCGAGAGCCGGGTCACCACTTCCGGCACGTAGACGAACGGGTGATCGCGGTAGGCGCGGGCGAAGGAGCGCTGGTTCTGCGCCTCGTACTCGTAGTCGAGCTCCTCCATCACCCGCTCGCGGATCTCGTGCGCGATCGCCTTCGCGTCGAGCCCGGGGGCGAGGGCGCGGGCGAGGCGGACGATCGTGCCGGCGTTGCGCAGGTCGGCGTCGAGTGCCTCGGCGATCCCGGGGTACTGCACCTTGACCGCGACCCGGCGGCCGTCGAGCAGCTCGGCCCGGTGCACCTGGCCGATTGAGGCGGCGGCGAAGGCCTCCTGCTCGAAGGAGGCGAAGAGCTCGGCGACCGGCTCGCCGTCGTACTCCTCGAGCAGCACCTTCTCGACTTTCTCCCAGGGCATCGGTGGCGCCGAGGTGCGCAGCTTGGCGAGCTGCTCTTGGTAGATCTCGCGGTACTCGTCGGGGATGAACTCGGTGTCGATGAAGGAGGCGAACTGGCCGAGCTTCATCGCCGCGCCCTTCATCTGGCCGAGCGCGCCGACCATCTTGATCGCCGTCTCGAGGTGGCGCTGCTCGAGTTTCTCCTTGCTTCCTTCGTCGGAGCGGGCGACGTTGGTCGCCTTGGTGCCGGCGTAGCGGGCGCCCTGCACGCCTACGATCGAGCCCAGCTTGGCGGAGCGGCGGAACCGCCCCTTCGGGATCTTGGCATCTTCGGACACGTTCTCAGTATCCTCTCGCATTCGATGGCTCGCACCCGCGAAAAGCTCAAGGCCGCTCCACGCACGGATTTCGGCTCGCGCAGCGCCCGCCGCCTGCGCGGCGAGAAACTCGTCCCCGGCATCGTCTACGCCGGCGGTGAGGAGGCGCGCCCCTTCCAGGCGGTGGAGCGCGACGTGCGCACCGTGCTGGGTGGGGGCCAGGCTCTGTTCGACCTCGAGATCGAGGGCGGCAAAGCCGTACCGGTGGTGGTCAAGGAACAGCAGCTGCACCCGGTCAAGGGCGTGCTTCAGCACATCGACCTGCAGGAAGTGAAGCTCGACGAGGCGATCCAGGCCGAGGTCGCGATTGAGCTCGAGGGCACCGAGCTGGCGCCCGGCGTCAAAGAGGGCGGCGTGCTTGAGCACGTCACCCGCGAGATCCTCGTCGAAGCGCTGCCGACCGAGATCCCCGAGCGCCTCGTCGCCGACGTCTCCGCGATGGAGATCAACGACACCGTGCAGCTCGCCACCCTGTCGCCCCCCGAGGGCGTGACCTTCGTCGCCGACGATCTCGAGGAGATCACGATCGCGACGCTCTCGCCGCCCCGCGTCGAGGAAGAGCCCGAGCCCGACGTCGAGGAGGAAACCGAGCTCGTCGGCGAGGAGGGCGAGGCCCCCGCGGAGGACGGCGAGGGCGAGGGCGGCGATTCGGACGACTCCGGCGGGGAGTAGTCGGCAGCGATGTCGATCTTCCGCCGCCGCGGCGACCGCGGCGAGGCGGAGCAGGGCGACCGCATCCTCATCGTCGGGCTCGGCAATCCGGGCGCCGAGCACGTCGGCAGCCGCCACAACGTCGGCTTCGAGGTTGGCGCCGAGCTCTCCCGCCGCTGGGATCTGCCGCGGGCGAAGAAGAAATTCGGCGGCCTGATTTCCGAGGGCCGCGTCCGGCCGGCCGGGCCCCGCGTCGCCGTCCTGCTGCCGCAGACCTACATGAACGCCTCCGGCGATTCGGCCGGGCCGGCGCGCGGCTCGCTGAGGGCGCCGCTCGACCGGGTCGTCGTCGTCCACGACGAGATCGACCTGCCCTTCGGCGAGGTGCAGAGCCGGATCGGCGGCGGCCTCGCCGGGCACAACGGGCTGAAGAGCCTCAAGCGCGGCCTCGGCGACGCCGGGTTCTGGCGGGTCCGGGTCGGCGTCGGCCGCCCCGACTCGACTGACCCCGAGATCGTCTCGCGCTACGTCCTCGGCCGTTTTCGCGAGCCGCGCGCCGAGGTCGAGGCACTCGTCGTCAGCGCCGCCGAGGAGACCGAGCGGCTCGTCGAGCGGCTCGACGAAATAGGCTCCGCCGCCGATGAGCGCTGACCCAACCGCCGAGCGGACCAGCTACGCGGTCGACGCGCAGGGGGTCGCCCTGCTGCGGCTCGAGCGACCCGAGGCGCGCAACGCGATCGACACGCGGATGCTTGAGGAGCTGCTTGCCCACCTCGCGGCGGCTCGCGAGGACGACGACGCGAGGGTGCTCGTGCTCAGCTCCTCCGACCAGATGGGCTTCTCGGCCGGCGCTGACGTGCGCGAGCAGCTCGACGAGGAGGGCGCGGTGCGTCGCATGCAGCTCTTCGCCGACCTCTACGACGCGATCGTCGCCTTCCCCAGGCCGACCGTCGCCGCCTGCCACGGCGATGTCGTCGGCGGCGGCGCCGAGATCGCCGTCGCCTGCGATATGCGGGTAGGCGGCGCCAACCTGCGCATGCGCTTCCCCGGCGCCGCGCTCGGCGTCCCGGTCGGCCCGGCTCGCCTGGTCACCCTTTGCGGCCTCGCCGCCGCCAAGTACCTGCTCTTCAGCTCGCGCACGGTCGGCCCCGACGAGGCGCTGCGGCTGGGCCTGGTCAATCGCGTCGCGCCGACGGCGAAGACCGAGGAGGCGGCGCTGGAGCTGGCTGCGTCGGTGGCCGCCCACCCGCCCGAGGCGGTGGCGCGCCTGAAGCGCATGCTGCACGAGTGGGACGACGTCGAGGGGCGGTCCAAAGTCGAGGGTGTGGGGCAGGTCGAGTGGGCTCGTACTGGGCCTGGGTTGCCGCAGGCTGACTAGGGACGACTTGCGTTGTGCGGGTCGCTCCCGGCAGGGGCTCCACTTAACTTTTTTTGAAGACACCAGGCGGGCGTCCGAGGTTGCTTTCGCAAAAAAAGTACAAGACGTTCCGCCCCTACCGGGATCGACCTTAGGCCCAGCTCGTTGAGTCGAGGGTCGTGGCGCTTGCGAAGAGGGTTGGGTTGGCCTGTGCGTGGTCAGCGACCTTGTCGCAGGGTGCCACCCACGACTTGGTGGTGGCTAGCTGGTTGAGGATGGTGGCCAGGTTGCTCTCGCCCAGCCAGGCTAGGAGTGGGAGGTGGAGGACTATTGCCATGAAGCTCTCTTGCCGCTCGTTTTCCGTGATCTCCCTGTTCAGATATGTGGTGAAGGTGGCCGGGTCGATCTGGCCTGGGGAGCCGGTGATCTGCTCTCTTACCGGGTCCAGGCCGGGGAGCATTGCGGTGGCGTCTACGTGTTGCCACTGGAAGGGGAGCAGGGCTATGCCGTCCTCGATGCCGGCGCCTTTGCCGGCAGGGGAGGCGTAGGTGAGGCCTTTCTCGCGCAGTAGTTCGGTGCCGCCCTCGCCCAGTTGGCCGCCGGGCGGGCGCAGGCCGCTTACCTCCAGCCCCAGGCCCTTGAAGGCCGAGACGCCGCGCGCCAGGTTCGCCGCCTGTTCGGCGGCGCTCAGCTCGGTCCACTGCTCGTGCAGCCAGGCGTGGTAGGCGATCTCGTGGCCCGCGGCGGCGATTTCGCGCAGCGCTTCGGGGGCGAGCTCGGCATTGACGCCCTCGGCGAAGAAGGTCGCGGTCAGGTCGCGTTCGGCCAGCCGTTCAAGCAGCGCGGGCAGCGCCCCCGTTGCGCTCGACGCCTCGTCCACCCCGAGGTTGTCGAAGCTGAGGCAGAGAGCTCCGCGAGCGCCGCCGGGCCACTGCGCCATCGGCTCAGTCCTCCAGCAGCGCCGGGCTCCAGCGCCCTGGGTCGCGCCGCGCCTGCTCGCGCGCCCAGCGAAAGTGGTGCTGCGCCGAGGCGAGCAGGACCGGGAAGTTGAGCACCCCGGCGAGGGCGAAGCGGCGCGACCCCGACCTGGTCTCGGTCAGCAGGCTGAGCGCGCTGGCGATACCCCAGGCCCAGAGCACGGCGTTGTACGTCGGCAGCTGCTCCTCGCTCAGGCCCTCTGCTTCGTCGAGCATCGGGAGGCCGGCGTGCAGCGACCAGGGCCACGCCTTGAAGTGGACAGCGACGCCGGCCACGCCGATCCCGGCGTTGTAGGCGGAGAGGCGCTCGTTCCACCTGCCGCCACGGGCCGCGGCGAGCAGTCCGAGCGGGATCAGCCCCGACCAGAGCGCATAGGCCCCGCGGCGTCCCAGCTCCGGCTCGAAGACCAGCCCGACCCCGGCCCGGGTCTCGAACGCGTTGTGGGCGGCCAGGCCGAGCGTGGAGAGGGCGGCGAGGGGGCGGCGCAGTCGCATCGGCACGCAGCGTACCCTTCGGGCGAGGTCCTGAGATCGTCAGGCAAGGACGCAGAGAGGCCGGCAAGGGGAGCGCACAAGAAGTTAGTGCGTGACCCGCAGACGGCCGACCGAGGACGCCGCATGACAATCTCAGGGGCCGCCCGATGTCCCTACGCCCTCTACTTGAAATCGCATCGGAGAACGAGCGCCTGCACGCGCTCGCGGGCGACGTGCGGGCGGCGCGCGGCGGCGAGCCGGTCGAGATCGGCGCCTCCTCGACCCTGCGGCCGCTGCTGCTCGCGACGCTGCTCGACGACGACCGCGGCCTCGCCGGCCGCCCGGCGCTGCTGGTCAGCGCCGATGACCGCTCCGCCCGCGACCTCGCCGCCGAGCTGCGCGCCTACCTGGCGCCGCGCCGCGTCCGCTTCTACCCCTCGCGCGGCACCGGCTACGCCTCGCACGTGACGCCGCCGCCGCACCTGGTCGGGCTGCGGATCGACGCGCTGGACTCGCTGCGCGAAGTCGAGGACGCGGTTGTCGTCGCCTCCGCCACGGCGCTTGCCGAGGCCGTTCCCGACGCCTCGCTGCGCCCCGCCGGCTTCGCCCTGCAGCGCGGCGGCGAGGTCGACCTCGACCGTGCCGTCGGCGACCTCGCCGGCGCCGGCTACCAGCGGGTCGAGCAGGTCGAGGAGCGCGGCCAGTTCGCCGTCCGCGGCGGCATCCTCGATGTCTTCCCGGCGACCGAGGAGCGGGCGGTGCGGATCGAGCTGTTCGGCGACGAGATCGAGTCGATGCGCTGGTTCTCTACCTTCACCCAGCGCTCGCTGGGCGATGCCGAGCGGGTCGAGCTGGCGCCCGCCGCCGAGCTCGATGCTGAGCATCGCGAGCTGGCCGAGCTGGCCGCGATGGAGGCCGAGGAGAAGGGGGAGGATGCTCCCAGCGCCGCCGAGGCGCTGCCGTTGGAGCATTTCGGCGCCCCGCTCGACCTGGTCCCTGAGGAGACCGCCGTGATCCTCGCCGCCGCCGAGGAGATCGGCCCGGCGCTGCACGACCACTGGGAGGACGCGACCGCGGCGATGCACGCCGAGGACGCCCGCCGGCTCTACGTCGACGTCGAGGCGCCACTCGGTGCTCGCGCGGTGCTCAGCGTCGGCGGCGCGGGTGAGGACGACGAGGCCGCCTTCCGCGCCTCGCGCGCCGAGTCACCGGCGCGCAGCGTCAGCGAGGCCGAGGGCGAGTTGGAGAAGCTGGTCCGCTCCGGCTACCGCACCGTCGTCGCCTTCGACAGCGGCGGCGAGGCGGAGCGCTCGCGTTACGGCCTCGACCGCCTCGACGCGAAGCTGCTCGAGGGCGGCAACCTCTCGCCCGAGCCCGGCCTGGCCTTTGCCGAGGCGCGGCTGCGCGAGGGCTTCGTCAGCCCCGAGCTGCGCCTCGCCGTCTTCCCGTTCCGGCGGCTCGTCCACCGCCGTCGCCGCGCCGACGAGCGCGAGCGCGCCGCCGGTCGCGGCCGTCTCGCCTTCAGCGACCTGCGGGTCGGCGACCACGTTGTTCACGAGGACCACGGCGTCGCCCGCTTCGCCGGCTTCGAGACGCGCGAGGTCGGCGGCATCAGTCGCGACTACCTCTACCTCGAATACAAGGGCGAGGACCGCGTCTACGTCCCCACCGACCAGCTGGCGAAGCTGAGCCGCTACGTCGGCGCCGGCGCCGAGCCGGCGCTCTCGGCGCTCGGCGGCAAGCGCTGGCAGAACATGAAGGCGCGCGCCCGCAAAGCTGCCGGCGCGCTGGCCGGCGAGCTACTCAACCTCTACGCGGAGCGGCGCACCCGCAAGGGCCACGCATTCCCTCCCGACGGCGAGTGGCAGATGACGATGGAGGCGGCCTTCCCCTACCGCGAGACCGCCGACCAGGTCGAGGCGATCGAGGCGGTCAAGGGCGACATGGAATCGGAGCAGCCGATGGACCGCCTGGTCTGCGGCGATGTCGGCTTCGGCAAGACCGAGGTGGCACTGCGGGCCGCGGCCAAGGCGGCTTCCGACGGCAAGCAGGTGATGATGTTGGCGCCGACGACGATTCTCGCCCAGCAGCACTTCGGCACCTTCCGCGAGCGGCTCGCCGAGCTTCCCTTCACGCTCGATTGGGTCTCGCGCCTGCGCAAGCCGGCCGAGGTGAAGGCGGTGCTGAAGCGCTTCGAGGCGGGCGAAGTCGACGTCCTTGTCGGCACCCACCGGCTGCTCTCGCGCGACGTGCGGGCCAAGGACATCGGCCTGCTGATCGTCGACGAGGAGCAGCGCTTCGGGGTCAAGCAGAAGGAGCTGCTGCGCCAGCTGAAGCTGAAAGTGGACGTGCTGGCGCTCTCGGCGACGCCGATCCCGCGCACGCTGCAGATGAGCCTCGCGGGGCTGCGCGACATCTCGACGATCGAGACCCCGCCCGAGGGCCGCCGCCCGGTGCGCACCTACGTCGGCCCCTACGACGAGGACCTGGTGCAGCGGGCGATCGAGCGCGAGCTTGAGCGCGGCGGTCAGGCCTTCTTCCTGCACAACCGGATCGAGACCCTGCCCGAGGTCGCCGAGCAGATTCGCGGGCTGATCCCGAAGGCGCGCGTGATCGAAGCGCACGGGCAGATGGACGAGGGAGAGCTGGAGGAGACGATGATGCGCTTCCTGCGCGGCGAGGCCGACGTGCTGACGACGACGACGATCATCGAGTCGGGGCTGGATATTCCCACTGCCAACACGCTGATCGTCGAGCGCGCCGACCGGCTCGGGCTGGCGCAGGCATACCAGATCCGCGGCCGAGTCGGGCGCTCGCGCGAGCGCGCCTTCGCCTACATGCTCTATCCCTCGGCCGAGGCCCTGACGGAGGACGCCGCTGCCCGGCTGACGACGCTCGCCGACCACACCGAGCTCGGCTCGGGCTTCAAGATCGCGATGCGCGACCTCGACATCCGCGGCGCCGGTGACCTGCTCGGCGACGAGCAGTCCGGTCACGTCGCCGCGGTCGGCTTTGAGCTCTACTGCCAGATGATCGACGAGGCCGTGGCGGAGGCGGGCGCCGCTGCCGAGGGCGAGGAGCCGCCGGAGCCGCTGCGCTTCGACGTGCCTGTCGATGCCTACCTGCCAGCCTCCTATGTTCCCTTTGAGGCGGCGAAGATCGACGTCCACCGCCGCATCGTCGCCGCCCGCGCCCCGGGCGACCTGCGGGCGATCGGCGACGAGCTCAACGACCGCTTCGGGCCACCCCCGCCGGAGGCGGAGAACCTGCTGGCGCTGCAGCGGGCGCGGATCGAGCTGCGCCTCGCGGGCGCGCGCAGCGTCGAGCTGCGCGGCGGCAGGCTCAGCGTGGTCGGGGTCGAGCTCGACTCGGAGGGCGCCGGCAAGCTCGGGGAGCTGATCGAGGGAGCGCTCTACGAGTGGCGCGAGAAAACGGCCGCGGTACGCGTGCCCGACGAGCCCGAGCAGCGACTGGCCGCTGTGCTGGCGCTGGCGGGCGCCCTTCGCGAGGCCGGCCGCTCGCCAATGGTCGAAAAAGATATGCTTCCTGCTTCGTGAGTTCGGACCCGGGGAGGAAAGGGACACCTGGCAAGGGCGGGGGCGCTGGCGCTTCCGGCCCTGCCGCCGCACGCCGTCTCGGCCTGCTGGTCTTCGGCGCCGCCTTCGTCGTTCTCTTCGCGATCGTTGCGATAGCCGAGGGCGTCGGCAATCCGAGCGTTCCTTCAGGCAGCGTGGCCTTCGTCGAGGATGTGCCCGGCGACGGCGGCGACATCACCCAGGAGGCCTTCGATCACGCCCTCGAGCTGGCCGCCAAACAGGGTGGCGAAAAAAAAGCGCCAAAACCGGGTGACGCGAAATACGAGGAACTGAAGGAAGCGGCGCTGAACGCGCTGTTCGAAGCGGCCTGGCTGGAGGGTGAGGCGGCCGAATGGCAGATCGAAGTCAGCGATGCCGAAATCGCCAAGGAAAAGAAAAAACTTAAGAAAGAAAGCTTCAAATCGGAGCAGGAATTCAACGAATTCCTCAAAGAATCCGGCTTCACTCCCGCTGACGTCGACGAACGGGTCGAACTACAGATCCTCAGCACCGAGCTGCAGGAACAGCTGAAAGAACAGGTCCCGGCGCCGAGCAAGGGAGAAATCGAGAACTACTACGAGGCGGCCAAGGACACCCAGTTCACGCAGAAACCGAGTCGGGACGTGCGGCTGATCGTCAACAAAGACCGCAAGCAGGTCAAAGAGGGGCGGGAAGCGCTGGCCAAGGACAACTCGGAGAAGAACTGGAAAAAGGTCGCCAAAGAATTCTCCGAAGACCCGACCACGAAAGCCAACGGCGGCCTGCAGAAAGGCGTGGAGGAAGGCGTGCTCGAAGAACCGCTCGACGAAGCCGTCTTCAACGCGCCCGAAGGCCAGATCGAAGGGCCGCTCAAGGCCCAGCGCGGCTTCACCGTCTTCGAAGTGGCCAACACGACGCCGGAAAGCACCCAGGAGCTGAAAACGGTCGAAAGCCAGATCCAGGCGACCCTGGCGCAGCAGGCCGAACAGGACTACTTCGCCAGCTTCATCAGCAGCTTCACCTACACGTGGACCGGGCGCACCTTCTGCGCCGACGGCTACGTGACCGAACGCTGCAGCAACTTCAAGGGCAACGGGCACGCCGCCGCGGCGCCGCCGGCGTGCTACGAAGCCGACCCCAAAGGCGGCCCGCCGGACGCATGCCCGGCGCCTGTCAACCAGCTGGTGCCGGCTCTGCCGGGGAGCGTCAATCCGCTCGAACCGAGGGGCAAACCACTACCGCAGCGCCCGCGTCCGAAGGAAGAAGAAGGCGAAGCGGCTGCCGGCCTCGAAGGCCTGCCGGAAGGGATCGTGCCGCCGACCGAAGGCGCTCCGCCCGCGCAAGAAGCACCGCCGCCGGCCGAATGACGCGCGTGGCACTGCGCATCCAGCGACCGAAGGGAGCGGTGCGAGCGTGCAGCGCGAGTTCCTCGGTCGCTCGCGTGCAGAGCACGCCCCGCTCCCTGCGTCCTTGATCTGCTTGGCCACGCGCGCCATCGCTAGACTCGCGCGCTTGTGAGCCAAATTTCCTCCATCCACGCGCGGCAGATCCTTGACTCGCGCGGCAACCCGACCGTCGAGGTAGAGGTGACCCTCGACTCGGGTGCCAGGGGCCGCGCCGCGGTTCCCTCCGGCGCCTCGACCGGCGAGTTCGAGGCGGTCGAGCTGCGCGACGGGGGCGAGCGCTGGGCGGGCAAGGGGGTCACGCAGGCGGTCGCGAACGTCAACGGCGAGATCGCCGCGGCGCTGACCGGAGCCCGCGCCGCCGAGCAGGGCGCTCTCGACGAGACGATGCTCGAGCTCGACGGCACGCCGAACAAGAGCCGCCTGGGCGCCAACGCGATCCTCGGCGTCTCGCTGGCGGCGGCGAAGGCCGCGGCGGCCGATTCGGGGCAGCCGCTCTATCGCTATCTGGCCGAGCTCTACGGCGGCGGCGAGCCGAACCTGCTGCCGGTGCCGATGATGAACGTGCTCAACGGCGGCGCTCACGCCGACAACTCGGTCGACTTCCAGGAGTTCATGGTCGTGCCCGCCGGCGCCTCGAGCTTCGCCGAGTGCCTGCGAATCGGCGCCGAGGTCTTCCACGCGCTGAAGAAGAGCCTCGCCTCGAAGGGCCTCTCGACCGCGGGTGGCGACGAGGGCGGCTTCGCGCCCGACCTCGACTCCAACGAGGCGGCGCTGCAGGCGGTTCTCGCCGGCGTCGAGGCGGCCGGATACCGGCCCGGGGAGGACGTCGTCATTGCCCTCGACCCGGCGACCAGCGAGGTCTTCGCCGACGGCTCCTACGTGCTCGAGCACGAGGGTCGCACGCTCTCGCCCGGGGAGATGGCCTCCTACTGGGAGGACGCCTGCTCGCGCTACCCGATCGTCTCGATCGAGGACGGTATGGACGAGGAGGACTGGGACGGCTGGCGGCTGCTCACCGAGAAGCTCGGCGCACGCGTGCAGCTGGTCGGCGATGACCTCTTCGTCACCAATCCCGAGCGGCTGCGGCGCGGGATCGAGCTCGGAGTCGGCAACTCGATCCTGGTCAAGGTCAACCAGATCGGCACCCTGAGTGAGACTTTGGAGGCGATCCACATCGCCCGCGAGGCCGGTTACACGGCGGTGATCTCGCACCGCTCGGGCGAGACCGAAGACACGACGATCGCCGACCTCGCCGTCGCCACCGGCGCCGGCCAGATCAAGACCGGCGCCCCGTCGCGCTCGGACCGGGTCGCCAAGTACAACCGGCTCCTGCGGATCGAGGAGGAGCTTGGCAGCAATGCTGTATTCCCCGGCCTGCAGGCATTCGCCTAGATGCAGGAATGCGGCCCTCGGCCGCGTAGCACGGGGTATGGCAACCCGCACCCGGCCGGCACGAAGGACAGCCTCCCGGCCCAAGCGCCGTCCTGCGGCCCGCCGCAGGCCCGCCGCCCGCCGCGGTGGGAGCCGAATCAGGTGGGATCGGGTGGGGCGGATTGCGCTGACGCTGGTCCTTGCCACCGTCCTCTACTCGTATCTGAACCCGGCGATCGAGTTGGTCAAGACCTACACCGCGACGAGCGAGGCCAAGGCAGAATTCCACGAGAAGCTGCGCGAGAACAAGCGCCTGCACAAGCGCATCCAGACCGCCGACGATCCGCTCACGATCAGTCGCAAGGCGCGCGCGCAGGGCATGGTCGCCGAGGGCGAGACGCCGCTCGTCGTCCAGAATCTCGGCGGCTGATCCGAGCCCAGGGCGGCGGGCATGGTTAGCCCCGGCTCCTACGTCCTCAGCGTCGCCCTGCTGGCCGTTCTGACGCTTTCGCTGGGGTTCTCGGCGGTACGGCTGCGCCAATGGTTGATGCCGGCGTGGGAGGGGGCTCCGGCGCGGCTGGTCGAGGCGATCGTCGGCGTCGCGCTGTTGATCTGGATCAGCGAGGTGCTCGGGGTCCTTCAGCTCTTTTACGCCGGGGTGCTCGTTGCCGTGGCGGCTCTCGTTGCGGGCGCGGTCGCGGTTGGCCCGCGGGTGGCGGG
>Ga0210063_1000386_pt1 | contig 14066 bp, 8 predicted proteins | sample Muzzi_PWA_D1_FD_185529 | JGI IMG/M metagenome (GOLD analysis project Ga0210063, IMG submission 185529) | Wetland microbial communities from San Francisco Bay, California, USA, that impact long-term carbon sequestration - Muzzi_PWA_D1 (SPAdes) | ecosystem: Environmental > Aquatic > Marine >... | reverse complement strand
ACACCTGCGAGATGAAAAAGATCCGCTGCGCCCTGCCATGGCAGTACGCAACCTGCCTCCCGGCAGCCGCATACAAGTCCACCACTATGGCAAGGCGCATACACCGGAATGGGCGCAACGGGCGCAGGCTGAAATGCATACAAATACACGCTATCACTGGCATGGCGAAATCGCGCATTACAGAATCAGGCAGGTTTACCGCCGCACCCACCTGCTGGTTCTGCCATCCCGTATGGAAGGTGGCGCCAACGTAATCTCGGAAGCCATTGTCGCCGGTGTACCTGTGATTGCTTCCGATATCGAGGGGTCGACAGGACTGCTTGGTAACGACTATGCCGGTTACTATCCAGTGGAAAATGAACAAGCCCTGGCGACACTGTTATTGAAAGCGGAATCTGATGCAGCCTATTACAAAATGCTGGAGCAAGCCTGCAGCGCCAGACAACCGATGTTTTCACTCGACAACGAAACCAGCGGATGGCGAGAACTACTGAATAAGGCAGTGCAATAGTAAAATATTTCTCAATGGCAAAACGACCGCCAGTGAGGTGCTGACCATCGCAGGAGTGGCCTCATGGCCGCGAATAAGCGTAATGGGGCGGCACTCCTGCAGGAAGATATGCAATGATCGGGTTAATACCCGGCAAACCGTAACAGTGATTCACAGATCGCGATACCCGGTGTGCAGCCAGCGTCAGGGACGATAGAATACCCGCATCGAAGCTGTATTGTGGCAACCTGCCACAGGTTACAGACTATCCGCTTCTATTGACATGACACGTTGCCAGCGAGTGAATAACAGTACGGTCCCGGCTGTACCCGGGGAGAGGCGGCCATGATTACGGTTTCGGTGTGGCTGATATTCGCCTTTGGTCTCGGCCTGGTGATGAGGGTTGTGAGTCTGCCGCCACTGGTGGGTTACCTTCTTGCCGGATTCATCCTCAATTTCACGGGCTATGAGTCCAGCCACCTGCTGGAAGAAGTCGCGCACGCCGGTGTCCTGTTACTGCTTTTCGGTGTCGGCCTCAAGCTGAGGCTGAAGAGCCTGATGCGTGCCGAGGTGCTGGCCGGTTCGTTAATCCACATGGCGATCACCGCCGGTGTATTCGTCATGTTGCTGACACAGTTCAGCGAACTGGATATGGGCATGATACTGGTGATTGCGCTCGCCCTGTCTTTCTCGAGTACTGTCGTCGCAGCCAAGGTGCTGGAGAGCAAGCGTGAGTTACGTGCATTCCACGGCCGTGTCGCGATCGGCATCCTCATTGTCCAGGACCTGGTCGCGGTTGCCGTGCTGAGTTCACTCGGTGGCGATGCGCCTTCGCCATGGTCGATCGCGCTGCTCGGTTTCTTTTTGCTGCGTCCCGTGCTGTACAGGCTTATGGAACTTTCCGGACATGGAGAACTGGTACTATTGTATGGCCTGATGGTGGCGCTGGTGTTTGGCGGCCAGGCATTCGAGATAGTCGGCTTGAGTTCAGAGCTGGGTGCACTGTTTCTCGGTGCCATACTCGCCGACCATCACCAGTCCAAGCAACTGGCGAACGCCCTGTGGGGGCTCAAGGAGGTGCTACTCGTCGGTTTTTTCCTGCAGATAGGGCTCTATGGGACACCGACATGGGAACTGCTCGGGCAAGCTGCGATACTGAATCTGGCATTACCGTTCAAGGCCCTGCTGTTTTTCGCCGTACTGCTGCTCTTCCGCCTGCGCGCGCGCAGCGCATTCCTGGCCGGTTTATCACTGGCCAGCTTCAGTGAGTTCGGGCTCATCGTCGCCAGCATGAGCGTCAACCAGGGTATGTTGGGCGAGGAATGGCTGGTGCTGCTGGCGTTGACGGCCGCGTTGTCATTTGCGATCTCGTCACCGTTCAATCGCCACTCGCACGAAATATACGAATACTTCGAGGACTTTCTGCACCGCTTCGAGACGCATGCACGTCATCCGGATGATGAGCCGGTGCAGCTGGGTAATTCGCATGTGGTGATCATGGGGATGGGGCGTGTCGGTACCGGTGCCTACGATGAATTCAAGGCACAGGGGCACCTCACCGTCGGGCTCGACTCCGACCCGGCCAAGGCCGAGATGCACCGCAAGGCCGGGCGCCGGGTACTGTACGCCGATGCGGAAGACCCGGGTTTCTGGAGTCACCTCGACCTGCACGGTGTCGAGATGGTGGTACTGACCATGCCGGAGATGGAAGCCAACTTGATCGCAACACGGCAGCTGCGCAAGCGTGGCTTCGAGGGACAGATCAGCGCCACGGTGTATTTTGCAGAAGATATTGCCCCGTTGACCGAGGCGGGTGCGGACCTTGTCTACGATTACCACGACGGCATCGGTGTCGGTCTCGCGCATCTCTCACTGGAACACAGGACCTTACCGACAGATGTCAAGGGGTGATGATGACCTTTGTTTGTCTGGAATGGTTTGGTCAGCTTTTATCGAATAGCGCTGCGGCGATGACGGCTGTTCAACACCTTCCGGACCCTGGTGGAATATCACCTGCTTGCAGCGAAGTAATTCTCCGGGTAGATAAGCTGGCAGCATGTGTTTATCCTTCGGAACCTGGCCGTCCGGGGCGTCGGCAACACAACTCAAAACCCTTGCCGGCATGAGGAATCAATGTGAAAGAACGCAGGATAGATATTGCAATCATAGGCTCCGGCAGTGCCGGACTGTATGCGCTCGGGAAGGTACGTCCCTCGGGAAAATCTTTTGTGCTGATCAATGGCGGTGAGCTGGGGACTACCTGCGCGCGTGTCGGCTGTATGCCATCCAAGGCCGTGATTCAGGTCGCCGAGGATTTTCACCGCCGCAACGTGTTCAATCGCTACGGCGTCGAGGGACATGAGGACATGAACCTCAGCATCCCGGATGCGATGGAATACGTACAGGATTTGCGCGATATCTTTGTCGAGCGTGTGCTTTCCAACAGTACCGACAAGCTGCCGGAGGAAAACTTCATCGCGGGTTATGCACGGTTTGTCGAGACGAACCTGCTGGAAATCGATACCGGTGAGCTCATCCGCGCGGAAAGCATCATTATCGCGACCGGTTCGCGACCGCTGGTCCCCCAGGCCTGGGAGCCCTTCCGTGACCGGGTCATCACTACCGATGATTTCTTCGAGCTGGAGGATTTGCCGGGGTCGATTGCAGTGATCGGACTCGGCGTGATCGGCCTGGAAATCGGCCAGTCGCTCAGGCGCATGGGCCTCGAGGTTACAGGTATTGATCAACTCATGACGATCGGTGGTCTGAGTGATCCGGAGGTTTCAAAAAGCGCTATCGAGATCATCGGCAAGGAGATGCCGCTGTGGCTTGGTCATGCAGCAGAGGTTAGCGAGGCCGGCAACGGCAAGCTGCGGATACAGGCCGGTGAGCAGGTGGTCGAGGTCGAGCGTGTGTTTGCCAGTATGGGCCGCACGCCCAACCTGGACAAGCTCGGTCTGGCGGATATCGGTCTTGAACTGGATGCACGCGGCATACCGGCATTTGACCCCCGGACGATGCGGATTGGAGACACCCGGATATACATTGCCGGTGATGTCACCGGTGAGCGTCCCTTGCTGCACGAGGCCGGTGACGAGGGCCGCATCGCAGGTCACAATGCAATCTCCGCGGAGCCGGTGGCCTTCATGAGAAAGACGCCGCTCGGCATTACCTTCTGCGATCCCAACATCGTGGTGGTCGGTACCCGCTTCGACGAGCTGGACCCGGCCAGCACGGTGACCGGACAGATTCACATGGGGCCGGTAGGTCGTGCCATGATCATGGGAAAGAATCGCGGCCTGATACGGGTCTATGCAGACAAGGCCAGCGGCCGCCTGCTGGGTGCCGAGATGGCATGCCCGAAGGGTGAAAACCTGGGGCACCTGCTGGCCTGGTGTATCCAGCAGAAAATGACGGTCGGCGAAATACTGCAGATGCCATTTTACCATCCGGTCATCGAGGAGGCGTTACAGGCGGCACTGTATGACCTGTATGACAAGGTCGATGTGAAGAATTCAACACCGATAACCGAGCTGGCGCCTGTGCAGGCTGCTGCCCTCTGCCACGAGCCTGGAACAACCCGGTCATAGCGAAACCTCGCCCGATTTGACCGCACGGACATAAACGGACCTGGCGCAACACCTCCTCACCTGGCTGGACTGACAGCAGGCGCATCCGCCAGGGGTATTTTCAAGCCGCGCTTGAGGTTGGCGTATTCGGCATGTGAAGCATCGATCAGGCCATGACGCAACAGGAAATCCAGCACCACCAGGCTGCAATTGGGTTTGAAGTCCATCGAGGTGCGTACGATTTCCGCCACCTCGGCCACAGGCATCAGAAAAAAGGCCGCCACCTCGCCATCAGTGCAGCACGGTTCAAATTCTTGCGGCAGTTCCAGGTCGTAGCAAAAAAGTTCATCGGGCTTTGCGCCCTCCGCTGTCTGCGCAAAATAGGTCACGCTCCCCACAAATTTCGCCGTCGCCGCCAGTTCAGGACCGATGCCGGCTTCCTCGTAACATTCTTTGGCCAGATTGTCCTCCAGCGAGATGCCATGTGGCAGGCCACCGGCCACCAGCTGATCGAGCCTGCCCGGAAAAATGCGCCGGTCATCCGCGCGCTTCCCCACCCACATGAGGAGTTCCTCGCCGCTGCGCACATATCCGTTCAGGTGTTGGCCAAAGGCCCTGAATCCAAACCAGGGTGCCGCCACCCGATCCACCAGGAAAATCGCCTCTTCGCGCGTGCCGCGCGTCACCGGGTAGGCTTCTCCAAGCGGCGCCTGCACGATACCTTTGGACGCAAGTCCCTCGACCACCGCGGTGACAGCGGCGGATCGCTCGTCAAACCCGGAGATAGCGGAATTGAGGTGCACGCCTCGCGATGCGTCGCCCCGGAATACATCCGGATACTCCAGCAGGTGCGCGGCGAATGCCGGCCTGACGCGCCCCGTCGGCAAATCGTCCACCCTCAGGGGCACAAACTCGTCTTGCCGGAAGTTATTGCAGCTTCGAAGGTGTTGCATGAAACTCATGCGCGAATTCCGGCCTGTAGATCGCACAAAAGCGGCCCCCAAACAACAACGATGGCGCAAAAATTCAAACTTTCCACCCTGTTCGAACACACAATATAATCCTGGAAGCTGGTTATCATCTGCGAATATCGAGGCGACTTGCCATCGCACCCACCAGGGTTCTAACCGGGCGCTACGGCTTCATTCCTGAATGTCGAGTTCGCGACTTTCCAGGTACAGGTAACGGACCATCTCGTATTCGAAAGGCGAGCTCAGGTCACCATAGGAGAAGGCAAGGTTGTCGCGGATCTTGATGACTTCCAGTGCCGTCAGCGGGATCGAGGCCCAGATCGCCTGCCTGATGCCGAAGATGTTGATTTCCCAGCTGATCGCGACATCACCCACCAGGCCGGTGGTGTCACGCAGGGAGGAAGGTCCGAACAGCGGCAACACCACGTAAGGCCCCGGGCCGACACCGTAGTGACCCAGCGTCTGGCCCAGGTCCTCTTCATACTTTGGTATGCCCATTAGCGTCGCCACATCCATCAGGCCGAGGATGCCGATGGTCGTGTTGTTGAAAAAACGGGCGCCGCTGGAAAGCGCCTCCACACCCTTCATCTGGAGTACCAGGTTGATAAAGGTCGCGACCTCGTTCAGGTTGGCGAAGAAATTGGTCACTGCCTGCCGGGCAGACTCTGGCAGCGCGTAGCGGTAAACCCGCACGGCAGGCAGCAGCACGTAGTAGTCCAGGTAGCTGTTGAAGACATAGAGCTTGCGGTTGAGCGGCCCCCACGGGTCGTCAACATCGAAGAAAGACCGCTGCCCGGGTGGCGGTCTGAAGCTCTCCTCCATGCCTGCATAGAATCCGGGGTCGGTCAGTCCGTCCAGGTCCCCGGGTGGTGCATGGGCCGGTTGCAAGGCACAGCCGCAAAGGCTGAGCAGAGCGAGTGCCGTCAGCAGGCGGTGCAGTCTTCTCCAGGGACGTTGTTGCATGCCCGCGCTAGCTTCCCCAGGCATCCGCGCCGAAGAAATCCAGCATGCGCGCTACATAGTCGCGATGCTGCACGTTGCCCAGATGCCCGCCGAGAGGAAAGACGGTCGCCCTGCTGCCGAAGGTCTCGGTGAGAAAATCGAGATCCTCCGGCCGCAGTATGATCTCGTCGGCGTTTGTAATGACCCCTATCTTGCTCGCCGTCACGAGGTAGTCGTGCAGTGCCGGCAGGCCGATGGCCTCAATCAGCAGTCTCTCGCTGCCCTGCGGCTGCCGGTCCTTCCAGTGGGGCAGCAGCAGGTAGTCGATGTAGTCGGTAAAACGCCACCAGAGTCCCCGCTTGAGGTACTGCTCCAACGGCGTGCCCAGTGTCAGTTTCTGCTGTGGCTCGACGACATAGCCCGTCCCGTTGAGCGCATCCACGGTGAAGACAAGACCGGCGGAGCTGAAACGAAACGATGCGCCGATCAGCGCCATCAGTTCCTCGTGCGTAAACGACTGTTCGCTTTCCTGGAACTTGAACATTAAGGCCTCGTCGTCGAGCCTGACCATACCGTATTCCGCAAAGTACTCGGTGAACTTGCCAAGCAGCCTGTTGAGATAATCGTGGGCATTTTTCATGCCGGACTCGCTGCCGACAAAATTGTCGAGCAGCGTGGCCGAGGCATAGAGGCTGACCGGCGGATTCAGCAGCAAGACCTTGCGGAAGCCGATGGCCTGTTCCTGCTCATCCAGGTGGCTGACGAATGCCGCCTGCAGGCCGCCGAGGCTGTAGCCGGTGAGATAGACATCGGTTATCGATACGCGGTCTTTTACCAGTGCCAGGGACATCTGCATGACCCGGTAGAGGTCTCTGGCATCCTCGACGCTGATGCCCGGGAATTGCGACTCGGAGGCCGCGGTGATGAAATCGTAGCTGCTGGGCGAGGACAGGGTGATGACATGGAAACCGGCCTGGTAAAAAACGCGCTGAAGGTATTTTGCCGTCGAGGCACGGTAGCTGCCGCCGGTTCCGGCTATCACGAAAATCAGTGGTGCGGGACTCTCCTGGTAGGCCAGGCTGAACGCCAGGGTGCGTACCGGCTGGAACAGCGGCGGCACCTTGCGTCCCGGAAAGACATCCAGCTCGAAGCTGTCTTGCCGCATGGGCTTATTGTCCCGGAACCTGTACTTGAGCTCCACCGGGGTGCCGGCTACCGTGGCCTCGAAGGGGTCGGTGATCGGGTAGACATAGCCGGCCATATCATCCGCCCTTGCTGCCGGTGCGGGCATGGCAAGCAGCGTCGCCAGCAGCCATATCAGGCTGTATCGGGCGCGTCGCCTTGAGCGGGCCTGGGTGGTCAGTTGACGGTACATTCGAAAAAACCGGTTCGTGGGGTGTATTGCTGCTGTGCGGCTCGCTGTATCCAGCCTTCGCTGCGGCCGCCCGGCAACGCGGCCACCCGGGTCAACGTGGCGCGGGCTACGGGAAGAATAAAAGCCCTTTTCCCTAAAGTCCACGGTTAGTTGCGGAAGGTTATCGAAGACCCGGCCGTGGATTCACCGGATCAGGGACCGGCTTGACGAGACCCCTGGCAGGGGTCGGAACGATCAGTTCAGTACCGGATGATTGACGGCACTGTTGCGGGCTGTCCCGGATTTCGCTCCGCTCCATCCAGGCCACAACTGAAGGTCGGGTTACCCGGTTCTGGACAACCGGGTGGCACACACGATGGTCAGGTCATCGGTCAGCGGCATCCTGAGGATCTTGTTCAGCTCTCCGGCAATAGATTTGACCAGCTGTTCACGAGGGGCCATTTCCAGGCAGCGGACGGCCACGTTGATCACGCCCCGTTCCTCGAGACGGTCGCCGTCAAGTGTCTTGCCCTCGGTAATGGCGTCGCTGTAGAGCAGCAGGGAGCAGCCTTGCGGGAACGGCAGTTCGCGGTTCTCGTAGCTGGATTCCTCAAACATCCCCAGCGGATACCCCTTGCCGTCACCGACGAGCGGCTGCTCTTTGCCGGGCAGGAACAGCAGCGGACTGGGCGTTGCGGCGCTGGCGTAGATCAGCATGTCTCGCGACAGATCCATGATGCCGTAGAACATGGTGGCGTACTGGCCCGGTGGCAGCAGCGGCGCCAGCCGCTTGTTCAGATGCTCCAGAAAACTCGCGGGATCATCGCCGAATTCCTTTTCGCTGTTGAGCAGGGCATGCAACCTGAAGGTGTTGAGCGCAGCATTGATGCCGTGCCCGGAAAAATCCACCATCAGGATGTCTGCGTGCATCGGATCCAGCGAGCCCAATCCCCAGAAGTCGCCACCGAGTTCGGAACTCGGCTGGAAGCGGGAGTCCACGTGAATGCCATGCGTCTCGCGCAGGGATTGCACGGTGGCCATGTCGGGCAGCAGCACCGTCTGGGTTTCACGCGCCATTTTGAGTTCGCGCGCCACCCGGTCGCCGTATACCTCAAGGTCCTCGGTGAGTTTCTTGAGAGTGTCGCGCTGCGCCGTGAGACGCTTCTCGCTGGCCTGCAGGGCCTGCTTCTGCCGCTGGACCTGGCGAATCCAGAGTCCTGCCAGCAACAGCAATACCGTCAGGGTGCCGCCAACTTTCCATAGCAGGCTGTAGTCGATCAACGGGTCATACTTGACGTTGACCCAGTGTTGCTGAATGTTGGTGTGCTCTTCCTGTGTGATCGTGTCCAGCGCCTTATCCACGATCGGCACAAGGGGCGACCAGTCCTTGCGGAAACCGAAACGCATTTCCAGCGACGGGATCCCGGTAGGTGCCGCGACCTTGAGGTTGGCCAGGTTCTGCTTGCGGATATAGTAGATGCCGACCGCCAGGGTATCGACGAAGGCATCGGCCTGTCCGACAGCAACGGCGCGCAAGGCCTCCAGGGTATTGTCCATCAGGACCAGCTTGAGTTGCGGATAGTCGCGCGCCAGGATGTCGGTAATCGAGTAGCCCTTTACGGCAGCCACGGATTTACCCTGCAGCCCCTTGAGCCCGCTGATGTAGGGGTAATCCTCGCGGGTGAAGATGACCTGCGGGCTGGTGATGAAGGGCTTGGTAAAGGCCAGGTAGGTTTCCCGCTCCGGTGTCATGGAGATACAGGAAATGATATCAAGCTCCTTCTTCCTGATACCGTCCAGCACCTCTTTCCAGTCCAGTCCCGGTACCAGCTTGAGCTGCAGGTGCAGGCGTTCGACAATGATGTTGGTGTAGTCCTGACACATGCCGGCATAGACGCCTTGCTTGTCCCTGAACTCGAAGGGCGGCCAGGCAGGATCGGCGCCGCGGCGGACCGGTACGGGCAGGGTGGCGAGCCATTGTGTCTCGGCCGGCGTCAGTTCCACCGTGCCATGGTTGCCTTCACCGGTGCCGGGCACGAGCAAGGCGATCAGAAGCGCGGTTGCAGCGAGGCTGCGCCACAGGCGGGTGTCGGATGGCAGGGCCGGATTCATCCGGGCAAAGATATCACAAGATCAACGTCACAGCCTTGCCGCGGGAGTGCACGGAGAGCAGTAGACCGGGTACCGATTCGCAGGATTGTTCCGGGAATCCGGATAGTGCTACGGCAGCATAGGCCACCAGGCACCAGTATTGAGATTCCGTAGAACAGCTTCGATGACCTTGCGGGCAGGGTCTGGTTTGTGGCCAGCTGTTGCGTTTGCTACGTTTTCAGGCCCCTTGCCATTAGCGATTAACAGGAACGGTCAACACGGGTGAGGTGTGTGCCCCTGATGTGTTTTCGGCAATGGTGACTGCCCACAGGGTCGCCATCAACCTGAAATACTGTTTGGTCGCTTGATCGGACTCATCGATATAGAACCAACCATCACGGTATTCTACAGCCACCGTCGCATGTTGCGGTCTGGACTTGCTGCGATGAATCCGCAGTTCTTTACCGGACAGACCCGGTGGGGGATATTTTTCTGCAACACCGTTACGTTGATCCTCTTCAGGCACCTCAATTGCAGCTGACAGGATTTGTATCAGATCAAATACCGAGCGCGTGATCACTCCAATACCACCTATTTCGTGTGCATCAAGCGAGTTGTAAACCTGCAGAATCACCTGTGCAGATGGCTCTTTCGGCGCAGGCAACCCCAGTAACTCCAGCAGTTCGCGGACCTCGGCCGTATAGGTTGGCGCATAGCGATCGATGACAATTGAAAGGCGACCATCATGCACTGGATCCTCCATCCAGAATAGATGCTGTGCCCGCGTCAGTAGTGTCATAATCGCAACGAAGCGTTCAAAGCGTGGATCGGCGCCATCAGGGGTGAACAAAAAGTCTGGATTAGAGATACCATTCACGTTCGATACAAGGGTTGTGTAAATGTTGTCCGGATTAAACAGCGCACCTGCCATTTGAGCCAATACAGCTGCCGGTAACGGGGAAAACATCTGCCTGGCATATTTTTCGCCCTGAACCGGTACATAGGAAATGGTTGGATTCTCTTCATACACGGCACCGGCGCGAAACGGTTTCAGATTCCCGCTATAATTCTCCCGGGCGCCAAACCCTAGCTCTACGCCTGTGCTGGCGGAGATTCTGACATTGGCGGTAACACTCGCCACGGCAAGCAGACTGCCCCTTTCCTGATAGCGGTTGTGGATGACACTCATCAGCAACTGTTCATTGTCCGTCCTGGTAATGGCCTCGTTATAATCGCGCCGCCCGTTGCTGATGGCGTTGGGTCCAACCGTCGCGCAGCCAGTCAGCAGGCAGCCAAGCATACAAATGGTCATCAGGTTTCGACCGGTCTGGATCAGATTCTGATTCGGTTGCATACGCACTTCTCCAGGAGCGCCATTGAAGCAATGTCTGTTGTTACAGGTAGCTTTGCTGTGCCGGCATTATAATGGAATGATAGAATGATGTATCCGCTGCAAGCGTCGATTTCAAACCAGCCCGGTGGCATGCACAACACACGAACCCGGACGGTGAAACACCTCCTTGAAGTCCTTGAAGATCCCGTTTCCGTGCAGTCCGTTACCGGTTGAGGTGACACTGCCAGCCGATACCGGGGAGGTGCTGTGTACTTCATCCAGGAGAGGCTTGCTACCGGGACGGGCTATGACTGCGGCGAAACCCCGTCATCGGGTGCTTCGGGCGGCACCCTCGAATTACGTTCGATTTGCAGGGGTCCGCGAAAATGGACATCGCGCTGCGGAAAGGGAATCTCGATTCCCTTTTTGTTGAACGCGGCATTGATGGCCCGATTAATGTCACTGGTCACGTACCGGCGCCGGTTGATATCGCGGATGATGACACGCAACTCGAAGTCGAGTGAACTGTCACCGAAATCCAGAAACAGGGCGCAAGGATCCGGCAACTTGGGATTGCCCTTGATGACCTCCGTGTTGTTGTTCGCCACCTCAAGCAGGGTTTCAATGACGGTCTCGACATCACTGCCGTAGGCGACACCGATTGACAGCTTGAGTCGTCCCCAGGTATTTCCCAGTGTCCAGTTGGTCACCTGGCCGGATATCAGGTCCGAGTTGGGAACGATGACATCGGCCCGGTCAAAGGTTCGTATGGTCGTCGTGCGGATGCTGATGCGCTGGACGTAGCCCTCGGTGTTCCCGACGACGATCCAGTCACCGTTTCTCACCGGTCGCTCAACCAGCATGATTATGCCGGATACGAAGTTATTGACGATGTTTTGCAGGCCGAAACCGATGCCGACCGACAGCGCCCCGGCGATGATCGCAAGACTGGCAAATTTAATTCCGGCGAACGATAGCGCTACCATGATCGCAATGGCCACGCCGACATATCCGAAGGTCGTGACCAGCGCGTCCCGCGCGCTGGGTTCCATGCGCGTCTTGATCAGCCATTTCGTATTCAGTCTGCCCTTGAGCCAGCCGGTCAACGTCAGCAATACGGCGAAGACCAGGATGGCCCAAAGCAGTTGAGTGGGGACGATGGTCACGCCAGCGACCTGGAAGCCCTCCGTGAAATACAGCAGGATATCGGCGGTGATCTCCTCATCGGGATCCCAGACGCGCAGCACCAGCAGGGCGGCGCACGTCCACAGCGCAAGGTTGACGACCAGCCGCAGCCAGCCCAGGCCGGGCACGTAGTCCCCGTCTTTGAGACCGATGGACCGACGCACTGCTTTTTGCCAGCGATAGCGCCCCTCATCAAGACCATCGAACAGGTCCGAGAAAAACTGACTCAACACCAGCGCGAGACCAAGCAACGCCAGGGTGTAGGCAATGCCAACGATCACCAGCGTACCGAGATTCAAGTAGCCGATCCCGGCAGCGACCCCGCCGCCGACCAGCCCCAGGCTGATCAGCAGCAGGAGCGTCCACTTATCCCGCCAGCCCTCGAGCCGGCGCAGCAGCCAGACGACCCAGATGGCATTCAGGATGAAGGCCCAGCTGACAATTTGCCGGGTCAGTGCGAACATGGTTTCATCAAGCAAGCCGTCCGCGTGGAGTTCCAGCATAAGCCACCTGAACAGCACGATCAGGGCGAGTACGCGGCTGCGCCGGCTGAGCGGAATCGCGACGGTTTCCGGCAACGGTAGATAATGGGTCGCAGGTGGGCAGGGGTTGAGCAGGGTCCTGATACCGGCTGCGATGGCAAAGTATGCCAGCAGGCCGTACATCAGAGTGAGGACAAACGGCAGATCACCACCCGTGCGCGGGACGAGGGTTAGATAAGCGATGCTACCACCCAGGGCAAGCAGAATCGGTGCGTAGCTGGCGCCACAGGCCATGACCGCCTGTACCAGGCCGGCGGAGACTTCCTCTTCCCCGATCTTCATGCGAGCCGCCCGGGCCCGAAGTCGGCGCGGCACAATGCGGCCCAGGATGAAACCCAGCAGACCAACGGCCGCGGCACCGGCCAGATGAATCGGACGTATCGCTTCCCAACCCGTGGATGTCACAGTCAGCTGACTGGTAAGGTCCAGCCAGCGTTCCCGCTCATCCAGATTTGCCTGCAACACACTGACCAAAGTCGGGCCACGGGCCAGCAGTTGCCGGGTCTGCAGGCTGTGCAAATAATCGTCTACTTTTGAGTTCAGAGCGTTACTGCTCAGCAGCATCAGTTTGCAGGTGGCGATTCGTCCTTCCAGGCTCGCTTTCCTGCTTTGCAGGTCCTGCAGTTGCCGGGCGATGGCGGGAGAAACCGGCGCATCCGGTTGTTCTGCGGGCTGGGTCTCTTCTGCCGTTTTCGCCTGCGTGTCTTTGGGGGGTTCGGGTTGCAGGATGGCAAGTTGACTATCGAGCAATTCGATCTCTGGTTGCGCCTGTTGCACGCAGTCCTGCGCACTGGAACGCACCGTGGCGATTTCTTTCTTGATCGATTTAAGTTCCTGCGCGGTCGCTGTCCGGGCAGTAGCGAGCTGTTGTTCGAGCCGTTCGAGAGTGTCCTGCGCCTGTGGCAGAACGTCTGTTTTCAGTGCCTCCGCTGCCTGCGCCGGGATCAGCAATCCCAACAGCAGCAAGACCCATACCTGGCAGCACGCAAAACGGGAGAAAAAAAGGGTACTCGCTTTGCAAATCGCCATGTTTCAATCCCGGAGCCCGAAGCACAAGCCATAAGCATAAAACATCTTGACCTGCCCACCTAATAATAGAAGCGGAATGACCGGTGTCACCACGCATTCCATATACGATCATTCACACGTTATACATGCAACGAGGTTTGCAACTCCTTTTTGGCGACGTAATTTGCACGTAATCGACTGAATGGATGATGGCCAGAAAATAAACATAACCTGAAACCCCGGATGAGAAACCTGGCTTTTGTGCTTCCTGATTATTGTTGGGTGGCCGGGTCAGGAATAACCTGAGCCTGTTACCAAGGCAGGCGAAGCTGGAGAATAAACGAGTGAGCAGGCCACCTGTTTTTCATCGGCGCCTCTACAGCGTCATTGCCTTAACGCTGTTAACCGGCTGCGACAAAAAGGACGACCGTTGATTTGCATACTCGTTAGAATCTTTTTGCAACGGAACATCATTCAGTTGATCAGGTATCGCAGCATAAATATGGTACGGGTATGCTGGATATCCGTTCGCTCTCCTGCACCATATGTGCCCCATTAGTGTAAACCTGGTCTGCCCCCTT
>Ga0210063_1000385_pt1 | contig 14078 bp, 14 predicted proteins | sample Muzzi_PWA_D1_FD_185529 | JGI IMG/M metagenome (GOLD analysis project Ga0210063, IMG submission 185529) | Wetland microbial communities from San Francisco Bay, California, USA, that impact long-term carbon sequestration - Muzzi_PWA_D1 (SPAdes) | ecosystem: Environmental > Aquatic > Marine >... | reverse complement strand
ACCGATGGCAGCGAGATGCACTCGAATCTGATGTGTCCTGCCGGTGGCAAGTGCTGCTTCGATGTGGGTGTGACTGCGGAACCGCTGCAGCACCCGTACCCGGGTCAGCGCCTCGCGGCCGTCCTCACGCACGGCCTGCCGCGTGCGCTGCTGCGGATGGCGACCGATCGGCAGGTCTATGTCCCGACCGGCGATAAGAAGACCCTCTACCAGCGCCTGATAAGTCCGCTTGACGGATCGCTCCGCCAGCTGCGCGACCAGATTAGCGTGAGCGGGCAGACTCGCGGCCACCAGCATCAGACCGCTGGTGTCCTTATCCAACCGATGGACAATGCCGGCCCGGGGCAGCAGGCTCAGCTCCGGGCGATGATTGAGCAGACCGTTGACCAGGGTACCGTCCGGATTACCTGCGCCGGGATGCACGACCAGGCCGGCTGGCTTATTCACCACCAGCAGCGCATCGTCCTCGTAGACAATATCGAAATCGATCTGTTGCGGCTGCTGCCAGTTTTCACGCGGCGTCAGCTGAGTATGTAGAGTCAGCGTTTCACCGCCGATCAGTCGCCTCTTCGGTTTAGTCGCAGCGCCGTTGACGCGCAGTTCTCCGCGCTCGATCCAGCCTTTCAGCAGGGCCCGGGAATAGTCGGCGAACAGCGTTGCCGCAATCTGATCGACGCGCCTGCCGGCCAGTGCAAGCGGCACCTCGGCTGTCAGGTCCAGTTGCTGGTTCATTTCCGTCGACTTTCCGGAAACTGGCGAAATTTCATTGAGTTGCAACAAACCGCAATATCGTTAAAGTGGCTGGACTTTGAGCAAGTCCATGCGAGCAGTACCCGGATGATACGTGTTGTAACGCTAGCAGCAATGCTGGCGGTGATGTTTTGCACCGCCGGCTGTTCATGGTTTTCGAAAAAAGATGCCGGCGCCGACGACGACTACACAGGTACTGAACAGACCATGTACAGGCAGAGTCAGCGCGCACTGCGCTCCGGCAACTACGACGCCGCAATCGACATGCTGCAGCGCCTCGAAGCCAGATTTCCGTTCGGTCGCTATGCTGAACAGGCTCAGCTTGAAATCATCTACGCTCAGTACATGGGTGGTAGTTATGACAGCGCTCGGGCCTCCGCTGACCGTTTCATCAGACTGCATCCACAGAATTCCAATATCGACTATGCGCTGTATCTGAAAGGATTGTCGTCGTACCACAAAAACCGCGGCCTGATGGATCGGCTGTTTGCAGCCGATGCATCGAAACGTGACATGACGTCGGCCAATGAAGCCTATCGGGATTTTGCTCAATTGCTGGCTCGATTCCCGAACAGCGAGTACGCGCCAGATACCCGACAACGCATGATCTATCTGAAGGAACTGCTGGCCAGGGCGGAGTTGAATGTCGCCGATTACTACATGCGCAGGGCTGCCTACATCGCCGCGAGCAACCGGGCCAGAAATGTCATCGAAACCTACCCCCGGTCGCGGGCCACCGAAGATGCGCTGGCAGTGCTGATCGAGGCGAACTACCGGCTCGGCCTGAAAGATGCTGCCAATGATGCGCTGCGGGTGCTGGCCCTGAACTTTCCGGAATACGATGCGTTCGATGAGGACGGTGCGCTGATGCTGGCCAAGCAGGTCCGCAACCGCGACCGCTCCTGGACCAACATGATCACGTTCGGTCTGCTCGATCGTCCGGACGTGCCACCGCCGATCCGGCTGTACAAGCCGGACGAAGCGATTGCGACAACCGCCATCGAAGAACGCAGCGGCACCGATTGAAGACTGCGCCCGACGCAGTGGTCGGATCGCTGCCAGGCGGGGTGTACGCGGAGCCAGTGCACAACAGGGCACAAACAGAACCGCCGCACACAAGCCCACAGTTTATTCATCTATGCTGACGGAATGACGCACAGCATTTCGAAGGCCACCGCACCCGGCGGAGTCAGATAGATGAGTGCACTTACGCACCGCGCTGAAATCCTGGAAGAAGTTGACCGTAGACGGCTCGGCGTCAGTCTGGGGCTGCTGCGCATCTACAACTATTACCGGGCACTGGTCGGGCTGGCGCTGCTCACAGTGTTCTCCCAGACATTCATGGCCTCACGGATTGGTGCGCTGCATCCGGATGGATTTCTGGCGCTGACGGTGGCCTACACCGTCCTTAACCTGGTTGCGGCGGTCTCCATCCAGTTCCTCCCCGCCCGGTTGTTTACCAATCAGTATCCAGCCTTCAGCCTGGTGGCCTTCGACATTCTGATCCTGACGCTGCTGATGTATCTGAGCGGAGGTGTCGCCACAGGTATAGGCGTGCTGATACTGGTCTCGGTCGCCACCGGCGCGATCATAGTGACCGGCCGTATTGCCACTCTGCTGCCGGCACTGGCAACCATCGCCGTGCTCTACGAAGAGTTCTACCTGTCACTGTCTGCGCCGGATCTGCATGACGACTACTTCCAGGCCGGCATTCTCGGCGTCCTGTATTTCGGCGTCTCTCTGGCCATTCAGACGCTGTCGAAACGCATCCGCGAAAATGACATCCGCGCCATGACGCAAGCGGCAGAGCTTGCCGACCTGGAGCGGGTAAACCGGCAGATCGTTCAGCGCATGCGGACTGGAATTCTGCTGGTGGATCAGAATAACAATGTGCGTATGACCAACCAGTCTGCGCGCGCTCTGCTGGGTCAGGTTCAGGACGAAGAAATCGCCGAGCTGCCGGATCTGCTGCGTGCACATCTGAGTGCCTGGCGTGCTGACAACATGCTGCGCATCCCGCCGCTGCAGATCGGTCACGACACGCCCGAAATCAGAGTCGCCTTCGCCCCGGTTCGCGCCAACGATCCCGACAGCGACGTCACCATTTTCATCGAGGACACCGGTGAGATACAGCAGCAGGCACAACAGCTGAAGCTGGCAGCACTCGGTCGCCTGTCCGCAAGCATCGCCCATGAGATCAGGAATCCGCTGGGTGCCATCAGCCATGCGGCACAGCTGCTGCGCGAGTCACAGAACCTCGATAAAGGTGACGCACGTCTCACTACCATCATCCACGACCACTGCCAGCGTATGAACGAAGTCATCGAAAATGTGCTGGAGATGTCACGCCGACGGGCGCCATCTCCAACTAAAATCAATCTGTACAGCTATCTGCAGGAGTTTGCAGAAGGAATCAGAGAATCCATTCCAGAAGCTGAACTCGACATTCGTGTCGAGCCTGAGGAAACTGAAGTGCGTATGGATACGCGTCAACTCAATCAGACGCTCACGAATCTGGTGAGCAACGGCATCCGTTACAGCAGAGAGGCGGGCCATGCGGCCGCCGTACTGCTGGAAGGCGGCATCGATCTGCGTACGGAACGGCCTTATCTGAACGTGATCGATTCCGGGCCCGGTGTGCCGGAAGAGCAGACAGGCAGCCTGTTCGAACCATTTTTCACCACTTCACCAGGCGGGACCGGGCTGGGACTGTATATTTCGCGTGAGCTGTGTGAAGCCAACCAGGCGCGCCTGACCTACTACCGTCACGAAGCCGGCGGCAGCTGTTTCAGAATTACCTTCGCCCACCCGGACAGGATCACCGGATAAACCCATGAGCAGCAAACGTGCCCTGATAGTTGACGACGAACCCGACATCCGCGAACTGCTGGAAATCACTCTCGGGCGGATGGACATCGAAACCGTCGCTGCTGCAGATCTGACCGCCGCAAGGGAAATGCTGGACACCGGTCCATTCGATCTGTGTCTGACGGACATGCATCTGCCTGATGGCAATGGCCTGGAACTGGTGAACTACATTGCCGAGCACCAGCCGGCCCTGCCGGTTGCTGTCATTACCGCCTTCGGCAGCATGGATACCGCCATCACCGCGCTGAAAGCCGGCGCTTTCGATTTTGTGCAGAAACCCGTCGACCTGGAAGCACTGCGCGCGCTGGTCGAGTCCGCGCTGAAGATCGCGCCGCTGAACGGCTCCGAAAACCAGGGCACCACCAGCCGGCTGACAGGTACTTCTGAAACCATGACGCGGCTGCGCAGCCAGATCAACAAACTGGCACGCTCACAGGCCCCCATCTATATCAGTGGAGAGTCCGGTTCAGGTAAAGAAGTCGCCGCGCGGCTGGTGCATGAGCTTGGTCCGCGTTCCGATCGGCCGTTTGTGCCGGTGAACTGCGGTGCCATTCCCAGCGAACTGATGGAAAGCGAGTTCTTCGGCCACGTCAAAGGCAGCTTTACCGGCGCTGTGGCTGACAAACAGGGACTGTTCGAAGCGGCAGAAGGTGGCACGCTGTTCCTCGATGAGGTAGCCGATCTGCCGCTTTCCATGCAGGTCAAACTGCTGCGGGCAATCCAGGAAAAAGCGGTCCGTCCCGTTGGTGCGGCCCACGAACACAACATCGACGTGCGCATTCTTTCCGCGACGCACAAAGACCTGGCAGAAGAAGTCGCTCAGAACCGCTTCCGCCAGGATCTGTACTACCGGCTGAATGTGATTGAGCTGGCGATGCCGAGCCTGCGGGAGCGAGCGGCTGACATTCCCGAACTCGCAGAGCAGATTCTGGACCGCCTGGCGAACAGCTACGGAGCCGAAGTCCCTGGAATCGATCCGGCGGCGATGAAACAGCTGTGTGGCTATGCATTTCCCGGCAACGTGCGCGAACTGGAGAACGTCCTCGAACGCGCTTTCACACTTTGCGAAAACGGCTGCATTCAGCCTGGAGATCTGCAGCTGGGCACCGCAGTCATTGATGCGCGCCCTGCGAGGGCAGCACCCTCGCAGGAGAATGAAAACGCTGGCACCCAGGCGACCGAGCCGACCGCTGCTGCCATGAGCCTGCCGGAAGGCCAGTCACTGGAGGAATTTCTGGAAGGCATCGAGCGTACGCTGATCACCGACGCTCTCGAAGCCACCCGCTGGAACAAAACCGCCGCGGCAAAACAGCTTGGCATCACCTTTCGGGCTCTGCGCTATCGGCTGAAAAAACTCGAACTCGAATAGCCGATCGCCCGCACCGCACACAGCTTATGACTGCTTCCGCCACCGCCACGCAATGTCTGAAATGTCCTTGTGCAACGCGGATTTACCCTATCCGAAATGCTGATCAGCCTGGCGCTGCTCGCGATCCTGCTGCGTCTGGCATTGCCTGCCTTTCACGACCTGGTGTCGCAGCAGCGGGCAAGTGCGGCCAGCAACGCGATAACCGGCGCCATTGCGCTCGCCCGCAGCTCCGCGATCATCGGGCACACGCCGGTCACCTTCTGCCCGAATAACGCGGGCGCATGCGGTTCGCGCAATCAGTGGCATCTTGGCGGGCTGATCTTTGCCGATCGCAACCGCAACGCGCAGTTGGATCGAAACGAATGGATTTACGGCACCCTGCCCGGTTTTGCTCCAGGGGTCACAGTGCGCTGGCGCTCGTTCCGGAACCGGTCCTATCTACGCTTTCTGCCGTCCGGGCTGACGGCATGGCAGAACGGACACTTCCAGTATTGTCCCGCCGATGCAGACGATCGCTTCTCCCGCGCCCTGATTCTGAATGCTCAGGGCCGCGTCAGGCCGGCCCTGGATCGGGACGGTGACGGCATTCGCGAAGGCGCCGACGGTGAACCGTTGCGATGCGTTTAAGCGCAGATCAGATTATCCTGACGGTGGTTCCTGGTTCACTTCCGCTTCGCTCGGCACATCAGAAACCGCAAGTATCGAGACATCAAACACAATGCTGCGACCTGCCAGTGGGTGGTTGAAATCCACCTCGACCTGTTCATTGAACACCCGGGTAACCATACCCGGCAGTTCCCCGCCCGGACCGGCAAAAGAAACCAGCAGGCCAGGCTCCAGCTCCAGCCCGGTAAAACGATCTCGCGGCAGCAGCTGGATGTTTTCTCGACGATGCGGCCCGAAAGCCTGCTCCGCAGGCAAGACCAGCTGCGCATCATCACCGGCCTTCATGCCCAGCAGCGCAGCCTCAAAACCCGGCATCAGTTGACCGTCACCGTAGTCGAACGTCGCCGCCCGGCCGCGCCGGGTGGTATCTATCTCTTCGCCGGTTTCGAGATGCAGGGAAAAATGCAGCCGCACGCGGCAATTCTCGGAAATCCGCCGATCACTGTCTTTACTGATCAGTTGCGGCATCTAGATTTCCTGCTTTGCCGAGGACCGGTTACGCCAGACGTCCAGCACAATGTACCCGATCCACAGCGCAGCCCCGCAACTGAGCGCAATATCAGCGACGTTGAACGCGGGAAAGTACCAGCCTCCATAGTGCACGAGGATGAAATCGACCACGTGTCCGAGCAGCAACCGGTCGATCATGTTACCCAGCGCACCACCCAGAATCAGCGCGTACACGAAAGCCATGAACTTCTCCGACAGTGGCAGTCGTCGCAGCTCGAAAATAATGAACGCGGTGAACACCACAGCCAGAGAAACAAAAAACCACCGCTGCCAGCCGCCTGCATCATTAAGCATGGAGAACGCAGCGCCATTGTTGTGCCAGCGCACCCAGCTGAAAACCGGCAGTACGGCAATATGATCATTCAGCGCCATCTGCGACGACACAACCCATTTGGTCAGCTGATCCAGCGCAACTACCAGGGCTGAAACGCCCAGCCATCTGACCCAGCGCACGGTGCTCGGCTCAGATGCTTCAGACACCATCAGCCTCCGCAAACCAGGCCCGGGCGGTCGCGATATCCTTGTGAATCTGTGTCTTGAGTTGTTCCAGGCCGGAAAAAGTCTGTTCATCACGCACCTTGTAGACAAACTCGATCGTCAGCAGCTCTCCGTAGATATCTCCGGTGAAATCGAACAGATGTACCTCCAGCAGGGGTTCTTTGCCATCCACGGTAGGCCGGATGCCGATGTTGGCAATACCGTCATAAACCCTGTCCAGACCGCGGACTTTGACCGCGTAGACGCCTTCCAGCGCAGCCCGGTAACGCTGCAGTCGGATGTTCGCCGTGGGCACACCCAGCTGCCTGCCGAGCTGCCGACCATAGACCACCCTGCCCATGATGAAATAGCGGTGGCCGAGCAGTTTCTCGGCCAGATCAAAATCACCGGCAGCCAGCACCTCACGGATCCGCGAGCTGCTGACACGGCCGTGCTCGAAGGTCAGAGTCCCCATGTGGCTGACGCCGAAACCAAACCGGTCACCGGCCGCCTTGAGAAACTCATAGTCTCCGGTCTGGTTCTTACCGAAACGGAAATCATCGCCGACGACGATGTAGCAGATACCGAGAATCTTGTGCAGCAGTTCTTCAACCACCCACTGAGCCGTATAGTTGCGGATGACATCGTTGAACGGCAGACACAGCACGGTGTCGATACCGGTGTCTTTCAGCAGGGTGATTTTCTCCCGGAAGCGCGTCAACCGGGCTGGTACTGAGCTGTGCGCGAAAAATTCCCGCGGCAGAGGTTCAAACGTCAGCAGCATGCTGGGTGCGCCGAGTTCAGAAGCTTTCGCCAGCAGATGATTGATGAGCATTCGATGACCGTGATGTACGCCATCGAAGTTGCCGATCGTCAACGCGCAGCCGCGATGCTCGGGTCGCAGATTGTAGATGCCGCGAATGATTTCCATGGGCGCAATATACGCATTCTGCGGCAGATACAAAGCCTTTCTCCGTACAGATCAGGCCCTGTGCAGCAGCTGTACCGGGCGCACGCCGCAGATCACCAGCACCAGCAGATAGACACCAGCGCCGCCGCCGACCAGCCCACCCAGCCAAAGCGACCGGATCACGGCGTTCATGGTGAGCCAGCTGGCCGTCGCCGGTGTTGCCAGCAGCAGCGCAGCGGACATCGCGCAGGTAGCCAGCGCGCAGCAGACGAAAAATCTAATGACATCTGTACCGAACACCAGCCGACCATTGCGTTCCAGACCCCGCGCCAGCAGCAGCGCATTGACCCAGGCGGCCGTCGCGGTACCCAGCGCCAGGCCTACATGTCCCATGATCCTGAACAGCGCCAGATTAATCGCGACGTTCACCGCAACGGCAACCACACCAATGCGGAACGGTGAACGGGTATCTTCGTGGGCGAAATAGGCAGGCGCCAGCACCTTGACCAGCACCAGAGGCAGCAGACCGGTCGCAAATGCCTGCAGGCTCAGTGCGGCCATGATGGCGTCGATTTCCGTCAGCGCACCGTGCAGAAAGATACTGCTGATCAGCGGCAGGGCCAGCAGGTACAGCGCCACCGCGGCGGGCAATCCGAACAGCACAGCCATCCGCACGCCCCAGTCCAGCGTCGCCAGAAACCCCTGCCGGTTTTCTTCACCGGCAAGGCGGGAGAGATTCGGCAACAGTACTGTACCCAGCGCAACCGCCACCAGCCCGATAGGCAGTTCCAGCAACCGGTCCGAGTAGTACAGCCAGGAGATACTGCCGGTCATCAGCGTTGAGGCCAGCATGGTATCGATCAGCGAATTGATCTGACCTACCGAGGACGCAAAGATCGCGGGTAAAAGCAAAGTACCGACCCGGCTGGCGCCGGCGTGCCTGAAGTTCAGCCGGGGCCGTACCAGCAGTCCAAGTCGCGCCAGCGGTACTATCTGGAACAGCAGCTGCGCCATACCGGCCAGCAGCACACCCCAGGCCAGCGCATAGACCGGCGTGCTGAACCAGCTACTGGCGGTCAATGCGGCACTGATCAGCGACAGATTCAACAGGACCGGCGTAAACGCAGGTATCGCGTAACGATGATGACTGTTCAGCAGGGAACCGGCGAAGGCCGTCAGAGAGATGAATCCAAGATACGGAAAGGTGATCCGGACCATACCGGTCGCCAGCTCAAAACGTTCAGGGTGCGCCCAGAATCCCGGCGCGAACACGGTAATCAGCGCCGGGGCGAAAAGCACTCCGGCAACAACGACGCCAATCAGAATAAAGCCGAGATTGCCAAATATCACAGCGACAAAGTCCAGCAGCGCCTCGCGCGGCTGTTCCCGATATCGCGCCAGTACCGGGACAAAAGCCTGATTGAAAGCACCCTCGGCAAACAGGCGGCGGAAAAAATTTGGAATTCTGAAGGCCACGAAGAAGGCGTCAGCAACGCCGCTGGCACCAAAAAAATAGGACAGTACGATATCGCGGACGAAGCCGCTGATTCGCGACAGCAGCGTCATGCCGGCCACCACGCCACCCTGCGCGGCGACGTTCTGGCTCGGCAGCTCAGCTTTCCTTGACATGCCCGGACCCGGGCGGCATATTACCGCGCCTCAAAAATAGGACTCCTAGGAGACTAAGTTGGCGAATAGCCCACAAGCACGTAAGCGTGCGCGTCAAGCCGAAACCCGCCGCCGGCACAATGCCAGCCAGCGCTCGATGGTGCGGACCTACATCAAACGTGTCAACGCGGCAATCGCCAGCGGGGACCATCCAAACGCCAAGCAGGCGCTGGATGAAGCCGTACCTGTCATCGACGGCATGGTCAATAAAGGCATCATGCACAAGAACAAAGCCGCCCGTCACAAGTCCCGCCTGAACGCTCAGATCAAGTCTCTGGCAGGCTGATCAGGGAGCTTCCACCAGGACAACCAGGTTGTCCCGGTGGATCAACTCAGGTTCATGGCTGTAACCCAGCCGCGCACTGATATCCCGCGAGTCCACACCGAGCAGGCGGCGGGTATCGCCACTGGAATAATTGCACAGGCCCTGTGCAATCAGTCGCCCGTGTTCGTCCAGGCAGCGTACCAGCTCGCCGCGGGAGAACTCTCCGCTGACGCCGGTAACGCCAACAGGTAGCAGGCTGACTCCCCGGCTCGTCAGCGCCTGCACCGCACCTGTGTCCAGCTGTACTGAACCGCGCGCAGTCAGTTGACCGGCAATCCAGCGCTTGCGCGCATCCAGCGGTGACAGATCGGCGGTCAGCAAAGTCCCAACCGGTTTTCCGGCAAGAATGTCACGCAATGCGCCCACCCGGTTGCCATTGGCGAGCACGGTGCTGGCCCCGGAACGCGCCGCAACCCGGGCGGCTTTCAACTTGGTGATCATACCGCCGCGACCAAAAGCGGCTGAATCTCCCACCATTGCATCCAATCTGGAGTCGCTGGCGGCAGCCCAGCTCACCAGCGGCGTGGGTTCCGCATCAGCCGCCAGCGTCGGATCCGATTCGTACAGACCATCGATATCTGTCAGTACCACGAGCAGTTCCGCCTGCAACAGATTGGTCACCAGCGCAGCCAGCGTATCATTGTCACCAAAGCGGATTTCGTCCGTGGCAACGGTATCGTTTTCATTGACAACCGGCACTGCGCCGACGTCCAGCAATGTCGTCAGCGTGGACCGGGCATTCAGATAACGCTGGCGGTCTGCGAGATCATCATGTGTCAGCAGCACCAGCGCGGTGTGCCGGTTGGCTGCGGAAAACGCTTTTTCATAGGCTTCGATCAGGCCCATCTGACCGACGGCTGCTGCAGCCTGCAGCAGATGCATGGATTCCGGTCGCGCCTCAAGGCCGAGGCGCGATATCCCTTCCACGACCGCCCCGGATGACACCAGCAGTACCCGTATACCCTGATCGAGCAATTCCGCTACTTCCTCGCTGAGGCGATTGATCATTGCCCGCGCAAGCCCCTGGCGCGGGCTCGTCAGCAGCGAACTGCCGATCTTGACGACCACGGTAGCTGCTTTGTGCAGCCCGGCGCGACTGCGCGCTTCTACTGAAGTCTCGGACCCTTCAACCATCGACGTAGACAACCTCCACATCCGGATCATCATCGTCATCATCTTTCGCCGCATCCCGCTGGCGGCGCCGTTCGGCCTGACGGCGCAGCGCGCTGTGCAGCACATCGTCATCAATCGCCGCACTCAGCGCCGCCTGGTCGCTGGCATAGGTCTCATCTTCCTCGAGCGACCGGCGGATCTGGGCAACGGCCAGAGCCAGCGCATCAATCAGCTCGTCGAGGCCCTTTCTGCTGACCGATGAAACTACCCACACCGGACGGTCGGGGAAACGCTCTTCAAGTCGCCGACGCAGCACACTCAGGTCTTCTGCGCTGCAGATGTCGGCTTTGGAGAGCACCATCCAGATCGGTTTAGCTGCCAGCGCCGCACTGTAGCGCTTGAGTTCCGCTTCGATCATTTCCGCATTCTCGATCGGATCGCTACCGTCCGGCGGTGCTACGTCAATCAGATGCAGCAGGATTCGGGTACGCGCCAGGTGTCGCAGAAACTGCACGCCAAGCCCGGCCCCTTCCGCCGCACCGGCAATCAGTCCGGGAATGTCGGCCAGCACGAAGGCAGCGTCCCCACCGGCACCAACGACGCCGAGATTGGGGGTGAGCGTGGTGAATGGATAATCCGCAACTTTCGGTCGGGCTGCCGAGACCACGCTGATGAAAGTCGATTTGCCGGCATTCGGCAGCCCCAGCAGACCGACATCCGCCAGCAGTTTCAGCTGCAGGCGCAACGACCTGGATTCACCAGGCTCGCCGGGCGTGGTGCGGCGCGGTGCCCTGTTTGTGGAGCTCTTGAAATGGGTATTACCGATACCGCGCTGGCCGCCGCGGGCAACAACCAGCTGCTGACCGTGTTCGGTCAGATCACCAATGGATTCGAGTGTTTCTTCATCGATGACTGACGTTCCGACCGGCACCTTGACGATACGGTCTTCACCGGCAGCCCCGGTTTTCTGCCGGCCACTGCCCGGCTGGCCATTGCGCGCCCGGTAGAGAGGCTGATAGCGGAAATCGATCAGGGTATTCAACGCGGAGTCGGCAAGCAGAATGACATCACCGCCATTACCACCGTCACCTCCGTCCGGACCACCCCGGGCGACGTATTTTTCGCGACGAAAGCTCAAACAGCCGTGCCCGCCGTTACCCGCTTCAACGCGTATTGTCGCTTCGTCGATGAACTGCATAAAAAAAACCCCGCATGTGTGTTGCGGGGCTTTGAGCTTAGCTGCTGGCGACGGGTTCCACCGTCACAAACTTGCGGCTCTGCCTGCCGCGGGTGACGAACTTTACATGCCCGTCAGAGGTTGCGAACAGCGTGTAGTCCTTGCCACAGCCGACATTGCTGCCGGGATGGAATTTGGTGCCACGCTGACGCACGATAATATTGCCAGCACGGACAAACTCACCGCCAAACTTCTTGACGCCAAGCCGTTTAGACTCCGAATCGCGACCGTTTCGAGTACTGCCGCCTGCCTTTTTATGTGCCATTGCTGTCTCCTAGGCGCTGATTGCCTTGATCTTCAGTTCGGTGAAGTACTGTCTGTGGCCCTGTCTGCGCAGATAGTCTTTGCGACGTTTGAACTTCAACACATGGACCTTCTTGTGTCGGTCGTGCCGCAGCACTTCCGCCGTTACCTTACCGCCTGCGACATAGGGGGCACCTACGGAAACATCGTCTCCGTCCGCCACCAGCAGAACCTGATCGAATACCACTTCATCACCCGGCGCAACCTTCAGCATCTCGGTCTTGATGACCTCACCTTCGGTCACCCGATGCTGCTTACCGCCACTTGTAAACACCGCAAACACTTTCGTACTCCTGCAAAGGTTCTGTATATAAGGTGCTGCTCCGGTTTCACCAGGAGACTGCGACGAATGCAGCCCCTATGATTTCCGGCCTCATGGCTGCCTGTATTACAATACAGCCTGGTACCCGTACAGAACGTCAATCTTGTTTTACTGCCCGGCTGTCCGGGTAGAACACCCGTCACGAGGCGTCACGACAGCGTGGCGCAGTGGGGGTGGCGCGAAAGGCGCGTCATTCTACGGGCAAAGATTTGCGATTACAACGACTTAGCTGCGCTGGACGCACCCGGGTGAAAAGCGTGAAATAATGGCCCCTGCGCTGTGTTGTCCGGGGTCTGATACGGTGTCCCTGATAGCGACGATTACGCGAAACAGACAGAAATGAGTGGCTCACAACAGGAACTGGTATGTCAGGCGAACCCGCCATCCTCTCGGCAGACGTAGAATCCCCGGTCAGCGTGCAAGAGGGGCTGAACGACGTCTACTCGCTGGTTGCTGACGACTTTGCGGCCGTCAATGAGCTGATTCCGCGGCAACTGACTTCAGATGTGGACCTGGTCGAAGAAATCAGCCAGTACATCGTCGAAAGCGGTGGGAAACGCCTGCGACCACTGATCGTACTGCTCGGCACCCGTTCGCTGAACTGCGGCGGTCCGAGCCAGATCCGACTCGCCGCCGTCATCGAATTCCTGCATACGGCCACGCTTCTGCACGACGACGTGGTGGATCACTCCGTGCTCCGACGGGGGCGGGCCACAGCAAATTCCACCTGGGGCAATGCGCCGAGTGTGCTGGTTGGCGATTTTCTCTACTCCCGCGCCTTCCAGCTGATGGTGGAACTGAACAGCATGCCGATCATGGCCATACTGTCCGACGCCACCAACACCATCGCCGAAGGAGAGGTCATGCAGCTGGCCAATGTCGGCAACTGTCAGATCAGCGAAGCCGACTATCTCGAGGTCATCCGCTGCAAGACCGCGCTGCTGTTCCAGGCGGCAGCCCATACTGCGGGTATTCTCGCCGGTGGTACCAGCGACCAGGTGGAGGGCCTGAGGCTCTTTGGTCAGCATTTCGGCCTGGCTTACCAGCTGGTGGACGACTGGCTGGACTATGCCGGCGATGCGCAGGCCATGGGTAAAAATGTCGGTGACGATCTGGCAGAAGGCAAACTGACGCTGCCACTGATTCACAGCCTGGGCCAGGCATCACCCGCCGGCCGCCGTGTCATTAAACAGGCAATAGAAGCACGATCCGCTGACACGCTGCCGGACGTCCTGCAGATTGTCAGGGAATCGGGTGCGCTGGATTACACCCGGGCAGCAGCGCAGCTGCAGAGCGAACACGCGACAGCGTGCCTCGTTGGTCTGCCTGCAAGCCCCTTCCGGCAGGCCCTGGAAGACTTAAGCCGTTACTGTGTTTCGCGCCTGAGCTGAGCGACGGTTGATGCACGTCTCGCGCCTGCTGCTGGCAGTGGCTCTCTGCAGCTGCGTGGCACTGATTGCCAACGACGCATTCGCATTGGAGCTAGCCGACTGCGAACTACGCGGCAGCCAGGGTGTCAGTCAGGTTCAGGCCCGCTGCGGCAAACTCAGCCGGCCGGAA